>Ga0114944_1000012_pt1 | contig 46926 bp, 46 predicted proteins | sample OV2TP2_FD_89582 | JGI IMG/M metagenome (GOLD analysis project Ga0114944, IMG submission 89582) | Hot spring microbial communities from Beatty, Nevada to study Microbial Dark Matter (Phase II) - OV2 TP2 | ecosystem: Environmental > Aquatic > Thermal springs > Hot (42-90C) | place: USA: Beatty... | reverse complement strand
TGTAAGATTGGCAAGCTGAACCAATCTCTTCTGGAATTTCGAGGATTGGTATAGTCATTACCGCTATTATCGCATATGTATACCTTTTGCGCTTTCAAAGAACAAAATTTGCCAAAGTTTAGTGGTAATACAATGCGGGGTCAAACGCGGCCGCGCGGCAGGAGAAGTTAAAAGAAGTATCGCATGCTGTTATGGTATGGGAAAACTGCGTGTAGAGTTCATCGTGATAGGCGTTGAGTTCCGCACGCGGTGCGGCTCCGTTGATAGCGGCGAACCGTACCTGTACGCTATGCATATTACCTTGCAAACCACCCCCCAATTCCTGAACCATATGTCCCGTCTCGGGGAGTATCTCGGTATCGTCAATTTGTGCGTACAAGTTTGTCGCCGCCTGCGCATGCGCGGCAAATCCGGCAAAAAACACAAAACCAAACACAAAAAGTGAAAATAGTTTCATAAAACCGATGTCCTCTATTTCCGGATGTGCCGAACCGAGCTACCCACAGTTCCGGCTATACCGGAATGTGTGAAGCTCGGTTAGTCACAATCCTGACGCTCTCTCGCGTTACCCCGCTATTCCCCGCTTGCGGGTGGTGAGATAGATCACCAACGCCGCAAGGAGCGTCCAGATTACGGAGTAGCCAATACTGCTGAATGAAATACCGGCCAGAAGATTGCGCGGATCCCACGGGTTGCGGCTTGCGCGGTTCAATTCTTGGCGCAAATCCGTATCCAACGAGCGCGCGTCTTTGATGTACACGGGCTGTTTCCCTTCAAGAATATCCGCTTCATGGTCACCGATAGATTCTGCCGGTTCCGAAATCTCGTTACCGTTGCGTGCTGCAAGCGTATGCGCCCAGTCATTGCCGGTTCCTTCTAACCACATTTGCGCGGGCATACTCGTCGCAGTGGCAGTATCATTATGTTCTTCCCCATAATTCATAATTCCAGATTCATAATTCACTGCATCATTATCAGCAGCACCATCGCTCTCGTTTGACTCTTCAGTTTCAATCTTCTCTGACACACCAATTTCCACCGACGCCACTGCGTGCCCGGAATGATCCACGTAATTTCCGTTTTCATCGTACCATTTGCCAAGCGCGTAATTCGTGTAGATACCCGCCGGCGTGCCCGTTGCAAATCGCACCGTGTAATCAATAATAATCTTCTCGCCCGGATAGACGGTATCCAGATTCCATGCCTGCGTACTTACCACCGTGCTGGACGCATTACGCATTTCATCTTCCACCACCACGTTATACGCATAGCCCGCGCCTTTGTTCTCCAGCGTAATTTTGTACGCCACTTCATCGTCCGGATACACAAGGTCCGCGCCGAGGCGTTCTTTCGCAATTTCCAAGCGCGCGTAAATCTGATCGTACCCCATAAACCCTTCCGGCGGCGTGCGGTACAAATTGAGCAGAAGATAATCAATGTTGTTGGAACCGTTGCCGTCATCTTCATACATATCTGCGGAAGCCGCTACCTGCGCATGGGAATCGCCGGTAGGGACGCTGTGCGCCTGTGCTGCAAACGTGAAAGATCCATAGTGCCCCGGGTTGATAGTGCCCGCATCCCATGTGATAGTGTTCCCTTCCACCGCGCCGCCGTTCGGATTTGTAATACTCAAGTTGTTACCAAAGTCAAAAGAAACTTCCGCCTGCGTAGCCGGCGCATTGCCGTTGTTGCGGTAGGTAACGGTGAATTCCACATGGTCGCCATCTTGCAAGGGTTTGGGGCCCTCCGCGGCCGCGCCCACCCACAAATCCGGCCGGCCAAATGCCACGTCGCCGTTCCAGTTGCCAAAGATATTTATAATCGCCAAAAGCCAGTTTTTGCCTATGATATTCGTATTTGCGATGTTTACCACGTTGGAAGCGGCATACGCGTTGCCGGTGTATATGGAGGCATTGCCGCCCGCCGTTGCGGTATTGCCGCCGGTGGAAGCGGTTGCGGATACGTTGTTTATAATCCGCGCGTTGCTTGCATTGCGGACAGTCGTGGAACCGACGCCGGTGCCCAAACCTCCCATACCGAGCTGTGAAGAAAAGCCGTCAATGATAAATCCGTCGTCCATGCCTATGATGTTCACGCCGGAAGGCAGGCTGAAAATTTTACCGGACCACGAGCCGCCGGTGCGCACATACAACAGAAGGAAGTTGTTGCCGAAAATATTCGTGTTGGCGATAGTCATCACATTGGAGTTAGCGCCGGCATCCCCCGTTGCCACGGAGGCGGAACCTGTTCCGGCGGAGCCGGAATTATCACCGGAATCCGCCGCCGCCGCCACATTGTTTTCAATTGTCCCCGTGTTCTCATTCTCTGCTGTGATGTTCCCGCCAATACAACAAGTATCATTCTGCCTTTCTCCGCCCGAGGCGGATCCGCCTTCGGCGGAAAAAAACGAGCCGGGCGGCAGCACCAAGTCCCCTTCCCACGAACCAAACGCATTCATAATGAACGCGAGATAGTCCGATCCGACAACATTCGTGTTCACCATGTTTATTACGTTCGCGGCGGCAAATGCATTACCAGTAAGTATAGCGACGTCGCCGGTAGTGGAAGTCGCCGCGTTGCCGCCCGTGGAAGCTGCTGCCGCTATAGTATTCTCCAGATAGGCGTTGTTGTGGCTGGAAACAAACAATTCCGTAAGAAAGCACAGAAACGAACAGCCCGCGCCGTCTTCCATGGAAAGCGAGAGCTCGCCGAACATATTGCCAAAGAGATTCAAAAGCTGAAACGCGCCATTGGACCCCACGAAATTACTGTTTATCAGATTTGCCATGTTCGCAAACGCAAACGCATCGCCGCTGTCAACAGACGCCGTGCCGGAGCTGCTCGACGCTTCATTCTCACCGGTTTGCGCCGCGGAGACGACATCCGTTGTGGAAGTTGCCGCGTTTTCGGTGTCTATTGATAGCGTGGTGGTTCCGGTATTGTTTTCTTCACCTTCCTCAAGAGTCTCAATAGCGTGTGGATCTGTTTCTTCAGCCTGCACTTCATTATTTTCTCCATTTTCTCCATAATTCATAATTCCAGATTCATAATTCACATTTTCTTCATCTCCGCTCCCGTCCGGCGTCGTAGAAGCAGCGCTTTCATTCGTTTCGGAACCACCATCAACACTATTCGTATTCACCTGATTATTCACCTCCACGCCTGAAACCGCGTCTCCTGTTTCCACGTGCGCGTCGCCGTCATCCGCGCTGCCGGCATCCCCGCCTTCGCCCGTTTGATTGCTGTCCGCATTAGTATCTTCATCTAAAGCAACCTTCCCATCCTCTCCGGAACCGCCTGCCCCCACAGAATCGTCGGGGTCGGCGCCATTTTCTTCCACAATCTGTTCCTGTTCTTCCGCGCGCAAAACCTGCGCCATTGGCAACATGCTCACCGCCGCGAGCATACCCAATGCCAATAGCACGCCCCCGATAGAGCGCAAAAATGATTTAAAATCTAAAGAATGATACCACATAAGCGAATGTTTTATTTAAAGCTGATAGAATACGTTCCAGTATCCGCTGCCCTATTTCATCCGCGGGTACGATACGCGAAATTGCTACATTTTCCTGCCCGCCAATGGCTGCGCCATCAGGCGCTGGCAGGCGGGTAATTTCAACCTTATCTTCGTCTACAATCTCTTCATTATCCCCATAATTCACAATTCCAGATTCATAATTCACGCCGGTACTGCTCGCTTGAACGTCTGCGTGTATAGAAATTTCCCCATCACCGGTAAAAACTTCCGCTATCTCTTTTTTCTCCCCATTCGCTTCCGCCGTTGCCTTCACCGTGGTAGTCGCCTCTCCGTCGTTCGTTTCCGTTTTGACGGACGCGCTTGCCGATGCATTGCCTGTTTTCACGGAACCGCTTTCACCCGCCATAGTCTCTGACGAAGGCGGGCTGCCAACTGCCGTGTTCCCGCCGGTGTTCGCGGAACTAGACACATTGGTTTCAACCACGGCCGTGCCGGCAAGAGTCGAAGCAGATATAAATACCCCTATCAAAGCGCTCGCAAGAATTTTATAAATTGTAAACTTCTGCATAATTTCTCCCCGCTAGGATTTTCCTCGACGAAAGCAAAACCCTATGGGAGAGACGTCCCCCACATCGGGACGCCCCTTCGCCATTTATCGCTTAATAAGCGTGATATTCTGATTGACCAGATTCGTGATGCCCGTCCAGGATGCCGACATGCCGGTGGAAATGCTGCCGCCCGCGCCGCCGTTGCCGCTTTTTCCGCCCGCGCCGCCCGTGTTGTTGTCGCCAGAGTTCACTACACTGCCGCCGTTGCCGGCGTCTGCGGATGATCCGCCAGCAGCCATATTTGCACCGGAATCGGCAAAGGTAAGAACGCCGTTGCCTACATATGCAACGTTGCCATTGTAGACCGTATCATTGCCGTCTCCGCCGCCGCTGCAAGCGCAACGATCAATGGTCGTATCGTTATAATTGACAATATTGGTAAGCTCCGTGCCTGCTATTGCAGCGCCCGTGGTGATAGTACCGCCCGCGCCTCCGTTACCGCCATTGCCACCCATGCCGCCCGCATTGTCGTCATCGGAATCAACTACGCTGCCGCCGTTCCCCGCGCTGCCGCCGGCGCCGCCATTGACGCTATTGCCGCCGGTATTCGCCACAGTTGTTACGCTGTTTTCAACGTATGCGTAATTTTCGTTGTATACGGTCGTATCGCCATCGCCGCCACCGTTTGCATCTTCACAAAGCTCGCTCGCAAGCATTGCCAACGTGTCCGCAAGCTGGTCAAAATCGCTCATGATAACATCTGTATCTTTCGTGATAGCCGCTGGTGGTGATACAACCGGGCCGGAGATTGCTTCCAGGTTTGCTTGGAAGCCGCCCGCGTCAATGCCTACGGCAAGCATACGGATGCCGAGATCGCTAACGGATGTCTTAGCTGCGTCTGCCGCTACTACCGCATCGTGCAGGTCGGTGCCCGGACCATCAGAGGCGGTTGGAATACCATCCGTGATCATAACCATAAGATCGGGATGATCGGCATCCGTGCGATCTAACACGCCCTCTAATATTTCCGTGCCTTTCTCAATAGCGTCTTCCCAGTTTGTAAGGCCGGTTGGCGGGCCAACACCGTCAATATCCGCCAAGAGATCCGTCTTGTCATCCGTCAAGTCCTGCACGATTGTTGCGGTGGTGGAAAACTCAACAATACCGAACATGGTCGGCGTTGCGGGCAAAAACGCGTTGACAAACGTTTTCGCCGCATCTTTCACATCCGTTTCATTGCCGCCGATGCTGCCGGACATGTCCAACAAAAGCACAATATCAAGGCCGCAAGCATCACCGAGCGTCGGGTTTGCTTCCGGCGTGTGGCCTGCAAACGCCGCCATCGGCGCCAACAACGACACAGAAAGCACAATACTTGTAATGCGTGAAATAAGTGTTTTTGTCATAGGTTCTTATTAATTTAGTATGTTACTAATTGAGCTCGACCTTGCCATGAAATTGATATACTCCCTTCGGTGCAAAGCGTGAAATGCAGTGTTCACGATTTGCAAGAAGGGAGGAGCGTGAACGCTCCATGCCCTTCCTGAGCGCTAGCGCAAGATGCGCGTAAGGTTAGTGTTTACGATATTGATGATTTCCGTCCATGCGTTAGCCATGCCGGTTGTGGTGGAGCCGCCGTTGCCGCCTGCATTGCCCGCGCCGCCGTTGCCACCGACGTTGTCGTCATCGGAATCTTCTACATTGCCGCCGTTGCCCGCGTCGCCGCCCATGCCGCCATCGGTCATATTAGAACCGCTATCAGCAATAGTTGCCGCCGCATTCCCAAGTAAACCAACGTTTACATTTACAACGTTGTCATCGCCATCTTCCTCGCCGTTGCATGCGCAGCGATTAACTTCGGTGTCGTTGGTGTTTACCTGGTTTACAAACTTGGTTCCTGCAAAAGCATCACCTGTTATTACAGTTCCGCCGTTGCCGCCTTTTCCGCCGTTGCCGCCGTTGCCGCCCATGTTGCCATCGTCAGATGACAATACAGCGCCGCCGTTTCCGGCCATACCACCATTGCCCCCCATAGCCGTATTGCCGCCGGTGTTCGCAATGGTAGTAGCGCTGTTTTCTACAATTGCCGTATTTACATTGGTGATATTTACATCACCGTCTGCGAGCGCCAAGCCCGCCGCGCCCAATGTTACAACCGGAAGAGTTGCAAAAAGCGCGATAAGTTTTTTTGTCATAGTTTTTTTGTAATTTTTTAAGCTTATATTCCTTACTCCATCCCTTAAGGATATATGGAACAAGTTTCTGATCGACCTTTTTGGGTAAAGGGCTGAAAGACCCTTGCGCACAACAGTTAGCGCAAAATGCGCGTAAGGTTGTAATTGATAAGATTCGTGATGCTCGTCCAGCCGGATGCGTAGCCGGTTGTAACACCGCCCGCTTCCCCGCCGCCGGCGTTGCCGCCATTGCCGCCGTTTCCACCGGCGCCGCCGGCGTTGTCATCGTCGGATTCTTCCACATTGCCGCCGTTGCCCGCATCGCCGCCATTGCCGCCATCGGTGTTGTTATAGCCGGAGTCAGCCACCGTGCCGACGTAATTGCCAACATAGGTATACCATTCCTCTCCTTCGCCGTAGCCATTGACGTTGAGAACAGTATCGTTGCCGTCTTCATCGCCGTTGCAAGCGCAGCGATCAATTTCGGTATCATTGGTGTTGACGATGTTGTCAATCTGCGTGCCCGCATCGGCATTGCCGGTCATAACCATACCGCCATTGCCGCCTTTTCCGCCGTTGCCTCCATTTCCGCCCATATTGCCATCACTAGAATTCAATACAGCCCCGCCGTTGCCAGCCATGCCGCCGTTGCCTCCGCTTGCGGTGTTAGAGCCGGTGTTTGCGACAGTCACAACCTCGTTATAGACATATGCGCTGTTGTAGTTCTCAACCGTCACATCACCATCCGCGAGCGCCAACCCCGCGACGCCTAGCGTTGCAACCGGAAGAGTTGCAAAAAGCGCGATAAGTTTTTTTGTCATATGTTTGATGTATACATTAAGTTCTAAAGCGCGCGACCTTTATTTTTCCCCAATCGAGCCGTCTATATGATGCGTACCATATTGAGACAGCTCGAGCGGAGAAATATCAACGTAAAAAAGCCGCGCAAAAACTGCGGCTTTGGATAACACGTAAACTGGTTGTACGGGGGAAACGCGCTTTCATCCTCTTATACTCTTGCCGCCGTTTCGGTTTCCCCTTCGAATCGGCAACCTATCTGTTTTATGGTATACTACCCACTATAAAGTTCTCGCGCATGCTGTCAATAAGCCCGCCGCGCCAAAGGTGTGGAAAAACCCATGCAGGGATGCTAAACCGAGGGGGAAACATCCTCCGACCTTGTGCCGGAGGAACGGGGTTTAGCATCCTTGGCCGGGCTTTTCCTAAAGCGAATAGACTTCAACATAAGCAAAAAGAAAAAGGCGCGTCAATGTTGCGCGCATTAGGGTTTTATTGCACTGTTGGACCGTACTTTGGGACGGCAAATGGCAGGGCAACATTGTAATCCCCAAAACACTATCGGAGCCGCCTCAATCTCCTTCCCGCAGCAACGCCAAAAACGCGGATGCCGCCACGGAAACGTCGTAACGCTTCACCCATCCCCGCTCCTCCTGGGAAATTTTCTCTCGCAGCTCCTCATCGCCGAGGAGCTTTTTTATTTTCTCCGCAAACGCCGCAACGTCTCCCTGTGGAAGCACGTATTCATGCAAGCTAGGCGGCGTCATTTCCCTCACACCACCGACATCGGATGCCACAAACGGCACGCCCGCAGCCATTGCCTCCAAAAGCGCGTTCGGCATCCCCTCTTCTTCGGAAGGCATAAGAAAAACATCCGCGGCTGCGAAATAAATTGGCACACGATTATTTGGCACATTTCCCTCAAAACGAACCCTGTTTTGTAACTCGTAACTCGTAACTCGTAACTCGGTATTGGTACGTTCGGGGCCGTCGCCGACTATCAAAAATAGTACGTCTTCCCTGATCGCAAACTCTTTTAAAATATCCGGCAAAAAATGCGCCCCCTTGCGCCGCGAGAGGCGATGCAGAAAAAGTACAACCTTTTTACCCGATGGAATCTCAAGTTCCCTACGCGCTGAATCGCGCGTAATTCCCTGCATATGCGAGACGCGAATATAATTCGGCACTACGCGTACGCGCGCGCGATCAAGCCCATACCGATCAGCATAGTGTTCCGCAAGAGAATTCGTGCCGGTAACAAATATCGAGTTCCGTAAAATAAATCTAAATAATTTCTCCTCCAGCCACCCGCGCTTATACAACCATGGCATACCGCAGTTCCAGTAAAAGACCCTGCCGCCAAAAAGTTTTGTAAGGAGTATGGCAACGAGCGCGCCCTTGAATGAATAATGCACATAGAATATGCGAACGCCGCGGAAAAAATAAGCAAATTTGATTTTCACGATGCTTATAAGAGTCGGAGCATATACAAAAAATTCAATATCGCCCCGAAGCTCCTGTATAATTTCCCGCTTATGCTCAAAATGCGTTGAGGCATCTTCCGCAATTTCCGGCACTATATAACAGACTTTTAATTTTTCATGCCGCATGTTCGCCATGACGCCAAAAGCTTATCCCTGTATTCTTCCTGCGATGCATAGGGCGCCTGCGTTGCCTTAGCCCCCCGGCGCAGCCGATCTTGCACCGCGCTATCCCCTGCATAGCGAGTAAGCGCTTCCAGCAGTTTTTCTTCGTCTCCCACGGGCACCACCAGGCCATTTACGCCATCCAGCACAACTTCACCCGCCACGCCGACATTAGTCATAATCACCGGCAAACCGCTCCGCAACGCTTCCAGCGCCACCATTCCGTATCCCTCATAATTTGAGGTGAGCAGCAAAACATGGGCGGTTTCATATTCCTTCATAGAAAACGCTTCCCGGAACTCCACCGAATGTTCAATTCCCAAAGCAGCGCACATGCGTTTCAATGCCGCTCTTTGCGATCCGTTTCCAACAATGCGCAGACGCGCCCCCGGATGCCCCCGTAAAAACTTGGCGAATACGCGCAGCGCTAAGGGAATGTTTTTTTCCTTCTCCAGCCGCGCAACCATAAGTACGGTAAAAAATTCCGGAAGTTTTGCTTCCGGAGTTCCGGAATATGCGGGAATAACGGGGAGCACCGTAATAGATATATGCGTATCAGGGTATCGCGCCGTAATGGAACGCCGTATGCGCTCTGATACAACCCGTATGCATGATGCCCGCGGGATCAGGAACATGGCGAACAGAACGCGCGCCTTGTTCAACATGCTGCCCCTCCAAACGTATGGGCTGAATATATCCGTATGAATCTGCATTTGAAACGGCACGCCGCAGCGCCGGGAAAGATGCCACGCAAGGAATGCGTGCTCCACATCCTGTGCCACTATAAGATCATAGCGCTCGCCGCGTACAAGCAGCTTTGCTTTCTTATATCCGCGCCAAAATCTTGCATATCTTCCTTGTGACCGGTCCATGCGGACAAGTTCCAATTTCTCCAGTGCAGCTTCATACAGACGCATGCGGTTCCAGGTATGCGATCCGGAAACAAATGCCTGGGGATCGGATGTGAACATTACGATTTTCATGAATTACGGATTATGGATTCTGTCTTTATAACCATGCGCTCCAGAGAATAATGATCCGCAATATGTTCTCCTCCACGGGACAGACGAAGGCGCAACGCCTCATTATGATACAGTAAGAAAATTTTCTCTTGCCAGTCTGCATCATCATTATACCGCGCTACCAACGCATTTTCTCCATCCCGTATGATTTCTTTATTACCCCCCGCATTCGTTGTTATCACCGGAATACCGGCGGTCATAGCTTCAATAAGCTGATGAGAGAAACCCTCATAAGCCGTGTTGAGGCAGAACATATCAGCCGCCGCAAGATACAGAGCAATATTTTCTTTTGGAATACCACCTGTAAATATAACGGGAACTCGTAACTCGTAACTCGTAACTCGTAATATATCTTCATCAGGACCATTTCCTATGATAATAAGTTTTGCGTCAGAAATTTTCGCGGTAATTCGAGGCATCAATTCAATCAGCATCCCAAATCCTTTCCATGGTACAAGGCGGCCTATGGAAAGAAGAATAAAAGCTTCACTATCCAATCCCAATTTCGCGCGCGCTTCCTTTTTTGATACGAGATTCTGTGAAATGGAAACCGCGTTCGGGATAACTGTTATTTTGTCCGGCTTCAAGCCCCACCGTTCTACCACAGATTTTAAATATTCGCTTGGCACGATAATGTGCTTTGCTCTTCGGCCCGCAAACCGTTGTACCATGCGCAGCATGCCGACGCGCGCGCCATATGATTTCCCAAGAAAATCATCCAGCAAGTCCCGCACGCCGAAGCGCTGCACACCTTGCTCCCATGCATGGTCCCCCACAATTTTAAGTATAAAACGCCGCTTGAGCAGAAGTGCGGCCACTGCCGCCGGAAACCCCGCGCTTACCGCATCCTGCGCGTAGATTACATCGGCATTGCGGCCCGCGCGGTATACGCGCCAGAAATAAACCATGTGCCGGATACCTTTTCGTAACTCGTAACTCGTAACTCGTAACTCGTAATTATTATTCCTTGATTCCTGATTCTTACTTCTTGATTCATTGCTACCGTATGTAACAACCGTAACTGTGTGCCCGCGCTTAACAAGCTCTTCAGCCAATACCTTGCTGTATGTCGCCGGTCCTCCGATATCCGGCGGGAATATGCCCGTTGCGATTACGATGCGCATAGCGAGTTCATTATGTTTTTCATCCGTTCCGCGACGCTATCCCAGCTATACTCACTCTCCACGAGTTGTCTGCCGTTTTTTTGCAATCGTTCGTAAAGTTCCCTATTTTCCAAAAGCGCGCATATTTTATCCGCAAGATCGTCTGCATCGTCAACGTTGCACACCAAACCCGTCTCGCCATCCCGCAAAAAGTCCACAATGCCGCCTACCGGCGTGCCTAGTATCGGCAAACCGGCGGCCATCGCTTCCAGAAACGCGGTGCCTAACCCTTCCGACCGTGACGGGCGCGCAAAAATATCTGCCTCCGCCAAATGTTCCGGCACTTTCTCATACGGTACGGCGCCAAAAAACGTTGTTGCCTTCCCTACGCCAAGCACGCGCGAAAGCGCCTCAAGCTCAAACCGCAACGGGCCGTCCCCCACTATATGCAATTCGGAGAGCGGATATTTTTTATAAACCTCCGCAAAAGCTCGAATCAATGTATCAACCCCGTTTTTCTCTACGAGTCGCGACACTGTAATAATAACTTTTTTTTCTTGCGTTCTACGTTCTACGTTTCGCGTTATACGATTTGTGTCCACTCCATTGGGTACGAGCGTTATATCCCCGGTGTACCCATATGTCCGCGCCATACCGTCAAGATAATTGCTTATCACCTGTATATGACTTGCGTGGCGAAGCATAAAACGCCATCCGTATCGTACGAGTCCAAGCCGTCCGCGCGCGATATGTACTTCCGAATCTCCCTCTTGAAGCGTAAGCAAAAACGGTACGCCTTGATTGAGGCGCAGAAGAGAAAGGAGCGCCGGCGCCATGCTCGCGTAACTTGCCATCATACCCCAAAAGAGGCAGACAGGCCGTTCGCGCATCAAGCGACGTGCTGTTAGCATGCCGCCGATACCAACAAGGATTTTATCCAGCGCCGGAAGCCCAACGCCAATGCGGCGCACCTCAACATTGCCGATGCGTTCCTGCGGCGGATACGCGCGCCGCATGCGCGCTGTTATTAAAACAAAATCAAAATCGCGTATGCGGCCGGTTATTTCTTGCATGGCAAGCTCCGCGCCGCCTATCAGGGGCAGATAGGCAGTTGAGAAAATAAGAATAGTTTTTTTATTATGCATAAACAGTGTATTATACATTGTAACATATGTAATTATTTGCTGAAGGATATGCGCTTCAGGAGGGCGCTCACGGCCGCTTGGCCAAGTAAACCCTCCTGAAGCGCATATCCTTCAGCGAAGTCCGTGATGCATCCATAATGCAAAACGATAAACGAAAAAAAATCCTGTTTGTCATCACAAAATCCGTATGGGGGGGCGCCCAGCGGTATGTGTTTGATCTTGCCACACATCTGCCGCGGGAAGAATTTGAAACAGCGGTTGCAACCGTTCCCGGTGGCGCGCTTACGGAAAAACTAGCCGAAGAACACGTAGTGGTCTTCCCCATTGCCGGATTTCAAAAATCAATCAATCCGCTCAAAGATATCATCTCTTTTTTTGAACTTCTTGCCGTATACCGCCGTTTCCAACCGGACATTATACATACGAACAGCTCCAAAGCAGGAGGTATCGCGGGAGCGGCTGCTTTTTTTTATAACGCGCTTGCCGCCAAAAACATCATGCGCGTGTTCACAGTGCACGGCTTGCCTTTTGAAGAAACATGGCGTCCGCATTGGCAGCGCTTGCTTATACGCTATGCAAGCAAAATAACGGTACTCCTGCATGATCATGTTATTGTTATTTCCGAAAACGATCGGCGAGCCGCGTTATCATACAACGTCGCGCCATCCTCCAAAGTAACGCTGATACACAATGGCATCGAGGTCTTGCAATTCTTGCCGCGCGCCCAAGCACAGCATGAATTGTTCGGCCAGGAATATCCACTGGTAATTGGCACTATCGCGGAGTGGACCAAAAATAAAGGGCTTGATTTTTTGATAGTTGCTCTGCCGGCGGTTCTTCAGAAGTTTCCGGAAGCGAAACTTTGCCTTATAGGATGGGGAGAAGAAAGTGCAAAGTGCAAAGTGCAAAGTGCAAAGTTGGGGTTGGAAAACCATGTTTTCTTTATTTCTAAATCGCCGGCCGCTCCTTATCTTAAAGCATTTGACATATTCGTACTTCCGTCGCTTAAAGAAGGACTGCCGTACACGCTTCTGGAGGCAGGTCTTGCCGGTTTGCCGGTGGTAGCAACGCGCGTTGGCGGCGTGCCGGATATTATTGAACACGAAAAAAACGGATTTCTTGTGTCCCCTATTTCTCTTACCGATCTTGCCGATTCAATTATTCAGCTTTGCCAAAACGCGGACTTGCGCAAACAAATGGGGGAAGAAAATAAAAGGCGCGTCACGGCGGAATTTTCACTTGAAACGATGATGCAAAAAACTATTGCATTATATAAATATTAAATATCCACGCTATTTCTTTTCCGCCTTAAAAATACCACTGCAACGGCAAGGAGGCCGCCAGCTATCAGGCTTCCGGCGAACCAGATGGTTTCGCTGTTTTTTTGGGATGGCGGAGGCGCGGCGTCAAACACGGACGCGCGGGCAAGTGGCTCTATAGGCGGCGCCGGCAAAGTAATTTTGGTTGCAATGGTTGGCTTTGTGCTTGTCGGCGGCAAAACATTTGCCGCAACAGAGCGCTTTTGTACCAACGGTTCTTGTACTGGCGGCAGCGCCGGCACAGCATTCGGCTTGCCCGGCGTCGGATTTGTAAATATTGCAACGCCCTCGTTGTTTGAAATGCTCATCCCTGCCGGAACTTGGAACACATAGGAGAAACCATTTGCGAAAGATCCGTTCGGATAGAACAGATGCACAGCATCACCAGCTTCTTCTAAGATAAGTTTCGTTGTTGCCGCGGAAAGCACCGCGAAACTCCCGGGCGCTATAGTGGTACCCTGCGGAAATATAAACCGTTGCGCGGATGATTCTATAATCCAATTCCCCACATGAATGGCTTGGATTCCTTTGTTTTGCAGTTCAATCCAACCATCCATGCCGGGTTTGGCTTCGCTTATTATCATGCCTCCTTCGCCTATTGATACGGCGAGGCCGTCAAACGCAGTATATTTTCCTGAAGAAATCGTAAGGCGTACCATATACGTACCCGGGAACATATAGGCATGCCCTACATTCTGCCCCTCGCGCGTACCGCCATCACCAAAATTCCACAGATACCGTACATGTTCCATTGGTTCGCCTTCTAACCCGAACGCCATGCCGCGAAATTCTATCTCCTCACCCACTATTGCGCTTGTATCCTTCCCTGCATTCGCTGTGATGCGCGGCAGATCTTCCGGCGGGACATACGCGCTACTGCCTCCTGATGATGACCCGCTTTGGTTTGACGAATTTGATGATTTGCTCGTATCGCCGGTATTAGTTTCAGAGCCGGAATCATAAGGATCATCAGTGCTGCCGCCTACGGCATTTGCTGCTTTCGGCGTTGCCTGAGCCGTTACCCATCCACCGCCAGATTTTTGCATGGTCTCTTTGGTTGTGTTATCACCGGCAGGCCATCCATCTGCCGCATTAACAGAATCCATGATATTCCCGCCCGCATCTATCAACTGCAAATGTTCGCCGCTGTTACTTAATGCGCCCGTATAGATGCAATCGGCAGATATACCAGGAACCGAATCATCATCGGACCGTTCAAGTAGGAAATAACCTCCGGCTGAGATGGTTGTTTTTATACATGCATCACCTATGGCAATATCCGGCGATCCGTTTATGGCATCCACTATGCGCCAACCGCTCAAATCAATACTTTCACTGCCGTTGTTGTATAACTCAATCCACTCGTCATTCGCGCTTGTTTCAGTTCCCATCCATGCTATTTCATTACCGACAACAGCCCCCGAGGCAAAAGCCGGGAGGGCGAGTAAAACGAGAAATAAAGAGAATATAAATATCATAAAGATATCTCATTATATTCCCCTTTTTGTATAATTATCTTACCGTATACAAATCCGTACTGTCAACGTGGAAGATTTATGAGCAGGCACTTACATTTGAGCGCGTATTTGCGCTAAGTCCTTTTGCGCCTGTTCTTGATCCGGATTTTGGGCGAGATACTGTACATAAAACTCTTCAGCTTCCTTGAGCAAGCCGTCTTGCCATGCCCACATGCCCGCGAGCGCTAAAAGCTCGCCGTTATCATCCAAATCTTCAATGCCTAGGCGCAATACGCCGAATGATTTATCATGCTGGTTTAGCGAGAAGCGGTATAACGTCGCCAAATCACGGAAGGCGCGGGTGCGTTCCAATTGCCCGCCTTCTATTCCTATTGCCGTGATATATGCCCATTCCGCCTTCTCGTAGTCTTTAATCTTATTCCAATACAAATCGCCCAAGTTCATGTATGTGCGCCCCTGATTAGGCGTAATTGCCGTTGCATACAGCCATGCCGCCTCCGCGCCTTTATAGTCACCGAGGGCACTTTTAACAGAACCCAAGTTATACCATGCGGCAAAAGAATCGGGATGTTCTTTTATGGTATTTAGCAATTCCTCAAACTCTTTGCGGTATTGCTGCCGCCGGGCTTCCGGCAATTCAGCAACCACGGCCGGATCCTCGTTTATTTTATTATACCCGCGCGGAAAATCGCCTGCCGCGGATGATCCGCCGCTGGAAAAGAAATCGTTTTGCCACATAAAAACACCGCTTGCAGCAGCAATAAGCGCAACAACCCCCAATCCTACGAAAAAGCGTATTTTATTGTTTGTCATGGTGGATAGTATACCAAAACGTAGAAATAAAGCAATATTTGCTTTCTCTGCTTAATCTTCCTTGTCCTAATTACAAAATACTAATTACTAATTACTCAAAATTTGAGCGAAAACAAATTTTAAAACTAAAATTTGTAATTAGTGTGAGTAATTTGTAGGTAGAGATAAAATTTTCGCTCGCTCAAATTTTATGCGGGGATACTAGGACTCGAACCTAGAACAACGGTTTTGGAGACCGTCGTGATAGCCGTTTCACCATACCCCCCTGTTTATTTCTTGGATTCCTTGTGAGATGTATGTTTTTTGCACCAGCGGCAAAATTTGGCAAGTTCAATTTTCCGCTCTACGTTCCGGCGGTTTTTGCTTGACCAATAATTAACGCGCTTACAAGCGCTGCATTGAAATTTAATGAGATTATCCTGACTCATAGATTGGGTGTTGAAAAATAATATTCGTAATATATCATATCTATCACGCAAAGTACAGAGCCGGAAGAGAGAATCGAACTCTCGACTTCCATCTTACCAAGATGGCGTTCTGCCACTGAACTACTCCGGCTTTTTAAATCTGACTTTTATCTTTTTTATCTGATTGGCGTCTTTATACAACTCTGCTCGGACTCACTTTATCAAAAACGCTTGAGAAAAGGAAGCGCCACGACCGTGTCGGGGCGTTTTTATCATAATTTCGCCCCAACAGCCCTGTTTCTTAAGGGAAAGTTTTTAGCAAAGAAAAAAGCGGCTTTGTCTTGTTGTGACAAGGTGCCGCTGAACCTCTTGTTGTTCACGGTGCGATAGTTAATCGCGAAAGAACCCGACGAAGCGCGTCCGCTTTGTTGAGAACCTTCATAATCGGGCTTCCGCACACGACTATGTCCGCTCCGTTTTGAGCGGCGAATTCCGGAGTGATCTCCTGCTTGTGCCTGTCGTCCTTGAAATCCTCCATGCGGATTCCGGGCACAGTCTTGATCAGATCGCTGTCTTTGACCGCGGACAAGCAAGTCCCCGGCAGAACGACACCGTGCAAACCGAGATCCTTGGCTCGTTGAGTAAGAAATACAACTGTCTCCTCAAGCGAACGGCGGAAATACATCCTGCACCAATCATCGCTGTAATGAGTGAGCACAGTAACTCCAAGAATTTTGGTATTAGAATCCTCAGTGGCCTTGACCGCGCCTGCGAGCTGATCGTCCGCCTGAACCCAGACGTTGAAATAGTCCACGCCGGCATCAACCAGCATTTTGGCAAGGTCGGTCATTGTCCGTTTGCCATTCCATGTCTTGGTGTCGGCAAAAATCGGACGCGAGACCGGTAGTTTGCGGATGATCGCGCAGACACCTTCTGCCATCATACAGTCAAGATTGATCTTGTACCCGAAGTTGCCAGGCACTTGATCGAGTTCTCGAACTGCCTTCAGGGTTTCCTGTTCCTTGTTGTTGAGATCGTCGAGGGCCATGAAAAGCAATGGACTCTTCATTTCGTGCCCCCCTTCTCTACATGCGTCAAACCGCGATCAGCCTGCCATTGTAGCGGATTCCTCAAGAATTCGCGGTACTCAGCCAAGAGTTCCTTGGGATGCGTGCTAAACCGCTCGGCCACGTCGATGACCCTGGGAAGAGTAAGCAATGAAACCATTTCGATTCCGGCTTCGGCCAAATTCCTGTTCGCGACGGGGTTGTCGTAGTAAAGGACGCAAGCACCCTTCGTGCAAACGAAGCCCGCTTCGCGAAGGCAAACCGCGCCGTTGACAATGGTCTGGGCGAAGTTGACCAGTTCTTCCATGTCCAAGCCGCTGGAGCCGGGGGGGATTTCCTGATTCTTTTGATATCCGGTGATGAGTTCCTTTTGGCCGCCAGTTTTCCGAAGTTCACGAATGTAAACGAATGGGATCCGCTTGCCGAGAAGAACCTCCAATTCCTCGCTGATCAACCACCCAAGGATCATGCCGCCGGTAACGTTGCCGGCAACAAAGTCGATTTCGGTCGACCATTTCTCGCCGATTTCAAACGCCAAGTAGCGGCCAAGGCACCTGATCAACGGCTTATTGCCGACCAGACCCTTAATCATGAGGTAACCGGGACCCCAGTTACCCGAGGCGTAAAGAAATGGTTGCGTGTTAAGAGGCAAGTACTCCACTTCTTCGTTAGTCACCTTTTTCGGAACATCTCTAAGTTCCAGTGCATCGGCCCTTAAAACTTCAAGAGCCAGCCGATCCAACGTCGTGTTACAGATCATAACTATTCTCCTTTCCGGGCTAAGCCCAATGAAGTAGATGTTGAACGAACCACAGCGACTGCGCGAGCCACCTGGACAATATTTAAATCGCCGTAATTTTTTTCAACATCAGTTGCAAGTTGCAACACGTAGGGAACGTATTGCATATTCCATTGTTTAATTTTCAAGATACAAATTGAGCCAAGCACCAGCTTGACCACCCTCTAATGCATATAACCAAAAACATAGAAAAAATCAAGTTTTTAAAACAAAATCGGAAAGCGAGGATGGGGTGGGCATCAAAATTTTACAAAATCCTGTTTTGTGGGCCGGGCAGGATTCGAACCTGCGTAGCCATATAGGCGCTAGATTTACAGTCTAGTGCGATTGACCGCTCCGCCACCGACCCACATATAATTTTTTGATTTATGAAACATCAGAATATTGTCATTGCGAGCGTATTGAAAATTATGAGATTGCTACGTCGCTTCGCTCCTCGCAATGACAACGTTGACAGAGTTTCGTAATTCATAGTATACATCTACTATATCACAAAAGGCCCGACTTCTCAAGAGGAAGTTGGGTAACTATTCACAACAAGTTTACACCCCTGCGGCAACCGGCTCTTCTTTGCGCGCTTCCTTTTTCACGTGCCTGCGATCGGTCTCCAGTACCAGCCGTCCATCGCGAATTTCCACACGTATGGCGCTGTCCGGCTTGATTTTGCCGCCTACAATATGTTCCGCAAGCGGGTTTAGGATGTGATTTTGAATATAACGCTTAAGCGGCCGCGCGCCATAATGCGGATCATGGCCTTCGCGCGCTAAGAACTTGCGAGCTTCCGCGCTTACTTTAAGCGCAATTTGTTTTTGCTCCAGACGACGCGCAACGCGGTCAAGCTGGATTTTCACTATCTCGCTCAAAATTTCAGGCGATAAGCTGTTGAATATCAAAATTTCATCAAGGCGGTTTAAGAACTCGGGGCGGAAGTTGCGCTCCAATGCCTGCCGGATTTTTGATTTCAAATTATCTTCACGGCGCTCTTTTGTATCTTCCTCGCCGGCCGCAAATCCCAAGCGTTCCATCTCGCGCACGTACTCGGAGCCGATATTGGACGTCATGATAATGACAGAATTTTTGAAATTAACATGCCGACCTTTCGCGTCCGTAAGCCGGCCATTGTCAAGCACTTGCAGCATGATGTTAAACACCTCTGGATGCGCTTTTTCAATTTCGTCAAACAGCACCACGGAATACGGCCGGTGGCGGATAAGCTCAGTCAGCTGCCCGCCTTCTTCATGCCCCACGTATCCGGGAGGAGATCCGATAAACTTAGACACCGTGTGACGCTCCATATATTCAGACATATCCACGCGGATAAGCGATTTTTCATCGTTGAAAAGAAACTCGGCCAAGGCGCGAGCAAGCTCAGTTTTCCCGACACCCGTGGGGCCCAAAAACATAAACGAGCCAACCGGCCGGTCCTCTTCTCCTACGCCCGCGCGCGAACGGCGGATTGCCTGCGCTACTTTGGAGATTGCTTCTTCCTGCCCCACCACGCGTTTTTGAAGCACGTCCTCCATGGTGAGCAATTTCTTTGCCTCCTCCTCCAGCATGCGCATCACGGGTACCCCCGTCCATCGGGAAATTACCTCGGCGATGTCTTCTTCCGCAACGCTTTCTTTCAATATATGGCGCGCGGATTGCAGTTTGCCCAGGCGCGCCTCTTCATCGCTGATATTTTTTTCCAACGCGGGAATACGGCCGTAGCGGATTTCGGCAACTTTCGCCAAATTCCCCGCGCGTTCCGCCGCATCGGATTCCTGGCGCATCGCGTCGAGTTCCTTTTTCATTCCGCGGATGCCGACGATCGCCTCCTTTTCATTTTTCCATTTGAGCTCCAGTCCCCCCGTTTTTTCCTTGAGCTCCTCAATTTGTTTTTGAATTTTCTTGACTTTCTGCTTAGCCGACGGCTCCGCCTCGCGCTTGAGCGCTTCTTTCTCAATCTCCAGGCGCATAATCTCGCGGCGCGCCCGGTCAAGATCTTTCGGCATGGAATCAATATCCAACCGCAGAGAGGAGGCGGCTTCATCTATCAAATCAAACGCTTTGTCCGGCAGAAACCGGTCTGCAATGTATCGGCTTGAGAGCTGTACCGCCCCTACAATTGCGCTATCGGTGATGCGCACGCCGTGATGAAGCTCGTATTTCTGCTTTAAGCCGCGGAGGATGGCGATAGCGTCATCTATTGATGGCTCTTCCACATACACGGGCTGGAATCGCCGCGCCAACGCCATATCGCGTTCAATATATTTTTGATATTCCTTTAGCGTGGTAGCTCCTATGGCATGCAATTCCCCGCGGGCAAGCGCGGGCTTCAACATGTTAGAGGCGTCAATGGCGCCCTCGGCCGCACCCGCGCCAACCAGCGTATGAAGCTCATCTATGAACAAGAGTATTTTCCCCGCCGCGCGGTCAATTTCCCGAAGCACCGCTTTCAAGCGCTCTTCAAATTCGCCCCGATACTTAGTACCCGCAACCAACGCGCCAAGATCCAGCGCGATGAGTTCCCTCTCTTTTAAGCTTTCTGGCACGTCGCCCATTACGATGCGCTGGGCCAAGCCCTCCACAATAGCCGTCTTCCCCACGCCGGGCTCGCCGATGAGCACGGGATTATTTTTGGTGCGGCGCGAGAGAATCTGCATCACGCGGCGCACTTCTTCTTCCCGGCCGATGACCGGGTCCAGCTTTTCTTCTTTGGCAAGGCGCGTCAAATTGCGCGCGTATTTTTCCAGCGATTGGTATTTTGTCTCCGGCTCCATGTCGGTAACGGTCTGCGATCCGCGGATTTCGTGAAGGATCCGTAACACAACTTCTTTATCTATGCGGAATTTGGAAAGCATATCGGCCGCACGGGACGGCACGTCCAAAAGCGCTATAAATAAATGTTCCGTTGAGATAAATTCGTCGTTGAGCTGGGCCGCAGCTTTATGCGATTCTTCCAAAACCCGCGCTAATTCCTGCGTCAGGTAGATCTGCGGCGAGGGCGTCAAAAGGTCGCCGCGCGTGCCGCCGTTGAGCTTATCAAGAATAGAATCCAGCATCAGCTGCGTATCCACTTCCAGCTTATCCAAAAGAGAAATGACAACGCCGTCATCCTGCAGCAACAGCGCGCTTAAAAGATGGAGCGCGTCTATCTGATTGTGCCCGCGCTCAATGGCGAGCTCGTGGGCCCGCTTGAGCGCTTCCTGGGCTTTTACCGTAAAATTATGAAATGGAGTCATATATAAATTCAAAATTTAAAGTGCAAAATTCAAAATTTTGGTGTTCGCTTCGCTCACGGATTATATACATTCTGTGAATTACGAAATGACACATTCCAGATGTCAAATAATGCATTTCGTAATTCACAGTACATTCATTCCGGCGCAGCCGGAATACCAACACTTTGCACTTTTAATTTTTAACTTTTAATTTTCTAGGGGCGTTCCGCCAGCGTAACCGTCATCAACATATTCTTGCCTTCTCGCTGTACGGTGAGCGTCACCGTGTCGCCGACATTTTTCATCTGGATAATCTCCGCAAGTGATGTATCACGATCAAGCATCGTGCCACCCGCGTGCGTAATAATATCGCCTTCACGCAACCCCGCTTTATCCGCAGGCGATCCGGGCAGTACCGCCGGATTTTGCGCGCTGCCTACCACCAATACGCCGAACTTGGCATGTATACCATTCTCTTGGCGTATGGCATCGGTAATAGTAACATAACGCACGCCGAGAAAGGGATAGATAATGCGCCCAGTTTTCTTTACTTGTTCTATATCGCGCCGCGCGATATTTACGGGTACGGCAAACCCAATATTCTCGGCGCCCGAGACGATTGCCGTATTGATGCCAATTACTTCGCCCGCGGTATTCAACAGCGGTCCGCCGGAGTTTCCCGGGTTAATTGCGGCATCCGTCTGCAAAACCCGCTGCAGATCACTGGGACCCGCGCTGCCGCCGAATGCCGTCAGCGTACGCTCTTTCCCCGATAATATACCCACCGACACGGTATTATCAAACTCGCCCAAAGCATTGCCAATTGCAATAACCGTCTGTCCGATGCGGATGGTATCTGAATTTCCCAGCGGCACGAAAGGAAACGGGCCGCCGTCAATTGTAAGGATAGCAATATCGTGAACAGGATCGCGCGCTAATACGTTTGCCTGATAGGTATTTCCGGAACTTAAAATAACGGTATATTCCGCTTCCAAATCGCTCACTACATGACGGTTGGTCACCAGCATGCCGTCTTTTGAGACGATAAAACCGGATCCGCGGCCTATTTCGCGATGTTCCGTCCCACCACTGATATCTCCGCTGCCGAACGGATCAAAGAAAAAACGCTGAACCACCGGAAGATCCTTTGCGGCCACAATACTTACCACGGCGGGCGACGCTTGCGCAGCAACTTCTATAACAAGGTCCTCTTCTTTAATAACAACTTCGCCTCTCTCTGAAACGTCCTCCGATTTATCCGTAACGCGCTGTATCACGCGCTGTAAAATTGTCTGCGGTGCGGCTTCCGGAACCTCGTCTAAAATGGAGAGCGTTACCACTACGGTAGAAAGCGACGTAACAAAACTGACCAGTAGCATCAGGAGTACCATTTGTTTCTTGGTAAGGTCTTCCATTGGCATATATTATATCTCAAAATAGAACGGCTGTAAAGATCAATCTACACATTTCGCTTCACCCTATTTTATATTTCTCCAATAACCCATTCACATGTTCCCAGTTTAGATTTTTGAAAAACGCTTCAATATATGCTTTCCTTCCAGTGCCATAGTCAAGAAAATAGGCATGCTCATAGATGTCCATAATGAACAATGCTATCATATTCCACACGCCGCCATGGTTGTGCGCATCGCATAACACGTTGCGCAGCTTGCCTTCCTCAAGGTCGTATCCCAGCACTACCCAGCCGCGGCCCGCAATGCCCGCCGCGCGGAATTCCTCTTCCCATGCCTCATAGGATCCAAAATCGCGCTCAATAAGTTCGCGGATTTTTCCGGAACACGGTGAACCGTCCGGCTTCATGTTGTCAAAATATCCTTCATGCAGCTTAACGCCGTTCAATGCGAAGGTTTCTTCCCGCTTTAACTCGCCGAATTCGCTGTATGTCGCATTGGCCGCAGATTTGTCTGTTGTTTTAAGCTTTTCGTCAATCTCGCCGATTTTTTTAACATAGCCAGCATACAGAACGTCATGATGCTCCGTGAGCTGTTTCTCCGAGAGTCCTTGCAACTCCTTATAGTTTAGTGGTTTTATAGTATGCATATTTTCTTGTTAGTTTATAATTTAAAATGTAAAAATCAAAATGCAAAATGACAATGTAAAATGCTAAAATGATTCCGGCTTCGCCGGAATACAAAAATTTTACATTTTGATTTTTACATTTTGCATTTTTTACGGGTATATCTGATTCCCCTCTTCATCATAAACAATTATTGCCTTGGTCGGGCACGATTGCGCTGCCAACAGCAGCGTTTCATCATCTGATGCGTTCTTGTCTTTCACAATTGCTTTGTTTTCCCGATCCAATTCAAACGTATCTGGCGCGACCGCAATGCAGCTTGCCGCGCCAATGCATAAATCACGGTCAACAAAAATTTTTCCCACTTTTTTTCTTTCTAATGCCATATAACGTTTTTCTCAATTCTTCCCAACGTCGGTGCCCGTTTTAATATGTCCACGCACTTACGAAGCGTGCCTACGACATAATCAACATCGCGCTTCGTCGTACCGCGCCCCATAGTAAACCGCACGCCACCGTCATTCGCGTAGCTCTTTTGTAATATATGCAGTATACCACGAGACACCTCGTTACTATGAGCGCTGCAAGCGGAACCTGTGGACGCAGAAACACCCTTTGCGTCAAGGTACAAAACAAGGCTTTCTGCCGCAATGCCAGGAATAGAAACATGCACGTTATTTGGCGTACGTATGTTTCCTGCCGGCGGGCCGTTGAGAACGGCTGCGGGAATCATGCCCTGCAGGCGAGAGAGAAAATATGCCTGCAGTTGCTTCATGCGCGCGCATTCTTTCGACTGCATCCGTATCAACTGCCCCAAAGCTGCGGCAAACCCTACGATACCTGCCACATGTTCCGTGCCGCTGCGCATGCCGCCCTCCTGCCCGCCGCCTTCCCAAAGCGCCTGCAATGAAACGGCGCTGCGCTTGTATAACAAACCGATCCCTTTCGGACCATAGATTTTTGAAGCGTTGAGCGTCATTAAATCAACACCCAATGTATCTACGCGCAAGGGATGATATGCAGGCGCCTGGCTGGCATCGATATGAAACCAAAGCGGCAATTGCTCCCTCACCGCGCGCCGCCGATTGCGCTCCCGCCGCACTACGCGCGCAACTTCCTTTATAGGCTGTACCGACCCTATTTCGTTATTAACGTAGATTATAGATACAAGTGTCGTTTGCGGCGTTATGGAAGCGGCTAGCCGCTTTGTATCTACAATGCCGGCGGCAGAGGCGCCCACAAAAGATACGGCATATCCCTCCTCGGAAAGAAGCTTCGCGTTTTTCTCAACGGCGGGATGTTCCAGCACGCTGGTGATCAGATGCGAGCCAGGATACGCGCTCAAAACACCACGGAGTGCCAAAGCAATTGATTCAGTGCCGGATCCGGTAAATATAATTTCTTGGCGCCGGACGCCCAAAACATCCGCGACAGCACGCCGCGCATTCTCCACGACAGCACGCGCGGCACGTCCCTCGGCATGAATGGATGATGGATTGCCGTACTGCTTGGTAAAATACGGCATCATTTTCTTTAGCACAACCGGATCAAGCGGCGTTGCGGCAGCATGGTCTACATATATGCGTTTGATAGTTGTTTTTTGCTTATGATTTTCTTTGATTACATGCTGTGACATATGCTATATTAGTTCAAAATTCAAAGTGCAAAGTGCAAAATTTTGGTGTTCGCTTCGCTCACGGATTTATATAATCATCCCGCTGAAAGCGGGATACCATAACTTTGCATTTTGCACTTTTAACTTTTAACTTGTCAGCTCCGTATAGGAGCTGAAAACACCCCGCATCCCCGGCACGGATAATCTTTCCGAAACTCATACCGTATTTGCTTTCCTAAGCGCGTGCGCGTTACATACCCGGCATCCGCGAGGCGGTGCAGATGGTGCGACACCGTCGGCTGCGAGACGCGCAGAAGCTTCGTGAGCGCGCTTACATTTTGAGCGCCCCCTTCCTGCAAATGCTTAATAATCCCCATACGCGTGGCATCCGCCAATACGCGGAAACAGCCGGCACATGTTTTTTTAGTATTTTGCATAGTGATGTGGCTAATTTAAATGGCGATGCGAGTAGCCCGGCTTGGTACACTCCCCCACCAAAAATTTTGGTTGGGGAGCACATCCAGAATGCATTGATACAGAAACTTCAAAAATAAATTACATATAGATTAATATCAATATGATATACGCACACATCAAAAATGTCAATAAAAAAGGAGAGAATATCACCCTCTCCCAATCAATGTTACTTTGTGTATAAGAAACCAGTTCTCAGATTCACTTTCACGAGTCCAGCGTTATTTGGATAGAGATATAACTCATCTCCTTCCAACCGGACGCCGATAAGCGTTCCTGTCCACTCATGTCTGGCTTGGAGGATATTTCTATGATACGAAGGTGAATTATAAAGTTCAATCTCCTCAAGCACTCCCGACTCATTAAAATAGAAATTGATATGGTTATTAAAGGAGCAAAATACTATAATTTCGCCCATCTTTCTAGTGAGATGTATGTTGCCAATATTGCATAACGCAACATGTATTTTTTCCTGATCAGACATTTCAAATCCCCCTTTCAAAAAAACTATGCAGTTTGCTGTCTGCATAGTTTTTAGCATACTTTTAATTTTTTGTCCACCTTTTTCCGGATGTGCTCCCCCACCAAAAATTTTGGTGGGGGAGTGTGCCAAGCCTGGCTACTCACAGCGCCCTTGCAGGGCGTGTGCGAAGCCCGGCTAGTCACAATCCTGGCGTCTGCTTTGCTTAGTTTAATGTCTTCTCCCCGGGTTTCCATTCTACGGGGCAGAGCTTTCCGGTCTGGAGCGCGGCGAGCACGCGAAGCGTCTCGTCAACGGAACGGCCGACATCGTTATGAGATAGTACTGCGTACTTCAGTTTCCCATATGGATCAATGATGAATGTCCCCCGCAACGCAGTGCCTTCATCTTCAATAAGCACTTCGTAATCCTCCGCCATGCGTTTGTGAAAGTCCGACAGCAGCGGAAAATTAATTTTGCCGAGCGGCCCTTCCACCCATGCCTTGTGCGAGTGTTCCGAGTCAACGGACACGCCGACCACTTCCGCGTTCAATTTCTTGAAATTTGCGTACTTTGCCGAAAACTCCTTAATTTCCGTGGGGCAGACGAACGTAAAATCCAGCGGATAGAAAAATATCACTACCCATTTGTTCTTATAATCTTTCAGCGCGTATTCTTTGAACTTGCCGTTGAAATATCCTTTCAACTTAAAGTCTGGCGCGGATTCTCCTATTTTGATCATTTTTTTAAAAATTAATTAATAATGAGAAGAGCCACCTCTCGGATTCGAACCGAGGACACATGCTTTATCCCGTCAACATTCATTATGTGGTAAGCCGAATAATGAGCCGAAGGCGAGATTCGAACTCGCGACCTACTGTTTACAAAACAGTTGCTCTACCGCTGAGCTACTTCGGCTTACCACAATAGTCAATGTAGACGGGACTCTGCCGCTGAGCTAAGGTGGCGAGCAGATCACTCCTCTTTCTTTCGCCAATGCACGGTTTTACGCCAGCCGTGGATGTCCTGCCAATAATCCGAAGGCGGCTGATTAGTTTGTGAACGTTTCCGCAACCCCCGGGCGGCACGAAACAACGCCTGCTCTGTACGCAATATCACAATCCGAACCTGATAAATCTTTCTTACCAGGAATGTAAGTATTCTTGCGCGCAGATACTGGTGCCAAATTTTCCTTGATACCCCCCGTGCATTATACAATGCCTGCGTAAGCAAGGGCCGTTCCCGCTGCAACACGCCGGCAAGCTCTTCCGGCGTCATACGGGCAACGGCGGGAACATGCCGCAAGTAGAGGACGCATATTCCCATAAGACTCAAGGCGGCTATAGTGATGGCAGTTCCTAGTAGCATATGTTTTATTTTTCGGATGCGTTTTCTCGTTACTGATTACAAGTTGTGAGTCCCCCCTTTTTATTTAAATTTCAAACCGGCTGAACCGCGCTATCTGTATATTTTCTCCAAACCGCGCAATGGATTCGTTTACAACATCCTGAATGGTTTTGCTTTCATCGCGGATATAGGGTTGGGCAAGCAGTTCTTCCACGTTTTGCGGACCAGCGGCGGTAACATGCATGGCAATGTTATGCGCCAATTTCTGAAACTCCGCATTGCGGGCGACGAAATCCGTCTCGGAGCGCAATTCCAACAAGGCGCCCAAGCGCTGCGTGGTGTGCACGTACGCTTCTACGATGCCGATGCCGGTTTCCCGCGCGGATTTTTTCTCGGCAATTCGGCTGCCTTCGCTGCGTAATAATTCTGCCGCTTTGTCAATATCCCCTTGCGCCTTCTCCAGCGCATCCTTGCAAGCGCCCACCGAAGCGTCCGTCCGCTCGCGCAATTGTTTTAATACTGATACTTCTACTGCCATAATTAATGTAGCGCAGGCTGTATCGCTTTCCCTTCTTTATATGCGGTTACCATGCGGTTCAGGGCATACGTTATGCTTGCCTTTGCATTGTCGTTGCCGGGAATAATATGCGTTGCCAGCGATGGATCCGTATCGGTATTGGATAGCGCCACAACGGGAATTTCACGGCGCCGCGCCTCGCGTACAGCCAGCGCTTCTTCCTTTAAATCTATAACCGCCAATGCATGAGGCAGGCGCTTCATGCCTTCCAGACCCTTAAACATATATTCCAATCTTTCTATGTGCTGCGCAAGCTTGGTCTGTTCATGCTTGGTATATTTTTTAAGCTCTCCCGCTTCTTTCTGGCGCTTTAATTCCTGCCAATATTGTACGCGTTCCGATATGACCTTAAAATTCGTAAGCGTGCCGCCGATCCACCGCTCCGTTACATAGGGCATCCCTAAATCTTCCGCGGCGGCGCGTACGGCGTCCTTTGCCGATGCCTTGGTGCCGACAAGGAGCATCATCTTGGCCTGCTCCCCTAACGCGCGTATGCCCTCCAACGTCTCATCAAGCTTTGGCAGGACTTTATACAAATCAAAAACTTCAATGTTGTTTTTCGTGCCGAAAATATAAGGCCGCATGCCGGGGTGCCGCTGCGTTTTTGAATACCCAAAATGCATCCCCGCATGGTACATAGCAAGTATTTCGGGGTTTACCTCCGCAGAAGGAGTCAGAATTTCTTTCATAGTTGCGGTTTCTGCCATACAATATATACTATCATAGCGAACCGGCGCGCGCAAGCATGCGTTCCCTTATGCCTCGAGCATACCAATGTTGTATAGCGGCCAAGGGTGCGGCTTCCGCATATATCCGCACATCATCAATGAGACCGGACCAGGGACGCACCAAGTCGGAACTGTTTCCGATAAACGCCGGATAATTGCTGTCTTTATCAACGATACCCGTCTTTGCCATACTGCCGACGAGCTGACCGTCTAGATAAAGCTTCATCTCGCTGCCGTTGTATGTAGCAACCGCAAAGTACCAGCGGTCCAGATCCAGGTTGCCTCTGTCCGCAATGAGTACGTCCGTAACGCCACCCGTTTTCAGACGGAACCGCAAGCGGGTATCGCTGCCAACGGCAATTGTGCTGAGCATCCAGAATATGCCGTTGTTGTAATGGTTCCAGGATTTTTCAATAATGCGCCCATCGTGATAAATGCCGTTCGTCCACGCGTCCGCTTTGAACCATGCGCTTATCGTCATGCCGTCCTCACCTGGCCCATCAGCGTCAATATCAATTACACCGAGATCAACATAATCGTCCACACCGTCAAATGCCAGCGCCGCGCCCTTATTAACGCCGTCTGTTGACACCGTAGCGCCGTTTATGGTGCCGTTATACCCGCCGCATTCATCCGGCACGGTAACACCTGCAACTCCTTCAAAATCCCATCCCGCGATACAATTCACGTTCAGCAGGGTGTGCAAAGACCAAGCGTGTTCAATAATACTTGCCACGCGCGCGCTTTCGCGCGAAGTGCGAAGCGAGACAAGCACAATACTCGACAATATACCGATGATCGCAATAACCACTAAAAGCTCTATTACCGAAAACCCGCTTTTATACCTATTAGCATCAACATCTTGCATATAGTTCTAATTATAGTATAGTATATCCACTATGAAAACGGATATTCATCCTACGTACTTTGCGGATGCAAAAATAACCTGCGCATGCGGGAATATTATACGCACGGGCGCTGTCAAAAAAGATATGACGGTGGAAATTTGCAGCGCGTGCCACCCTTTCTACACCGGCAAGGAAAAGCTGGTGGATACGGCCGGCCGCGTAGAGAAATTCAAGGCGCGAGTGGCAAAAGCAAAGAAAGCGGCGCCCAAGAAGAAAGCCGGGAAAACGAGAAAATAATGAGGGACGCCATCATTATAGAAATCCGCGCAGGGGCAGGTGGTTTGGAGGCCGCCCTGTTTGCGCGCACGCTTGCCGATATGTACATCCGCTATGCCCAGCAGCGCGGCTGGCGCGCGGCGGCGCTGGATGAATCGGCAAACGATTTGGGCGGCATCCGCGAGCTTATTTTCAGCATTCGCGGCGAAGACGCTTTTGAAGACTACCGGCAGGAATCCGGCGTACACCGGGTGCAGCGCGTTCCCAAAACCGAAAAGTCCGGGCGCATCCATACGTCCACCGTCTCTGTGGCGGTATTGCCGGAAGTGGAAGCATCCGAAGTTGAACTCAAGTCCGATGAGCTTGAAGTTACGTTTTCGCGCGCGGGCGGCGCCGGCGGGCAGAATGTGAACAAAGTAGAAACGGCCGTGCGTATACTTCATAAACCTACCGGTATTGTGGTCCGCTCCCAGGCCGAGCGTTCGCAACAGCAAAACCGCGAGCGAGCACTTGGCATTCTACGCGCAAAATTATACGACATGGAACATGAGCAAAAATACGGCAACGTAGCGCAGGCGCGCAAAGAACAAATCGGCACCGGAGACCGCTCCGAGAAAATCCGCACCTATAATTTTCTACAAGACCGCATTACCGACCACCGCATCAAAAAAAATTGGCATAACATTGAAAACATTCTCGCCGGCGATTTCGGGAAGATTGTGAAGGCGTTCAGAAAATAATTCAAAATTTAAAAATCAAAATGCAAAATTTTGGTATCCCGCTTTCAGCGGGATATTTGTTTTAACTTTGAATTTGCATAAATACTGCTATAATTTTCCTTATGGCATCTTTTATTCACCTGCACACCCATTCTCACTACTCTCTCCTTGACGGTCTCTCTAAAGTTAAGGACATGGTGGCGCTTGCAAAACAGCACGGTATGCCAGCAATCGGCCTTACTGATCACGGCGCCATGTATGGCATCATCGAGTTTTATAGTACCTGCGTAAAGAACGACATAAAACCCATCATCGGCGTGGAGCTCTACATTGCGAACCGCACGCGTTTTGACAAGGAGCCGGGCATTGACAATAAACGGTATCATCTGACCGTCCTTGCCAAAAACAATACGGGGTATCAAAATCTCATAAAGCTTACCACGGCGGCGCATGTGGAGGGATACTATTATAAGCCGCGAGTGGACAAAGATCTGCTGCACGCGCATGCGGACGGCCTTATAGCGCTTTCCGGCTGTATGGCAGGCGAACTCGCACGGACAATCCAAGCGGGCGCCATTGATCGCGCCGAAACCATAATCCGCGAGCACCAAGATATATTCGGCAAAGACAGTTACTACATAGAGATAATGCATCATCCGGAAGTGGAAAACTTTCAGGAATGGCGCAACGCTCTGATAGATTTGTCCCGCAAGCTCGGCGTGCCGCTGGCAGCCACGCAAGATTCCCATTATCTTCATCAGGACGACACGGAAGCGCATAAAACGCTCATAGCAATCTCCACGAACAGCGACGTTGCAGACACCGCCCTATTCAACGGCAACGGGCAGTATCATTTTATATCAACCGAAGAAGCGCTGGAATTATTTAAAGATATTCCGGAAGCAGTCGCCAACACGGAACGCATTGCCGAACAATGCAATGTAACGCTGCGGCTTGGCACGTTTATTTTCCCCGATTTTCCCCTGGAACCAGATAAGACTGCAGATCAAATGTTGGATGAACTTACCCGCGCGGGCGCCAAAGAACAAAAATTGCATGCATTGCCCGAAGTGGAAGAACGCCGGCTATTTGAACTGGATATTATTCGCCAAAAAAACTACGCGCCGTATTTTTTGGTGGTGGCTGATCTTCTACGGTTCGCGCGAGAGCATGGCATCTACAGCACCGTGCGCGGGTCCGCGGCTGGATCTTTAGTTGCGTACCTTTCCGGCATTACCAACGTAAACCCCCTGGAATTCCAACTCCCGTTTGAGCGGTTTTTGAATCCCTACCGTCCGTCCGCGCCTGATATTGATATGGACTTTGCCGATAACCGCCGTGAGGAAGTGATAGCATATGCCAAGGAAAAATATGGCGAAGATAAAGTCGCGCAAATCGGCACATTCGGCACCATGATGGCACGGGGCGCGATTCGGGACGTAGCCCGCGCATTGGGCAAACCGTATGAGATGGGAAACACTATTGCAAAACTTGTTCCTTTTGGGTCGCAAGGGTTTCCCATGACCATTGACCACGCCATGGAAATGCAGACAGAATTGCAAAATCTTTACAATACCAACGCGGAAGTAAAACACATTCTTGACGTGGCAAAAAAACTGGAAGGAACCGTGCGGCATGTATCCGTGCATGCGGCGGGCGTGGTCATAGCGCCCAAACCGCTAGCGGAATATGTGCCTATTCAATACGACCCCAAAGAAAACACCAAACTCATCACGCAATATGACATGTACACCGTGGGAGAAGATGGCGTGGGGCTTACCAAACTGGATTTCCTGGGCATCCGGAACCTCGCCATTCTAGAAGATGCCGTACAATTGGTCCGCAAGCATCGCAATGTTGAGATTGAAATAGAACAAATACCATTTGATGACGCAAAGACATTTGCCCTGCTTGCCCGCGGCGAGACGGAAGGATTATTCCAGTTGGGAGGCGAGCAGATGACGAATTATCTCAAAGAATTAAAACCAACAACCATCTACGACATAAATGCCATGGTGGCGCTCTACCGGCCGGGGCCCATGAGCAACATCCCCGAGTACATTGCGCGCAAGCACGGCCGTAAACCCATTACCTATTTTCATCCGAAGGCGGAAAACTTTTTGGCAAAATCCTACGGCATCTTGGTGTATCAGGATGATCTGCTGTTCACAGCGCTGGAACTTGCCGGTTACACATGGGAAACGGTAGATAAATTCCGCAAGGCAGTCGGTAAAAAAATTCCGGCGGAGATGGCCAAGCAACATGAAATATTCGTCGCGGGCTGTCAGACTCACAGCGGCATGACAAAAGAAGAAGCGGAACACATCTGGCAATTGTTTGAACCGTTCCAAGGGTATGGCTTCAATAAAGCGCACGCGGCCTGCTACGGGCGCGTGGCGTATCAGACGGCATACATGAAAGCAAATTATCCGGCCGAATATATGTGCGCGGTGCTTACCGCGGAAGCGGGCGACGTAGAAAAAATTGCCGAAATAATCGCCGAATGCAGCCGCATGCGAATCCCCGTGCTGCCGCCCGATATTAACACCTCGCAGAAAAACTTTACCATTATAAAAGGAGAGACAGATAACATACGCTTCGGACTCTATACCATAAAAAACTTGGGCTCCAATACGGTGGAAGCCATTCTTGCGGAGCGTACCGCGCGCGGACTATTCGGTTCGCTGGACGATCTGCTGCATCGCATGCCCTCGCGCGAGCTTAACAAGAAATCCCTGGAAGCGCTCGTAAAGTCCGGCACGCTGGATGATTTGATAGAACGAAATCAGGTACTGCAAAACATAGACGCCATTTTGGAATACAACCGCGAGGCCGCGCGTACGCGGGAACGGAACCAAACTTCCCTGTTTGGCGACTTGCCCGATTCAAACGCTTTGACGCTTCGCCTGCACACGACCGTACCTGCGACCGCGATGGAGCGCCTTACATGGGAGAAAGAACTGCTAGGTTTGTATGTCTCCGGACATCCGTTGGACGACTACCGTGCAAAAATCCCAAAAGCGTGTTCTAAAATAGCTACCATAAAATCATTCCGGCCCGGGGCGCTTATTACCACCGCGGGACTTATCACCAACGCAAAAAAAATCCTCACCAAGAAAGGCGAGGTTATGATGTTCCTTAAGCTGCAGGATTTCACGGATGAAATCGAGGCAATCGCATTCCCCCGCATCATGGAGAAATATGCCAATCTCCTGCAGCCGGATACATGCGTGTTTATAAAAGGAAAAACGAACGAGCGGGACGGCGTGGTTTCCATAGTGGCGGATGCAGTGAAGAAGCTTGAAGCATAACGGCTTTGATAGTATGATAAAGCGCATGCCAAGGAAAAAAGCTGCTGAAGAACCAAAAGAACTCCCGCCGAATGACCATAGAGCGCTGGGGCAAGCGCTGGATTTGTTTTCATTCCATGAGATAGCGCCGGGGGCGCCGTTTTGGCATCACAAAGGCATGATTGTTTTCCGCGAGCTGGAGCGCTATGCCCGCCGCGTAAACGACGAGAACGGGTATCAGGAAATCAGCACGCCCATTCTGGTAAAAAAAGAAGTCTTTGAAAAATCCGGCCACTGGGATTTTTACCGCGACAACATGTTCTGGTTTACAAACCCGCGCGATAAAAAAGAAACGCTGGTGGTAAAACCGATGAACTGCCCGGAATCTACTTACCTATACAACTCCGATGTACGAAGCTATAAAGACCTTCCCTTGCGCCTTGCGGAAATCGGGCGCTTAAACCGCAATGAACTCTCTGGCACATTGGGCGGACTCTTTCGCGTACGACAGATTACCATGGACGACGCGCATATTTTTGTACGTCCCGATCAGGTGGAAGATGAGATTGCCACCGTAGTGAAAATAATAGAAGAATTCTACGGATCATTCGGATTCACACCCCGCTATGTATTGGCCACGCGGCCGAAAAAAGCGCTGGGTGCAAAAAAAGTGTGGGATGTAGCGGAGCATGCTCTGGAACAAGCGTTACAAAGACAAAAAACGGCATACACCATTGATAAAGGTGAAGGCGCCTTTTACGGTCCCAAAATTGAAGTCCATATGGAAGATTCCCAGGGCCGCGACTGGCAAATGGGCACCGCCCAGCTTGACTTGGTAATGCTACCGAAACAATTTGATCTTTCGTATATAGATGAGGCCGGAAATAAAAAAATGCCGTGGGTAATTCACCGCGCCATCTTCGGCTCTTTTGAACGGTTCATCGGCATTTTATTGGAACACTTCAGCGGCGCGCTTCCCTACTGGCTTGCTCCCGTGCAGGCGCGCATTCTCACCATAAATGAAAAAGTTGCGGATTATGCAAAAGAAGTTGAGCAGGAACTTACAAAAAACAATATCCGCGTTGAACTGGACGCGCGCAATGAATCCCTCGGCAAAAAAATCCGCGAAGCAGAGATGCAAAAAATCCCCTACCTTTTGGTAGTAGGCGAGAAAGAAAAAAGCGCACGATCAGTGAACGTGCGCGAGCGGGGGAAAGCGGAGACGCAGACTATGCAGCCGGAGGAGTTTCTTCAGAAGTCGGTGGTTTCTTCCTTATAATATGCAAAAACTCATTGCAATAGTCGGCCCCACCGCGTCCGGCAAGTCTGATCTTGCCATTTTTCTTGCGCGCGAGATAAAAAGACATAAACTGGGCGGGTACCGCGGCGCCGAGATAATCTCCGCCGACTCCCGGCAGGTATATAAATATTTAGATATAGGCACCAACAAAGTCCCCGGCACATGGAGTAATGTTAGTTTAGCAGCTATAGCGGCTAAACTAACATATTGTTTTATATACAAAAACATCCCTCACCACTGCATAGACTTTGTGCACCCGCGCAAAACATTCACAGTTGCGGAATATAAAAAATGCGCGGACAAGGCAATTACGGAAATAACCGCGCGCGGCAATGTGCCAATACTCGTCGGCGGGACGGGGTTTTATATTCAGGCAGTTGTTGACAATTTAGTACTGCCGGAAATGCCGCCAAATATAAAACTCCGCAAGGAACTTGCAAAGAAATCTAAAGAAGAATTATTCGCCATGCTCAAAAAACGGGACCCCCGGCGCGCAAAACAAATTGATGCAAAAAATCCACGGCGGCTTATGCGCGCCCTGGAAATTATAAAGGCATCCGGAAAACCGGTCCCGTCTAATTCCAAAGTATTATTTCAAAACACGATCGTATATCATAATGATAATCGCGTTTTGATGATTGGCATAAAAAAAGATCCCGCCGAACTGCGGCGCGCCATTGAAAAACGCACGAAAAAACTGGTACCGGCAATTTTGAAAGAAACAAAACGGCTTCTTGCCTTGCATATTCCAAAGAGGCGTATCCGAGAACTCGGGTTTGAGTACCGCCTTGCGCTTGATTACTTGGAAACCGGACGTCCAAGTATGCTTGGACGTATGGCCGCCAAGTACCTATGTAATAAGATTGAAATAGAAACCTGGCGCTACGCAAAGCGCCAAATAACATGGTTTAAGCGCGACAAACGGATTCATTGGGTAAAAACAAAAGAGGAAGCATTACAACTACTACTGCCTCACAAGCTGTAGAAGCTCGTCTAAACGTGCATCAAGCACGCTTTTTTCTTTGGCTTCCATGGTTATGCGCAAGAGCGACTCCGTGTTTGAGGGGCGGACATTGAACCAAAAATCCTCGTACGCGACGGAAATGCCGTCCACATATTTTATTTCTTTTGCATCTTGATAGTGCGCAGCAACCGCATCCAGCGCCTTGTCTTTGTCGGGAACCGTAATGTTTATTTCACCGGAAGAAGCATAGCGGAGCAATGGCCGCACAAGTTCATCCAGCGTCTTCCCGCTCGCGGAAAGGATGGCAAGCATACGAAGCGTTGCCAAAAGCGCAGATTCCGCATAATAATAATCCCGCCAGTAAAAGTGTCCACTCACTTCCCCGCCGAAAAGCGCATCCCGTGCGCGCATCACTTTTTTGATAAGCGCGTGCCCCACCCGCGATTCTATCGCGTCTCCTCCGGCTTGTTCGATCACCTCTCTGACGATACGCGATGAATTAACAGTGTAAACCACAACTGACAAAGGAGAATCGCCGGATGTACCACTTCTGGAATTTTGGAGAATATTCTGCGCGAACAATGCCGCCATAATATCACCAGGTATTGCAAACCCTTTCGGTGTTATGAACCGTACGCGATCGCCGTCGCCGTCAAACGCAACGCCCAAATCGGCTTGTTTCTCTGCAACGGCGTTTTTTAATGCAATAAGCGTCTCGTCCTTGAGTGGGTTTGCTTCATGATTCGGAAACGTCATGTCAATATCTCCATACAAAACATCGGCGACAATCGGCAGGCGTTCCAGCAGTTTTGGCAGCACAAGCCCCACCATGCCATTTCCTACATCAAACACCACATTCATTTTTTTAAACGCGGCCATGTCAACAAGCGAGCAGATATATTCCATGTACGCTTCTATCACGCTCTCCTCCCCCCGCACCGATCCCTGTCGCGCCGGTACCAGAAAAATGCCCCGGAGCACGGTATTGCGGATCTCCTCCATGCCGGATCCCTCGCCTATCGGTTCCGCGCCACGCCGCGAAAGTTTAAAGCCGTTGTATTGCGCGGGATTATGAGACGCGGTTACCATAACGCCGCCGTCCGCTTTGAGATGGTTTATGGCAAAATAATGCATTGGCGTTGTACTGAGGCTACAGTCAATAACATGGCACTGTTCATCCAATAAACCGCGCAGGAGTTCTGCTTTGAGTTCCGGTGAGGATGCGCGCGCATCCGCATTCACAACAATTACCGGATCCCGTTCCTTATTGAGAACCGTTATCCAAATATACTGCCCGAATGCCCGCCCGATGCGGTAAGCTGCTTCCGGCGTTAATTGATCCGGCACCGTGCCACGGATATCGTAGGTTTTGAATATTGAAGGGTTGATTTCCATGAGCTTTATACTATCATCAATCTATGAAAATCGGTATCGTCGGCCTTCCCAACGTAGGTAAATCCACGCTGTTCCAGGCACTCACAAAAAAACAAGTGGATACCTCTAATTATCCCTTTGCCACCATTGATCCGAATGTGGGCGTTGTTACGGTACCGGACGAACGATTGCAAAAGCTTGCCGTTCTTTCACATTCGCAAAAAATTATTCCCGCGGCAATAGAATTCGTGGACATCGCGGGACTCGTCAAAGGCGCTCACGAAGGCGAAGGGCTTGGCAATCAATTCCTCTCGCACATACGCGAAGTTGATGCAATAGTGGAAGTAGTACGCGCATTTGAAAACCCTGATATACACCACGTCGCCGGGCGCATTGACCCGGAAGATGACATAGATACCATTCACACGGAACTTGCGCTGGCTGATCTCGCAACTGCAGAAAAAACAGCAGCCCGGCTTGAGAAAGAAGCGAAAACGGGAGGCGGCAACGAGAGAAAACGCATGGAAGCTGCCCGCGCAATCAAACAGCTGCTTCAAGAAGGCAAGCTCGCATCCGCATACACCCCGCCGGAGACGCAAGCGGAGGAAGTTCTTCGTGAAATGCATCTGCTGACCGCCAAACCATTCATATACATTTTGAATGTTGCAAACCAAAATGTGCAAAGCCGAGCATTGCACACCATTCAACTTAATATCAAACTTGAAGCAGAGATCGTGGAGCTCGGCGATGACGCCAGAGAGTTGCAAAACGAATCCCGCTTGGGCGAGCTTATTACGAAAGCGTATGAGGTAGTCGGACTTATCACATTCCTTACCACGGGCGAGAAAGAAACGCGCGCGTGGGCAATTCCCAAAGGATCGTCCGCTCCGCAAGCGGGCCACGCTATCCACTCCGATTTTGAAGAAAAATTTATCCGTGCGGAAGTTGTAAGTTATGAAAATCTTGTGAAAGCAGGCTCATACGCAAAAGCCCGTGAACTTGGCATGCTGCAAACGAAAGGAAAAGACTATATCGTGCAAGACGGCGACGTAATTGAGTTTAAGATATAGGTATGGAGATACGTGCCCCCTCGATTATCCGAGGCGGTTTTTTATGTACCGCCACAAGGCTGTGAGCCAGCAAACAGAAATTATACGGGTCAAGAAACATTGTTTAGAGGAGAGAGATCTTTAAAAAATCTCACAACGTCGCTTTAACCCGATTCCGTTGTACTGACTCAACAGCCTTGTGGCGGTTTACCCACACACCTTTTAGGTATCTTCTATACTCGTTGCAATACGCCGCTTAAGCTGACTCCAAGCCTTCGCATTCAATTTCATCTGCTGTTCACGACGGGTCGCATCTGTTTTTGATCTATATGCTTCATAATATACCAAACTAAAAGGTCTACGATTTTTCGTTGAAAGAGCACGGCCATTTTGATGTTCGTCAAATCGTCTGCGAAGATTACCGGTAAATCCTCGGTATAGTTTCTTATCAATCTGACTTTTAAGGATGTAAAAATAATGCATTGCTATGTTCCTAAAAGGTGTGTGGGTGAACCTGATTTGAGTACATCTTCATTATAGAACATGTACTCAAGAAAGGTAGGGAGAGTTTTGTGTGTAACCCTCCCATACATGCGCTGTGGTCCCGCCCGTGCCTTATTGCTTCGGCAGGGTCCCCACTCACGGATGCCTCTCTTTGTGGAGAGATCCGTCTCCGCCATGTCGGAGCACATCACGCATCCCGTTGCGGGGCGTGATTTATTTTACATGGCAAGGGCGCTAGACAGGCCGCCTCTAGCTGGCGTGGATGTTGTCGTCTGCCGGGTTAAGTGGGACGAGTCCTGATATCCCCTCTTGCACCCATTCTCCTGTGCAGTCCGCGCAATATTCTTTGCATGCGGTGCACTCGAAGAATCGGATGTGCGATCGAGGGGTATCATCATCTTCTTCCCACTCCATGTCATCCTCGCCGATTTTCACCAGCGCCACCCCGCAATGGCAGACATAATCATCCCCGTCTGGGGTCTGGCAGTAGGGAAACTCAAACGGCATATTTTCCTCCTCAGTTTAAATTCTTTTTTCTTCTCTCCCACTCCTCCAGCTGACCCCGCACATACTCCTCGCGGGAGAGGTTTTTCCGAATCTCCGCTGCTGGTTAAATTTTAAACATTCCATGGACATAAACCAAAAACTCATGCTTGCATATCTTGCCATCGGAGCTATGGGAACCATTATTTTTATATGGGCCATGCGTCATAAAGAATAAACTATGCCCGTGTCACTTTTTGAAGCAATTATTTTTTTATTCATGCTTGGCATGCTAGCCATTGCGCTCTTTTATGAACCGCGCAAACATAATCACTGATTTTTTGCCCAGCACTAAATTTTTGGTTCGATATTTGTATAGTGCCAAACCGAGCTGTCCATCCGCGGTTGCACCGGGATAGAGCTCGGTTAGTCACACACTATTTAAACCAAAAATTTAGTGCTGGGTTGTTTCAAAGAACTTCCACTTTGAGTCTTCAAACTTTTTTTGAAAACTCGGTTGTGGAGAGGTTTTTGTGCGGAGGGACCTCTGTCGCCCTCTGATATTTTTGAAGTGTTCTGGCCAATTCCAGAAACCCTCTTCCGTTGCCAAGACGCATATCCGCGCGCCTCCGTCCACCCGAAGTGGACAGGCCGTCCCCGAGTCCAACGGTTACTTCCGGCGACCCCCAAGGATCATCCGGATTCCCGCGAGGACGATCAAGATCGTCAACGCGGGCCCGAGGAGCGGGCTTAACTCGGCAATCAGCTGGTTCGCAGCTGACGCGAGCAAGCCCGGGTTCAGGATGACAATGATCAGTCCGAAGACAACCACCGTCCTCATGAACCGCTCGGGGGTGCCGATAAAATATCGGACCCACCGGCCCATGGTAGAGTATCACCTCCTTTCTTATTGAGATATATAAAGCGACTACTATCGCCTTACACATCCCAACAAGTGGAGATAATGTAATTTTGAAGAACTTTCCTCTCAAAGCCTTCAAAACATTTTGAAAGCTTTGTAGAAGAGTAGGTTTTTGTTCTCTCGATGTCGTTGAGAACGGACTTCCGAAATGCTTCGGAACCTACCAATGCCCGCAGGAAAAGTGCTTTTCCTTGCCGCCAGCCAGTGCATGGCCGGATTAATTTTTTGAGGAGTTTCTGTAACGGGGGTTACTCCAGGAAGGGGTTCTTGCTCGGCAGGAGGTGAATTTCACCTCCCCTCATTTCTGCCCAGTAGAAGCTCCATTGGAGCTCCTCCGGGCAAAGACTTTTCGCCGTTTCCACATTTCCACAGAAAACGGCGACCCGAGCCAATCCGCCTGCTTCGTCGAAGACTACCATCGTCCCATCCTCTGCCGAGCAGAGGAAGCCCTGATGCCCTGTGTCAGGGCAATCCATCTCGAGGTCTGAGAGCAAAACCTCGAGAATACAACCCTTATACAGGCAGGGGGACGACGGGCAGATGGTGCGAATGGGGGTCCGGTACCAAGACTGGAGACCCGAAAAAAACTTATCTAACTCTTTCATGACACCCCTCCTATCGTTCGTGCCACTCGTCGGCAACAAGCTTGAACCAGCCTCTCGGATCTTGATCGAGAGGGTGAATCCTCTCGTCCAACTCATTTCCCGAAGACCATGCGGCATCTTCTACGACGCCGTTTTTATCGAAGACGAAATTGAGATGAACGACCATCTCTATCCCTTTTTTCAAGATATCGCCCTCGAGGACATAGACCACCTTTTCTCCTCCACTATAGTCAGCATCGACCTCAATAAGGTCAACCGCATGAAAGTGATCTATATCGAACCCTTCGGTATTGAGTTTTTCAATCAACTGCCGAAAAGTTTCGCAATTTGTCTTCGTGCAATCTATTCGTGCCATTGGTGCCTCCTCTGGCGTTTCAGCTTCTGTAGCTCGGTAAGCTGACGGGCTGGTTAATATAGTTTCCAGCCGCGTTTGAAAAGACATTTTCTATCTCCTCAAAAGCGGCCAGAAATCTATATGAGCAACAGCACTATTTAATTCAAAGAACTTCTCCGGCTATTCGTTTTAACGCTTTACGCTTTACGTTCCACGTTTGAACGCTTATGTTATTTCAACAAAGAACTATTCCAATCTCTCCTCTCATTTCATAGAGAGAACGATGAAGGCGATTGTAAGGAGTAACGGCCTCTTATGTATATTTAGTGCCGATCCTATTTGCCCTCTCTCCTCCATCATTCTTTCCACAAAAGAAAAGCGGTTAGGAAGTACATCCTCTTTTTATGGATATATTATAGCATGTTATACTATTCTTGTCAAGTTCTCTTTGGGTAACAGCTCACAAACTCGAGCAATAATTGCTTTTCTCCATTTCCGGATGTGCCAAGCCGAGCTATCCACACCGCCTTGGCGTGTGTGTAAAGCTCGGCTAGTCACAATCCTGGCGCTTACTCGAGTTTGTGAACTCTTACCCCTTTGGTGAGACACTTGTTCTTAATTCTGCCGACAGAATAGCATGTTATAAAATATTTGTCAAGCCCTGCGAGGCAAATACCTGCTTGCTATAAGAGATCCCTTATAGTACAATGCCCTTATGGCACAAGAGCCGCAGTTATATGAAATAGGCCTGCTTATAAAATCGGAGCTATCGGAAGAGGAAGCTGCGGCGGAACTTGGCAATGTTCGGTCCATTATTGAAAAATACAACGGTATGCTCGAGAGAACCACGGATCCGAAAATCCGCAAGCTTTCTTATCCCATTCGTAAAATAGAGCAGGCCTATTTCGCCGCGCTGCAATTTTCCATCGCACCCCCCGCAATTGGCGGCATTGAACGGGAAGTAAAAACGCACGATACCATTGTAAGGCATTTAGTGCTGTCGTGGGAGCGCACAACTGCCCAGCCGATAGTACGGCGCGGACGCGCGCCGGGACTAAAAACAGCTGCAGGCAGCGTGCCTCCGGCGGACACGCCCGAAAAGCAAGCGGAAAAAGTTGATGAAAAAGAGTTGGATAAAAAGTTGGATGAAATATTAGGAAATTAATCATAAAACGTGAAGCGTAGAACGTAGAACGTGAAGAAACAATACATATATTTTTCTTGCGTTATACGTTACATGTTACACGTTATACGTGAATATGAATCTAAACAAAGCGCTTCTTATTGGAAATCTCACGCGGGATCCGGAATTAAAAACGCTTCCTTCCGGCAAACCGGTTGTGAATTTTGGCTTGGCAACAAACCGTACCTGGACGGATCAAAGCGGCCAGAAGCAGCAGCAGGCTGAATTTCATAATCTTGTTGCATTCGGAAAACCGGCAGAGTTAATCCACCAATACATGAAAAAAGGCGGGTCGCTCTATGTAGAAGGCCGCCTGCAGACGCGATCATGGGACGGGCAGGACGGGCAGAAAAAGTCGCGCACGGAGATAATTGTGGAGAATTTCCAGTTTGGCCCGCGCGCAACCGGATCATCTCTCGGGGGTACCACAGGTGCGGCGTCGGCAAGGAAAGCGCCACAAGAAGATGTTGCAACCGTGGAATACCCCGAAGACGACGTTAATCCGGAAGAAATACCGTTTTAAAAAACAGGGATTCGTAATCCGTAAACCGTAACTCGTACAAAGGAATTTTATCTTATTAATCTTCCTGGTACGGATTACGAGTTACGGATTACGAGTTACGAGATTTATGAAACAATGTCAATTTTGCGTAAATAACGTACAGCTTATTGATTATAAAGATACGGAGATTTTGCGCGGGTTTATAAATACGCAGGCAAAAATACAGCCCCGCCGCAAAACAGGCACTTGTGCTTCGTGCCAGCGCCGTCTTACGCGCGCCATAAAACACGCGCGGCACTTGGCACTGCTCCCGTTTACATTGAGATAATCGGTTATTATTCTTTCTCCTCGTCCAGCTTCTTTTTTACTTCCCTTACAACCTCGTCGGTTGTTTTTTTGTTCTCGCGGAGAAACTTTTTTGCATTTTCCATCCCTTGCCCTAACTTTATATCACCATAGGAGAACGACGCGCCCGCCTTTTTTATGATGCCGTATTTTGCGCCCACGGTAATAACATCACCCTCATAGGAGATGCCCTGATTGTACATAATATCAAACTCGGCCGTGCGAAATGGCGGCGCCACTTTATTTTTCACCACCTTTGCCCGCGTACGGCTGCCGATAACCTCCTCTCCTTTCTGGATTTTTGCCGCACGCCGCACTTCTACGCGCACTGATGCATAGAATTTAAGCGCTTTGCCGCCCGGCGTGGTTTCCGGGTTTCCATACATCATGCCAATCTGCATGCGTACCTGGTTGGTAAAAATAATGGTGGTGTGCGTGCGTGATACTGCTCCCGTGAGCTTCCGGAGCGCGTGCGACATCAAGCGCGCCTGCAGGCCCACATGCTGTTGGCCCATGTCTCCTTCAATTTCAGCCCGCGGGGTCAATGCCGCGACAGAGTCTATGACAATAAGGTCAATGCCGCCGCTTCGGACTAAGCTCTCGGCAATCTCAAGCGCCTGCTCGCCGCTGTCAGGCTGCGAGACAAGCAGGTTTTCCGTTTTGACACCTATGCGCTTCGCGTATTCGGGATCCAGCGCATGCTCCGCGTCAATAAAAGCGCATATGCCGCCCATTCGCTGGGAATTAGCCACAACGTGCAAAGCCAACGTCGTTTTGCCGGAAGATTCAGGTCCGAAAATCTCTACAATGCGTCCGCGCGGTATGCCGCCTACGCCCAAAGCCATATCCAGCGTAAAAGAGCCGGTGGGTATCACCTCCACATCAACCTTGCGCATGCCGCCCAGCCGCATAAGCGACCCTTCGCCGTACCGGCCCTGAATTTCTTTTACTACTTCATCAACTGCCGCGACTTTATCCACTGCGACCTCCGCTTTTTTTTGTTTTTGTTCCTTTTGGGCTGTTTTTTGCATACGTATTGCTTATTTACTTTGAATAACGAAACGCATTATTTGACATCTGGAATGTGCCAAACCGAGCTATTCACACTTCGCTTCGCTTGTGTGCAGAGCTCGGTTAGTCACATTCCCTGCGGTTTTCGTTATTCAAAGTTATTTCACCACTATTCTGCGCTCCAGGGAACTTGTTTTACCAAACCTGTTTTCCGCGCTGATACCTATAACATGCAACCCCGCCGGTAACAGCAGCTCTACGTAGAACCGTCCATCGTTCCCACTATACGCTTCTACGCCATACACTGTCAATCGGATGCCGGGCGTGACAAAACCTTCCACCACAACTACCGGCCCGTCAAGCGTGGCGCCGTCGGCGGGCTGCGCTATCTCAAGTTCCGGCGGACGCATGGCGTCGCTCGTCTGATAAGCAAAATAGGCGCCCACCAAGAAAATAGTACTTATTGCAACGAACAGCCGCACCCGTTTTTTAAGGAGCGTCCTGCGTGATTCTTTAAGATAGTCGGAAGTTAAAATCATATTATATCTACTTATATCTACGCTTCATGCAAATCCCGCTCAAGCACGTTCTCCGCCTCACGGCTTACCAGCACATCCCGCGGCTTAGCTCCATCGCCCGGCCCAACCACGCCGCGGTCTTCAAGCATATCAATAAGTTTCCCGGCCCGCGCATACCCTAGTCCAAGCCGCCGTTGAAGCATGGAAATAGACGCCTTCCCCGCGGCAATTACAAGCTCTCGCGCTTCTTCATATTTTTCATCGTCTGCTTCTTCACCTTCAAGTTTAATTTCCTCCGAGCTCTGCCCGCCGAAAATAACGTCCTGATCATCTACGGCAGCCGGATACACATCTCCTGCCAATTGCTGCAAATATTGCGTAACACGCTTTACTTCCGATTCCGATACAAACACGCCTTGGATGCGCCGCGGTTTGGCGCCATCGCCCTGTTGATACAACATATCCCCTTTCCCCAAAAGCTTCTCGGCGCCCGCGGCGCCCAGAATGGTCCGCGAATCTATCTGGGACGCCACTTGAAGCGCAATGCGCGTGGTGATATTCGCTTTGATAAGGCCGGTTATAACATTCACCGATGGCCGCTGCGTGGAAACCACAAGGTGAATTCCTACCGCGCGCGCCATTGAACTCAACCGCGTGATGTTTGCTTCCACTTCCCGCGGATAGATTGCCATCAACTCCGCAAGCTCGTCTACTATTATCACAACATGCGGCAATATATCAGCATTGGCGGCATCGCTGTTGTAAGAAACAATATCGCGGGCACGCGCATCCTGGAGCATTTTGTACCGCTGTTCCATTTCCCTGACTGCCCACCGAAGCGCGACAATCGCTTTCTTGGCTTCCGTTACCACGGGCGTGAGCAAATGCGGAATATCGCTGTAATACACCATCTCCACGCGCTTTGGATCTATCATAATAAACCGCAGCATCTCCGGCGGATTAGAAAATAAAAGACTTAAGAGTAAAGAATGAATGGTAACAGATTTACCAGATCCCGTGCTGCCGGCGATGAGCAGATGCGGCATACGCGCAATATCTGTAAACACGGCGGTGCCCGTAACATCCCGTCCCAACGCGAATCCGAGTACCATTTCACGTTTTTTCGCGGTAAATTCTGCCATCAGCCTTCGCAGTCCCACAAATGAGATAGATTTATTCGGTACTTCAACACCCACGAGCGATCTGCCGGGAATAGGCGCTTCAATGCGTAACGGATGAGCTGCCAACGCCATGCCAAGGTTGCTGGCAAGATTTGTAATGCGCTCAAGTTTTATGCCTTCGGCGGGCTTTAAGGTATATTGTGTTACCGAGGGACCTATATTCACCTCTCCCATGTCCACGTCAATGTCAAAGTTCTGAAGCGTGCGCTGGATGATATTCGCATTCGCACGCACATCGCCCGATGATGGCTTGCCGCGATCCTCTTCCAACAGATTCAGCGGCGGCGGCTTATAGCTTGAGGGAACGCGCCGATAGGCAACCGGCTTATCATCTTTTATCGGCAGCACCCCATCATCCAACGGGGCCGGCATCTCCTGCAGCGCCGGTTCTATTGCCGCAGATGCCGGCGCCATCTCTTCACTCGTTGCAACAGGTTCCAGCGCGGCGGGCATATCTGCTTGAAACTGCCGTTTGCCAAACAAAAAACGTACCATGCGCGCGAAGAGTCCTCTCTTCTCTGTGGCAGCATGCTCCTCATCTGTGGTATTCATTTCGTTTACCGGCATCTCTTTCTGCGGTTCTTCCTTCTCTATCCGCCGCGGCACCAGCGCTTTGTTAAACATGAGGAGAAGCGATATTAAAAGAATGGTACCGAATATTATACTGCTTGCGGCAACGTCAAAAAATTTCAGGGGCGCCAACGCAATGCCAAGCCCCACATAGCCGCTTGTCTCCGGGCCGCCGATAATCTCGCCTAATCCCAGCACGCTTACTAAAAACAGAAGCGCTCCGAAAAAGGTACCCCCCATCACGCGTTGGCGCATGCCAAACAAAAAAGATATGCCTGCAAGAAGAAACATAATCGGCACTACGAGAAAAGCGTTGCCGAACAAGAGCGTGAAAAACGACGAGATGCGCTCCCCCGCAAGCCCCGCTTTTCCAAACCATGCCAGAAGAAATATAAGCGCCATGCAAAACGAAAGAACCGCCCATACCGACCGCTTCGTCTCCGTATGCAAATCAGCATGCCAGGGCGCACGCTCCTCCTCTTCTTCCTCAATTTCCCGCCGTTGCTCCCGCCGCTTCTTTTTTGCCTTTTTCCTGCTCCAAAACATGAGTATAGTATAGCAAAAAAAGTTGTAAGTTGTAAGTCACTAAGAAAGTGTTTACAAACCCCTTCTACTGCAGCTTTCCTGCTTTGGCTGCTACGGCGTCAGGCTGCGTAAAACGGCATTTCACCGCAGCGTTGCTGCGCCTCATGCCGTTTTTCTTGCCTTC
>Ga0114944_1000010_pt1 | contig 51656 bp, 58 predicted proteins | sample OV2TP2_FD_89582 | JGI IMG/M metagenome (GOLD analysis project Ga0114944, IMG submission 89582) | Hot spring microbial communities from Beatty, Nevada to study Microbial Dark Matter (Phase II) - OV2 TP2 | ecosystem: Environmental > Aquatic > Thermal springs > Hot (42-90C) | place: USA: Beatty... | reverse complement strand
GCTAGCAAAAATTGGGTTTCGTGCTTTGTTTTCAACAGATTTCCTCATTTTTTGATAAGCGATTTTATCCAATAAACATTAGATATTTCCCGCAATAAGTTGCACTCCTAAATTGATTACACCTTGTGTATTTTTTCGGAATTCGCACTTGTGTATTGGAACTTTTAAGTAAAACTGGATTCCCGCCTTCGCGGGAATGACAAAATAAGACACATAGAACAACTTCAATATGTTTCTGTAAGTGCGCGTTGCCTCGGTCGTTATATGGTAATAATGCATCATAGTAATTCACCTTTGATGGGTATGAACGCTTTGCAGCAGAAACCTATACAGCACATTCGCTTGCCGCATTTCCGCGGTTTGCAGACGCGTTTGTTTGAACGTATAAGCCTGGCTGCGTTTTTTATGCTTTTGGTATACGTAATATTGATAATTAAGTTGGTTACGCTTGAGTTGCTCAACGATAGTTTTATGTTTGCCGCATACAACATATTGGTAGCGGTATATATATTATCGCGTTATTTTTTAGCGTATTTCTATGATCCTAAAGTGAAGACAAACAGATCCTACATGCCGTCTATCACCTTTGTAACGCCGGCAAAAAACGAGGAAGAAAACATTGCGCGCGCCATTGCCTGTATGGCCGCGAGTGATTATCCGAAAAATCTCATTGAAATAATCACCATAGACGACAGATCAACGGACAATACGTATAGCGAGATGTTGAAAGCGGCGGCGGAGCGGCATACGTCTTGCCGGTGGGGAGGAGCTTGAAATCGGCATATACGTGGACGGTCCGCGCGCCGGTTGCCTTCTTGATAATGAGATTATTATAACGGCATCTCCATCTGCCGCTATGCCGGGGCATGGCAGTATCGGGTTTAAAACGTGGGACCCGGAACCGCAAAGAGTACTAGCGCGCGTAAAAGAGGTGCAAGTGGAATCGTTGTAAGTATGTGACTAGCCGAGCTTCGCATTCCGGTGCAACCGTGGATGAGTAGCTCGGCTTGGCACATCAAGACAGCTAAAAAGATGCTAATGCCTAATATTGTATATAACATGTGGATAACTTTACAAAGAGCCTTTATTTTTCCCGCCATAGGGGTTATTGAAAATGCATCGAGAGGATTGTCGTATGTGATGATGCATGATAAAATGTCTCCTTATGCGTACCATATTACGTCCTGCAGCAGCCGGCGTTATTATTGCAGGGGTGACGGCTGCTGCAGTAATGGGAATTTCTTCCCCCTTATTTATTCAAGCTTCTACAGCCGCAATAGTCTCATCGCCCTTCCACTATCGCTTCCATGTGGACGGAGTCCTTGACGAAGCAGGGACAATGGCGGACAGTTGGAGTGCATACTGGTGGGTAAATTCAGGAGCGCAATTTTTAATAGAAAACGGCATAGGCCAGACGATTCAAGGAGCGCTGCCAAGCGGGTATCGCTGGGCAAAGCTCTACGGAGCGTCAAGCGCCGTTGATACGGATAACGGCCTCTACCCCCAGAACTTATTCCGGCTTGTCACCAGAAATCAGTGGCATAATATCCAGCAGGAACTGTATTTCCGCATACGCCGTATTCAAATGACCGCAAGCCCGAACCGTAACGCTTCTAACGGCATTCTGCTCATGAGCAGATATGCCGAAGATGGCCGACGTTGTATTATGCGGGATTGCGCACAGACGGCGCGGCAACCATAAAAAAGAAATACAAAGGCTCATACACTACACTCGCGTATAAACCGATCTTTGCCCTTGACGTGCCGTACGATGCCGATACGAATCCGAATCTTATTCCCGGCAACCGATGGATTGGATTGCGCAGCACGGTAAAAAACCTTCCCGGCGGATCAGTAGCCATAACGCTGTGGGCCGATATAACAGGCACGGGCGCGTGGACCGAAGTAGCTTCAGCCGTTGATAGCGGCACGGTTATTGCTGAAAAAGGATATGCGGGCATTCGTACCGATTTTATGGACGTGGAGTTTGACGATTACCGCGCGAAAGAGTTGTAATGCACAGCGCCAAAGAAGTGCCAGATGGCCTTCCTGCTAGGTGCTATGCCCCTTGAAGACAAGCATTTAATTGAAAACGCGCAAAAGGACGCAGAGGCATACACATTTGTGTACCAAAAGTACTCGCAAAAAGTGTATGCGTATTTTTGGCACCGCGTAGGGTACAATAAGGAAGTCGCGGAGGATCTCGCGCAAGAGACGTTTCTGCGCGCATTCCAGCACTTGGAGCGATACGACGACCGTGGATATTCGTATTTTTCCTATTTGCTTCGCATTGCGCACAACATTCTCGTTAATTACTACCGCAAGAAAGAGCCAACGCCCGTGCCGCATCCGGAGTTCATATATACTGCGCCGCAAAGCAGTCTTTCCGACGTAGAGCATACATGCGATTCATTGCGTTTATGGGATGCCATGCAAGGCTTGCCGATAAACGAGCAAAACGCGCTGATTCTCTACTACTGGGAAGACATGCCAGTGCGCGCTATTGCCCAACAACTGCAAAAAAGCGAAAACGCGGTAAAACTTTTGTTGTCGCGCGGTCGCAAGCGCCTTGCAAAAAGCGATTTATTTAACGGATATGACGGCACGCTTCCGCGGCGTATTCAGGAAATTGCAGAGATTTGAGTTGTCAGACACTTAGTGTTTGACACCTCTTTGTATGCAAGGTGTTATTTGCTGTAGAACTGAAGGCCTAATACAAAGTTCTTTCTACTGGTTAAGGATGTATTCCAAGAGTTGAAACAGAAAAGAGGTCTTACGGCCTCTTTTCTGTTTTTGCTTTTTGACACTATTTCCATAGGCAACGTTATAATACTATTATGGAAAAGATACTTGTCCAAAAAGAGTATGTGGCGGAGCAACAAAGCGCTTATAACGCATTATTGAAGTTGTTATGCTACCTAGGAGGAATTGGCTTATTGATGAGCGGCATGGATTGGACGCTGCGTTTGTGGTGAGGAAAGGACACTATGTATGGTACTCTGTGTTTCTATTACTATAAAAAGGTCGAGGGGTATTTTTTAAAAACGGGACGTATTAAAAAGTACAAATGCATATGAGTACGTTAATGGAAAATCGCTACGAGGTACGCAATCTAGTGGTTGAAGCATATGATGATGGTTAGCGGACTTTTGGGCGGTACAATTACATATCTGACAGCTGCACCCCTTGGCAGTTGTAATACATGAAAGAGGCAATAAGACGCCTCTTTCGCTTTATATATAATGTGTGATTATAGAACATGAAAATAACTTTGTGATATGATAAACAGATATGAGGTATTCCATACGGCCCGTTTTACGCGTATTTTGGCAACATGCGCGGCGGTATAAGGCCGCCTGTTTTCTTGCAGTGTTTTTTCACGCCGGCGTGCATGCCGTAGAGACTATTATACCGCTGTATTACAAGCGCTTCTTTGACACTATTGTGGGTATTACAACAACAGTATCTGATTCGGATTTTCGCAGCTTGTTGTTTATTATCGGAATGATTGCGGCATTGCACGGAGTTGCTTGGGTTTTTCGCCGCGTAAGCCAGTTTGCAATTACATATTTACAGCCTCATGTTATCGCCGATCTTATGAGGACGTCGTTTGCGTATCTTGCACTGCATTCCTATAAATTTTTCTCTGATAGCTTTGCGGGCTCATTAGTGCGGAGAGTAAATCGCATTGCGCGCTCGTTTGAAACCATTGCGGATCAAATACAATACACCTATATACCGCTGATAGTAACGTTTCCCATAATCATCGCCGTGTTGTTTTTGCGGCATCCGTTGCTCGGCACGGTATTTACCGCTTGGCTTGTTGTTTTTATCATCGCGCAGTACGCAGTTACTGTCTGGAAGCAGAAATATAATATCGCGCTCGCTGCGCAGGATACCAAAACAACCGGCGCATTGTCGGATTCCATCACTAACATTACAACCGTAAAATCGTTTGCCGGCGAAAAATATGAGCAGTCTTTGTTTTATAACGTAACGGAAGAACTTCGCCGGCTTCAATTTAAAACATGGAGTATTGATGAGCTAATCAATACATTGCAAGGTATGCTTTTTATTGTGGTTGAAGTCGGTTTACTCTATGCAACGCTGATATTGTGGCGGCGCGGTATCGCCACCATCGGAGATTTTGCGCTTATTCAGGCCTATGTATTGCGCGCTTTTGACCGCGTATGGATGCTGGGGCATACCATGCGAAAATCTTACGAAGCAATTGCGGATGCGCATGAGATGGTGGAGATTTTAGAGATGCCGCATGAGGTGCGTGACCGCCCGCGTGCCAAAAAACTTTCCGTATCAAAAGGCACGATTTCTTTTGAAGATGTTACGTTTAATTTTCATGAAACAAGAAGCGTGCTTAAGAATTTTAATCTGCATATCGCGGCGGGAGAAAAAGTGGCGTTGGTAGGACCGTCGGGGGCGGGGAAGACGACTGTCACAAAACTTCTTTTTCGATTTTATGATGTAACTGCCGGCCGCATAATTCTTGACGGCCAGGATATTTCAAAGGTAACGCAGGAAAGTTTACGATCGGCAGTCTCACTCGTGCCGCAGGAGCCGATTTTGTTCCACCGCACGCTCATGGAAAATATCCGCTATGGCAGGCGGGATGCGACGGATGAACAAGTAATTGAAGCCGCGAAAAAAGCCTATTGCCACGAGTTTATCAGCCGTCTTCCCGATGGGTATGATACCTATGTAGGCGAGCGCGGCATAAAACTTTCCGGTGGGGAGCGCCAACGAGTTGCCATAGCGCGCGCTATTTTAAAAAATGCTCCTCTATTGGTTCTTGATGAGGCGACTAGCAGTTTGGATTCGGAATCCGAAGCGCTTATTCAAAGCGCGTTGTCTATTCTTATGGAAGGCAAAACCGTTGTGGTAATTGCCCATCGGCTTTCCACCATTATGAAAATGGATAGGATTATTGTTATGGAAGAAGGAGACATCACTGCCATGGGGACACATGCGAAACTGTTAGAAAAAGGAGGCGTATACAAAAAGTTATGGGACATCCAGGCCGGCGGATTTATACAGGATATCTCGAACACAGAAGTTTAAACCCGCGCCACGTTTGCAAAAAAACAGCTTCTAAAATCACTTTTTCTATTCTATCAAAAAAACGCAATTGCGATAAATTGATAGAATAGAAATTCTTTAGCAAATGCAAAATACTTGCAAATAGTTTGACTTGAATAATCCATATACCTCATACTGACAGCTATTATCAGATAACCTATTTATATATGGCTTTAGTATATCTTTATGCCTTGGGAAGCGTTTTTATTGTCAGTTTAGTTTCGCTGATCGGCGTCACAACACTATCGTTCCGCGCGGAGCGGTTGCGCGGGATGTTGTTTATATTGGTAGCGCTTGCTATCGGCGCCTTGCTGGGGGACGCGTTTATTCACTTGATTCCGGAAGCATTGGAAGAATCAGAAAATCCGGCGGCAGTCTCGCTTCTCATTATCGCGGGTATTCTTGCTTTTTTTTGGTTTGAAAAAATTTTGCATTGGCACCACGGCCATCATGGCGACGTGGACGAAATACAGAGCGAGCACGCGGTAAAACCAATCGGCAAGCTAATTCTCGTCTCCGATGGGCTGCATAATTTTCTGGATGGCCTTATTATCGGCGCGAGCTTTTTGGTAAGCGTTCCCGTGGGTGTTGCAACAACGATTGCCGTTATACTTCATGAAATACCGCAAGAAATCGGTGACTTCGGCGTGCTGCTGCACGCGGGATATGCAAAAACGAAAGCTATATTTTATAATTTTCTCTCTGCGCTTACCGCAATACTCGGCGTGCTGGTTGTTATTGCGATAGGTGAGGGGGCTAAAACGCTGGTGCAGTGGGTGGTGCCATTTGCCGCGGGCGCTTTCATATATATAGCAAGCGCGGATCTGGTGCCGGAACTCCATAAACAGCGCGGCGGCAGCACGGCGCTTGCTTCCATGGCCATTTTGGTCGGCGTGGGTATGATGTATTTGCTGTTATTTTTGGAGTAACTAGAGCCTATCTCAAAAATAACCGTTTAAAATAAACCATAATAGCACTTGAGGGCTGAAATCCTTAAAATTCGGCTGCAAATTGCAAAAAACTCGTCTGCATAGCATGCTATGCCTCCTCATTTTTTGCAATTTTCGCGACGAATTTTAAGGATTTCATCACCTCATTATTTTTGAGATAGGCTCTAGCTTTACTCAATTCCCATAAATTCTTGTTGGGAACTGCGGCTATCTATTTGAGGATCGCGGCTGTTCCAAAACAGAAAGAGAGCAAGGACAAGCATGAGTATGCTTAGTATCCAAAGGATAATAACTGCTTGTTGTATGCTTGAAATTTTGCCGTTAGAGCGCCTGATAAGCAACCGCACAATTTTTGGAGCATCTCGATATCCCATTATTTCATGGAACTGTGTTTTTTGTTTTTCTTTACTGCTTTTGGAGAGTAAATTAAAATCAGGCATATGGGAATTTTACATTAATAATTAACGCAGAGCCAATGATAGGGTTCTCCTAATTCGTACAGCGTGTCATGCGTGCCGTTGTCATTTTTAGAGAGCGCATTGCTTACCTCCATGTTGCAATGAAGAAAGTAGCGCTGCACGTCATCTATGTCATCTTCAGAACCAAGTATAATATAGCGGCAATTGAAGATGCTTCCGAGCCCCAGTTGGAGAGGGTCGTTCCATGTTTTAACGCTTTCACTAATATAACCTTCATCTGCAAGAGTTTCTATAAATCCAACGGATGCACTGTTATCAAAGCGAATAATTCCGGCCCAATTAGGAATGGTTCCTCCACAAGAACCATCAGTATTTCTCCATTTGTATGTAAAACCCCAAAACCCGCTACCTCCATCAGGGTTGAGCGGTACATATGCCTTATGATCATGATAGTACAATTCCAGCGCGTTTTGTAACGCTTTCAACGTTGTTACGCGTTGCACATCCCGTACTTTTGCCCGCACAGAAGCAATAGCGGTAAACAATAAACTCGCAATAAGCGCAATCAAACTTATCACTACCATAAGCTCTATGAGGGTAAATCCGCGCATGGAGTTTGAGTGCTTCATAAACGCATGGTATCATATTTGTATGCTTTTGGAATTTTACGGCACTGAGTGCCTGCATTTTCAAATATGTCATGTCTATTTTTTTGCACCTATTCATCCCCATGAGCAGAGCTCAAGGAGTATTCTGGACAAAAAATAAAAAAGCCGCTTTAAGAGGGCGGCTTATAAAAAGAGCAACGGAGGCAATGAGGGAGTAAGGAGGAAGAACCCCCCTCATTATCCATCCGTTGCTGTCACCAGCTGGAGAGGAGGGATGTCCCGAGCTAGTGAAATGTGAATTATTTATATCCTATACTATACGGATTTTCGTGTCAATAGGCAGTTGACGCCGGTCTTTTTTTGCGGTACATTATATAGATACGCATCTATATGAATATACAAGAAATAGACAGGTCAAAGTATGACGCGGCGGACGCGGTTCGGGAGCGATACCGCGCTGATTTGGGCTTGACGGAAGCGCTAGTGTATGAGATATCGCGGCAGAAAAAGGAGCCCGCATGGATGTTGGAGAAGCGCCTTAAAGCATTTAAGTTATTTCAAGAAACGCCTCTGCCTTCATGGGGACCTAACCTCTCAAAACTGCAATTGGATACTATTGCATATTATGTGCGGCCGGATGCAAAAGAATCAACATCTTGGGATGATGTGCCGGAAGACATCCGCCGCACCTTTGACCGCTTGGGGCTTCCGGAGGCTGAAAAGCGCTCGCTGGGCGGGGTCGGCGCGCAATATGATGCCGATGTGGTATATCACAATATAAAGGAAGAATGGGCGCGGCAGGGAGTCGTGTTTGAAAATATGGACGTCGCGGTGCAGAAATATCCGGAGCTTGCGCAGAAGCATTTTATGACGCGCTGCGTGCCGGTTAATGATCATACATTCGCCATGCTGCATGCGGCGGTTTGGTCTGGCGGGACATTCATCTATGTGCCTCAAGGCGTTAACGTTATGTTTCCTTTGCAGGCGTATTTCCGCATGAATGCCGAGCGTGGCGGACAGTTTGAGCACACGCTTATCATTGCGGATGCCGGCGCGGAAGTTTCTTATATAGAAGGATGTTCCGCGCCTCGCTATATGACGAATGCCCTGCATGCCGGCTGCGTGGAACTGTTTGTGGGAGAAGGAGCTACGGTACGGTATTCCAGCATAGAAAACTGGAGTTTGAACACCTATAACTTAAATACCAAGCGCGCCATTGTGGAAAAGAACGGCACAGTGGAATGGGTCAACGGCAATATGGGTTCCGGCACTACCATGCTGTATCCCTCAAGTATTCTTGTAGGCGAGGGTGCCCGGTCGGAAAGTTTGGGGATTGCCGTAGCGGGTCCCGGACAGCATCAGGATACCGGTTCCAAAGCAATACACGTAGCGCCGCGCACGTCATCGGTTGTGCGCGCAAAAAGCATCTCGTACGGCGGAGGCATTTCATCGTATCGCGGGCTTGTGCGCGTGGGTCCGAAAGCGGACGAGACGATTTCCAACGTTATGTGCGAGGCGCTCATTCTTGATGAAGCATCGCAGGCGCATACGTATCCTTTTATCAAAGCGGAAAATACCAATTCGGATATTTCCCACGAGGCGCGCACGGGACGCATCGGGGATGAGGAATTATTTTATGCTATGAGCCGCGGCCTTACGGAAGAACAGGCGCTGAAGATGATCGTGAGCGGTTTTGTGGAAGAAGTATCAAAAAAACTGCCGGTGGAATATGCGGTTGAGTTTAACAGGCTCATTGATCTTCAAATGGAAGGAGCAGTCGGATAGATACAATGCAAAATGCAAAGTGCAAAGTGCAAAATTTTGGTGTTCGCTTCGCTCACGGATTTATACATAGTTTCATGAACGAATTCATATATAATTTAGCCAAGCTCCCACAGAATTTTACGAAAGAGTTGTTCATTCCTGAACATGCTGCTTACACGCTCAAAATTACGGGTGATGTATCGCACAATGTTTCGTATGCCTTTACCGCGCGCGTTGCAAAAAATGCGTCGCTTACCGTGGAGGACTTTGTGAGGACAACAGCAAATTGCACCTCACGGCTTATGGTACTGTTGGAGGGCGCGGGTGCCGCCGTTAAAGACATTAGCAGATACCACGGAAGTGAGTCTGCCCGTTTCGACATTGAACGCGTGGTTGTGCATACGGGGGAACAGACGGTTTCGCACTTGGAGGCGCGCGGTGTCGGCGAGGACACGGCGCATGCCGTATGGCGCGGGCGCGTGCATGTGGCTGCCAGCGCGCGCAAGTGCCAGGCGTTTCAGAGGTATGATGCGCTCTTGGCGGGAGAAAAACCGTTTGTGGACGCGTCTCCCGTACTGGAGATTCACACTAATGACGTTCAGTGCAGCCATAGCGCTTCCGTGCAGCGGATTAAGCCGGAGCATATGTTTTATATGGGAAGCAGGGGAATCGTTGAAGAGAAAGCGCGGAGGATGTTGATAGAGGGATTTCTAGGAAAGGAAATAGGAGATAGGAAATAGCTTGTAGAGAAAAAAGCTTTTCTACAAGCTACAAGCTAATTCCTATTTCCTGAGCAATACAATAATGAAAACAAATATTAAAAACGATTTCCCTATATTCAAAGAGAACAGCCGTAAACAACCATTCACGTTTCTTGACAGTGCGGCGGCGGCACAGGTACCGCAACAGGTTATTGATGCCGTTTCAGAATACTATACATCTTACAAAGCGAATGTGCACAGCGGCATTTATGCAATTGGTGCCAAGGCTGTGGAAGCGTACGAAAATGCACGCGGGGATGTGGCACAGTTCATTGGCGCGGATAGTAATGAGATTATTTTTACCAGCGGCACGACTGCTTCTATAAATATGCTTGCGCGCTGTTTAGAGGAACGTATCGGGGCAGGGGATGAGATTGTGGTTTCCCGCATGGAGCATCACAGCAATTTTATTCCGTGGCAGGAACTCGCACGCCGACGCAATGCCAAATTTACCATTCTTCCGCTGGAGCCGGATGGCACGCTTTCATTGGACACCGTGCGCCGGCATATTACGGAGCGCACTAAACTCGTATCAATAACACACATGTCGCATGTAACGGGAGCCATAAACGATGTACAGGAAATATGCCGCCTGGCCCGGGGAGCGGGCGCGCTGTGCGTGGTGGATGCCGCGCAGAGTGTGCCGCATATGCCGGTAGACGTGCGCGCTATCGGCTGCGATTTTCTGGCATTTTCGGGACAGAAAGTGTTAGGACCCACCGGTACCGGCGTATTATATAGCAGGCGCGAGTTGCTGGAAGATCTTAATCCATCCATATTCGGAGGCGGCATGATACGCGATGTGCGCGACGATGAGTCAGTATGGGCGCCGCTTCCGGATAAGTTTGAAGCGGGCACACCCCATGTTGCGGGCGCTATCGGTTTGAGCGCCGCCATCCGCTATATAAAATCCGCAGGGGGCATGGAAGCGCTGCATGCTCACGAGACGGCGCTTGCCGCGCTGGCCCGCCGTGCGCTGCGCGGCATTCCGGAAGTTACCCTGTACGGTCCGTCCGAAGAAGAAAAGGCGGGGAGCATATGTTCATTTACGGTGCAAGGGGTGCATCCCCATGACGTTGCGGAAGTGCTTTCGCGGGAAAATATAGCCGTCCGCGCGGGCCATCATTGTGCATTGCCGCTGATGCAGCATTTCGGCATTTCGGGAACGGTACGGGCAAGTTTTTATCTGTATAATACGGAGGAAGATGTTTTAAGGCTTATAGATAGTATTAAACATACAGTTACATTATTCAGCAAATAGGAATGCAAATGTAAAATGTAAAAATCAAAATTACAATTCAAAATGCTAAAATTTTAAATTTTTGCATTGTCATTTTACACTTTGATATTTGCATTTTTCATTACAACATGGAAGACCAATTCTACAAAGAAAATTTATTAGACCACTATAACAACCCGCGCAATAAACGGGTTCTTAAAAACGCTTCCGTTTCCGGCAAGGAATATAATGCGTTATGCGGCGATGAGGTTACCGTATATGCGCTGCTTGATGGCAAAGAGACAGTTCAAGAGATGGCATTTACCGGTGACGGTTGCGCCATAAGTCAGGCTGCTGCTTCGCTTCTTACGGAATACGCACAGGGAAAGTATATACATGAGGTTGTTCAGTTAAAAAAGGACGACATGGAAATCATGCTTGGCATATCGTTAAGTGTTGTGCGTGTTCGGTGCGCCATGCTCCCTGTGCAGGCGTTACTCCATAGTGTTCAAAGCTTAGCTTTGAACAATTGAGCTATGATACATGCGTTGGAATTACAACACATATCAGTTACCGCGGGCGGCACGGAAGTGGTGCGCGATATTTCGCTTGCCGTGCCGCGTGGAAAAGTGGCGGCGCTCATGGGCCCAAATGGATCCGGCAAAAGCTCGCTGGTTAACGCCGTAATGGGGCATCCGCGTTATACAATCACAAGCGGGAACATAATTCTTGACGGCGAAGACTTAACCGCTTTGCCGCCGCATGAGAAAGCAAAAAAGGGGCTATTTCTCTCGTTTCAGTATCCTCAGGAACTTGCGGGCGTTACGGTTTCATCTTTTCTGCGGAGCGCCGTGAACGCGAAAACCGGCGGCAAGATGCCCGTGCTTGCGTTTCGCAAGATGCTGGAAGAAGAGATGGAAAAGTTTGGACTCGATGACGAGTTTATGGACCGGCATGTGAATGCGGGATTTTCCGGCGGCGAAAAAAAACGGCTGGAAATATTGCAGTTGGCGATTCTCAAGCCGAAATACGCCATGCTGGACGAGACGGACTCCGGCCTGGACGTGGACGCGCTGAAATTGATCGCAAACGGCATACGGCGGTTTTCAAACGACATGGGTATATTGATAATCACGCATCACGCGCGCATATTGCAGCATCTCGTGCCGGATGAAGTGCATATAATGCGTGATGGCCGCATTGTACGGAGCGGCGGAAAGGAGTTGGCAGAGGAAATTGAGGAGAAAGGATATAAAAATGAATTATGAATCTGGAATTATGAATTAAGGGTTCACTTCACTTATCCATAATTCATAATTCATATCCCATAATTCATTTTTGTTATGTTAGAAGATATCAAAAAAGCATTGCGGTCAGTCGAAGACCCTGAGCTTGGGATTGATATTGTAACCCTCGGGCTGATTTATGATATGCAGGTCTCCGAAGAAGGGGACCTATACATAAAAATGACGCATACCACGCCACTGTGCCCTTTTGGAAATGAAATAACAAAACAGGTGAAAGATGCTATCTATCAGCATGTGCATCCCAAGTCTCTCAAAATTGAAATCACCTTTAATCCCCCGTGGCAGCCAACGCCGGAACTCCGCAAGATGCTGGGAGTTTGATATAGTCTTTTCATTATGGTATCTAAAATAAAGAACATGCGTGTTTGAATTTCTTTAAGGAGGGTATCACTATGGCATACGTGCCATTTGCATATCAGGTTGCGTGTTTAGGCGCGCTTTCTCGCGTGCGGGAAGCAGGCGCGCGACGAGCGCTGGTGGTAATGGCAAGCGGCTTGGGAAAAACTGTTACAGCCGCTTTTGATATAGTGAAGTGGCTATCGCAAAACAGCGGCAGAGTGCTGTATCTTTGTCATCAAAACGACATTCTGGAACAAGCATGCAAAACGTTTCAGGAAGTAGCGGGCAACAAGTTCACTTACGGTTATTTTCATGGCGTGCGCAAGGAATACGATCATGTAACGTTTCTGTTCGCTTCGTTTCAGATGATGCGCGGGTGGAAGCGCGTGTTCGGCGAAGACGCGTTTTCTTATATTGTGGTTGATGAAAGCCATCACACGCCGGCAGAAACGTATCTGCCGGTCCTTCATTATTTCAAACCTTCGTTTCTCGTAGGCATGACGGCGACACCGGATCGCATGGATTTGCAGAATATCCGCGAGACGTATGGAAAAGAGATATTCTCGCTGCCGCTGGAAGAAGCGCTTTTGCAAAATCTTCTGACATCGGTTGATTATCGGGTAATGGGTACAGAACTCCGCGAGGTGTCCGGCATTATGAATGGCGGCGGCCGGAAAATAACTATACAGGATCTTAATAGCATGATCTTTGCCCCGCGGCGGGATGAGGAGATTATGGGAATTGCGCTGCGTCATATGCTGGAATTTGAGGATCCGCGGGTTATGGTGTTCTGCTCAACGGTTGATCACTGTGACCGGTTTGCTTCATTGATACCGGATGCATTCGCCGTGCACTACAAAATGTCTCCGGCGGCGCAACGAATGGGCCTTTCCGCATTCCGCCGGGGACACGTCAAGATGTTGGTAACGGTGGATAAGTTCAATGAAGGCATTGACGTGCCGGAAGTCAACATGGTGGTGTTTTTGCGATCAACCGCTTCGCGTACGATCTTTTACCAGCAGTTGGGCCGCGGTCTTCGCAAGGCGCCAGGTACTGCAAAACAACGCGTGCTGGCATTGGACTTTGCCGCCTCGTTAGAGCGGCTTGCCATGTTGGATGAGCTGTGGCGCAGCATGTGCGAACAAGGAGAAACACAGACGGAACATTTGCATAATGGGGATGAGGTATTGTTATTTCCGCATGGCATGCGGATTCAGATGCCGCGCGCATATCGCGCTGCGCTGGAATCGGCAGCAGCGCTTGGGGCAGGATACCCCAGAGAACAGCTTATTGAGTCTTTGCAGCAACTTGCGCGCATATTGAAGCGCACGCCTACCATACGCGATATGAAAGAAGCGTATAAAAATGGCATTTGTGTCGGGTTGTCGAACTACTACAAAAAATTCGGTCCCTTTGCAGACGCACTTCAGGCGGCCGGGCTTTGGGAAACGGAAGATCCATTGACATTTGACTGTTATACAGCGGAGGAAAAACGATTGATTGCGGAACTGCGCGCATTCCTGCGTGATAACAAAGGCAGGCCTACCATTCAGGATTTGGAGGAACATGCGCGAAGCGGCGGTACATCATACGCGCGGTTTTGCGAAGTCTTCGGATCGCTTAACGCGGCGTTGGATACAGCGCGCATCCCGCGGACGCGCCGAATGCTGCATCGTTGACATACATCGTCATCTTGTGATATATAAGGAATGAATAAGTGTATGAGCTGCAGGCTGGGTAAACTATTTTTCAAGAACGGTTTTTAGTGAACGCTGCAGCTCATCGCTTTGCAAATTACGTGCGGCTTTTGGCTGGGCATATGATTTTTCAGAACGGCAATAGGTTCATGCAAAAGCCGCGCACAAAAGGGCAGTATGGCTGGAAGGTAGGTTCCTTTTAGAATGGGTGGTTACCAATGCATACTGCCCTTCGTTCATCATGGAGCCGCTGGTTATATACCGCGGCTCTTTTTTATTTTTTTTGCGCGTGCGTTGACATGTAAAAAAGGATATGGTATACATCAACCAGATTGAAAAGGAGGATTACCGTTATGGAAGTACTTGGTATGGTAGTTGGCAGGAACACACATACATTACTGTGGAACAAAGCGTTGGAATTCGGCTCGCATCTGTCCTTGGAAAAGGATCAGGTTGCGTTTTGTGAGGATAAAATCCCCAATTGCCAGGATGGCGTCCAACGTATTATTTCGCTTGCGCCTCGCTATCTGGTGGTGGCTGGAAACAAGGAATGGGTAAAAGCATTTCTCTACTGTCTCCAGAGCGAGGCCGGTGAAGAAAGCATTGCGATCCGCTACGTGATGCGCAAGGCGCAAAAAGGTACGAAGGAGGACATGAGCAAGTTTTTGCAAAATGCGTTGCAAAAAGGAGCAAAAACCGTGCCATTTTTTGCGGAACCGCGCAACGCAATGCCGGTTAATGCTCATCAGGATGACGGGCAGGAGCACCTTTGGTACCGTACTGCTATGGAATACATGCGCGCTTCCACGGAAGTGCGGCGCGCCAAGCATTTGGTGCTTTCTACCATCTCCGTTTTATTCCCGGAGGCAGTACGGCCCAGTACGCGTGAATTACATAAAGTGAAAGCGGTTCCCACGCCTATGCCGCCGGATCTTTGGACTCAAAGAATGAAGATAGTGCTGGACAACCCCGATCCATTTGTCTTGGAGGATCACTCGTCCGCGCCCATGCAAATACATATTCTTGCCGCTGATTCCGTCGGCCGCGCGCTGCCGGATGACATACGGGCGCACTATAAAAAAATCCACGCGGAATATCTTCAAAACATGTACGCATGGCAGCGTGTAAAAGAAGAAACTATGGGGCGGCTCCAGGCATTGGTGGCAGACCATCCGTTGATGGCAGCGGCGCCCGATTCTGAATTGCTTGCTGTGGTGTGCGGATTGGTGGGGTGGCGCGCATGGCCCAGCTGGCGGGAACTCGCTAAATTTGCAGGCCTTGAAGTTAGCCGCGTGGATGAAAGCGGCAATCCGCGTATTTCGCGCGTGCGCGCGCCTCTGCGGAACTATTTATTTCTCATTACGACGCTTACGAATTGGGGCAAGCATATTGTGGATACGAAAGACGGCGTACCCATGGCGCCGACCAGCAGCAAGGTCAAACGGATAGAAGGTCTGCTGGGCGGCTTGCGGCGAAAGTACCTGTGCGGCGACGGGGCGTGAAGATTGTTCTCTTGCAGGCTGATCATAGTAATCTCTGGACTGGATAGTCGAGAACGCTGCAAGAGAAAAGTGGGGGAACTGCAGGCTGGACTTTTCCGTCTCAAGAAAGGGAATATAGAACGCTGCGTCTTCCTCCACGCACTGTGCGCGGCTTTTGGCTGGACAACAACTCATAGGAGAATGGAGGCAAATTCATGCTAAAGCCGCGCATGGCATAGTGGTGGTGGCATGGCTGGAACGATATTTATATTGAAAGGCATTTCAATCATGCATGCCATCACTTCTTTTACGCAGAGCCGCTGGTTATATACCGCGGCTCTTTTTATTGCGGTACTTCTCGACAAATATTTTGAGACATGCTATACAAGGTTTATAGAATACATTTCATATGATTTGAAAGGAGAGATAGTATGACAGATGTACAGATACAGCAGGGCGAGCGGATTCAGATGATTCCGGTTGACGTGATTTTGCCGAATCCTTTTCAACCACGGCGGAATTTTAACCAAAAACGTCTGGAAGAGCTCGCAGAGTCCATTCGGGCAAACGGCCTTGCCCAGCCCATTCTTTTGCGCCCTGACGGCAACGGCGGCCTCATCCAGGTGTTGGGCGACCGTCGGTGGCGAGCGTATAAGCTGCTGGGGCGCGCGGAAATACCTGCTCTCGTTCGGGAGATGACGGATCAGCAGGCCCGGCAGATTACGCTCATTGAGAATTTGCAGCGAGAGGACCTCACTATCATTGAAGAGGCGGAATCCTTTCGCGACCTCGTTGCAGTTTACGATGGTAACGTGAGCGAGGTTGCGCGGCAAGTAGGCAAGAACGATGTATATGTTGCCCGGCGCTTGAAGCTTCTGGAGTTGCCGGCACATGTGCAAAAACTAGTTGAGGATGAGGTGATACCGCTCGGCATCGCGGAGAAGATTATAGAAAAAGTGGAGCCCGAGAACTATGCGCGCGCGAGTGAAATGGCAGTGAAGCATAATTTGGACGAAAATGCTTTTCTTGGAATGGTGCAGCGATACTTCAAGAAGGAAAAAAAGAAGACCCACGGCGCCAGCCGCGATACTCAGGGCGAAGCACGTTTTGTGCAGGTGCGAGGCACCATCCAACGTCTCTACGATATGCTGCTTCCGGACAAAGGCGGCTTCCCATTTGAGAAGCTGCGGGATGAGAACAAGCGCGCATCCCTCCTAAAGCAGATGGTGTATCTGCAGAAGGGGTTGGAGAATGCTATGGCGCGCCTCCAGGGATCCGCGGCGGCAGCAATGAAAGATGAGGACTTGGAAGAGAATGAAAATTCTTTTGACGAGGATGGCGAACAAACGTGGGGAGAGGAGTAACATCGCCACATAAAAAGATAGCCCGAAAAATGCATATAAGCGTTCTCCGGGCTTTTTCTTTACGTTTGCGTAAAAAGGTTTTGAAGTGTTGCCAGACGTTGAAGGTCTGGTATCACTTCCGTGCGGAGAAAGATACTGATTTTGCTCTCTTCTCCGAAAACCTCAATGATCCGTTGTAGTTCCGATACCTTTTCTTCCGTGGAGCGCGCGGAATTCTGTTTATTGCGCAATTTTTCCGGCGCATAGACGTACTTGCGCTTTCCCCATGGCAAGTATTCCTTGGTAAGGAATCCCTCGCGGCACAACTCTTCCAAGATCCTCTGCACGGCTACGGAATGCGTACCTAGCTCTTTTTGGAGAAAGTTGTACGTCGCAATGCCGTGTTTTCTGATTGCCGCGCGCGCACGATCCAGCAAACTGCGCATATCTTCAGAAACCTTGTATGAGCGTTTGCGATGATGACTCTCGTAGCACGAATCACAGATGCCCAGACGTGGATATCTTTTTACTTTGCATTTTCCGCACTCATTGCAAAGCCGCTTAGGTCCTTTTTTCTGATTCTCACGATACTGTTTATTATAGCAGCGGGCGCCAAGTCCCGATCGCTTATATCGAAGCGGCTCGGCATGGCACTGCGCGCACAGAAAAGGTGCGCCGGTATCGGTTTGTGTTCCATTTTTGGCAAGCCGTGGATGCCGAAACGAGCTGTCCTCGGGATATGCTGTTTCTGCTGTGGCATGTTCTGGCACGGGTTCCTCCTCTTGAGATTCTTGCGGTTCTTCTTCCTCTATTTCTGCTTTCCAGTTCTCGCCGAAATCTTCCAGCGCACACGCAAGGCAGAGGCCGAATACGGGATACCGCACAGGGCGGAATTTGCAAGTTTCGCACTTGCGGGATGGCTCCGCGCATCCGCGGCATTCCGACTGGCCTTGCGAAGCTTCACACATCTGCCAGCTAATGTCGCGCTTGAAAAGCCGGCACGACACGATCGATTTTTTGACAAGCGCGCGGTACGTTTCGGAATTTCCCGCGTTGTCCTCTATCTGAAGCTCCCGCGCGATGCAATTGGCGCAGAGGCCGGTGATGGGTACGGTTACCGTTCTTGCGTGGCACATCTCGCACATACGCGTGGGTGCCGCGCAACCCGCGCAGTCGGGCTGGCCTTGGGTCTCCAGGCAATTGCGGGCCGCAATCTGCTGTTTGGCAATCTGGCAAAAAGGGCGCATATCCTCAAAACGTTCGTAAACCTCGGTGCTCATAGTATTCTCCTCCTTTAATAACAAGGTATGACTTGACAAAATAATAGTATATTCTACAATCATTGTCAAGAATCCGTTCGGATTGTTCCTTGAGATTATAATACGTGATCAACGATAGAATACAAGAAAAGGAGGCACTGTATGAATACAAATCTAGTATTTCCCGTAATGGCGTTTCAGAAGCGAATCGTGGAGACAGTAACGAGGAATCAGGTTACGTTCATTGTGGGCGCGACCGCTTGCGGAAAGACGACGCAGGTGCCGCAGTTTCTGTTGGATGCCGTGTTTGCAGAGCAGGGGTTGATTGGGTGTACGGAACCGCATGTAGCAGCGGTGATTGCGGCAAGCAATTATATGGCGTGGCAGCGCGGCCTTCCCGTAGGGGAAGAAATAGGGTATCACGTGCGCTTTAACAGGCGCCTTTCCCCGCGCACCAAGGTAAAGTTCGCAACAAGCGGCATTGTGCTGCGCGAGGCAATACTTGATCCGCAACTCTCGTCCTATCAATGCATGATAGTGGACGAAGCGCATGAGCGTGATGTCTTTAATGATTTTTTACTGGGATACCTTCGAAGGCTTTGCCGCGACGGCTCTTCCGCGCGCGCCGCGTTTCGGTTGGTGGTGATGAGCGCCACGCTTGACTGGCGTGCATTTGCCCGGTTTTTCCCAGACGCGGCTATTGTGCGCATTCCGCATAGAACGTATCCTATTCATGTCTCGTATCATCCGGTAGAAGACGGGGGGTATAGAAAAGCAATCTGCTCGCATGTGCGCCGCATTCACGCCTCTGGTGCCGATGGCGACATTCTGGTATTTGTGCCGGGAGAGCGCGAAATACGGCAAGTGATAAAAGATATTGAGCGATTGCCGGTGCAAGGTATCCGCTGTTACCCGCTCTATGGCGGTATGGACCCGGAGCATCAGCAGGAGGTTTTTTTGAAAACGAAGGAGCGTAAGGTAATCGTGGCGACAAATGTCGCGGAAAGTTCCCTTATATTCCGGGGAACGGTGATTGATTCCGGGCTTGCAAAAAAGGTAGCGTTTGATCCGGTGCTTGGTATTGAGACGTTGAACCTTGTTAACATCAGCCGGAGTTCTGCGGAACAGCGCGCGGGACGTGTAGGGCGCGATGCGCCCGGCGCCTGTCTGCGGTTGTATAGCGAGGAGGATTTTCTAACCCGCCCGGTGCACGACGAGCCGGAAATACAGCGCGCAGATCTTACATCGCTGGTGCTTGCCATGAAGTACCTGGGCTTGGGGCGTGATTTTGATTTTTTAACGCCTCCGCCTGCGGAAAACTGGCAGGTGGCGGAAGACTATCTGCGCGCCATGGCGGCGGTTACGGAAGAAGGAACGCTTACTGCGCATGGCGCGCGCATGACGCGTATGGCGCTTGATCCGATCCTTGCCCATTTTGTGCTTTGCGGCGTGAAATGGGGTTGTGCGGCCGAAGCCGTAACGATTGCAGCCATGCTTTCGGTGCCGCGGCTTTTTTACCGCGAATTTTACGAAGGAGAAGAGTTTGCGCGGATACAAGCGTTGTTCCGGTGTGCACAGAGCGATCTTTATACCTTGCGGGCCGTATGGAAAGGGTACGAAGATGTGCAGTTCAATCCGCAGTGGTGCAGCCGGCATTTTCTCAACGCGAAGCTCATGCAGGCCGCACGGGATCTCCGGACGCAAACGTTGGAGTTTCTTCAACTGGAAGGATTGCTTAGTGAAGCGCCAGGAACCGATGACATGTTGGATCGCGCGATACTGGAAGGGTTTCGCGCGCATCTCTTGCGGTATCATCGTTCCGGGTGGTATCGCGTAATGCGCAATGGGTTTATGGTGAAACTTTCGCCCGGATCCGCATTGTTTGCGTTAACGCCGTCGTTTGTGGTGTCTGCCCAGCTATTTCGCACAAAAACGGTTCTTGCGCACTGGAATCATGCGGTGTCGTATGAACTGGTGCGGGAACTCTCACCGGAAGCGCTGCAATGGGAAAAGCCAGCTGCCGCTCTCCGACCGCTTCATGTGGAAGGAATACTGACTGTTGAAACTGGAAATAGTAGGCGGCTCGTGAAAGTGGATGTGGATCTTACGCGCTCATCCGGGCGGGAGTTGGAGATAGTGGATCGCGGAACGGCCATCCTGGAGGAGGACCGATGTCCGCTGCGCCTGCTTGCCCTTAATCCACAGACGGTTGCGGCACTCCAAGAACGCGGCATCACCTCGCTCGCAGAACTACCCAATGCGCGCAAGGCGCTAGAGGACGGCGGGTATTCAGAGGAGGTGATTGCGGATATTGAGCACGCCATACGGCGATTGGGGTATCTTCCTCATTCGCTGCCACGGGGCGCCGTGGAGGATGAGACGCGTGATCGTGAAGAGCAGAAGTTGGAGACGGGTACGGTGCCGGAGGCGGCAGATCATGATCGGTATCGGATGGAATTTCTCAACAAGCCGGTGGAGGCGCTGGGATGCTCCAAAAGCGCAAACATGGTACTGTGCGGAATAGACATAGCATCCGTAAAGGACCTTGTTTCTCTTACGGAAGAGGGATTCATCCAAAAAATCAGGATGTTTTTCCGCGCATCGCAGGGCTGGCCTACAAATAACCGCAAAGGTGATGAAGATAAAGCGCTGCGGATTGTAAGGGAAGTACAAGCACAGATGCTGCGCGCCGGGCTTTCGTTTACACGTGATCCTTCCGAGCAGCGGCTTACGGTACGAAGATCGGTTATAGACATACCGTCGGCGATGGTGGTGAGCGAGGAAGAAGCGGCGCGGATAATGGGTGAAGAGTTCCCGCTTTTTAAGATGTACCGGGAAGCTTTAGTGGGTTCATTGCAAAAGGTGCAGGCGCGTAATGAGATAACAGTTGCTAACCAGCGGCTGCCTTTTAAATACGTGCGTGCATTTTTAAACCAGCGCGCCGCGCAAGAGAACCCCGCGCTTGAAAGTGACGATTTCTACCAGGAGGGCGTTATCGGGATGATGCGAAGCATTGAATCGTTTGATTACACCCGCGGCGGCAGGTTTTCTACCTATGCCACGTGGTGGATCAAGCAATTTATGCAACGCATGCTGGATGATTGCGGACTGGTGCGCATCCCCGTTCACCTGATAGAGAATATACGGAAAACGAAAAATGCGTACGCTAAGGTTGAGGAAGAAGTCAAGCGAGCGCCGACGCGCGAAGAAGTTGCGCGCGCGATGGGCATATCCCTTCAGAGATTGGAGAATATCCTCTCTTGGATGGATTTGTACAAGCATCCGATTTCTCTGGAGGATGCGCTTTCTCCGGACGCAAAGAAGAATGGATCGCGGGGAGGCAATGATGATGACCTTGTTTTGGATATTGCGGACGAACGGCCGACGGTAGATGAACTGTTGGCAGATGATCAACTGCGGCGGTACGTAACGCGCCTGCTTTCCGAACGCGTGATGAAAGACGTGAATGCAACGTGCCTCAAATTGTATTTCGGGCTGGAAGGCGAGCGCGCGCATACGTTGGAGGAGATTGGCGAGTACTTAGGCGTAACGCGCGAGCGCGTTCGTCAGCGCATCAAGTATACACTGGATGAATTGCGAACGCTTGAGGTGTGGAAAGAAGCGCAAGCGCATCTACCCTATCTGCCAACACCGGCAACGGGTGTTCACAAGTGGGATGTTGAGGTGGCGGAGAACGCAAGCGCGCTTGCCCAAAAGCGCAAATCGCATAATCAGATTGTCAACGAGACGCTTGAGTGCGTTGCGGCAGAGTGCGGCGCTGATGTTGCCGTGCTGCTGGGCGGCGGCAACCTCACGCCGGATCTGGTGCCAGTGCGCAATAAGGCAGTGTATCGCTTTATGCAGCTTGCACGCGTCCCGGCTGATGAAGCAGCGCGACTCTTTTCATTGGAGGACGGGCTTGCCGTTTCAGAGATATGCGCAACCGTTGCTGAAGAAGAGCGCATAGCAACTGGCGGGGCCGCGGCATCACTGACGGCTGATGAACGCTGGCACGCGCTGCAGATTGTGACGGGCGCGGCTGCAGAGTTTGGGCTTACGCCTAAGGAAATGATGGAGAGCGGAAGAAGCGGAGAGACGGCGTATGCGCGGCAGAAAGCCATGTATCGCCTGCGGGAGGAACTCAAGCTTTCCTTTCCGCAGATCGGTGCCATTTTCGGCAAGCATCACACGACTATTATTCACGGCTATTATAGCGTCAAGCGCGCAATGGCTCGTGAGAAAAAGAACAAGGAAGGAGGTGTCATGTCATGAGAATTCGTGGCACCATAATCGTGGAGGGCATAAAGCTCCACGTGGACATTGAAGCGCCCCCGCATGAGCGGGAATTGTTGGTGACGAACGTACATCCAAGCCGCATTGTAATCCCGCGGGAACGCTGGAAGATTGAGTACTTGGGGCTCTCGGACAAAGTTGTTTCAAAGCTGCGCGCGCTGGGTTTCAAAACGCTTGATAACCTGCTTGACAGCGAGTGGAGTTTGGATCCTATAGGGATGCATCGTATCCCCGCGGATGCGCGGCAGGAGGTGGAACAAGCGCTCGAAGATTTTAAGGAAGCGGCACTCATTTTTGAGATGCCGCGGGAGGATCGCCCTGGGGATGATGCGGCCGAAGCAAAGCGGCAGACGATCGCGAGCGAAAACAGGACCAGCAGCGGTCCGGCGGCGCATCAAAACGGCAGCGCCAAGCTGGATGATACCATTTCCGTCATTGGGTTGCCGAAACCTGTGGAGGATGCAATTTGCCAGCGCCATCGCGTGGCGCTGATACGGGAACTTGCGGCGTTGACGGAAGAAGATCTTATTATGACGCCGCATGTGGACGAGAAAGCGCTGCGCCGCATACGCGACGCCCTCAAAGAGCGGGGACTCTATCTCTGATGGGAAGGAGGTGATACATGATAGATCTGGATAGTAATGGTATACGTGAGGCAGAGCAACGGATAGGCGTCTCGTTTTCCGACCAAAATCTCTTATGGACGGCGTTCACGCATCGGTCATATCGTAATGAAAACCCGCGTTGGCCGCTGCCGCACAACGAACGTCTTGAGTTTTTGGGAGACGCGGTAATTGAGATAGTGGTAACGCACTATCTCTACCGCACCTATCAGAATCCCGAGGGAGAGCTTACCGCGTATCGCAGCGCGCTGGTAAATGCAGAAATGTTGGGGCGCGTCGCACAAAAGATTGGCCTCAACGACCTGCTTCTTCTTTCCCGCAGAGAAGCAGAAAATATTGGCAAAGCCCGTACATTCATACTGGCAAACGCGTTTGAGGCGCTCGTAGGAGCCATCTATCTTGATCAAGGATATCGGGTTGCTGAAGAGTTTCTCATGCGCGTGCTGATAGCTCGAATGCCGGAGGTTTTGGAACAGCGCCTTTATCGGGATTCGAAGAGTGATTTTCAGGATATCGCACAGGAGGCTCTTGGTATCACGCCCATGTATCAAGTATTGAAAGAGGAAGGGCCGGATCATAAGCGGTACTATGTGGTGGGCGTGTTTCTTGGCAGCAGGATGGCAGGAAAAGGAAAGGGACTAAGCAAAAAGGAGGCGGAGCGGGAAGCGGCGCGCGTGGCTCTTGCGCGCGAATTTCCACATCGCCAATAACGAACAAACGGGAGGAGTACGCGTATGCAAGATTTCAAAGCCGCGCGGTTGGAAGAGAAGCTTGGCGTTTCATTTCGCAACAAGAACTTGCTGAAGGCCGCATGCACGCATCATTCTGCGCAGCCGAAACGGAACGATACGTATGATAACAACAGTCACCTCGACAACATGCGCCTTGAGTTTCTGGGCGGGCGCGTAATTAAATTGCTGGTGGCGAAGCGGTTGTTGACAACAAACTCTCCCCGCGCGTGGTTCCCTTTGGAAAAGCTGCAGCTGATACTGCGGGCGTCCACATTGTATCGGCCACTCGCGGATGTTGCCGAGAAACTGGCGCTGGGCGATTTCTTGGTTTGCGACAACACTACCCGCAATACGCTTCGCGCGAATGCCATACATCGCGCGCACGTGCTTTCCGGTATGCTCAAAGCGATAGTTGCCGCGATGTATCTGGATCGTGGGGAAGGCACGGCGGAATTGTTTCTGGATGACGTGTTTTTGCGGGATATTGAAATACTTGTCCAGAAAGGGGAGCGGGTTGATGTGCGCAAGTATTTGCAGGGACTGGTGGAGGAGAAGTTCGGGTCCGCGCCGACATTCACGCTCTTAAATAGGCGTGAAGCGCAGATAACGAACAGGTGTACCGTCGGCGTATTTTTGAAGGAACGGCTGCTTGGGAGAGGGATGGGCGCGAATGAGGACATTGCCCAGATAGAAGCTGCGAAGGATGCGTTGCTGCGGGAATTTCCAGAAGAAAGCGCTTCTACGGTCCCTGTTGTGGTGCGATAAGGTTAAATGTCCCCCCCAAGGAATATATTCCTTGGGGATTTTTATTGTAGTAAAAAGCCCTGTACCTATGCACAGGGCTTTGAAAAAACGCGTCTATAAGCCGGGCGCTTCCTTCAGCCTACAGTTCATACGCATGCAGCTGCATGCAACAGAAGCCTTTCTTTACGTGTCAGTAGACCAGCCAGCTGCATGTTTTGTACTATGTATATCAGATAATGGGGAAGCCGTCAAGGTCTTGACGGGCAACTCACGGTGTTATAATACTATATAAAGTTCCGAAAGGAGGCGCACTGTGATAACGCTGGATGAAATGCAATACATGGAAGACATCCAGTTGCTAAAACTTTCTCAAGCCAACCATGCCTGTTTTGAAATATTGGTAAGGCGTTACCGGCAAAAACTGTTTATGAAGGCATTGAGCGTGTTGGGCGATAACGGGGAGGCAGAAGATGCGGTTCAGATAGCATTTCTGAATATATGGAGGCATGCCAGTTCCTATAAGCCGCGGATACATGCCACATTTGAGAACTTTGCCTACCGCGTGGTAACGAATGCCGCGATCAATATATACCGAAAGCGCAAGCGTATGCATGCGCGCGAGACATCCATTTCCTTTGAAGATGAAGCGTATCTGAACGTACGTGACGCAAGGGGTGATTCCAATAAGGAGAAATATGTTCATCTGCTGAAAGAGTGTGTTGGGCAATTGCCTGCCGAGCTCCAGTCAATTATGAGACAGCGCCTAGAAGGATATTCAAATAAAGAGATTGTGTGTACAGAAGGTATTTCCGCCGCCGCTTTGAAAAAGAGATTTTTTCACGCACAAGCGGAATTGCGCGAAATAGTACGGCAGCGCCTGAAAGAAAAAACGCCCAATGCTATTGGGAGTGCTACTTCAGTGGATGATATTGGCTTGTCGAGCCGGATTGTAACAATTTTGCGGAAGCGGCGCGGTATTGTCACGATAGAGGATCTTTGCAAGCACACCTACGAGCGCCTTCTTATGACGCCCGGCATGGAAGCGCATTTGGTGGATCAGATATGCGAAAAATTGAAAAGATTGGGGTTGTCGCTATGTACATAACGGATGAGCAGGGCCTCATCCTTTTCTTTTGCTTCCCGTGTTATATTGTATATATGAAAATTTCACAAAACTTGCCGCAGTTTGCGGGAGAGCATGTGTTATTGGTTGTTACCGGCAGGCAGGAGGCGGAGTTTTACCGCGCCGGTGATGGAGAAGTGGAAAAAGTAGCGGCGTTTAAAGTTGAAACTCCCAAATATTCCGATCGCGAAGGACATTTTAAAACGCGGGGGCGCGGCATGGTGCTGGCCTCCGGCGCGGTATATGAAGCGCAAAAAGAAAAAATCTTGCAAGATTTCCGCCGGGAATTTAAGAGTTCGCTCAAGAGCGTTCTTGCCAATTTTTCCCAACCGGACCGTATATATATGTACACGCCGGCATACATGGCAACCGATGTGCAAGGATTGTTCCCGCGACTTGTTGCAGGCGCCATAAAGAAAACGATTCGCGGCAATTTTTACGGCAGGCATCCGTTTGAGCTTTTGGAGAAGATATGAATTTTGTCATCCCCGTCCGCTTCACCAGAGCTTCAGCGAGGCTAGCGAAGGCCGAAGGTACTGTAAGTGCGAGGATCCAGTTTTATAAAATAATTCAAAGTTCAAAGTTCAAAATGCAAAGTTGCAGTTTTCAGTTCAAAGTTTTCAAACGGCTTTTTTGCTTTTATTGTTGTTTTTCATAACTTTTAACTTTGGACTGTAACTTTGCACTTTGCACTTTTAATTTTGAATTGCATTTCAAAAGTAATGGATCCCGGTTTTTCCGCGACTAGGCGGATCTGCCTCAGGTACGACACCGGGATGACAGCTTGATGACCATCCGCTATAAAAAACAGCTTGCCGCGTTTATTTTTTTCCTCATGTTTATCGTAACATGGGGCTTTTTAGTGCATCAGTTTCCTCCGCAGGAAATTGTGGAGCGGTTCGGTGTCACCAACGGCTACGCGATTGCGTTTGTTGCCGGATTTCTGGGCGGCGTTTCCACGTTTACCTCAATACCCTATGCGCTGGTAGTTATTACGCTTGGCGCGGGCGGGCTTAACCCGGTATTGCTGGGCATTACTTCCGCAACCGGTCTCTTTTTAGGAGACACAACCTCCTATTTTTTTGGATTTTACGGCCATCATGTAGTGCCGAACGGCTTTCAGGAAAAGCTGCAAAAATTCCGCGACTGGCTCTTGGCGCGCAAGCGCGCGTGGATGATTCCCGTAGTCATATTTTTGTACGGTGCGTTTTTCCCGTTTTCCAACGACGTTGTGGTTATCTCCTTCGGCTTAGCCCGCTACCCCTTCTGGCGCGTGATGATCCCGCTGGGCCTCGGCACAATTGTCTTTAATTCTATCCTTGCGTTCCTCGGCAGTTACGGCCTTGGATATTTTTTGTGATTTATCATAATATGTATATATTTCTATTCTATCATTATTACGCATATGCGAAATAATGATAGAATAGAAAATCCTTTCTTGGGAGAGATGGAAGTTATAAGAGAAAGTTACTCAGATGTTTTTTTATTTGATGCCAGACGTTTTCAATTAACTGTGTCGCGTCCACTATACGCCAGTGTTCCGGGTCTTCCCGCGCTTGTGTTAAAAATCCTTCGCGGACTCGTTGGTGGAATTCCAGCTTTTCGGCATCAAACCGGCTGGTTGCTTCTTCGCGGGAAAGCACGACTTCCGGGTTGGCATCTAATAGAACGATCAAGTCAGGCAAAATACCGCCTCGTGCCGCGGCACTTTTATTTTTAATAAGTTCCAAATCAATACCCCTGCCATATCCCTGATAGGCAATGGTAGACGGCTCAAAACGGTCGCAGAGGACTATGGCGCCGCGTTCAAGCGCCGGCAGAATTACATTGGTTATATGCAGTGCGCGATCCTGGCAAAATAAATCTAGCTCTTCTTCCGGTGCTAGAACGCCTTTCTTGTCAAGAAGTTTCTCGCGAATAGCGGAATCGCCGCCGCCCGGTTCGTGCGTAAGAACGACAGTATACCCCTGTGCTTGCAAATAATCTTTCGCGCGCGCCAATTGCGTTGTTTTGCCGACTTTCTCGCCGCCTTCAAAAACTATGAATCTCTCATTGGAATTACGCATGGCATTATTGTATCATAGTTTATATGAAGGCCTACCTTGACGCATTACGGCACATAATGGAAAACGGCGTAGACCGGCCGAATAGGACAGGCATTCCATCACGAGCGGTGTTTGGGATGCAGATGCGGTACAACATGGCTGATGGGTTTCCTGCCATTACCACGAAGAAACTTGCCTTTAAAGCGACAAAAGCAGAGTTGTTGTGGTTTATCAGCGGCAGCTCGGATGTAAAAAAATTGCAGGAGTTGGGGTGCCGCATCTGGGATGCCAACGCGGAAGCGGATTATTGGAAGCCCAAAGCTCGGTTTAAAGGGGATTTAGGGCGCGTATATGGCGTGCAGTGGCGGAGTTGGCAGCGGCCCGATGGCTCTACCGTGGATCAGCTTACGGATGTAATTCAGCATATCAAGGAACAACCTCATGACCGGCGGCTTGTTGTAGCGGCATGGAATCCGGGAGAACTGGATCAGATGGCGTTACCGCCCTGCCACGCGTTTTTCCAGTTTTTCGTGGCAGCTAATAAGCTCTCACTTCAGATGTACCAGCGCTCGTGCGATATGTTTTTGGGCGTGCCGTTTAATATTGCCTCGTATTCACTCTTATTGCATATGGCAGCACAGGTAACGAGTCTTAAAGCAGGGGAGTTTATTCATACCTTGGGAGACGCGCACATTTATGAAAATCATTTTGATCAAGTACAGGAACAGTTGCAGCGAGAGCCGTTTCCACTGCCGAAGTTGAAGCTCAACCCCGCTGTCAACGATATTGAAAAGTTTACTATGGACGATATTGAGCTTGTTGATTACCAGTATCATCCGCCTATTAAAGCAGAGATGGCTGTGTAAGCAGAGGCATTTGTCAAACACTAAGTGTTTGACAATATATGATTATATCTATTATTTCAGCACTAGATAAAAACGGCCTTATTGGGAATTCGCGGGGGTTGCCATGGCATTTGCCCGCTGATTTACGGCATTTTAAAGAACTTACGGTTGGCAAGCCCGTCATTATGGGGCGCAAAACGTATCAGACAATCGGGCGGCCGCTGCCAGATCGCCTGAATATCGTGCTCTCGGAGATGCCGGAAGAAATTCCCGGCTGCATGGTTGCGCATTCGGTTGAAGAAGCGCTTCGCCGCGCAGGCAATGCGCCGGAAATAATGATTATCGGCGGAGCGACCGTTTACAAACAATTTTTGCCGCAGACAGAACGCATGTATCTAACAAGAATAGACCATGCCTTTGAAGGTGATATTTATTTTCCGGAATACAATGAGCATGAATGGCGGGAAATATCACGCGAGGAACATGTCCCGGATGAAAAGAATCCATATCCGTATGCATTTATCAGGCTTGTCAAACACTAAGTGTTTGACATATAATGGACACATGCGGAAAAAATCATTTGCTGAAGGAGGATATTATCATATCTACAATCGCGGAGTAGAAAAAAGGGATATTTTTCTCGACGACCACGATAGATGGAGGTTCCTCACACTGCTCCTTGTGTTACAGGGAAACATGCATTTTCCGCAAGTGGGACGACTGGTATCCCTTGTCAAACACTTAGTGTTTGACAAGTCTGTTGATTCAAGAATTGATGAACAGGATATGTTTAAAGATGTCTTATCTAACCGCATGGTCGAACTTGTTTGTTTTTGTCTTATGCCGAATCATTTTCATCTTGTTCTATACGAAACCAAAGAGGGTGGAATTTCAAAATTTATGCAGCGGCTGGGGGATGGTTATACAAAATATGAACGATCGGGGCATCTTTTTGGCGGAGTATTTCAATCAGTTCCTATTGATAAAAATGAATATCTTAATTATCTATTGGCTTACGTACATCTGAACCCTCATACACTGAAAGCATGGCACAGAAAGGAAGATCAGTATCCATGGTCAAGTTACTATGATTACGTGAAAACGAATAGATGGGGCAATTTTTTAAATCCTTCTGTAGTGCTTGAACAATTTTCCGTTTCAGAGTATAAGCAGTTTGTAAAAGGGAGTAGAAACAATATAGATATAGAAGACATCTATTTAATAGACAATGTGTCAAACACTTAGTGTTTGACAGTTGCTATATGAAAATTAACATAAAACGTCTTGATCCGTCTCTGCCGTTGCCGGAGTATAAGACCAGCGGGGCGGCGGCTTTTGATTTGTATGCGCGGGAAAGTATAAAGATAAAACCGCAATCGCTTGGATATATTCCGACGAATCTCATCATCAAAACCCCGCCCGGGTATGTACTTATAATGGCGTCGCGTTCCAGTACGCCCAAAAGCGGGCTTATTATTCCGCATGGAATCGGCATTATTGACGCCGACTATTGCGGTGATGAAGATGAGCTCAAATGTCAGGTGTATAACATTACCAAAAAACCCGTGCGCATTCAACGAGGTGATCGGATAGGGCAGGCGTTGTTTGTAAAATTAGGCCGCGTGAAAGAATGGAAGGAACAGGCGTCCATGAATAAAAAAAGCCGGGGCGGGTTCGGTTCCACCGGCTCAAGTTAGGATGTAAAATTTTGCTTATCTTCCCCATTCCGGCGCAAGAGGCGTATCCCCGGCTTGCCGGAGAGCTTTGAGTGGCCTCATGTAGGAATAAGGATTTTTGCGGCGGTAATACTTTTTGTGTATTGGCTTGGCATCGCAGAGCTGAACTTGAGGCCATGCATTCGGGTAGGCATACGGCAAGTTATTCCTCAGCGCGCCATGCACCACGATGCATCGGAGAGCGATATTTTCTTCTTTAGCCATCCAAGCGCGATGAATACCGTCTTTGAGGATGGGAATTTTAAGCGAGAGAGCCGGAGGAGGATCGTTGTCTCCTACAGCGGAAATTATTTGAACGCGTTCCTCATAAATTTCAACGAATGGCGGCGCCATGCTCAGCAGCTGCCCTTCAGCGGTTTTAAGCTGGAGAATCGAGGATAATTTGAGAATATCGATTTGATAGCGGTCCATGAGGCACCGCCTGATTTTCCGCCTTCAGGAGAATACACGCACGTTAAATCTTTTGGGGAGCTTATTCGATTGTTTCAGAAGTCGAATAATACTATCGTATAAATCTACGCTGTTGCATTAAAAACTTGCGGCATGTAGTATGCAAAATGAAGAAGACCAAGGAGGCGATAGAGGAATTCTTTAGATTCTCGTATATCGATTTATATACTCCCTGGAGGTGCAATGCCTGAAAGAAAAAGTGCGGGAGCAATAGGATACGATGTCGCGGCGCGCGCAATTTTATGCCCTTTTGAAATGGACAAATATCATCCGTACCTGCGCAAAACACTTTCTAACGTTCCTGACGACTCTCAAATTGCGCGGCATGCCTACCGGCGCGGGACTGAATTACTGTACCGCATGGATCTGGGAGAATCCGTATTGGTGGGTCTTGGATTTATAACCGCTATGCCATTTCCGCTATTTTATTGGGTGGCTCCCCGGAGCGGGCTTGCCTCGAAGTTTGGTATTACTGTAACAAATGCCCCGGGAACTGTTGATCCGGATTATCGGGGAGAAGCAGGCGTGCTTGTATATAATCGCAATCAGTCAATATTTGATCTTGCGCGAGGTATGCGGATAACGCAAATCATTTTCCAGTGGGCAGTTATTCCTGTGCTGGATGAAGTTGCGGCGTATGATGACTTGGTGGAAACAGGCCGCGGTGCCGGCGGGTTCGGCTCTACCGGTATTCAATAAAAATCATTATGCAACCTCTCCCTTGAGAGGTTGTTTTTTTACTTCTAGGCGGTATCCCGCGTTTGCGAGAATACCGCCTTTGCGCGTGAGAAGGTCAAAGAGCTCCTGAAAAAAATCTGCCCAGTCTACGCTATGAGGTTGAAGTTTCATATTTTTTAGTTTCGCAAGTTCTTCCAGATGATGATCTCCAAGTTGGTTATCATAATTTCCAATGTAGTCAATACGCATAACACCTTCTTCAGCAAAGTTTTTTGCGCAGTGAAAACAAGGAGTTCCCAAAACAATTGCTTGTCCGTTTTTTAGATCGTTACGATCGGTGTTTGTAATGGCATTCGCTTCGCCGTGGCGTGTGCGCACGCAGTGATTATTATCCATTAAGTGCCCCGCCTCATCGCAATGCGGAAGTCCGCTTACGGAACCATTGTATCCTATACCCCGCAGACGCTTGTTGTTGACAATGCCGCAGGCGGTACGCAGGCGGTCGCAGGTTGCGAGCGCGGAATGTAAAGCAATGGAGCCAAGAAATACCTTAAATCGGACATCATCACGGGAATGCGGCTTTTTGGCGTTTTTTTGCTGTTTTTTCATATGCTATACTGTATCACATTATGGCCGTACTTGGAAAACCGGAAATAAGCGCGGCAATTAAAGAGCGCATTATAGAATTTTTGCCGCCGTTGGATAGTTTTCAGTTACAGCCGCACGCGGTTGATTTGCGTTTGGGGTTTAGTTTTTACATGCCAAAAAACTGGGATATTGTGCCGGAAGGACGCATTGCGATCCGCCCGAACACGATTAGCACTTCATTAACTAAGGAAAATTTTACTTTTATTGAACTTACACCCGGCCAATTCTTTGAAGTGCTTCCCAGTGAACACGTCTTGGCGTCCACGTTTGAAAAAATTACGCTCAATACTGGTGATATTATGGCCACGCTTCACCCGCGAAGTTCAATGGTGCGAAGGGGTATTGTGATAGAATCTGGTGTTGTGGACGCATATTACACGGGAACAATGATTATCCCCATATTCAACGGCACAAACCATGTGATACGGCTGTATCCGGGTGAACGATGTTATCAGCTTGTCTTTGAGCGGTTGGAAAGCATTCTTCAAAAGGTAGAAGCTAGTATACATGGGCGGGCTTCAGCAAAATATGTTGGCGCAACACCGTTAAATTCCAATGCAAAATTAGACAGCGATGAAGAAACTTCTTTTTTAATGTCCGGCAATATTGAAGGCTTAAAATCTCGTTTTCCACTATGAGTACTATTGTTTCCTCAAATTCGCAATCACCAACCATATTCGTTATCTTCGGAGTAACAGGGGATTTGGCGCGCAAAAAGCTCATCCATGCCCTGTTTGATTTGTATTTAAAAAAACTTCTGCAGGAGAAATTTCGCGTAGTTGGATTTGCCAGGAGCCCGCATACGAAGGATGATTTTCAAGCCCTAATTCGGGATATGATACATGCCACAAAGATTGGATGCTGTCAAAATCCGTACGGAGCGCGCGGGTGTTTGAAGCATTGCGTCTGTTTGATGAAGCACGGCTGCGGACAGACGTAGTGCGCGGGCAATATAGAGGATATAAAGCGGAAGAGAACGTGGTGTCGGATTCTACCATGGAAACATATTTCCGCATGACAGCATACATAGATAACGGACGCTGGAAGGGGACGCCGTTTATTATGGAAGTTTATCACGCCGATATTGGAGCAGTGGCACACCCTGCCGTTGATGGAGTATGATAAGGGAACGGAGGGACCAGCGATGAATAGCAAGTAAGCGCAAGAATGTGACTAACCGAGCTCTATCCACGGTTGCACCGGGAGACAGCCCGGCTCGGCACATCTGAATAAAGCAATATTTTATGAAATCATTTTTCAAACCGACGAAAGTAACTTGGATAAGTTTCGGACTTTTGTCAATATCGGCTCTATTAGCAAACATGTTGCTTATACTCATATATGATGATACTTTTTTTCCTCAAAACATTGTTTTTTGGTATTTTATCAATTTTATTTTTTTGATTTCAATGCCAGCAATAGTAATGGCTGGGTATATGATGAGTATCTTCGAACCTACTGCTACATTTTCACAGACTCCTCGTATTCTTGGTGTTTATGATCTTTTCATTGTAGTTCTCTTTGCTCTTGTGTATTATTATCTCCTCACCAGTATAGTTTCCAAAATATGGTACCGTATAAAGAATAAAATTAAAGGTCAAAAGGAGAAAGAAACAGTTGAATTTTAAAGTGTTTTGTGATACTGTTTGCGTATGGCTACGCTTGTTATTCCAAAAAATTTAACATTTACGGTACAGATCTTCCGAGAAGGAAGCTTGTTTGTCTCATACAATCCAGAATTGGACGTTTCAAGCTGCGGCGAGACGATTGATAAGGCAAAAATGAATTTGCGCGATGCTGTAAAAGGATTTTTAAAATCCGCGGCTAAGATGGGCACATTAGATGAAATTTTGGAAGAAGCGGGATATATCCATAAGCATCGGCATTGGAGTGATCCGGAATTGGTCGTGATAGATCGTGTTACTATAGGATCATAATGTTACATGCCGCGCATTACGCCGATTCATTTCAGGAAACTCGTACGGGTTTTTGAACAATACAGTTTTAAGCTTGACCGCCATGAAGGAGATCATTTGATTTATGTGAAAGATAGCGTTAAACGCCCAATCGTAATTCCCATGTACAAAGAAGTTCCTGTTTTTATTGTTAAGAACAATCTTCGCTCTGCTGGCATATCGCGTGATGAGTATTTTAGATTACTGAAGTAAGAGTCTTATGAAATTTTTTTTCAAACCGACAAAGGTAACGTGGATAGCGTTTGTTTTACTTATTGCTAGTTCTATATTTCCATTCTTTCTGCTTTTTACTTTATATCTTCCCAACGTTACGATGCCGAATATTTTATCCTTGGTTTTATTTCTTATACCGGGTATCTTTCTTGCCGGATTACATGAATACATATATTCTCATTTCGTCAGCTATCGCACCATTGCATATTGGGATTTAGCATTCTTCGTGTTTTTTGTCGGAATGTATCAATATCTCCTCGCCAGCATGGTCTCCTGGATATGGTATAGTGTGAAGAATAAAGTAAAAAGTCAAAAGGGAAAAGAGAACATTGAATTTTAAAGTGTTTTGTGATACTAATATTCTATGGCTACGCTTACTATACCGAAAAAAGAATATGAGGAATTGAAGCAAAAAGCTGCTTTGTATGACGAATATGTGAAATCCGCTTCGCATGATGTGCTTGATGTTCAAAAAAAGAAAGAAACTGCTACGGAAGAAGATGTGTTGCGGTGGTCGCGGGAAGCGAGGCGGCTTAAAAGACAAGGAAAACTTCCGCTTCTAAAATCGCTAAAAGATTTTCGCTAGACATGAAAATTCGTTTCAGTGCGCGGTTTAAGCGGCATTACAAAAAACTTCCATTAGAAGTGAAATTGAAAGCGGAGCAGCGTGAAAACTTGTTTCGCGCTAATCCATTCAACGTTCAACTAAACACCCACAAACTCCACGGGAAGTTAAAAAACCAGTGGAGTTTTTCTGTTGACAATACACACCGCGTTCTCTTTGAATTTGACGGTTCCGATGTTATATTTCTTGATGTGGGTGATCACGCTTTGTATAGAGCCTATCTCAAAAATAACCGTGCAAATATAACAAATTAAACACTTGAGGGCTGAAATCCTTAAAATTCGGCTGCAAATTACAAAAAACTCGTCGCCATAGCTCGCTATGCCTCCTCATTTTTTGCAATTTTCGCAACGAATTTTAAGGATTTCATCTCCTCATTATTTTTGAGATAGGCTCTAAATAATATATTATGAAACTCGGCTACATTGGTCTTGGAAAAATGGGACGGAATATGGTGGAGCGATTGCTGGAAGGGCGGCATGAGGTTGTTGTATATGATAAGGATGAGGATGTAATGCGGCAGATAGCGTGGAAAGGGGCAATTAAAGCGCCGTCATACTGGGGTTTAATCGGTTTGTTGAAACGGCCGCGCGTTATATGGCTTATGGTGCCGCATCAGGCGGTGGATGCCGTTTTAGCTGAAATTGTACCGCTTTTACACCCCCATGACGTTGTGATAGATGGTGGCAATTCGTTTTATAAGGACTCGGTGCGTCGTGCGGAGGAACTTGCCAAACGGGATATTCATATATTGGACGCGGGCATTTCCGGGGGACCGCAGGGCGCGCGTGAGGGAGCGTGTGTGATGGTTGGCGGAGACGAGAAGCAATATAAAAAAATGGAAGAATTATTTCAAGATATTGCCGCTGACGGCGGATATGCGCATATGGGAGCATCGGGCGCGGGGCACTTTGTAAAAATGGTGCACAATGGTATTGAGTACGGCATGATGCAGGCAATCGCGGAAGGCTTTGCCGTGCTGCGCACGGCCGCTGACACACGCGGACTTGACGCAGAAACACGCGGAAGCTACAAATTTGATCTTGAAAAAATTGCGGATCTGTACAATCATCGCAGCGTTATTGAGTCGCGCCTGGTCGGATGGCTCAAGGACGCGTATTCCCAATATGGCGCAGAATTGGATCAAGTTTCCGGATCCGTCGCACGTGGCGGGGAAGGGGAGTGGATGGTGAATACCGCAAAGGAACTCGGCGTTCCTGCTCCTGGTATAGAGAATGCTGTTGCATTCCGAACACAATCAGCCGCGAAGCCAAGCTATGCGGGTAAGGTATTGTCTGCTTTGCGGAATCAGTTCGGGGGACACGATATAAAATAAATTCAAAGTTCAAAATGCAAAGTGCAAAATTTTGGTATCGCTTCGCGATAATTTATAATAATGTCAGAAAAAATACCGCCAATTGAAACAAATCAGCCAACTCCACCGGCAGGCCGAGCGGGAGCATGTGAAAGAAGAGGGTACTGAGAAGTAGGATACTTGAAAAATATGCGAGAAAAATGTACCATAAGATTATGACCACAACAATCAATTCTACAATTACATATGCGAAAAAGTTAGAAAAACTGGAGGAGGAACTCTTAAAACTAAAAAAAGGATCGAAACAGTTTCTGTCAGCTCCTATTTCACTCAAAGGTCTCTGGAAAGGGGTGCAGATTAGCGAGAAAGACATAGAAAAAACGAAGAAAGGCCTTTTTAAGGACGTAAGGTAAATATGTATTACGTAGCTGATACGCATGCGTTCATCTGGTATCTTGCTGATGACAAGAAACTCTCGCGAATTGCGCGAGACGTTTTTGATTCTGCTGATAGGGGTGAGGTAGTGATTATGGTGCCTGCGATTGTGCTTCTTGAATGTATTGATATTGTGGATAAGAAAAAAGTGAAAGTGAATTTCGAGGAAATTGTTTTAAAGTTATCACAGGCAAGCAATTTCATAATTTCCGAAGTTACATGGACGCTTATTCTTGAGACAAATCGTGTAAAGGGATTCAAAGATCTCCATGATAGGGTGATTGTTGCTACGGCACGGCTCCACGATGCAAAACTTCTATCGAAAGACAGTGTTATAAAAAAAGTATATACAAAAGCAGTGTGGTAAAGGAATTTGGCATACCAAATTCTGGCAAGTTATAAGTTTATGAAGAAAAATTATGTCAGAAAAAATACCGCCAATTGAAATAAATCAGCCAACTCCACCGGCAGAACAGATGCCGGAAGTAGTGGAAGCAGAAAAAACGGCAATACAAAAACTCGAACTGCTAATGAGTCCTGATTTTAAGGAATTTGCAGTGCGCTTTATGAATACAGACGAGTATCGCAAGATGATTAACAGTATAATTTCTTATAAGAGAGAATTAAAACGCAGACAACAAGGACTCATATATCATGAGGGAGGACTGGGAGAGGTTTATGTTCCTAAATTGGAGGAAGAAGTGGAACATCCAACTTTTAAAGAATATCTAGAACGTTCTAAGGAGAATTGGCTCAATGTGGCGGGTACAGCAACTGATTGGCCTCAAGGAGTTGAAGGTAGAGATAAGGCTTATACTCTTGCAGTAATATTTGGGTTGTCTTTAGTCGATACAGAGTGGCGTAGAAAACGATTTGGGATTCGTGGGTATGCGTGGGGCGCGATTCGACCAGAAGTTAAGCAAAGAGAATTCGATAAAAATTTACTTGGTTCGATCGCTATAACAGAAGATGCGTCAGTAACACAAGAATTAGAAGAACTTGCCTCAAAAAGCGGAAAACTCGCTCACCCCGTTTTTGACAGTAGCGGAACTGTGTATTGGCCAAAAAAAATGTCCTACGAAGAAGTAAAAAAACTTGTAGCCGAGCGGGAAGAACGTAAAAATGAAAAGAAATGAAAGTAATTATCTCTGAGCCCGCATATGAAAGATTACATAAAATTTAAAAAACGACTTCTGAAAAATAAGGAAATTGGAAGAGCTTACGATGCATTGGGACCTGAATATGCTTTTATCGGTATGATCATACGGAGACGGATAGAACGAGGGTTTACACAGCAAGACCTTGCGCGAAGAGTCGGAACAAAACAAGCCGCAATTTCTCGTTTGGAGTCTGGAAGATCGAATCCGACCGTTTCTTTTCTGCGACACGTTGCTGATGCGTTGAATAATGAATTGGATATATCGCTTAAGTAATATGTTATAAGTTTATGATGGAACAAGCAATCAGAGATTTTCCGAAGCAATTTGAATATGAGCCTGTGGTTTTGCGGGACGGCGTTTTCGGGAGAGCGTCTTATTTCGTTGTTGCCGGCATGGGAGGCTCGCATTTGGCGGCGGACTTATTGCAATCCGTGCGTCCGGCGTTGCCTTGTAGTGTTCATACCGACTACGGTTTTCCCATAATGCATGCTGATATGGTGCGCGCCACGCTTTTTATCGCAAGCTCGTATTCCGGAAATACCGAGGAAGTTATTGACGGCCTTGAGGAAGCGCGAAAAAGAGGATTTCCGGCCGCGGCAATTTCTGTCGGTGGGCGCCTGGAAGAGCTGGCGCGCGAATATGAGCTCCCTTTCGTGAAGATTCCCGATACGGGTATCCAGCCGAGAAGTGCTCTGGGATTTAGTTTGTTGGGTCTATTAAAACTCATAGGTTTGGATGAAGAAATAAAGGAAGTGCAAGGGCTCAGCCGCGCATTGCGGACGAAACAAAATGAATCAGCCGGAAATGCACTTTCCCAAAAATTGCATCATACTATTCCTATTATATATGCGTCGCGCGCGAATAAGGCAATTGCATGCAATTGGAAGATAAAATGCAACGAGACAGGGAAGATCCCCGCATTTTATAATGTATTTCCGGAGTTAAATCACAACGAGATGACGGGCTACGATTCTACAGAAACTACAAAGCATCTCTCGGAGAAATATCATTTTATTTTCTTGCGGGATTCAGAAGATGATCCGCGCATACAAAAGCGCATGGATGTTTGCAAAAAGTTATATGAAAAACGCGGGCTTCCTGTAACGGATGTGCCGCTGGAAGGGTCTACTCGTTGGGAGCGGATTTTTAATTCATTGCTGACTGCCGATTGGTTTGCGTATTATACAGGTACGGCATACGGCGTGGAGACGGAACACGTGCCTATGGTGGAGGAGTTTAAGAAAGCAATCAAGTTGTAAGTAGTAAGTTCAAAGCAGTATGTATTTGTTATTAGATATTGGGGGAACCAAAACACGCATTGCGTATTCAACGGATGGCGTATCTTTCGGCGATCCACTGGTGTGCGACACGCGCAAGAATTTTACCGAGGCGATTGCCGAATACGCGCAACTTGCAAAAGCGGCGGCCCAAGGCGGGGAAGTGCGCGCCTGCGCCGCCGGCGTGCGCGCACTGGATGCCGATAAAAAAACGCTGCGCGCTCAACCTCATTTTCCACTTTGGGTGGGGGAGCCGCTGCATCAGGAGTTAGAGCGCGCGCTCGGCGCGCCGGTGTATCTGGAAAACGATGCGGCATTAGCGGGGTTGGGAGAAGCAACAGCAGGCGCCGGCAAAGGGCATGACATTATTGCCTACATTACGGTAAGTACGGGGGTCGGCGGCGCGCGGGTTGTAAACGGAAACATGGACCCGAGCGCTTTTGGCTTTGAGCCGGGCAATCAGATACTTGATATGGACGGGTCATCGCATCATGCGGGCAGGGTTTCCGCCGCGCTGGAAAGCTATATATCCGGCACGGCGTTTCGGGAACGGTATCAAAAAGAGCCCCACGAGGTTACCAATGCCGGTGCATGGGAAGAAGCGGCGCGCGTTTTGGCATACGGGCTTCACAATACCATTGTGCATTGGTCGCCGGATGCGGTAGTACTTGGCGGCTCCATGATTACCGGCAACCCCGCGATACCGCTTGATCGCGTAGAGGCGCATCTTACAAGCATTATGAAAGTATTTCCGCAACTGCCTGTCATAAAAAAAGCGGAGTTGGGGGATAAGGGAGGGTTGTATGGGGCACTGGCGTTTGTAAATCAAAAATTAAAAATCAAAATGCAAAATTAAGGTATCGCTTCGCGATATTATTATATAAAATCGTCCCGACCCGGGTCGGGACACCAAAATTTTAACTTTTGATTTTTGCATTTTGAATTTTTTAATCATATGCTTAAGAAAGTATAATAAGTGAAGGAGAATTAAGGTAATTTATCGTTATTAACATAAGACAAAACATGGATCCACGCATAAAAAATTGGGTAGGGATGGCGCTGGTTGCCGCGCTGTTATTGGGAGCCGTTGCGTCGCTCTGGTACGTGCGCGCGTTCAGCCAGTCAATAGAACCGTCCTCATTTAGAAGTTTCTCGGTTTCGGCCGAAGGAGAAGCGGTTGTTATTCCGGACGTCGCGGAGTTTACGTTTACGGTGCTGACGCAGGGCGGCACCGATTTGACCGCAACACAGCAGACAAACACCAAAAAAACAAACGATGCCATTGATTTCGTGAAATCAAAGGGGGTGGAACGCAAGGATATAAAAACGCAGGGCTATAGCGTGGAGCCGCGGTATCAGTATTACAATTGCACTGGTCCAATTCTTCAAAAGGGCGTAGAAATTGATCCTTATGTTTCGGAGCGTGAGGCATGCCCGCCGCCAGAAATTGTGGGCTATACCGTGCACAACATGGTTTCCGTAAAGGTAAGGAATTTTGAAGAAGTAGGCGGTATTCTCTCCGGCGTGGTGGAAAACGGCGCCAATTCCGTATCCGGCATTTACTTTACGGTGGATGATCCTACTGCTGTAGAAAACGAAGCCCGCGCGGAAGCGATTGCCAAAGCAAAAGATAAAGCGGAAGCGCTGGCGGACGCGGGCGATTTCCGGCTAGGGCGGCTCCTTTTCATAAACGAAGGAGGCGGCCCGCCCGTGTTTTATGATAAGCGTATGGCCGTTGCGGAAAGTTTTGACGGAGACGCGGCTGTAGCGCCCGCGCCAAGCATTGAGCCCGGCTCGCAGGATTTTAAAATAACAATGACATTAACATATGAAATACGATAAAAAAAATGCCCTCCGACCAGGGTCGGAGGACTTTTGCTGTAAGCTATATATCGTAATAGCGTTCAAAGGTGTTAACCAGGTTTTGTCCGCCAAATCCAAAGCTGTAGTTTTCAGCAAATAGCAAATCTGGCGCTTCTCGCGCTCTGCCCACTACATAATTAAGATCGCAGACAGGATCAGGCGTGCACAGATTCATAGTTGGAGGAATAGTTCTTTCCACAAGAGACAAAATACAAACTATTGCCTCAATGGCGCCGGCAGCTCCCATCATGTGTCCGGAAAACCCTTTTGTAGAACTTATCGGTATTCTATAGGCAAGATCGCCAAATGACTTTTTTATCGCTTGCGTCTCAGCGGCGTCTCCGTTGGGTGTTGAGGTGCCATGCGCGTTTATATAAAGATGACTGGCAAACCATTGCAAATCATCTTGAAATCTCAGCGGAAGCGCTTTTAGGATTGCGCGCGCCTGCATATTTGGATCAGGATCGGTTTCATGTCCGGCGTCTGAAGTGATACCATGGCTGATTACTTCTGCATAGATGCGCACTCCTCTCCGCACGGCATGTTCAAGTTCTTCCAATACAAGAAACGCTCCTCCTTCACTCATAACAAAGCCGTCTCGAAGAAGATCGAATGGTTTTGAGGCGGTCGTAAGTTCGTTGTTGCACCGCGTCATGGCGCCCTTGCGCGCTAATACATTGAAATCCCAAAACATTACTTCATCAATAGCGTCAGCGCCGCCCGCAATACATATTTCCGTATTGCCAAGCATGATCTCATTCCATCCAAGCCGTATTGCGCCCGCGCCGCTGGCGCATGCTTCAACAGGTGTTACGAACCCGCCGGTAATGCCAAGCGCTGTTGATATGCGCGCCCCGCAACTGTCAGTCAATCCTTGTATAGCGGCAAAAGCTCGTTTTCTTCCGTACTCGCTTGCAACAAGGTTCGGATCGGAGGGATATTTCCCGCGCAGTTCGTTCAATAGCGCCCCTCCTTCGGCAACTATCCCGCTCGCACCACCCCCCGTAGCTGCAATTAACATCATCCGATCCCGCAGGCTGGAAGATATTTTCTGTTCGCCATTCAACACATCTGCATTTTCACAAGCTTTCAATGCGGCCACGCAGGCAAAGTCGGCCATGCGATTGCTCCCGCGCCTGATTTGCTTCAAGGTGTCTCTGTTTTGGAAAAAATTCTGCAGGTCATATGTCGCAATCTGGGCTGCTATGCGTGTGTTGAGCTCGGATACATCAAAGCGTGTTATGGGAGTAAATTCAGGCGTGCCGTGGAGTAATTTGTGCCATATATTTTTTATGTCAGCTCCGTACGGACATATGGCGCCAATGCCGGTGATAACAACTCTCCGTTTTTCCATATGTGATTCCTCCTTCTCAAAGATCAAATTTCAATTCGTTGCCTAGTATAGCAAATTGTTTCTGTGAGGGCAAATAACAATAGCTATTTGCGCATGTGTATGCTACGCTGATAAAGAATCAAATTGTTCTTGAAAAAGGAGGAATTATGAACATGGGAGTTCTGGTTTTAGCCGTCGTGGCTGCTTTCGGCGTTTTGGGCGGCATGGCGATTTTGTTTCTTCAAAAACTTCGGGAGAAACAAATTACAGCGTATCCGGTTTACAGCACCATCACGTTTCTTTCGTTGATAACTGCTGGCGCTCTATACGGGGTATGGTACGGCTGTACAGGTGGATATTCTTTTATATCTATCGCAGCAACATTTTTTATGACCATTTACACCGGCCTCGGCGTAAGTTTGGGTCTCCATAGACATGATACGCACAAAAGCTTCAAAATGGATCCGGTAGTCGAATGTATCCTAGCGGTCGGCGCATGGATGGCGGGTATGCACAAGAGATCATGGGTGCCGAATCATCATCAGCATCATGCGTATGAAGATAAATTCGATGACCCGCATTCTCCAAAACTTTTTGACGGAAGATGGTATGGCTTTTTCTGGAGCCATATTGGCTGGCTTTTTGTTCAACGGGAATATTCTCCGTCAGTCCAAAGAATGGATACGGCAAGGATACCTTTCATAAGAAGTGAGCGGTTCTTGTTTGCTCCTTGTTTTGTTCTTGGATTCATCATTCCATATGTTTTTTTTGGTCAGGCAGGCGTGTGGCTCGCGTTTATCCGCGTCACTTACGTGCTGAACATGGCATTCAGTATCAATTCCGCGGGGCATATGTTTGGCACAGCCGTACGGCAAGAAAGTTTCAGCCGCAATGGTTCATGGTTCGGTGCACTGCTGACGATGGTAGGGGAACGGTATCATGCGTTCCATCACGCAGATCCACGTTCCGCGTACTTGGGTTGGCGATGGTGGGATATTGATGTCGGTAAATGGGTACTGCGATCGCTCGAGCTGATGGGGTTGGTATGGGATGTGCGACGCCCAAAAATATACCAAAGACTATCCTAATTCATCTACGAGGCTTCAACAACTTCATAAACTCTTGTAAAGGACGGGTATTAACCACGTCCTCTTTTTTTGCCCAGCCGCGGCGAGCTTCGGCAATGCCGTGTTCCAAAAATTTAAAATGCTGTACGGAATGCGCGTCTGAATCTATTGCCATTTTTACCCCTGCTTCCACGCATTTGCGCACGTATTCAGCTTTGATATCTAACCGCACGGGATAGGCGTCAATCTCCAAAATAGTGCCGGTGCGTTTGGCAGCTTTTATAATTTCATCAACATCAAGCGCGATGGGCTCGCGGGAATTGATAATGCGGCCCGTAAGGTGAAAAATAATATCTACATGTGGGTTCTCCATCGCGCGGATAATGCGCACGGTTTGTTCTTTTTCAGAAAGCTTCATGCTCGTGTGAATGGCCGCACCCACCACATCCAGTTTTGCCAGGCATTCATCCGCAATATCCAGCGAGCCATCTTTTAGAATGTTAACCTCCGCGCCTTTTAGAACCTGAAGTCTGAAGCCTTGTCCGCCGGAGGCGGATCCGCCTTTGGCGGAAAACTTTTTGTTTATACGGTCAATCTCCTTCATCTGTTGTTCCAGCTTCTTTTCATCCGCGCCGCCGGTCATGGCAAGAGATTTCGTATGATCGGTAATTACGATATATTCCAGACCCGCCGCTTCGGCCGCGCGTGCCATCTCTTCTATGGAATCCTCGCCGTCGGTCCAGTCGGTCTGCGTCTGCAAGTCTCCTTTCAGATCACCGTATTCAATAAGCTTAGGCAGCATATTTTTTTGCGCAGCCTCAATTTCTCCCGTATTCTCCCGCAACTCCGGCTCTATATATTGCATGTCGAGCACATTATATAGATCTTTTTCGGTTTCTCCCGCTATTTGTATTTGTGTAGTTTTAAGTTTTGCGTTGTAGTTTTGACTTTTGACTTTTGAGTTTTGAGTTTTAAATAATCCGTACTCGTTGAGTTTATATCCTTTTTTTATCGCAATTTTTCGCAGTTCTACATTGTGCTCTTTACTGCCGGTAAAGTAATTGAGTGCGGCACCCCACGATTTCTCCGGTATCACGCGCAAATCCGCATCCAGTCCATTTTTGAGCCGCACGTTTGTTTTAGTCTCCCCGCTGCCATAGACGTGCACAACCATCGGCAATTTTACGAAACGCGCCATAACATCTGATGGTTTTGATGAGCTTACCAGGATATCAATGTCGCCTATGGTTTCTTTCCGACGTCGAGCCGACCCTGCGATAATGGCGCGGGTTACACCCGGAAACGCGCGTATCGTATTCTCCAGCGCGTGCAGTTCCGGCATCATAAGGCCGAGTACTTTGCGTCCGCCGGATTTTTTTAAAAATTCAATACCTTTTAATATCTTTTTTTCGGAACGCTCGCCGAAATGCGGCAGGGCGCGGATTTTTCCGGACAAAGCCGCTTTCTCCAGATCTTTGAGATTTTTAATCTTGAGTTCTTTCCACAAGGCGCGCACCATTTTCGGCCCTATGCCCTCAATGCCGGTAAGTTCCGTGATATCAACCGGATTTTTTTTCTTGAGATCCTCGTATTCTTTGAACGTCCCTTTTTGTAAGAGTTGCTCAATATGATCAGCGATCCCTTTGCCTACGCCAGGTATCTCTTTCGACAGCGCTTCTATGCCGCCCGCTTTGTAAATATCCGCGACGTCGCGCTCAAGCGCTTCAATACTTTCTGCGGCTTTTTCATACGCGCGCGGCTTAAACGGCACGTCATCCATCTCAAGCATGAGCGCCATTTCTTTTAAGATGTGGACTATTTCTTGATTGGTCATTGTGATTGCACAATCCGCGGTCCTTTCGGCGTATCTTCCACTAACCAGCCCATGTGTTCCAGCTCGGCGCGTACGGCGTCCGCTTCCCGCCACTTTTTCTCTTGGCGCAACTGTTCGCGTTTTTTAGCTAATGCGTGAATATCCTCCGGAACATCAAGAGGCTTTATGTCGGCGAGCCCCAGACCCAGAATTTTGTCAAATTTAAAAACGAGATTTAATGCGCCACCCGCATGGCGTATTGATGCCGTGCGGCAGGTTTTTATCAAATTCCACAGAACGGCAAGCGCTTGCGGCGTGTTGAGATCGTCGGCAACGGCGGCAAAGAATTTCTTTTCATATGATGCATAAAGGTTTCCGCTGCTTTTCTCTCGCAGCAGTTCCCGCACAAATTCTACAAGCTCTTTTCGCGCGTTACGCGCGGCTTCCAGCGACTGCCACGTAAAGTTCAGTTTTGAGCGATAGTGCGCGGTAAGAATGAGATAACGAAAGTCCAGCGGGTCAAATCCTTTTTGTTCAATATCGCGCAAGGTGTACGTATTACCCAGAGACTTTGACATTTTCTGCCCGTCTACCAGCAGATGCTCGCCGTGCATCCAGTAACGCACGAATTGCTTCCCGTTTGCCGCTTCCGACTGTGCGATTTCGTTTTCATGGTGCGGGAAGAGAAGATCAATGCCGCCGGTATGGATGTCAAACGGCTGTTTGAGATAGGCGGTTGCCATAGCGGAGCACTCAATATGCCAGCCGGGGCGGCCTTCGCCGAACGGCGCGGGCCACGCGGGCTCTCTTTCCTTTTTCGCTTTCCACAGCACAAAATCCTGCGCGTCTTGTTTTGCGTATTCATCCACATCAACGCGCGCGCCCGCTTTCAGGCGGCGGCTTGCAACGCGGCTCAAGCGGCCGTATGGCTTGAATTTGGATATGTCAAAATATACGGAACCGTCTGTTTGATATGCTATTCCTTTTTTAAGAAGCTTCCCGATGAGCCGGATCATGTGCGGGATATGTTCCGTGGCGCGCGTGAATGCATACGGAGGCGCGATATGCAGTTTTTCAAGATCGTGTTTGAAGGCGTTTTCGTACTGCCGGGTAAAATCGCGGAGCGACAAACGTTCTTGCGCGGCACCCGCGATTGTTTTGTCGTCCACGTCCGTAATGTTCATAATATGCCGTACGCGGAAATCGTTGTGCGCCAGTACGGCTTTCAGAATATCCTGAAAAATATAGGTACGGAGATTTCCAATATGCACGTAGTTATAAACCGTAGGTCCGCAGGTGTATAAACCAACACCCCCTTTTTTGAGGGGCTTAAATATTTCTTTTTTTCGCGTGAGGGAATTGTAGATTTTCATAATTCAAAATGCAAAGTTCAAAGTTCAAAATTTTGGTATCCCGCTTTCAGCGGGATCATTATATAAATGTCGCGCAGCGACACCTTAACTTTTCATTTTGCACTTTGAACTTTGCACTTACTTAAATCCATTTTTTCCACCGAAAGAACACAAACATCCCCACAATGCCTGCCAACATTATACCGATAATAATCCAAAAGTCATTTGGACGCCCCACAATGGGGAACGTAACGGTGTTCATCCCGAAGAGAGACGCCAGAAGCGTAAGGGGGAATGTAATAAACGCCATTATTGTGAGATTTTTCGTTATCTCCGTTGTGCGCAGCGATATCAGGGACTCATTCGTCTCGCGCAGGGCTTCTATGGTCTCTTTGTGGTTTTCCAAGATATGCCACACGCGCAAATAGTCCCCAATAATCCGCGAGAGATACAGGCGCATATGTTTGCCAAAAAACGTCTTTCCTTCTTCCTCCAGCGATTGAAGCACGCTTAATTGCGGTTGCACGGTACGGCGGAAGTCCAGTATTTCTCTCCGCAAGAGCGAAATTTCTTCCACAAATTCTCGGCGCCTATCGCGGAATAGTTTTGTCTCCATTTCCGTGATGCGCTTGTCCAATACCTCCAGTTCTTGCAGCGCGTTCGCGAACACATGCGAAAGCAAATGGTAGAGAAGCTCACCGGTATTTGTCATGTATTGTTTGGCGCGGCGCTTATCCGTCTCGCATACGCGGATAAATTCCTCCAGCGCGGGCACGCGCGCGTACTGGGTGGTTATAAAAAAATCCTTGCCGATAACGATATCAATTTCCGCGCCATGGCTGGAATCCCGCGCGTCAAACTTGGGAACGTGGAGAATGAGATACAAATGCGAATCGTGATGCTCCACTTTGGGGCGAAACGTCGGATGTACCAGCTCATCGGCAACCAATGGATGCAGATCTTTGTTCTGCGCCAATTCCAGAATATCTTCCTCCGAAGGCCGCGAAAGGTGCATCCATACGAAGTTTTTACCATAGAGAGTGACCATAAAGTGATTATACATCGCTTGCAAAACAAGTAAATGTATGATATGTGTAATTCAAATTGCAACAAAAAGGAGTTTTCTATGCGTATACTCGGTGGTATCACTATGCTGGTAGGTCTTGTGTTGGGAAGTATGCAGGAATGGCAATCAGCTACTATAGTTTTAGTGGTTTCTACTCTGCTTCTGTGGTTTTCAGAAGTAGTCAACAAATAGTTTGATCGAGGATACAATAAATGAAATGCCCACGTCGTTTCGTTTGACCAGGGCATTTTTCTTTGCGATACTACTCATATATCATGATCAATCTCAAAAAAATTGGCTTAGTCGCAATAGCGCTCCTCATTGTAGGAGCGAGTTTTGGTGCTGGTATTTATATGGGGTACAGCCAGCGGCCGGCGATTGACAAGGTTACTAGCCTTTACAATAAAGAAACCGCCAAGCCGGCAGAAATTGATTTTTCCACGTTTTGGAAGGCATGGAGCATTGTGGAAGAAAAATACGTGGATGCGGATGGCCTGGACCGCCAGAATATGGTATACGGCGCTATTAGCGGTATGATAAAAGCGCTTGACGATCCCTATACCGTGTTTTTCCCACCGGTTGAGAAAGAATTATTTGAATCGGAGATTGAAGGCAAGTTTGAAGGAATCGGCGCCGAGATTGGCATGCGCAAAGGCATTCTTACGATCATTGCTCCTCTTACCGGCTCGCCCGCCGCCGCAGCTGGCCTTATGGCAGGGGATAACGTTTTGCAGATTGATAATGCGTCTACGGCTGACCTGACATTGGATGAGGCCGTGCGCCTTATCCGCGGCGACAAAGGAACAATCGTAAAGCTCACTATTTTGCGGGGCGGCGAAGACGCAACGCGCGTAATTGAAATTACCCGCGATACTATCCGCGTTCCCGTACTTGATATGGAAAAACGGAACGGCGGCGTGTTTATCATACGGCTGCATAACTTTTCGGAAAACGCTCCGTTGGAATTCCGCCGCGCATTGGAAGAAATGGCGCGCTCAGGAAGCAATAAACTTGTACTTGACCTGCGCAACAATCCGGGCGGGTTTCTGGAAGCGTCTGTTGATATCGCAAGCTGGTTTTTGGAATCAGGGAAGGTGGTGGCGCGCGAACAATTCGGCGATGAAACCGAGCTGCTGCACCGCAGCCGCGGGTATAACGCGCTTGCGGATATTCCCACGGTGATACTCGTTAATGAGGGTTCGGCGTCCGCTTCGGAGATTCTTGCCGGCGCGTTACGGGATCATAAGGACATCCAGCTTATTGGTGGAAAAACGTTTGGAAAAGGATCCGTACAGGAACTGGTGGAAGTTACGCCAGAAACTTCGCTGAAAGTAACAATCGCCAAGTGGCTGACTCCGTCCGGCGTATCGTTGTCGGAAAACGGCTTGGATCCGGACATAGTAGTGGAAATAACACCCGAAGACCGGGAAGAATTGCGCGATCCACAGCTTGAGAAGGCACTTGAAATAATAGGGGGGATGGAGTAGGATAAAAGTGCAAAATTTAAAGTGCAAAATGCAAAGTTATGGTGTTCCGGCTACGCCGGAACGGATTAATAAATCAAAAGCACGGAGTGCTCTTCCAGCATTTTGAACTTTTAACTTTGCATTTTGAACTTGAGCGAAGCGATTATGCAAGTAATTTTATTAAAACAAGTATTGAAACTTGGCAATCGGGGAGATGTCAAGGATGTAGCGGCCGGGTTTTTCCGCAATTTTTTGCTGCCGCGCGGCTTGGCGAAGCCCGCAACTCCCGCCGGTTTAGCGCAGGCGGAACGCATGCGGGAAGCCGCGGCGTTGCGTGCGGCGCAGAGCAGTGAGGAATTTACAAACGTACTTCACGCGATCAAGCAAGAGCCGATTGTCGTTCTGCGCAAAGCAAACGAAGAGGGGCATCTTTTCGGATCGGTCTCCGAGAAAGCTATTGCAGATGTATTGCGCAGCAAGGGATATGGCGTTGAGGATCGGCATGTTGCGCTCGAAGTCCCCATTAAATCGCTGGGCGCGCATTCTGTTTTATTGCAATTTAATGAAGATATAAAAGATACTATCTCAATAGAAGTAGAGCGTGAAGAATAATAAGACACGATACATTTTTGTGGTGGGAGGTGTAATGTCCGGCATTGGCAAGGGAATTGCAACGTCTTCCATCGGTAAAATACTCCAATCACGCGGGTATCGCGTAACCGCTCTCAAAATTGACCCCTACATCAACGTAGATGCCGGAACCATGAACCCCATTGAGCATGGGGAAGTTTTTGTGACGACGGATGGCATGGAGTGCGATCAGGACATCGGCAACTATGAGCGGTTTTTAGGCGAGGACATGCATGCCTACAACTATATGACAACAGGCGCCGTGTATCTTTCCGTAATAACGAAGGAACGGAATTTGGAGTTTGGCGGCAAGTGCGTGGAAGTGGTACCGCATGTGCCGGAAGAAGTGATACGGCGCATTACGTATGCCGCTCGGCGGACAAAAGCTGATTTTGTATTAATAGAAATTGGCGGGACCGTAGGAGAGTATCAGAATCTGCTCTTTCTGGAAGCAGGCCGCATGATGAAGCTTCAGCAACCGGACAATACGCTTTTTGTGATGGTGAGCTATTTCCCCATTCCGCGGATGATCGGCGAGATGAAAACTAAACCCACGCAATATGCCGTGCGCTCTCTCAACACTGCCGGCATCCAACCTGATATTATACTCGCGCGGTCAGCGGTACCGCTGGACGAGCCGCGCAAGCGCAAAGTATCCGTTTTCTGTAACATACACGATGAAGACGTAATATCCGCGCCGGACTGCGCGAATATTTATGAAATACCGCTTAATTTCGAGAAAGAACATTTGGGCGACCGGATCTTGGAAAAATTCCGCATGCCGCTGCGTAAAAAGCGGGACATGGAGAATTGGATGCTTTTAGTGCGGCAGGCAGCGAGCGCGAAAAAAGCGCTCAAAATTGGTATTGTGGGCAAATATTTCAGCACCGGGGATTTCACGCTTGCCGACTCTTACCTGTCCGTTATTGAAGCGCTCAAACATGCGGCATGGGCGGAACATCGCGCGCCGCATCTTGAATGGTTGGATGCGGAAGAGTATTCGCGTAATCCTAAAGCGCTTTGGGCATTGCGTGAATTTGACGGTATTGTTGTCCCCGGCGGTTTTGGCGGCCGCGGTGTAGAAGGAAAAATCAGCGTGATTGAATTTTGCCGGAAAAACAAAATTCCGTATTTTGGACTATGCTATGGATTACAGCTTGCCGTGGTGGAGTTTGCGCGGAATGTCGCGAAGCTGGAAGACGCGCATACCACGGAAGTAAGTCCGAAAACAAAATATCCCGTAATTGATATAATGTCCGAGCAAAAAAAGAACATTGAAGCGCGTCAGATGGGCGGCTCTATGCGCCTTGGTTCTTACAAATGCCGCCTGAAAACGGGGACCAAAGCGCATCAGGCATACGGAACTACTACCATCAAAGAACGGCACCGGCACCGGTATGAAGTGAATAATGCATTCCGCGAACAGTTGATAAAAAAAGGCCTGGTAGTATCAGGCATAAACCCCGAGCGGGATTTGGTTGAGATTATTGAACTTTCAGACCATCCGTTTTTTATGGGTACCCAATTTCATCCGGAATTGCAATCAAGATTTCTGGTACCTCATCCGCTCTTTACGGCGTTTGTTCAGGCGGCCGTTAAGAAAAGGAAAGAATAACAAATCTGCTTACCGTTCTGTTGCACTAATGCCTACAGCTTGCTCAACGCGCTGAAGGCGGCCATATATCACAGCCATTTCTTCGTCAAGATTATGGATTCTGACAACATCCTTTAAAGTTCGGTCAATTCCATCAAACCGGGCATTTACTTCTTTTCGGAATTCGTACAAATCTTCCGCAGTGGCAAAAGCAGAAAGATCATCTTTCGTAGCGAAAGCTGAAATGTCATCTTTTGTTGCAAACACAGAGATGTCATCTTTCGTGGTAAAATTAGAAATATCGTCTTTTGTTG
>Ga0114944_1000009_pt1 | contig 51914 bp, 35 predicted proteins | sample OV2TP2_FD_89582 | JGI IMG/M metagenome (GOLD analysis project Ga0114944, IMG submission 89582) | Hot spring microbial communities from Beatty, Nevada to study Microbial Dark Matter (Phase II) - OV2 TP2 | ecosystem: Environmental > Aquatic > Thermal springs > Hot (42-90C) | place: USA: Beatty... | reverse complement strand
TTTCGTGACGAACTGCAAAGCGCCACCATGCACAGCAGCCAGTTCAGCATGGGCACCGATGTGGCCGATATCACCAACGACGGACTTCCTGAAATAATTTCAATGGACATGATGCCGGAAGACCCTTATATACTGAAACGTTCGCTGGGTGAGGATGAGTACAATCTTTTTCATAATAAAATTCAGTATGGCTATCATCCGCAGTTTGCACGAAATGCGCTGCAACTGAACAGAGGTAATGGTATGTTCAGCGATATAGGTTTTTACAGTAATGTATTTGCCACCGACTGGAGCTGGGCGGCCTTGTGGACAGATTTTGATAACGACGGCTGGAAAGATTTGTTTGTAAGCAACGGCATTCCCAAGCGGCTCAACGATATGGATTATGTAAACTATGTGAGCAATGACGAACTGCAGGCAAAAATCAGGGCCAACCGGGTGGAAGAAAAAGATATGACGCTGATTGAAAAATTTCCCCAGATAAAACTGGCCAATAAATTTTACCTGAATAAAGGCGAGGCAAGGTTAGACGACATAGCTGCCCTTGTTCGCAACAACCGGAAGTCTTATTCCAACGGCGCTGCCTGTGCCGATTTTGATAATGACGGCGACCTGGATTTGGTAGTAAACAATATTGATGAGCCGGCGCTGATTTATAGAAACCTTTCGAATGACGAAGTGGTGAAAAAATCTTTTCTTGAGCTGAAGCTGAAAGGGCCTGTTTCCAATGTCAATGCCATCGGTGCCAAGGTGATTGTCTTTGCAAAAAATGAAATCCGGACGTATGAAAAATTCCCTGTGCGGGGTTTCCAGGGCAGTATGGAAACAGCACTGCACATAGGGCTGGAAAAAACTGCTGTTGATTCCATTCTGCTTATCTGGCCCGATAACAGCTATGAAAAACTGCCTGCTGTGAAAGATTCCATTCTTTCACTGGCATTTAAACCGGGCCTGCCGCAGTTTGATTACAGAATGTTTGCAAAACATAATCTGAATCCGCTGCGGCAGACTAAAGACATCACCGGGGAAACCAGTTTGAATTTTCTGCACCGGGAAAATCCTTTCAATGAATTTGACCGGGAGCCGCTTATTCCTTTTATGACTTCACGGGAAGGGCCTGCACTGGCCGTGGGTGATGCCAATGGCGATGGACTGGATGATGTATTCGTGGGTTCTGCCAAGTTTGAAAAGCCGGCTTTGTTTTTTCAGCAGGCTGATGGTCAGTTTGTAAAATCAGTTCAACCGGCGCTGGATGCCGACAGTACGTATGAAGATGTGGATGTAGCGTGGGTGGATGTAAACAATGACAAGTATGCAGACCTGGTAGTAGCCAGCGGCGGCAATGAGTTTTATGGCAACAGTGATTACCTGCTGCCAAGGGTTTACCTGAATGATGGCAAAGGCAATTTGACAAGGCAGCCGGGGGCTTTTAATAAAGACATTATGCTCACCGCATCCTGTGTGGCGTATTTCGATTTTACTGGCGATGGTTTTGTGGATTTGTTTATCGGCGGCAGGGCTTTGCCGTGGGAGTACGGAACTGTTCCGCAATCATACCTGCTGAAAAATGACGGCAAGGGAAAATTTACTGATGTAACCCGGCAGTACAGTAGCGAACTGGCTAAGGCCGGGTTTGTTAAGCATGCCGCGTGGGCCGATATGGATAAAGACGGCGACAATGATCTTGTACTTTCTCTTGAGTGGGATGGCATCGTCGCATTTAAAAATGAAAAAACAAAGTTTGTTAAAGAATACCTCACGGATAAAAGAGGCTGGTGGAATTTCTCCTTGCCTGTGGATGTGGATGGCGATGGCGACCTTGACCTGGTAGCTGGCAATCTCGGTTTGAACAACCGGCTGAAAGCAACAGAGCAGCAGCCAGTAAAACTTTATTACAACGATTACGACGGCAACGGCAAAAAAGAACAGGTGCTGACTTATTATCTTGGAGGCAAAGAAATTCCCTTTGCCACTAAAGACGAACTGGTGAAGCAAATACCTCAGCTGAAGAAAAAGTACCTGTATGCCGAAGATTTTGCCAGGGCATCGCTCAGTGAAATCTTCGGGAAAGAAAAACTAAGCGAAGCGGATGTACTTACTGCCAATTATTTTTCCAATGCCATACTCATCAATAACGGCAACTGGAATTTTACCCTGGAACCGCTGCCCTGGCTGGCGCAACTCACTTCTTACCGTGATGCAGCAGTGATTGATGCCAACAACGATGACAGGCCCGATTTGCTGCTGGCTGGCAATTTTTATCACAGCAATATCCAGATGGGAGAGTATGATGCTGATTACGGCACGGTACTCATCAACCGGGGCAATGGGAGTTTTTCTGCCACTGTATTAAATGGTATAACGGTAAAAGGCGAAGTGCGGCATGTGCGGAAAATAAAGGTAGCCGGTAAAGAAGCCCTGGTCCTGGCAAGGAATAATGATAGTTTGAAAGTGCTTGGTTTTCGCTGATTAAAATACCGGGTAATACAATTTTGTAATCCACCTTGTCGTATCACTTTCTTTCACCCTGTCGGTAATCAACAACTGGTAAGGGATAGCCGGTGAGGTGTATTTATGATCGGAGCGATAATTTTCAAATTCACGGAAAGCATTTTCAATAGTGAATGGCCCGCCCTTTACTTCGGTTTCCAGTATATTGCCACCCTTGAGTAAAAATTTCGGTGCAAAAATTTTTGTTTCCGGCAGCAGGCGGTCAACCGGTATGGCTACCATGGCTTCGTAATGGTCTGCATTGGCCTGCAGCACATGCAGCATGGGATGATTTTTTTCCTTCGCTTTGTTATCGGCAATATACTTTTTCAGTTGCTGTATCATGTCATCCACTTCCTGCACGATTGGGTTATGATCAAATGAGCGGCGGGTGGATATCAGCACCGAATCGGCCACCGTGGTTTCCGCCACATGAAAGCCGTAAATGTTTTCCGTTTTTTCCATAAACGCTTTCATGCTTTCAAGTATGGTTTGCATATTTTGATGCAAAGCTTTTGCCTGGCGATGCTTTGCTAAACGATGAAATGGATTAATGCTTGTATTTATGGCAGCATCCCAGCCTATGGCCATGCTGTCAATATCAAAAAACAGCAGGTCGAGGCGGCTTTGCAGGCTGTCGGAACCGTCTGCAATTGCAATGTCAAACGCATTGAAAATTTTTCCCCGGGTTGAAAATCTGTATTTGTTTAATGTAAACGGAGTTTCACCTGGCCACCATTTTTTCCAGTTGTCATCGTGGCTCAGCGAACGGGATACAGCCGGCATAGCAGCACGGATGGAAACTGCCTCGTGTACTTTTAGTTTGCCGGGAATGAATAAATAAACCCAAGCCAGCAGCAGTGCTGCCAGCACCATAACGCCAATCAAAATTTTTCTCATAACAAATTACTTTTTTTCGACTTTCAAAAATAATCCGCCTGACTGATTAAAAAATTTCCTTTCCTGGCTGCAAACGATTGCAGATAAAAGCTTCAGAAACCTGATTAAATACCGCTTTTCATTGGTACTTTTCATTGCTGAACCAGCCCCAGCCAACGCTTGCATATGAACTTTACCAAACCAAGACTCAGCTTCTGGCAGATTATCAATATGAATGTCGGTTTCTTCGGTATTCAGTACAGTTTTGGTTTGCAGCAAAGCGCCGTCAATCCCATTTATGATTTTCTCGGCGCCTCACCGGACGAAATCCCCATCCTGAACCTGGCTGGCCCGCTTACTGGTCTCATCATTCAGCCCATTATCGGTGCATTGAGCGATAAAACATGGTCGCAATCGTGGGGCAGAAGAAAACCCTATTTTTTTATCGGGGCACTGGTATGCAGCATTGCACTCTTTCTCTATCCGTTCAGCAGCGAGCTGTGGATGGCTGTAGGTTTGCTTTGGATATTGGATGCAGGCAACAACACGGCTATGGAACCCTACCGTGCTTTTGTGGCCGACAAGCTGGATTCATCCCAACAGCCCGTCGGTTTCCAGGCCCAGAGTTTTTTTACCGGTTTCGGGCAAACACTGGCTAATGTCTCGCTTTTTATTTTTCCGATGATTTTTATCGGCAAAACGGGCAAGCTGCCCACGTGGGTATTTGCATCGTTTATGCTCGGTGCTGTTTGCTCTATCGGCTCCATCTGGTGGAGCATCCGCACCACACCTGAAATTTCGCCTTCAGGACAGGAGATTGCAGAAATAAAAAAGAAAAATGAAAACATGCCGCCGCTGGCTTTGCAGTTTTTCCTGTCCATACTTACTACAGCAGTAGCTTATTCGGCTCTTGTATTGTTACTCATCCCGTCTCTTTTTTCAAAAGGGCTTATCAGGAGAGTATTGACAAAAACGGAGCAAAATAAAATCACACATGCCCTGTTTGCACAGAATATCGAAATTATTGATGCCATTGCCAAAATGCCGAAGGTGATGTGGCAGCTGGCGCTGATTTACCTGTTTCAGTGGTATGCCTTGTTTTGTTACTGGCAAAATTCTTCCAAGAGCATTGCCTTATCTGTTTGGAAAACCACGCCTGCCGGCAACGAGGAGCTGTATGAAAAAGCGGTAAGCTGGACGGGCCTTGTAAACGCATGGTACAATGTTGTCACTTTTCTTTCAGCCTTTGTGCTGGTATGGTTTGCCCGCCGCTATTCACCAAAGCTGGTGCATTTTGGTTGTTTGACACTGGCCGGCATCGGGTTTCTTTTATTCCCCTTTATTGAAAACAAATACCTGCTCTTTCCCGCCATCACGGGTTTTGGCATCGGCTGGGCCAGCATGATGGGCATTCCTTACCTGATGGTGGTGAGCCAGATTCCCAAAGAAAGATATGGCGTGTACATGGGCATTATCAATATGATGATTGTAATTCCCATGTTTATTCAAACCACCACGTTTGGTTTTGTGATGAAAAATTTGCTGAGCAATCATGCGGGTAATGCCATTGCCTTTGCCGGCATCTTCCTGTTAATAGCTGCCACGTTAACTTTATTTATAAAATCTGGCAGGCCTTCCGGTGCAGCAGTGATGCCGGCAGGCGCAGGTCATTAAATTGAATTTCAGTTATGAACCGCAATCTTATCATCTGGTCAATTACCGTAGCACTCGGAGGTTTTTTGTTTGGGATGGATGTGGCCGTCATTTCCGGCGCCGAGCAGGTCATCCAAAAACTCTGGAGCCTTGATGACATTACACATGGTACGGCTATCGCTATGGCGTTGTACGGAACCATTGTTGGTGCTGTAGTTGGCAGCTTTCCTGCTAATAAAATCGGACGTAAGAAAACCCTCCTCTGGATCGGCCTTATTTTCCTGGTATCATCAGCAGGCGCAGCGGTGGCCAATGATGTGATTACATTTATGGTTTTTCGTTTTCTCGGCGGGTTGAGCATTGGCGCTTCGTCTGTAGTTGCGCCCATTTATATTTCTGAAATAGCTCCCCCCAAATACCGGGGCCGGATGGGCATCGCTTTTCAACTGAACATTGTGGGAGGAATATTATTTGCTTATGTTTCCAACTACCTGCTGCAGGGGGTAGGTGGCGAAAACGACTGGCGATACATGCTGGCAGTAGTGGCCATTCCATCTTTATTGTTTTCGGTTTTTATGCTGTTTACACCGGAAAGCCCACGCTGGCTTTTACTTTATAAAAATGATGAAGCAGGAGCCAGAAAAATTTTTGCCAAAAGCGGGGCGCCGGCTGATGAACTGATCAGTGAAATAAAAAATTCGGTACACGAGAAAAAAGAATCACTTTTCTCCGGCAAATTCAACCGGTTGATACTACTGGCTTTCCTGGTTGCATTTTTCAACCAGCTTTCCGGTATCAATGCCATCATTTATTTTGCACCGCGGGTGTTTGAAATGGCCGGTCTTGAAAAAAGCAGCGCTTTTCTTTCCAGCGCCGGCATTGGTATGGTAAATTTTATTTTCACCATCATCGGCTGGTACCTGATTGACCGCAGCGGCCGGCGAACACTGCTGTTCATCGGTTCACTCGGCTATATTGTTTCCTTATCACTGATTGCCTTTTCTTTTACAGGCGACTCGCATGGAGGAGTTCCCTGGTTTGTGTTTTTGTTTATTGCTTCGCATGCCATCGGGCAGGGCGCCGTCATCTGGGTATTTATTTCAGAAATATTTCCCAATACGGTGCGGGCCGCCGGCATGTCGCTGGGCAGTCTTACACACTGGTTTTTTGCGGCCGCTATTTCGCAAACCTTTCCATTTTTTGCAAAAGCCATCGGCGGCAGCTATATATTCGGGTTTTTTGCCGCGATGATGGTGCTGCAGTTATTATTTGTATGGAAACTGATGCCGGAAACAAAAGGGATTGCCCTGGAAAAAATGGAAACCAGTATTTCTCATTAATTCCGGCAGAGACAGGGCATTGCCCTGTCTCTGCAAAAGAAAAAATTTAGAAAGGTCATGAATAAAATCCTTTGCATCGGTGAAGCGCTGATTGATATGATATGCACGGATAAAGGGAAACCGTTATCTGAAGGTGAGAATTTTTTGAAAAAACCCGGCGGCGCACCTACAAACGTGGCGGCCGCCATTGCCGCATTGGGGGGTCAGGTAGAACTGGCTGCCAAAGTGGGAAAAGATCCTTTTGGCAAACACCTCATTGATGTGATGGGTTCTTTTGGTGTCAATACAAACTGGATGATGCAGGATGAACAGCACTTCACCACGTTTGCTTTTGTATCCTTAATGGAAAACGGGGAAAGAGATTTTTATTTTAACCGCGGCGCCGACGGCCAGCTGAACCGTGACGAAGTGGAAGCGATTAGGCTGGAAGAATTTTCTATTGTACATTTTGGTTCGGCCACGGCGTTTTTACCTGGGCCTTTGCAGGCAACCTACCAGCTACTGTTGCAAAAAACATTGCAGCAAAATATTTTTATCAGCTTTGATCCCAACTACCGCAACCTGCTGTTTCAAAATGACCGGCAATCATTTATTGACCAGGGCTGGAATTTTTTGCGCAGCTGCCATTTCTTTAAAGTAAGTGATGAAGAAGCGCTGATGCTATGCGGGAGGTCAACTGTGCCCGATGCCGCACATGATTTTTTGCAAAAAACCAACGCTGTTTTTGCCATTACGCTGGGAAAACAAGGAACCTTGCTCGGTATCAACCGGGAAACCATTCTGGTGCCAAGTATTGAAATAAAACCGGTGGATACTACCGGGGCCGGCGACGCTTTTGTCGGTGCAGTATTGTACCAGTTGTCGGACAAAGAAATGAATGAAATAAAGGTCATGACGAAAGAGCAATGGAGTAAAATTATTTTCAATGCCAACAAAGCCGGCGCCCGAACCTGTGAATATATGGGCGCCATGGAAGCTCTCAAACACCTGAGCAGCGATATTTTTAAATAAATAGTTTACGACAGTACGGTGCAAATACAATGAAACCTTCATTTGAAAATTTATTTAAGCAGCGGTTGCGATCTTCTCTTGGTGATATAAGCAATCTGTATAATTCGGTGTATGCCCTGCACCCACAAGGACAGCAGTGTTTTTCGCAGCTGCTCGAAACCATTGAACGGGCTTTTACCCTTCGCTCCGATGTACTGAAGCAACGAGATGTGGAGAAACTGCAAACAGAACCTGTACACTGGTTTCTCAGCAATGAACTATGCGGCATGAGCCTGTACGTGGACCGGTTTTGCGGTTCGATAAGTGAATTAAAAAACAAGCTGGATTATTTTGAAAAACTCGGCGTCAATTTTCTGCACCTGATGCCGCTGTTTCAAAGCCCCGAAAATGAAAGCGATGGCGGCTATGCAGTTTCCGATTTCAGAAAAGTGGATAAGCGATTTGGCACGCTGGAAGAACTGAAACAACTGGAAGAAGAAATGCGTCGGCGCAATATGTACCTGATGCTGGATATTGTGCTTAATCACACTTCGGACCGGCATGCATGGGCCCTGAAAGCAAAGCAAGGCAATAAGCAGTACCAGGACTATTTTTATTTTTTTGACGACAGAACAGAGCCGGATGAATTTGAAAAATCAATGCCTGAAATTTTTCCTGAAGCCGCTCCGGGCAATTTCACTTTTATTAAAGAATGCAGTAAATGGGTGATGACAGTATTTCATCATTACCAGTGGGACCTGAACTATACAAACCCAAAGGTGTTCCTGGAAATGATGGACAACATTTTCTTTTATGCCAACCTGGGTGTGGATGTGCTTCGGGTAGATGCGCCGGCATTTATATGGAAAGAAAAAGGAACAGCCTGCCAGAACCTGCCGCAGGCACACACGCTGCTGCAGCTCATAAAACAATGCGTGCAGGCAGCCACACCGGGTATGGCCCTGCTGGGCGAAGCCATTGTGGCGCCGCATGAAATCATGAAATATTTCGGCGCAGGTGATAAAGAAGCGAAGGAATGTGATTTTGCATACAATGCCACGCAGATGGCCCTACAATGGGATGCACTGGCTACCGGTGATACAAGGGTGATGATGGCTGCCCAGCATGAGCTGCTGAAAAAACCATTCGGTACTTCATGGATAACTTATACACGTTGCCACGATGATATCGGGCTGGGGTATGATGATTATATGATCGGCCATGCAGGCTACAACCCCGTTGCACACCGGAAATTCCTGAAAGATTATTATTCGGGAAATTATTCCGGTTCTCCGGCCCGCGGTGCCCTGTTTGGGGTAAATGAAAAAACCGGCGATGCACGCATCAGCGGCTCGCTGGCATCGCTGTGCGGGCTGGAGGCGGCGCTGGAAAAAAATGACGCTGCTGCCATTGATGAGTCAGTGAAAAAAATTTTACTGATGCAGGCTATGGGTTTTTTCATCGGCGGCATACCGATGCTTTTTTATGGCGATGAGTCGGCCCATACCAATGATTACACGTACCTGCACGATGAAAGCAAAGACTACGACAACCGCTGGATGCACCGGCCTGTGATTGACTGGGAAAAAAATTCCGACGTGGATAAACCCGGTACGGTAGAGCATATTATTTTTTCCGGCACACAAAAACTGATACAGATAAGGAAAAAACTGGGCGTGATTGCGGATAAAAAAAATCTCACCTGGCTGCGGCCGCACAATATTCATGTGACCGGGTTATTGCGGGCATGGGATAACGAGCGGGTATATTGCCTCTTCAATTTCAGCAGGCACCCGCAGCGGCTTACCTGGAAGGTGTTTAAAGAAAATGCACTGAGCCCCCGCAGGCTGTACGATTACTGGAGCGAAACATTTTTTGAGGTGAAAAAGGATAATGAATATTTTATTTTGCCCCCTTACATGTTTTTTATTCTCGAGCCCCGGTGAATTTCTGAAATCGGGAACTTCAGTTCTGTTATTCTGCAGCCCAACCCTTAACTTTGCGGCCTCCCTGATTCATGAGTGATTCAATAAAACACGAATGTGGTCTTGCATTCATCCGGCTGCGGAAACCTTTCTCGTACTATCACCAGCGCTACGGTACCGTATTATGGGGGCTGAACAAGCTTTACCTGCTAATGGAAAAGCAACATAACCGCGGCCAGGACGGCGCTGGCATCGCCTCCGTAAAGCTGGATGTGGAGCCGGGCTACCCTTTCATGCACCGCATCCGCAGCAATGCCACCCAGGCCATTGCTGATATTTTTCAGCAAGTGGCAAAAGAAATTGAAGAGCTGGAAAAATATCATCCCGGCATACACAATCACCCGGGGCTGATGAAAGGCCATGTGAGCTTTTTGGGCGAGCTGCTGCTGGGGCACCTGCGCTATGGCACACAGGGGAAAAACAAAGTGGAATACTGCCATCCTTTTATCAATAGAGATACCATCCCTTCACGCAACCTGGCGCTGGCCGGCAATTTTAATCTTGTAAATACGGATGAACTGTTTGCCCTGGTAGGCAAAGAACCCAGCGACACCACCCGCTTCAGCGACCTGGCGGCCATGATTGAAGTGATGCATTCATTCCTGTGCCGCGAAGACGAAGCTTCGCCGGATAAAATGGACATAAAAAAAGTGCTGAAAAAAACGTTGCCTCTGTTCGACGGCGGCTTTCATGTGGGCGGACTTACCGGCAGCGGCATCGGGTTTGTGTTTCGTGATGCGCATGGCATACGTCCATCTTATTATTACATCAACAACGAAGTAGTGGTGGCCGCATCAGAACGATCAGCCATCCGCACATCCTTCAATGTGGGAGAAAATGAAGTAAAAGAGCTGATGCCGGGTGAAGCGCTGATAGTGGATGAAAAAGGCGCAATAGAAGTGGTGCAGGTGCTGCCGCCCAAAGAACGCAAGGCCTGCAGTTTTGAACGCATTTATTTTTCACGCGGCAGCGATGAAAAAATTTACCGTGAAAGAATACAGTTGGGCTACAACCTGAGCGAGCAGGTGCTCACCGCCATTGATCATGACCTGAAAAACACCATTTTTTCATTTATACCCAATACGGCTGAAACGGCATTTTATGGTTTGCTGAGAGGGATGGAAGATTACCTGAGCAGGAAAAAAATTGAACGCATACTGAGCTGGGGAAATAATATAGACACCGACAAGCTGGGTGAACTGATTAACCGCCGCATCCGCATTGAAAAAGTGGCCATCAAAGATGTGAAGATGCGCACCTTTATTACCGAAGACGCCAGCCGCAGCGAGATGGTGCAGCATGTGTATGACATTACCTACGGCACAGTACAAAAAGGACAGGACACGCTGGTGGTAATTGACGACTCGATAGTTCGTGGCACTACCTTGCGGGAAAGCATTATCCGGATTCTGGCCAGGCTGGAACCGAAAAAGATTATCATCGTTTCCTCTTCGCCGCAAATACGCTACCCTGATTGTTACGGCATTGACATGAGCAAGATGGGTGAGTTTGTGGCATTCCAGGCTGTGGCCGCTTTGCTGAAAGAAAGAGAAAAGGAAAAATGCCTGATGGAGATTTATGAACAATGTAAAGAAATGCAGCGCAGCAACCAGCTGCATACTGAAAACATGGTGAAACGCATTTACAAAATGTTCAGCATCGAAGAAATCACCCATAAAATTGCAGAACTTATAACCCCTAAAAACCTGGCCATTCCAGTACAGGTGATTTACCAGACTATAGAAAATCTTCACACGGCCTGTCCCAACAATCTTGGCGACTGGTACTTCACCGGCAACTATCCCACACCCGGCGGCAACAAAGTAGTGAACAAAGCATTCATGAATTATATGGAAGGGAAGAATATTCGTGGCTATTAATGCCGGTAACCGGGAAAAATCCATATTAATAAATCACAAATTCAAAATAAAAAGCAAGTACTGAATAAAAAAACAGGTATCCCCAAATGGGTATTTGTCATTTGGAATTTATTTGGAAATTGGTTTCTGGAATTTGTAATTTTATTTTACTAAACCCAGGTGAATTTTGAAGACGCTCTTACTTATTCGCCACGCCAAAAGCAGCTGGGATGATCCCGGGCTGAGCGATTTTGAACGACCGCTGAATGAACGCGGCAAAAAAGATGCGCCGGCAATGGCCGAGCGGCTGCATGAAAGAGGAATCAGGGTAGATGCTTTTATAACCAGCCCGGCACGCCGGGCCAGAAAAACAGCCGAGCACTTTACAAAACGTTACAAGAAGGACAAAGGGGATATGATTCTGAAAACAGAACTCTACATGGCCGGCGATGAGGCATTCAATGAAGTTATCAGCAGGCTGGATGACGATTATGACTGCGTGGCGGTTTTTTCCCACAATCCCGGCATCACCGAATTTGCCAACAGCCTCACCGATATGCGGACGGATAATATTCCCACCTGCGGCATCTTTGCCGTTTCCATAGAGGCAAAGAAGTGGAGCAAGTTCAGGGATGCAAAAAAGAAATTCTTATTCTTCGATTACCCCAAGGCCCTTGTTGAATGAATTTTTTTTAAAGCTCACCAGGAATACACCGAAGAAAATCATAAGCCCGGCAAGAATTTTTACTGGCGTTAAATCTTCATTGAAAAACAGTACGGCAATAAGCGCTGCAAACACGGGTTGTGTATAAATATAAGAACCTGTAACACCAGCGCCGAGATGCTGAATGCCGTAAATATTAAAGTAATAAGCAAGGAAAGTGCCCGCCATCACAGTGAAGAGGAGAGACAAATAATGCGACCCGTCCATTTTTTCCCAGGGAATAACGGTAAACTCCTGCCAGCCGAACGGCAGAATCATTATTAGCCCGAATGTAAATACCCAGCGGATGACGTGCAGCGGCGGGTAGGCAAGCATCAGTGGTTTTACAATGATAAAATAAACGGTGTAGGAAATGGCATTGATGATTATCAGCAAATCGCCAAGCAGGTAATTGCTGGCAGAAGCTGACTGTTCTTTGAAAAAAATGAGCAAGGCCGAACCGCCGATACCCAATGCAAGACCTGCAGCTTTTGCCAGTGTAAAGTTTTCTTTTAATGCCCAGAATGCAAAAACGGTAATGAGCAGCGGTGTGAGAAGAATCAGCAGCGATGCATGTATGGCTGTGGTATAGGTGAGTCCTTTTATAAAAAACATCTGGTTGATGGCAATACCGGTGAGGCCGCAAAGCAAAAACCGCGGCCAGTGTTCCCGTTTGATGTGTGGCCGGGTGCTGCCCAGGGTCCACAGCAACCAGAAAAGAATGAGACTCACCCCCACACGAAGAATATTGATGGCATAGGGTTTTACTAAAACCGGGGAAACATATTTCACCAGGCTGAAGTTGACAGCAAAAAAGAGATTGGTACTTAAAACGGCGATATGTGCTTTGGCTGATGAATTCAAAACAAAAAATTAAACAGGCGGTATTCAAAATTCCTTGCTTCCTCCAGCGCCTGCTGCAAAGAAAATTCTTTCTGGCTGCTGCAATAGGCAAAATGTTTTTTCAGTAGGTGCCCGGCCAGGTATTCCTGCTCTGTTTGGCCGGGAGTGGGAATAAGAATGCTTTTCTTTTGCATGGCGGCAATATCCATAACGGTGCTGTAGCCGCTGCGGCTGATGATGAACTCTGCTTTGGCTGCTTCGGCACCCAGTTCCTTTGCCGGCAGGTGATTGTAAAATTGAATAGAGTCGGTTGAGGGAAGAATTTTTTCTGCCGATGGCAATCCTCTTACCACGGTAGCTGTGCCGGTATGAGAGAATAGCTGGCTGATGATTTTATCTTCCAGCAGGCTGCGCTGCGGCTCGGGGCCGGAAAGAATTATGAGCAAGTGATTTTTAATCTCATCCGGATATATTTTTTCAAGTCTTGACAATAGGCCGATATATTTTATTAGAGTTGATGGCAGCCTGGCAGGATGGGACAGTTCGCCGGCCAGGTTATTTTCACCGGCTTCATCCGGCACCCAGCATTCATGAAAGCGATGGATGAGTTTATAATTCCAACCCTGTAAAATTTTTTCACTCCATTTACCAAACGGGCTTTTAATAGTAAGCTGATGAGTGATAAGGATGGAAAAAATTTTTTCATGATAAAGCCCGTAGCGGTTATCAGAAATCACGGCTTCGAAACCCTGTTTGTTCACCTGTTCTTTCAGCCATTTGTTTTCTTCTTTTATAGATTGAAGGATGGAGGGAATCTGCAAAAAGATTTTACCGGCTAAACCCTGTAATGCATATTTTACCCGGTAACCACGCAATGGTAAAAAAGGCAGCGCAGGAAATTCTTCCCTAAGTAATTTTTCCTGCGCCCCTTCGCCGGCCAGCCATACTTCACAGTGTTTGTCAAGTAAAGCTCTGATTACCGGCACGCAGCGGGTGGCATGGCCCAGCCCCCAGTCGAGCGGGGCCACAAGCAGCTTTTTGCCTGCCATCCGGGTCATGTTAATGTTGGGTATCATTTCTGCCGGGATATACTAAATTGCCCGTAAAATAGTTTAATTTAGAAATCCGGTTATGACAAGAGTAAAGAAGATGGCTTTGGCTTTGATTTTAACGGCGGCTGTACTGGCCGCAGGTTGCCAGCGAAACTACTATACCAGCAAGGCAAAAAGCAATGATTGCGGGTGCCCGGCTAAAAAAGGGATGGTGGGTTATTAAAAAAATATTTGAAACGTAAATGCCAAAGAGGGAAAGAGAGATAGTGTTGCTTTCTAAAACCAGTCTTTTGAGTGAAGAGGCCCTTGAAAGGGAGTTGTGCGATCTGGATGTGATTCTTCAGCAGGCCGAATCTCCCGGAGTATTTGCAAAAACACACGAGCTGGTAAGGCGAAATTACATTACCAGGAATCCGGAATTTCTAAAAAACATTTTTTACAGACACCGGCTGAAATCCTTCTGGTTTTTGATTGGGAAAAACTGAGCCCGGCGGATGAGGAATCCGCTTTTTTATTTTGGCCCGGCCCGGGTCAACTTTTCTGTATTATTTCCTGCTATATTTATCAGATGAAAAATTTGCTGCTGCTGTTTCTTTGCCTGTACTTTTCATCCTGCATTACCAACCGGCAGCGGCAGGTGTGGCTGGGCCCGCTGCAACAAACCCACCTGGCAGATAAGGAAAAAGTAGTACGGATTTATTTTGACAAGCAGGGTAATCTTTATCCCGGTACGGAAGATTTTATCCCGGCCAAAAACTTTTTTGACCCGCTGGCGGCAAAAAAGACTTTTAAAGAAAAACCATTTACAGCCAACCTGGAAACTTATTTTACCAGTCACAGCGCTGCGTTGAAAAAATTATTTCTTCACTGGTGTCCTGCTGCCATGGCAGCGGGGTCAGCAAAGGATTCGTTTTACGCAGTTCAGTATTTTATCCGTAAAAAGCATGCAGATGATTTGGAAAACGCAATTGCGTTGCCAAAAGAAAAAATACTGGTGCTGATGATTCATGGGTTCAATTCACCCAATCCCACCGGCGAATACCAGATGATGCGAAATGCCATAAGAAAACAAGGGCATGACAAAGGAGATTTTGTTTACCTGGAAGTTTACTGGGATGGCCTTACTGCCAACCAGGGCAATCCTGTTTTTGAAGGTATTTGGAAAAAGGCATTGCAAAATTCAGCCTATACCTCACTGGGCCTGCGGCGATTGCTTACTTTACTTGACCCTGACTTAAGAATCGTCATCATTACGCATAGCCTGGGAGCCAGTGTGGGCACAGGTGCTTTGTTTAATACAGAAACAAAATGGACTAAACGGGGTTTTAAAAATGTGGGGAAAAAACTGGGATATGAGTATGATCAGAATTTTTTTGATTCGCTTCGTTCCATTCCGGCACCGCGTCAGGAGTGCAGGCTGGGCCTGATTGCACCGGCCATTCCCGGCTACAACAGTTTTATTGATTTCAATAAAAGAAACCCGGAGATTACTCCGGCGCAGAATAATATCAGCAGGGTAGTGATAGGCTACAACGTAAATGATTTTGCCGTCACCAAGCGGCTGTTCAAGGTGGATATGGCAAGGTATTTCGGCTCTACATCACTTGGCTGCAATAAATATCATAAAGGAAAGACAGAGATGAAGCGGACAGAAGAAGCCTTGCTGCAAAACGGATACAGCACTGCTGATGTGAGACAAATTTTATGGCCTGTTGATTACAGCCGATACGGGAAAAAAATCAAGTCGGAAGAACATGGCCTTTATTATTACCTTTCTGATACCTTGTGCACGGATGAGTTTCTGAAAAAACTGTTTGAGTAAATTTTTGCTCCTGCCGTAAAAGCTTGTTAAAAAAACTTTTGCAGTAAACTACAGCTGCATTGGCTGCGTTGTTCAGTTGATAAACACCAGTACATGCTGAAACGACTCATACCGGCAGCGCTGGCATGCCTGCTGTTAACAGCCTGCAAAAAAGAAAATGACAATGCGACGACTGATAACCCCGATCATGATTGCGCAACCCTGAGCGCTGCCCATGCCGGCGACAGCATCGAAGGGCAATACATCGTAGCGTTTTCTGATTTGCAATCTTCGTCTTCATCAAGAGCTGTTGAACTATCGGCAGGCGACGTGCTGGCAAGAAATAAAATCAATCCTCAATCGCTGCGGCAATCATTTACCGGCAAACTTTCGGGCTTTATTGCAAAACTGGCAAAGGAGGAAGCGGAAACTTTAAAGAAGGATGTTGCGGTAAGGATGATTGAACAGGACAGGATAATTGCACTTAATCATTGCTTCACGGTGGCAGCGCCCCGGCTGATTACCTGGAACGTCAACCGCGTGGGTTATGGCGATGGACGCGGCAAGACAGCCTGGGTGATTGATACGGGTATTGACTTTGACCATCCTGATCTGAATGTAGATGCTGCACGAAGCCGCTCCTTCATCAGCGGCAGCACAAACGCTGATGATGAAAACGGTCATGGCACGCATGTGGCCGGCATCATTGGTGCAAAGAACAATACGTTCGGCGTGTTGGGCGTGGCATCGGAAGCAACATTGGTTGCCCTGAAAGTGCTGGATAAAGACGGTGAAGGAACCCTGTCGGCAATTGTACTTGCTTTATCGTACGTAAACGCCCATGCAAAAGCAGGCGATGTGGTAAACATGAGCGTGGGTGGCGAAGCTGCTTCCGAAATACTGGACCAGCAGGTGCGCAACACGGCAGCCAAGGGAATTTTTATAGCCATAGCCGCCGGTAACGAGGGGGAGCCGGCCGGCAAATATTCACCCGGACGCACCAATGGTGCCAATATTTATACTGTTACTGCAGTTGACAGTCTTGACCGCTTTGCTTCTTTTTCTAATTACGGTAATGATGTGGTGGATGTTGCAGCACCGGGTGTCCGCATTTTGTCCTGCTGGATTAATAACCGCTATGCGTATGCAAGCGGCACATCCATGGCAGCGCCGCATGTGGCGGGTTTGTTGTTACTGAAGGGAAACAATATCAGCAGTTCAGGCACGGCGAAAAATGACCCGGATGGCGTGGCGGATGTGATTGCGCATTATTGACAATTATACAAACGTGTTATTTGCCCAGGTAAAAAATTCTGTCATATTGAAAATCATAATTTGTTTCCGCTTGCTTGTTTTTGTAGTATATTTTTTCTTTTTTGCTGCTTCTCTCAACCATTTTATTGCACCGCGTTTCCAGCCGTCGCCGTCAATGAGAACCATAATCGTTATTTCTGGCATGGCTTCTATAGTATTCAAATACAAATAAGGAAGTTTTTCATCAACAGATCCACTGAGCTGTTGCCATTTGCATTCGATCCGCATCTCTAAGAAATACTTCTCAGAACGAAGAAGAAATTCAGTATAAGCATCATGTTTGTAAATAGATCTGAAAGGAACGTTTTTAAGTAGTAGTTCTTTACCAAATTTTGCCGGGTTCTTTTTCCAGGTACTATAATTGACAATTTCAAACCCTTTTCCCAATAAAACTGTCTGTAATGTTACTTCGAGCTGATTCCCTGTGATATTCGCTTTTGTTCCTTTATGCATAACTAAGATGATAAAAGCGTTGTATTCTGAATTACTACATCAATGTATTTCAAACCCATTCTTTTTGCAGCTTCCAGCCTATGCTGTCCATCCAATAAATATCCTTCCTCGTCTAGAGTAATTGGAATCCAGAAATTCAAATCAAAATATTGAACAATTTCATTAATATTTATATTGGAAACCTCATTATGAAAAGAAAGGCGTGATTTACAATATTTTATTTTTTTTATTGGAAATTTAAGCCTGGGAACCCAATATGGTTTATCAAAATCCTGAATAAAAAGACGAATATTATGTTCAGGAGCCGGGATGTAATCAGGTAAGGCTGTTTTATAGTTAGTTACTACAATTTCATTAATCACACCTCTTTTTGCTGCATTTGAATTGATTACTCTTTTTGCCGGTATTCTTACAATATTGAACTCTTCATATAGCCGATCAAAAAAATCATCTTTTTTATCATGATTTTTCGGGTCCGAATTACTTAGCATGACATACCCGCCTTTTTTATGTATGTATTCAAATAAATTTCTTAGTTCTATTTGTTCTTTATCAGTAAAATCATGCTTATTATACGAAGTGAAATTTGCAGTTTTACTGATAGGTCGATAGGGGGGGTCAAAATAAACAAATGAACTTGTTTTCAGGTCCTTTTTTAGCTGTTTAAAATCAGCCTTCTTTATTATTGCTAATTCTAAAACTTTAGAAACAGTCAATAAGTTGTATTCATCACAGATTGTTGGATTTTCATATTCTCCGGCAGGAGTGTTAAACTCACCTTTTGAATTTACCCGGTAAAGTCCATTAAAGCAGGTTTTGTTTAAAAAAATCGTTTGAGCAGCTCTCGGAATCCACCGCTCTGAATACTTATCATAATCTATATTAAATCTCTGCAGATTATAATTCTCCCTTTGTTCGTAGAAGTATTTTTCTCTTTGTTTTTTATTAAGTTTAAAATATGAGCGTTGATAGCGATACAAAGACTCTATTAACTTGGAAACATCTTTTTGAATTACTTGATAGGTTATAATCAATTCTTCGTTTATATCATACAAAAAAGCACTTTCGATCTCATAGGTTTGAGCAATATCAAAGAACACGGCCCCGCTACCCAAAAAAGGTTCATAATAATTTTTAATCCTTCTGCTTTTCAATTCTTGCGGGTATAGTTTTTGAAACTTTTGTAGAAGTTGACCTTTTCCTCCTGCCCATTTTAAAAATGGTTTTGCACCAAGATTATAAGGTTGAAAGAGGTCTTCTACAACACTTAACATTTCATCTTCAGGCAATGAATATTTTTTTGGCATACTTCAAAAATAAAATAATTCAGGAAATGCCGGCTGTGGTTTCTCATCACAGACTAATGCTTTCTTTTACTCCAGTTGCTGCTCTACATACTCTTCATCTCTTGGCTTCAGGTGGTAGCGCTGAATCATGCGGGCGCAGGTGTTCCAGCGCAGCAGGGCATCATCATTACCGGGCGGCCGCACGGCTTCTGCTTTTTCGTATAGGTCCATGGCATCACGCAGCCATTCATAAACAATAAAGCCGGCATCGGGAATATTTTTTCCCAATAATGATTTCCCTTTCCGTTCACAGATAATGCCGCCGTAGTAATGCCGCTCATAATCGCTTTTCAGGCGGGGCAGCAGTTGCCTGGCTTCATTTACATCGGCCGGTGGAGTGGAGCTGAATTCATCCGTAATGGCCAGCAGCATGATAATAACGGCTTTGCCGTTTTCCGGGTCGGCTTCCAGAATATCGAGGCAAATACTTTCGGCCAGCCGCGGCTCATTCAGCAGGCGGTAACGTTCGGCTTTCTCCAGTGCTTCCGGTACACTTTCCTTTGAAATTTTTTTTAACACAAACATATTTTTGATGGTTTTAAATTATTGGTTACAGGTCAGAGCAGTTGGAATGATTATCGGCGACTGGCCGTTGGTCTAAACCCTATAACCAATGACGGGTTCCAAACCGGCAGCCATTTCCCGGTGCCCATTTCTTATTTCTTCCCACTCAGCCACCGGTAAAATTTTTTCACCGGGTCGTAATACCTGTCTGCCACTCTTTCTTTCAGGGGAATGATGGCATTGTCTGTAATGGTAATTTCTTCAGGGCACACATGGGTGCAGCATTTGGTAATGTTGCAGAATCCCACCCCCTGGGTTTTTTTCAAATCTTCTCTCCTGTCTTCGGTATCCAGGGGGTGCATTTCCAGTGCGGCGGTGTAAACAAAAAACCGGGGCCCGGTAAATTCATCGTGCAGGTGATGCTCACGCAGCACATGGCACACATCCTGGCACAAAAAACATTCAATGCATTTTCTGAATTCCTGCACCCGGTCGATGTCTTCCTGCATCATGCGCCAGGTGCCGTCCGCTGCATCGGGTTTGCGCGGCTTGAAAGGTTTTATTTTTTTCTTCACCCGGAAATTCCACGAAACATCCGTCACCAGGTCTTTAATCACCGGGAAAGTTTTCATCGGCTGAATGGTTACGGGTTTTTCAATGGGCAGGTCGCTCAGCCGTGTCATGCACATCAGCCGGGGCATACCATTGATTTCAGCAGAGCAGGAGCCGCACTTGCCGGCCTTGCAGTTCCAGCGCACAGCCAGGTCATTGGCCTGCTTTGCCTGTACCTGGTGCACGGCATCGAGCACTACCATGCCTTCGTCTACTTCGGCGGAAAAGTTTTCATATTTGCCGCCCTGGTTATTTCCCCGCCATATTTGAAAATTAACAACAGGCATTTTTGAAAGTTGGGTTATTGTCTTTGGTCTAAGCTGCCAGTCAGGTCAATGGTGAATAGTCAATGGTCAAATCCCCAAACCTGCTCTCAATACGGATATGTAGTTTTTGTTTGTGGATCTCACCAGCCGGTATAGTCACTTGAAAATGCTGGTTGGCCAGCAACCCAAAGACCTAAAACTAAAGCCTAAACCGGCAGCTATCACCCCTGCCTGATTCCGGTTATTTATTCTCTTCAATTATCTTCTTCAAATCCTCCCTTATCACAGGCAGCGGCTCCTTTTTTATCCACATCTGCCCATCTGCATCTTTAAATATTACCAGATTGAATTTACTGTTTTTTTCATCCTTCTGAGGGTAATCTTCGCGGAAATGTGCGCCACGGCTTTCTTTTCTTTCAAGCGCTGCCAACGTGATGGCCTCTGACACAGTGAGCAGGTTGTTCAGGTCCATGGCCGTGTGCCAGCCGCCATTGTATTCCCGGTTGCCGATAACTTTAACATGGTCAGCCCGTCTTCGCAACAGTTTTAAATTCTCAGCGGCACGCAGCATTTCAGCTTCATTGCGCACAATGCCTACAAGTTGCTGCATCATATCCTGTAAAGTATGCTGCACATCGTAAGGGCTGTCGCCTTTTTCCCGTTCGAAAGGTGCCAGTGCCCAACTGGCTGCACTGGTTATTTGCTGCTCATCTATTGTGCCTTCCTTATTCTCTTTGGCAAACTTTGCTGCATACTCACCGGCTCGTTTTCCAAACACCAGCAGGTCGGAAAGTGAATTGCCGCCGAGACGGTTGGCGCCATGTAAACCGGCACCGCATTCACCGGCAGCAAACAACCCCGGCAGCGATGACATTTGTGTGTCGGCATCTACACGAATGCCACCCATCATGTAATGCGTGGTGGGGCCCACTTCCATCGGCTCTTTGGTGATGTCAATATCAGCCAGTTTTTTAAACTGGTGATACATGCTCGGCAATTTTTTTCTGATGTGCTCTTCCGCATGCGGCAGTTTTTTTCGAATCCATGCAATGTCGAGATACACACCATTGTGCGGACTGCCTCTTCCTTCTTTTATTTCCCGCACAATGCAGCGGGCCACATGGTCGCGGGTGAGCAGTTCCGGGGGACGCCGGGCATTTTTATCACCCTGCGTGTACCGCCAGCCTTCTTCTTCATTGTCGGCCGTTTGATTTTTATATAAATCAGGAATGTCTTTGAACATAAACCGTTCGCCGAGTTTGTTGAGCAATACGCCGCCTTCGCCACGGACACCTTCAGTAACGAGGATGCCGCAAACGCTTAGCGGCCAGATCATGCCGGTAGGATGGAATTGCAGAAACTCCATATCAATCAGTTCGGCGCCGGCATGATAAGCCAATGAATGACCATCACCGGTGTATTCCCAGCTGTTGCTGGTAATTTTATAGGCACGACCTACACCGCCGGTGGCGAGCACCACGGCTTTTGCTTTGAACACAAGAAATTTTCCACGTTCTCTTTCATAACCAAATGCGCCTACTATACGGCCATCATCTTTCAGCAGTGTGATGATGGTGCACTCCATGTGTACTTCTATGCCCTGGTGAATGCCGAAGTCCTGGAGCGTCCGGATCATTTCGAGCCCGGTGCGATCGCCCACATGCACCAGCCGCGGGTACTTGTGCCCGCCGAAATTGCGTTGCAGAATTCTTCCGTCTTTGGTTCTGTCAAACAAGGCGCCCCATGCTTCCAGTTCTTTTATTCTGTCTGGCGCTTCTTTAGCATGAAGTTCGGCCATGCGCCAGTGGTTGAGGTACTGCCCGCCCCGCATGGTGTCGGCAAAATGCACTTTCCAGCTGTCGCGGTCATCCACATTTCCCATGGCAGCGGCAATGCCGCCTTCGGCCATCACGGTATGTGCTTTGCCCAAAAGTGATTTGCATACCAGTCCCACTTTTACGCCATTGGCCGAAGCTTCAATTGCAGCACGCAAGCCTGCGCCGCCGGCGCCGATGATGAGAACATCGTAGGTGTATGTGTCGTAGCTGGTCATAAGTTTTTGGTCATGGCTGCCGGTTTGGATTTTGGTTAAAAGGCTATGGTTTTTGATTTCCCGGGTTTGAAAATTTACTCCACGATTCTTTCAAGCGGAATAATTGTTTTCCGATAATGTCATATTCATCAATCAGCTGCTCGCAAATTTTGATATCAACATATGCTGGATAAATATCTGTGCATTGGCAAATGCTTACTTGTGATTCATTAGATTCTCCCATCGCATCATCAAGATATTTTTGAAAACCTGACTTCTGATGTTTTTTTGCATATCCTTCAGCGATTAGTCTGGGAACGGCTTTCGAAGACCTTGACAACTGGTCTTTCAAATCATATTTTTCATTATCAGGTAATTTGGGAATTATTTCTTTCATGACAACCAGAGAAGCATTATATGACCGCTGATACACATCCATGTCTTTATAACTTTTTATTTTTTATTTTCCATAATCAAATTTTCTTTTCCTATTGACAAAAGCCTGTTTACCAAACCGGCAGCCCAGACCATTATCCCTAAAATAACTACAACAAGCGTAAATCTTTCCATACCCCCACTGCACACAACCGCACATAAACATCAGTGAACATTACCCAAAACAAACTCATCCATGCCCACAGCATGTGGCGGCGGTTGAAACAGCTTACACATTTATATAATGTAAAACGAACCGGTTTGCCCGAGAGGCGGTCCATAAATCCGCCGACGAAATGGCGAAGTGAATGACAACCGAAAGTGTAGCCGGCCAGCAACACTACATTTATTGCAAGCACCAGGGTGCCTATACCTATACCGAATGATTTTTTACCTGTGGCTGCATCGGTAAACCACAAAGCCTTCCACACATCAATGGAAAGAAATATGATAAAAAATAAAGCGATGTACATGAAGTAGCGATGCACATTCTGGATAATCAGCGGCAGCGAATTTTCTCCCCAATATTTTTTTCTTGGCTCGCTTACCGTGCAGGAAGGCGGGTCGGCCCAGAAGGCTTTATAATATGCACCGCGATAATAATAACAGGTGAGGCGGAACAAACCCGGTGCCCAAAGAATCAGCAATGCCGGCGACCACGGTAACCATGCCGGCCACCAGCCGGGTTGGCCGCCAAACCAGCTGTGCGGAGATTCGCCAAACAGTTCCGGTGAATACAGCGGTGAAAGATAGGGACCGTAATAATAATTTTTTCCCTGAAGGGCTGCCCATGTGACATAAACAACAAATGCAGTAAGAGCTATAAAAGTAAAAAGCGGTTTCACCCACCAGGCATCTTTTCTGCCGGTGACCCCAAAACGATACACGGTTCCCTTCAGGTTTATTTCAGCCATAATCACTTTTTTAAAAAAGAGTCAGCGTGAAATTCCGAAAGCACAAATGTTTTCTATGGGTAAAAGAAAGACCTCTCCCCTAAGATAATTCAAAAGTGAATATGCAAGTGAAAAAAAAGAGGCCGCCTTTTGAGGCGACCTCATTTTTATTTGATAAAAAAATTTATTGAATACCCCGGCACCGGTACTTGTATTCTAATTTGTATTGGCCGCAACCGGGCTTGCGGTATTTATATTCAGTCGTTGTTTTCTTTACAGGCTTTTTCAGCCCGATGCTGAAGGGGATTCCCATTTTTACATTCCAGCCCGAAGCATCGGATTGCAGGTGCGTAACAGTGGTTTTGCTGCCCGACGTGGAAGTAATGGTTTGCCTGCTGAGATTGCCGATGCCGTTGAAATAGTGGATGCCAATGCTGAAGAGCCGCTGGTTCATTCTGCCAAATTCAAATCCCATCCCGGTTATTAGTGCCGTGTTCCAGTTGCCGGCACGGTACTCATACGATGTCTGGCTGCCCGATGTTTTGGTAATTACATCGGGTTTTACTGAAGGAATAAAACCAACACCGACCGAAGGCAGCAGTTTCATCCATGTGCCTTTGGTTTTTTCGGCTGCTTTTTTTGCAGTGGAAGATTTTCCTGCACAGCGATTGGATGTAGCAGAATAATTCTTCAAACAATTGCTTTTTGAGAAATAACTGCTGCAATCTTTACCTGCTGATTTTTGCTTATGCGTCCTGCTTTGTGCGGCAGATTGTTTTGATGCAGTAAAATAAATCGGTTTGGTGCTGTACTGGTAACCTCCTTCCAGCCGCAGTTGCATATCGCCATTCACTGCTGAAAAAAGGTTCATGCCGTTTTCAGGATCAGAAAAACTATACGATACCACTGACCGGCTGCTGCTGATAGCAAGCCAGGGACCGAAGCCCTGTTTGAAACGGTAATCGAGCCGCAAACCTACCTGCGGCGAAAACTCACCGCCAAGCGGCGCAAAGGAATTGAGATTGTTGTACGAGATGGTTGTTCTTGAATTTTCAAAACCTACATGCGGAAGCAGGGTAAGCTTTTGGGCAATCGCTGCGCTGCCGAATGCAACAAGCAGGAGGCTGGTTAACGCTGCAGTTCTCATAACAAAAAGTTTTAGTGGAGAGAAGTTAGGAAAATTCCGGCCGGCAAAAAAATTTTATACATAAGCGGCGGCTTCCCGGCAGTCTGCAACGGTTGAAGGGAATTTCTTATTTCAATTTTCTCAGCGCATCGCCCAGTTTTCCAATCATTTCATCTATCTCCTCCAATTTACAGGTGCCCACACTCAGCCGGTACCAGGGATTGCTGCGGTTGCTGCCGAATGCATAAAAAGGTACTACGGCAAGTCTTGCTTCGTTAAGCATGTAAGCAGTCACATCAGATTGTGTTTCCAGTAATTTCCCTGCTGCTGTTTTTTTTCCCGCCGCATCCACTTTTATGGTCAGGTAAATGGCAGCTTCGGGTGCAATAACATCCACCGGCAGGCCTTCCTTTTTCAGTTTCATAAAGCCGGCGTGAATCAGGCGAAGCCGTTCTTCAAGGCCAGCCTTAAAGTTGACCATGTATTTTTCAATTTCATTTTTCCTGTTTAAAAATTTTGCCACAGCTTTCTGTTCAGCCATGGGCGCCCATGCGCCTACATGCCCGAGGATGGATTTCATTTTATTAATCACCGATGCCGGCCCCATGCTCCAGCCTACCCGTACACCGGTGGCAGCAAACACTTTGCTGATGGCATCAATAAAGATGGTGTAATGTCGCATCCCGGGCCGCAGCGAAACGGGATTGTAATGTTTGATATCGCCGTATGTGAGGTGCCAGTACATTTGGTCGAACATGATAAAGAGCTTTTTCTCCTTGTCACTTCGCCGGGCATTTTCTTCCAGCACCAGGTCGCAGATAGCTTCCAGTTCTTTTTGGCTGAAGGTAGTGCCTGTAGGATTTTGCGGTGAGCACAAAGAAATCAACGTCGCTTCTTTTATATGCGGACGCATCTGTTCAGCGGTGGGCATGAAGTTGTTTTCAGCTTTGGTTTCAATCACTACATGATTGCCATCCACAAAATGAGTGTAGTGATTGTTGTTCCAGGAAGGTACCGGGTAAATGATTTTGTCGCCTTTATCGCAGATAGCCCTGAAGCAGGCATAAATGAGCGGCCGGCCGCCGGAAGCAACCAGTATTTCACTTAATGGGTAATCAAGTCCTTCCCATTCTTTCATGAAAGAAACAATGGCTTCACGCAAATCAAGATTACCCTCAGCTGCGGGGTAGTTGGTAAAATGAGCACGGTAGGCATTCACAATCTCGTCTTCGAGCTGTTGCGGGACGGGAAAAATGGCGGGATCAAAATCGCCAACGGTGAAGTTATAAATGCGTTCGCCATTGCGGATTTTTTCCCTGATTTCGCCACCCAGCCTTACGATTTCGGAGCCGATGAGTGTTTCGGATAAATAAGACAGCTTCATACCCGTTTTCTTTCTGGCAAAAGTAAAAGGAATCGATTTAATGAGCCTGACGTTGATAAATTGGTTATTTCAATTTTTCAGCGCAGGCAATTTTAGCTAATCTTTTCCGGAATTGATTTCCCAGAACGATACAGGCCCGTATAGCCGTCAAATGTTACACAGGACACCCAAACTCAGCCAGGAGCTATATTTTTCAAAAAGAACATCAAACGCACGGTTTATAAATTGTATGTATGTTGAGGTTAGTAATGCCGCCCCAATGGGGCTTATTCGGATACTGGGTTTTTCAATACTACCAAAAGATCGTCCCGATGGGCTTTAATAAATAACAAGCTTCTGAAAAAGTGAAACAAAAAGAAAACGCAGAGCAATCTCTTTAATCACTCTGCGTTGAAATCTCAAGAGACTTTATGACAAAAATTATTGAATCGGCTTATACTCTTTAAACAAATTCACTTTGGTGCCTTCCACCAGGCTGCGGTAATCTTTCCATTTGCCATCAAAGAATTCATTTAATTTCTGAATGGCGTCGCTCACGGCTTTCTCCGCATTGCCAACCAGTATTTCCACCTGCGTACCGGGGGCCACCATCTTGCTGCCGATGGATTGCTGTGCCTGCTGCATCTGGCTCATCACCGTTACCTGGAAAGGATTGCGGGATATGCCTTGCGCTTCAGAAGTTTTTCCATTGATGAATTCCCGAATTGCTTTCAGTTCATCCTGTATTTTGGTGGTTGATTTTCTCAGCGTGTCAGCTTCTTTTCCTTCAATGCCGCGCATCTGCGATTGCATTTTGGTGCACACTTCTTCCGCTTCAGCCAGGCGATCCATACCTTCGGTAAGTTTCTCAGCCGTTTTTCTCAGGCGGTCGTACATAGTTCGCTGTGCCATTTTTATTTCGTTTCGGTTGCCGAGCCGCGGGTCGTCTTTCACCGTCACATAAGCGGAATCTGAATTTCGGGCATAAGTAATCACCACTTTATAAGTGCCGGGCAACACCTGCAAGCCTCCCGGCTCGGGTGCTCCGGGTTGCGGTTTAGGTGAACCGGGCTGGCGAACTCCTTTTTCTTCCATGCCCCAGTATTGACGATTGAATCCGCTGTCAACATTCCAGCGCAGTGTTCGTATCAGTTCATTCCTGTCATTATAAATTCTCACCATGGCGCTGTCACCCCTGCGGCTGCCGGGGCCGCCTTGTCCGAAACCACCAAAGCCGCCACGACCACCGCCCTGCTGACCCGGGGCAACAGCCGGTTGCATTTGCGCAGGTACTATTTCCCATGGCTGTATTCTTGCAGCCGTATCGGGTGTTTTGGGTTTATTTATATAAAAAGAAACTGCTGCGCCGCGCCGCCTGTTTTCTGCATCCCATAAGCCCAGCACACTCCATTCATAGCCGGTAGCAGGTTTATATTGTGCCTGTATGCCATCAGGTGCAGGAAAAACAGTGACAGTTTTTGTGATTGCCACTCCTTTGTTTGCTGCAAGTTTTCTCAACGGGCGGATATCATCCAGCACCCACAAGGCACGGCCAAAGGTTGCAATTACAAGATCAGCTTCCCTTTCCTGGATGGTCATATCATAAGTAGAAACGGAAGGATAACCGTTTTTCCATTGCTCATAGGTTGTACCATTGTCAAAACTTATCCAAAGGCCATGCTCGGTGCCAACAAACAGGAGATTAGGTTCTGCCGGGTCCTGGATCATGCAAAGAGCATAGCCGGTTACTCTTTTTTCATCCGCCATTCTTGTCCATGTTTTTCCATAATCTGTTGTGCGGAAAATATAGGGTTTGAAATCGCCGCGGCGGTAATCATTGGCTACTACAAATGCCTCGCCTGCGTTGTGCGACGAAGCTTTCACCTGCGGAATCCAGCAGCCAACAGGCATACCCGGAATTTTTCCCCGAAAATTCGTCCATGTTTTTCCACCGTCTCTTGTCAGTTGCACATTGCCGTCATCGGTACCTACCCAAATCACGCCCTGTTCTTTCGGCGAAGGGGCAATGGCAAGAATGGTGCAATGTGTTTCGGCACCGGTGATATCGAGTGTAAGTCCGCCGGTATTTTGAAAGGCCGCAATCTTTACTGTGTCGTTGGTGGTAAGGTCGGGGGAAATGGTTTCCCAGTTTATACCCTTGTCTGTGCTTTTGTGCAGAAACTGGCTGCCGTAGTAAATTGTTTTTTTATCAAAAGGATCCTGGGCAATGGCCGAGTTCCAGTTCCAGCGAAGTGTAAGATTGGGATCAAGTGCCGGGGGTTTGATAAACCAGCTTTCGCCGGTTTTCCAGTTTCGCTTTCCTACATTGCCACCCTGGCTCATGCTGTACACCCAGCTGGCGTCTTCGGCATCGGGCATCACATCAAATCCATCACCACCGCCCACATTGTTCCAGTAATAGTTTCTGATGCCGCCATTGGTCCAGGTATAGGCAGGGCCATGCCAGCTTCCGTTATCCTGCATACCGCCCATCACGTTGTAGGGAATTTCATTATCTACATTCACATGATAAAACTGGCCGACGGGTATTTTTTCATCAAACACCCAGTTTCTGCCACGATCTCTTGAAATACCAATGCCGCCATCGTTGCCTTCAATAATCAGGTTAGGATCGTTGGGATGAATCCACCAGGCATGATGATCGGGGTGAATGCCGGAATAGGGTATCAGCGTGGTAAATGTTTTACCGGCATCTTCGCTGAGTGTAATGGTGGAGTGAACATCGTAAATGCGGTTTTCATTTTGCGGGTCCACATAAATTTCGTTGTAGTAAAAAGGCCGGTCGGTTACCTGTGCAGGATCGCTGTTTACCAGTGTCCATTTAAAACCGCCGTCATCACTTTTATAAAAACCATTTTTTGTTGCTTCCACTTTTGCATATACCCGGCTGGGCATGCTGCGGGCAAAAGCCACCCCGATTCTTCCCAGCGGCCCGTCGGGCAAGCCGTCATCTTTGGTCAGCTTCTTCCAGTTTTTTCCCCCGTCAACGGTAATAAATAAACCGCTGCCGGCGCCGCCGCTTTTCAGATTCCATGGTGTTCTTCTGAACTGCCACATGGCAGCAATCAGTTTGTTGGGATTGGAAGGGTCCATCACCAGGTCGGCGCAACCGGTAGTATCGTTTGTATAAAGAATTTTTGTCCATGTTTCGCCGCCGTCAGTTGTTTTAAATACACCTCTTTCGGAATGTTCAGCATAAGGATTGCCAATGGCAGCCACATAAACCGTGTTGGGATTAACGGGGTCAATCAGCACCCGGTGAATACAAATGGTTTTTTCAAGTCCCATCCGCTTCCATGTTTTACCGGCATCGGGTGATTTGAAAATGCCGGCGCCGAGATTGAGTGAATTGCGGGGATTGCCTTCGCCGGTACCCACCCACACTACGCTGGGATTGCTTTGCTGGATGGCAATAGCGCCGATGTTTTGTAAGGGTTGTTCATCAAAAACAGGCGTCCATGTGTGACCGCTGTTTTCTGTTTTCCATACGCCGCCTGAAGCAGCGCCTACATAAATGATATTAGGATTGGCTACCACGGCATCAATAGCCGTGATGCGGCCGCTCATACCGGCCGGGCCGATGTTGCGGGGTTTCCAGTTCTTGAATTGTTCGAGGCTGATTTTTTGAGCTGCTGCAAACAGGCAGATCACGGCACTGAAAGCGCCAAGCAGAATAGTCTTTCTCATTATGTGTGATGTTTTGGAAAATAAACTTACTTAAAAAGCAGAATTACGGAAAAAAAATGGTTGGAAACGGGAGAGTAACGGTTAAATGGTCATATTGTTAAATTGCCGGAATGTTCAAATACCAGTTTGCTGAAATGCGTTGAGCCATCTTGGGGATTTGAACCCCAGACCTGTTGTTTACGAAACAACCGCTCTGACCAACTGAGCTAAGATGGCTAAGGGGATTGCAAATTTATTAAAAGTAAAACCAGGTTTGTATGAGTTAATTTTATTTAATCCAGTTGATGACTGCTTTATTTACTTCGGCTGAATTGCCACCAATCATAATATGAAATTCGCCCGGCTCCCAATCATACTCCAGGTTATAATTATAAAATTTCAGGTCATCGGGTGAAATGCTGAACGTAACTGTTTTGGATTCGCCGGCCTTCAGGTTGATTTTCTGAAAACCTTTCAGTTCGCTTAACGGCCGGGTGATGCTGCCCACCACATCGCGGATATAAAGTTGCACTACTTCTTCGCCATCATATTTCCCGGTATTGGTCACGGTTACCGTAGCCGTGATGGTTTCATTTCCCACCGGGTTGTTTTTGCTTACGGAAATATTACTATAAGAAAATGAAGTATAGCTTAACCCATAACCAAAAGGAAACAGCGGTGAGTTGGGTGCATCGAGATAATTGGATTGAAACTTGGGTGAATTGGGCGCCGAAGGCCGGCCCGTGTTTTTGTGATTGTAAAATATAGGAACCTGCCCGATGTTTCTTGGGAAAGTGGCAGTGAGTTTTCCCGAAGGATTGTAATTGCCAAACAACACATCGGCGATAGCATTGCCTGCTTCCATGCCGGCATGCCAGGTTACAAGAATAGAGGTTGCCAGTTCATTTTCTTCCGTCAATGCCAGCGGGCGGCCGGTCATTATTACGAGCACCAGCGGTTTGCCTGTTTTTGCCAAAGCCCGGATCAGTTTTTTCTGGCTTTCAGGAATGGTAATCTCAGTTCTGCTGGCTGCTTCACCGCTCATTTCTGACGCTTCGCCTACTACAGCCACAACGACATCAGATTTTTTAGCTACCGATAATGCTTCGTTCAGCAAGGCTTCCGGGGTTCGTTTGTCAATGTCAATTCTTGTTCCGAACACATTTACCTTTTTTGCAAATGCCGTGTCGTCGGAAATGTTGGCCCCTTTGGCATAAAGAATTTTTATTCCGCTGCCCACTGCATTTTTCATTCCTTCCAGCACGGGGACGGACATTTGCGGGTCGCCGCTTACAGCCCAGGTGCCCAGCATATTGCTTTTATCACTGGCCAGCGGGCCGATTAATGCAATGGTGCCTGTTTTTTTTAACGGTAGCGTTTGGTTGTTGTTTTTCAGTAAAACAAAAGTGCGGGCAGCAATTTCTCTTGCCGCTTTTCTTCTTTCGCTGGTCAGCACTTCTTTCTTTGCTCTCGGTTCATCAATGTAGCGGTAAGGATCGTCGAACAAACCGAGCTTATATTTTGCTTCGAGAACCCGGCGGCAGGCTTCTTCAATCTGCACATGGGTAACTTTTCCTTCAGCCAGTGATTTTTTCAGCGTGGTTAAAAATCCTTCTCCCACCATATCCATATCAAGACCCGCATTCAATGCCAGTGCCGATACGGTTTGCAAATCGCCCATGCCGTGATGGGTCATTTCATTAACGGATGTGTAATCGGAAACCACAAACCCGGTGAAGCCCCATTGTTTGCGCAGCACATCGGTAAGCAGCCATTTATTTCCTGTGGCGGGTACGCCGTCAATTTCGTTGAAGGAACTCATCACACTGCCTGCGCCGGCTTCCACAGCCGCTTTGTAAGGCGGCAAATATTCATTGTACATTCTCACACGGCTCATGTCGGTGGTATTGTAATCACGACCCGCTTCGGCAGCGCCATACAATGCAAAATGTTTTACACAGGCCATGAGTGTATTGTTTGCAGCGAGGTCATTGCCCTGGTAACCTTTCACCATAGCCTTTGCCACCTGCGAACCGAGATATGCATCTTCACCGGAGCCTTCGGCTATGCGGCCCCAGCGTGGGTCGCGGGCTATGTCCACCATGGGTGAAAATGTCCAGCACAAGCCATCGGCTGTGGCTTCAATGGCTGCTTCTCTTGCACTGTGCTCCACCAGCTTCATATCCCAGCTGCCAGCAAGGCCCAGCGGAATGGGTACGGTGGTTTTATAACCATGAATGACATCAGAACCGAAGATGAGCGGAATCTTCAGCCTTGATTGTTCAATGGCGAGCTGCTGCGCCTGCTTTATTTTCTCTACACCAATTACTCCAAACAGACCGCCTACTTTTCCTTCCTTTATTTTTTTCTCTACATCGGAGCTCACTACAGCACCGGTAGGTAATCCCCAGCCGGGAGTGAGCAGGTTGAGCTGCCCGATTTTTTCATCCAGCGTCATTTTCTTCATCAAATCATCCACAAACGTTTTCATCATGATCTCCTGCGGTTGCTGGGCCATGGCGCTAATGGCAATTAACAATGCTAAACTCAAAGTGATTCTATTCATCAGTTATAGTTTTAATCTTAAAAATATTTTCATAGCCACAGAAACTCAGAATCTCTGAAACGCTGAATTCTGTGCTTCAGCGCCTCTTTGGCTTTCATTTACATATTTTACTCATTTTACTTCAATGACCTTGCTCCTTTCACTCACACCGTTTTCATTGATGGCTTCGATGCTGAAGTAATAGGTTGCCCGTGTATCCATTGATTTCATCCAGTATTCATTGTTGGCATGCACCATGATGCAATTGTACAGTTTTTCAGGATGCGTGCCGTAATAAATATTATAGGCAAAAGCATTGTCCACCGGTTTCCATTTTATAAATGCGCTTCGCTTGTCTTTTTCGGTACGCAGTACAATAAACCCCTGCACAGCATCGGGCTTTGGGCCGTTGCCATTGCCAAATACACGCAGCCCGCTGATGGCAAACCGGCCCGTGGGCATGTGAATGTTTTCAAGTTTGATATAGCGGGCCTGTACCGGGTTTTCAAGCTCTACATAATCATGCGGCACGTCTTTCATGTTTTTACTTTTATCCACAAGTACATTCCATTTTTTGCCATCAAGAGAATAATAGAGGATGTACTGGTGATACTGTCCGTTCCATTTTCCCAGCCGGTTGCTGTCCACATCCTGGTCGGCGAAATTGATTTGAACGGCATGTACAGCAGAAACATTTCCCAAATCAGTTTGTATCCATTCTCCTTTATTTGCTGTGGCGGCGCTCCAGTAAGTTTTTGCCAGTTCATCCACCACATGATTGGGAACATAAGCGCCGAGAGTGGATGATACCTGGACGGGTTTGTTATAATTGAGAAGCATCCAGCCGGGCCTCAACGCCTCACCCCCGGCCCCTCTCCTTGCGGAGAGGGGGGATTGTGAGGGGAGATAGGTTGGATAATCTCCAAAAGCCGTATTGCACCACATCACCCCATCTTTATCAAACCCGGCGGGCCAAAGACCGAGTCTTCTTTCAAAAGTATTTTTTACCGAAACAACCGTGGTAGCCACATGCCAGTAATTGCCATTGTTGTCCTGGAATGTTGCACCGTGGCCCGCACCGCGTACAAAACCGCCAAGCTTATAGCTTACCGGGTCAGATTGCGGAGTGAAAGGCCCCAATGGATTATCACCCACAATCACTCCATCGGCATAGCCGCTGAACTCTGTGCCCGGTGCACCGTACTGCAAATAATATTTGCCATTGTGCTTTGTCATGTGTGAGCCTTCAATGAAGGGGTCGAGAAAAGTATTGTCCATGTGTTCGCCAAAACGCTGCCAGCCATAGCGCCATGGTTCAAGCAGATACATTTCTTTTCTTGTGCCGATGGGCTCCATCGTTTTCCTGTTGAGTTCGATTCCGTACATCGGGTAGCGGTTGCTGCTGCCGTTGTACATATACAGCCGGCCATCATCATCGGTGAAAAAAGAAGGGTCCCAGCCGCCGATAGCAAATGAATCCACCAGCGGTTTCCATTCGTTTGCTTTCGGGTTGGTGCTCATCCAGATTGTGAATGTGCTGGTATAAGTGGAGCCGAATACAATCATGGTATCGCCAATGATGCCGACAGCAGGAGCACAGAGTTCATCATAAGTTCCCTTATTCCACGGACGCAGAAATTTCCGTGAGATAAAATTCCAGTTGAGCAAATCGCTGCTCCACCAGTAGCCCCATTGATTTGTGCTGAATAAAAAATAGTCGCCTTTATAGTTTACAATTACCGGGTCGGCCGTGGCACGATGCCGGCCCCATGTAGAAAAATTGGGAATGGGAGTATAGCCATAATCCAAGTTAACAGGGTTGCAATAAGTTTTTTGCTGTGCCTGTAAAAAGTAACTGCTGATAAAAAAGCATAATAGCAGTACTGCAGATGAAAGGATCCCGATTGAAGCGGGACGATGCCTGACCGGAGTTGTCCTGATAGCTATCGGAACTGGTGATATTAAAATCATATCTCGTTTTATAAATAAGGCGCAGTAAATCCAAGAGCCAGCATTCCTGTTTTCACTTCCGGGCAACTGGTAAATAAATTCCACAAGAGCCCGCTGCGGTAGTTTTCAATCATCACGATTACCGGGCCCTGGTCAATAGCAAGGTATGAATCGGCAAACCAAACATCTTTCAGGCTGAAAGCATCTTTAAAACCATATTGCCCCCAGAGCCTGTCGCCGAGCACATAATAAAAAAATTTCAATGCCTTCATGCTTTCAGCCGGCGTATAAGGCAGCGATGAAATGGCAGCCGTTGGAGCAACCACTCCCACATCGTTGGTGGGGGAACTGGCCGTATAGCCATTGGGTATGTCGCTGGCCGTAAGTCCCCAGCAACTGTCGCTGTAGCCAAAGCGTGCAAGCGGATTGGCCACGCAGTAATTGTAGTTGATGAGTGAATGATTTTTATTCTGGGTAATATAAGGAGCATACGCATCCGCCAGGCCCGTGGGATTGATTCCCAAAAAAGAATAATGAGCAAAAAACAAAGGTCCGCCGTAAGCAGGGCCCAATGGAAGAGTGTACCCGTAATAATTATTACCGTTGAAGAATCCGTTGTTGCCGTTGGCTGTCCAGCCCATAGAATAAACAACCGGGGGAATGGAATAAGCAGCGGATGATGCGGCCAGCACATAAGTAATCAAACATTCATTCCAGCCACGAACCTGGTGATTCATTTGCCAACCGTAATTAGGGCTCCAGTGCCAGTACAGCACATTCTGGTTGTTTTGGCGAAACCAGTTCCACTCCACCGCATTCCAAATACTGTTTATATCGCTTCGCAAATTTGTTTCTGCAACATCGGCGCCATTGAAATATTGCCGGGCGGTAAGTAATCCCATTATGAGGTACGAAGTTTCCACCAGGTCGGCGCCGTTATCATACTGGCTGAAGGGAATGACCACACCCGTGCTGCCATTGAGCCAGTGCGGAAAGGCACCATGAAATTTCTGCGCCGTATTTTTTAAAAATGAAACGATGGTCTGCATTCTTGCCAGGCCCTGCGCTCTTGTAATAAAACCGCGGTGAATGCCGGTGATGAGGGCCATGATGCCAAAACCCGAACCGCCGGAAGTAACAGTTTCAGGTGTGGCATTGCTTCTTTCTCTTGCCAGCCCGCTTATGGGGTGGGCAAAATCCCAGAAGTAACGAAAGGTTTGCTGCTGCACCAGGTCGAGCAGGGCTTCGTCGGCGATAGCCGGAAATTTTCTTGATGAATCAATTTTGGTGATAAAGTATTTGTTGACATCGGAAATAAACCCGCCGCCGCTGGAAGATTTCAGGTCAGCAGTAATGCGGAAATTGTATTTTGATAAAAAAGCCAAAGGCGATGATGGTTGCAGCAGCAACACGGAATCTTTGTTTTGCCATGTGATGCCTAAAGCTATCTCAGCGCCGGCAGCATCGGTCAATTTAACGGCTGTGCCGGCGGTTGAAGTTTTCACCGGTTCGGTAAATTCAATTTTTATCAGTGGCTGCAGCGTTGTGCCGTACAGGGTATTGTCAAATGCTGTGTTGTTGAAATAAATATTTTTAACGGCTACCTGCTTCGGTGCAGGCGACACATCCGGTGTTTTTTGCTTGTTACAAAAAACGGTGAGTAATAGTACAGGAAGAGTCCAAAGCATATTTGAAAAAATCTTTTTCACAATAAAGTTATTTTATTCATTAATCCCAGCTAAAGGTACCCACGCTTGCTGCAGGTAGAGTAGCTGAAGCTGTTTTCCCCCCAAATTTTATATTAAAAGCTGCATCAGCAGCTCCGTCATTCAGCACCAGCAATACTTTCTTTCCTCCCGGTGTTTTGAATGCCACGTTGGGCAAATTGTTGCCCGGTATGCTGCTGGCCATCACTACCGAACCCGGGGGCACAAATTTGGAAACATGAGCAATGATGTAATAAGAAACATTTCGGTTGATGACGCCATCAAGTGTCAAGGCTCCTTTGCATTGCGAGCAACCGCCGGGAGTGTGGGGGTTATATCCTCCGTCATTTGCCAGGTTCCATTCCAGCGCTATACGGCTCCGGTTGCGCAGGGAACCGATAATCACATGGCGGGTGTGCCATTTTAAATCGCCGTCAAATGTTCCGTTGGCGCCTGTCCATTGCTCGGTGAAATAAAGGTTTTTATCGGGGTGAAGGCTATACACGGCTGACAGCGCACTGATGTCGCCTGCATATAAATGAAATGCCGTGCCGTCAATAAAGGGTTTGGCAGCTGCATCATTCAAAATGCTGATGGGGTAATTGGGATTGTCACAGTTGTGGTCCCAAATAATAATTTTTGTGCTAATGCCTGCCGCCTGGAATGCAGGGCCTAAATGATTTTTAATAAAATCGGCCTGCCGGGCTGCACTCATCATCATGCTGGGGTTATTGCCGCCGTGCTGCGGTTCGTTTTGCGGCGTGATGGCATCAATAGTAATGCCATGTGCCTTCATAGCCTGAATGTATTTTACAAAATACAGGGCATATACACTGTAATACAGCGGCTGCAAATTTCCGCCGATGGAGCTGCCGTTATCTTTCATCCACAGCGGCGCACTCCATGGTGAACCCATGAGTTTAATGTTTGGACTGATGGCAAGGATTTCTTTCAGCAGTGGAATAAGGTCCACAGTATCTTTTGAAAGGCTGAAATTGGCCAATTCCGTATCCGTTTGCCCGGCGGGCATATCATCATAGCTGAAAACTTCGGCGCTTAAATCTGATGCCCCGATGCTGAGGCGCAGATAGCTGATGCAGATAGAATTTTCATTTTTACCAAACAGTTCCTGCAGCAAGGCAGTTTTTTGCGCAGCGGGCAGGCGATTAATCAAATAAGCACTGCCGCCGGTGAGTGTGTAGCCAAAACCATCCACTGATTGCATAGCCTGGGTGGAATCAATTTCAATCACCGGGCTTGCATTTGTCGATTCACCGAATGAAAGATTCGCTGTTTGTTTCTGCAACAGTGCCGACTGGTCAGCTTTGGTAAGCCACCAGCTGATTTCATTTCCCTGTTGCCCGGATTCTTGTTTTTTATTCTTTGAGCAATTAGAACCGGCAGAAACCAATGCAGTCAGCAGCAGGGCTGCGAAAGAAAGTTTATTAATCATTTTTATTTTTAAAAAACAGTAAGGATTGATTGTTTCGTGCCAGCACAAGATTTTTTTTGTTACCTGCGGCGGTTATCCATTTCATATCCCGGGTTTCGCCGCTGAAGCTTTTGATGGTAAAATCCAGGACAAATGATTTTGAGTTGTTGTCAAATGAAAACACCGCCGGTTGCAGTGCATCATATCTTCCCTCGTAAGGAATCACGCCGTAAAAATTTCCAGCAGCAATAAATGTTCCGGGTTTATTGTTTGTTGTAAACGACATCACGGGAGCCAGCTGCAGTTCGTCGGGTAAATCCATTCGTGTAAAGTGCCCGTTTCCGTCGTTGATAAAGCAGGATGAAGCCAGCACTTCGGCTTTCAGCTCAAGATAATCTTCGAACAAATCATAAAAAATATACTGCACGGTTTTGCCGGCCACTTCGCTGTAGGTGAGATAGGCTTTTTTCAGCACCGGCATTCTTCTTTCCAGCTCATCTTTGGCCAGGAAGGTATATTCTTTCCCGTCAATAGTATAGCACATCACCTGTTCAACAGCGCCGTTTTTGTCGAAATCTTTTACATAAAGCTTGCAAGGGCCATTTTTACCTGCAAAGAGTTTTGTATTGCGGCCCCAGTTGCCGGCCAGCACATCGGTGAACCCGTCGCCGTTTACATCCGTGGCATAAAGAGTTTGCCATAAACCGGTGGAGCCGGGAATTTCTGAAGCAGTAAATTGTCCTTTTTTATTGATAAAAATTTTTACACCCATCCACTCACCGGTAACCAGCAGGTCGGGCCATGTATCATTATTCACATCAGCAAAGACTGCGGCTGTAATCATACCCAGCGATTGAAGAAAAATGGTACTGCCGGTTGCCATATCAAATATTCCATTACCCCGGTTCAGGTACATAAAGGAATGAACCGGTTGTCCGTAAGAAGTTGGATTAGCCAGGTTGCCAATAAAAAAATCCTGGTCGCCATCCTTATCAATGTCGGCTACGGCTACACAGGATTTGTTTTCATATTGGTTGGGAAAAGGGAGTACGGCTTTGGTGAAATGTCCGGCGCCGTCATTAATGTAAAGCCTGTCTTCACCCTCCTTGCTGCTTTTGAGTATTTCATTGCCGCCGCTTATCACCAGCAGGTCGGGCTTTTTATCCCCGTTGGCATCAAAGAAAACAGCATCCACATCTTCGGCTGATGCAGCGGCATTAAATAATGCTGTGTCACTGGATACAAAATTTCCGCCTGTCTGTTGAATCATCAGCGCTCCCGGCTGGTAGCGGGCGGCGCACACATACATGTCATCCAGGCCGTCGCCGTTTACGTCGGCCACTGCTATTTTGGGTCCGCGGGTTGACAAGGCATGGGGTATCAGGTACTGCACGTTATAATCAAAAAATTCATTTTCCTTATGCCTCCATGAAATGCGTTCGCCGGCAGGAATAAATTCAGGCTGTGGTGCAGGAAAAAAAGCCGCCTGCTGAAAAACGCCCGATGCATCTTTTGAATATACTGTCAGGGGCTTATTGGCCGGAATATTTTTTAAAACCTGGTAGCGCTGGCCGGGCCATACAATCAGCATACTGTCAGCCGCAGTGATTGTATCCAGTCCAAAATGCAACCGGGTATCCACTGAAGATTGAAAACCCCGTGTTAGCGCCAGCTGCTGGTATTGCATTTGGTTCCCGCTGAAGAGCCAGGCTTTGGCGCCGATACCAAAGCGGTTCATGTTGTTGCCTTTGAAAGTAACAGTTATTGAATTTTTTTTTGCCGAATTGTTTTTTAAAACTACCGCCTTCGAGTTTAAGGCATTAATCACCAGGTCAAGGTCGCCGTCATTGTCGAGGTCGGCATAAGCGGAGCCGTTGAAATAGCCTTTCAACCGGGCCGTGCCCCATTGCCTGCTGGCATCAGTGAAAGGCTTATTGCCATTTCCTTTAAACAAAAACGGGTGGGAACTGCCGTCAGGCATGGCATGGATGGTGGTGTCATCAAATTTATCTGTGCGGCTGAGCCCTTTTTTCATTTCCATATCTGAAGCAAACCGGATGTAGTCCAGGTCAACGGGGCGTTTTATAATACCGCTGGAAATGAAAAGATCTTTGAAACCATCATTATCAAAATCGGCAAAGAGCGGAGCCCAGCTCCAGTCGGTGGCGGCTACACCCATCATCAGTGCCTGTTCGCTGAAGTTGATGCCGTTGCCGTTATTGCGCTGCAGGCAGTTTTTTGAATACTGGTTTTGATAACCCTGAATTTCGAGTTTCACCTTGTAGATATCAGGGTTTTCATCGCTGCCATAGGTCTTTAAAGTTTTTTCATCGGGCGGCAGCATATCAACGGTAATGATGTCCAGTTGCCCGTCGTTGTTATAATCTGCGGCATCATTGCCCATGCTGAAGCGGCTGTAGTGCCGGAAGTGCTGTGCGCCGCTTTCACTAAATGTGCCATTACCGTTGTTGATATAGTAATAATCATTTTCATGAAAATCGTTTCCCACATAGATATCTTCCCATCCGTCGTTATTCAAATCTGCAATGGCCACACCCAGGCCATAGCCAAGATAGCTCTGGTAAATGCCGGCCGCAGCAGTTACATCGGTGAAGCGGCCTGTAGTGGCAATATCATTCCTGAAAAGTTTGTCGCCGGCCAGTGAGTCTGTTCGTTTCCTGTTACTGGTATCCACAATATTGGCATGCGGCTGCCTGGAATGACGCAGGATATAACAATCGAGGTCGCCATCGTGGTCATAATCGAAGAAGGCGGCCTGTGTTGAAAGGCCTTTTATATTCAATCCATACCTGCCGGCGCTTTCGGTAAAGGTGCTGTTGCCGTTATTGATATATAATTCATTTTGGCCCTGCAAACCCCATGAACCGCTGACAGCCGATACGTAAATATCCAGCAGGCCATCGCCGTTTATATCAGCCATGGTTACACCGCTGCACCAGTCGGCCATGCCGGCCACTGCGGCCATGCCGGTTATATCTTCAAAAACAAAATTTCCTTTATTAAGGTAGAGCTTGTTATTTCCTTTACTGTTGGCTGTAAAATAGATATCAGGCAGCCCGTCATTGTTAATATCACCGATGGAAACACCGCCGCCATTGTAGTAATAGAGATAATAAAGAATGTTGAAAAGCGGCTTTTTTTCCAGGTTGTTTTCAAACCGGATATTTGTTTTTTCAGCAGAAACTTCGGAAAAAAGAGTTTGACGTGACTGGCAGCTGCAAAACAAAAAAACAAGCCAGGCCGGAACGGGACTGAAGCGGATAAACTTATTTCTTCCAGACATGAGTTACAATTTACACCCGTAAATATTAAGAAGGGCTGAACAATGTCAGCCCTTACTGCTTATGTACTGCTTGCTATATGAAAAAAGAGTTACAATTTGCTGTTATAAAGAGCCTGTACTTCGGCTGCTGAAAGGGCTTTGCTGTAAAGCCGCAACTGGTCTAATCCGCCATTAAAGCCCTGAATCCATCCGTCGGTGGGGCCTGAAATTCCGGCTTGTTTATTCCAGCCTCCAAAAACAAACTGGCCGGCAGTGCCATCGTTTGATTTCAGGTTCAGTTTACCCCTGGGATTGCCTCCGTTTTTTACATCGGTAAGGTTGGCCGGCAACCCGGTCAATGCCTGTCCATCGAAGTAATAGGTGAGCTTAGATGTGGTTTCATCATAAGTAATGGCAAGATGATGCCAGTTGCCGTCGAGTATCGGCTTGTTGAATTTATTGGCACCAACAAACTCAAACCACTGATCCTGCAATACAAATTTCATAGTAGCCGAAGTTGTACTGCTTTGTCCCTGGTCTTCGAACAAAAGCCATGTTTTGCCATTGGCCCAATGGTCTTTGTCGGTCAGGTTGAAAACAAATCCTGGTCCACCGCTCCAGGGAATGTTTTTCAGCCAGAAAGCAATTGTCATGCTGGTGGAATTGGTCCAGTCGTTTGCACTGCTATATTTTATTGCTTTATCCAGCAGGCCTTGCACGGCTTTTCCTGAAATGCCAGTTATAGATGACAAAGGATTGCTGGAGGCAAAATTGGCCCGGATACTGTCCACAGCATTCCGTAGCGGGTCGCTTGATGTGCCGTCAAAAGCTGCGTAGAATTTTAATGGACCGCCGGGCGGGTTTGCATCTTTTGGGTAATCGCCCAAGACCGGCCTGTCTTTTTTCTGGCATGAAACCAGGATGGCAGCAGAAGTGCATATCGTGATAAAATAGTTTATTGCCTTTTTCATATCAGATAATTTTTTTTGTTAAGTAAATTACCAACAAGGATTTTGAACCAATACCCCACCTGCAAAATCAATGGCAGATTGCGGAAGGGGGTAATATTTGTGACAGGGCGTATATCCGCGGCTTCCCAAAACTGTTTCGGCGTCGCCCCAGCGCACCAGGTCGAAAAATCTTTCTCCTTCCATAGCCAGTTCCGACCTTCTTTCTTGTTTTATGATATCCCTCATTGCGGCTTTTGTGGTAAAAGAAATATTGGGAAGCCCCGCCCTGCTGCGAACCATATTCACCCACGTTACTGCATTGTTTTCATTGGCTGTTCCGCCTGATTCGTTAGCGGCTTCTGCAGCCAATAACAACACATCGGCATAGCGGAGCAGAATATGGTTGAGCCAGTTGTTCTGACGACGGCCTGTAAGAGTTTGCATGGAAGGTTCCGGGTAAACTTTTTTATTCCAGTAAAGCCTCGGCACCGTGGGGAAAGAAGGTACTGTTTTACCATAACCGTCATCCTGCCCGGAATATAAAATGGTAGCAGTTTTTCTCTTGTCTCCTGATGCATAAGAAGCTTCCTGTCCCGGTTCAGGTACATTCCAGCCCCAGCCCAGGTCCCACACACCTGATCCCCGTACACCCTGCTCCACACCAAACTCGTGGCCTGAATTAGGAACTCCATTCGGACCAACATAAGCTTGTATTTCAAATAACGATTCTTTTGAATTTTCTCCGGCCACTTTAAACAAGTTGCTGTAATCATTCAGCAATTCATATTTGCCGGAGTTGATTACCTGCTGCAGCAATCCCAAAGCGCCGGCCCAATCGTTCCTGTACATTTTTGTTTTGCCTACCAGTGCCAAAGCGGCGTATCTTGTCAGGCGGCCGGGAAAACGGCTATTGCCTGCTGCATTATTCCAGTCGGGCGGAAGATTGGCGATGGCAGCTGCTAAATCAGCATCTATCAAAGCCCAGATTTGCGCTACAGTTGCTTTTGGTTTCTTGGCGTCATTGGGGTTGTTGATTTTGAAATCAATTTTCGGCACTTCGCCAAAAACCCGCACCAGGTTAAAATAAGTAAGAGCCCGGAAAAATTTTGCTTCACCCACATTGATGAGTGATGCCGGGTCGGACAAACCGAGTGAGTCGGCAATATGCAATACCGTATTGGCTTTATTTATCATATTGTAATGCTGATCCCAGTAAATGGAAGCAGACCAGTGGGCTTTCTGATACTGGAAATTGTCATACACTGTTTCCCAGTCGGCTCCATCAGCGGCGCTGCTGCCTTTCATAGCGTCATCGCCACGGAACGAGTTGAGTGCAAACCAGGGAATGCTGCTGAAACCATGATAGGAACCGTTTCTGTCAAGAAAATTTCCATAAAGGCCAAATACCTGGCCTTCCAGTCCGCCCTGGTTCAGGTCTTCGAGTGAGGCCTGCAAAGGCGGACGATCCAGGAACTTGTTGCAGCCTGCTATTACCACTACTGTAACCGAAATGGTAATTATTGCCAACAGGTTTTGAAATCTATTTCTCATATAAAATCTTTTTTTGGTTTTAAAAATTGACATTAATACCACCTGAGTAAATCAAAGGAACAGGGTTGGTACCCACATCCACTCCGAATGAAGTGGGCGAGCCACCGAATTCAGGTGAATAGCCGGAATTATTCTTCCAGGTTTTCAGATTTTGAACATTGACAAATACTCTCAGGCTTTTTATATGCGCTTTGCTCAGCATAGCCGGGTTGAAATTGTAACCCAACTGTATGTTGCGAAGTCTGAAATAACTGCCATCTTCAATGCCGTAAGTGGAAGGCAGGCGGTTGGTAGTATGATTATCGCCCAAAATCGGGTCCCAGTTGCTGGTACCTCCGCCATGCCAGCGGTTCAGTTTGAATTTGGGATAGTTAAACTTTGTAAAGGGTAACTCCGAGCTTCCCCAGTACCTGTACACTTCATTGCCATATACACCCTGCATGTCTACGGCAAAGTCAAACCCTTTGAACTTCAGAGTTACATTGCCTCCATAACTGAAATCCGGGGTAGGATTGCCTATTATGGTTCTGTCGTCGGTATCCACATCGCCATCCCCGTCAAGGTCTTTGTATTTCAGATCGCCGGGGCCATAGCTGCTTCCAAGATTCATGACAGGCGAGCCCAGTTTATCAGCATACGTCTGGTAAACTCCTTCTACCACATATCCGTAAAAATAGCCGATAGGAAATCCGGCAACAGTCCGGCTGGGAAATTGCTCATCAGGGTTGGACGTAAAAGGAGAATTGAGAAACTTATTATCAAAGGTTGTCAGATTTCCTGATACAGACAGGTAAAGTTCTTTTGTCAGATCCTGGTTAAAACTGGCAAACAGTTCAAATCCTTTATTTCTCATGTTCCCGATATTGGTAAGCGTTTGCTGGCCGGCGCCGGAAGAAATCAGGGCTAAAAGATCCTTGGTTGTCTTGTGATAGTAAACTACTTCGCCATGAAATCTTTTTTGCAAAACATCAAACTCAATACCTACCTCTTTACCATGAACGGTTTCCCAATGCAGGTTGGGGTCAGCAAGATAGCTTTCTACAAACACCGGCACTATCAGGTCGCCAAACACTGCGCTTCCGCTGGTTCGTAATGCAGGGTAAGCGGGATAAGCAAAGCCATAAGTATTCTGTACACCCAACACGCCCCAGCTTCCTTTCAGCTTCAAATAATCAAATACGTTCTGGTTATGGAAAAAATCTTCTTTGCTGATTTCCCAGGCAGCGCCAACGGAGTAGAAATTCTGTCCCTGGTTGCCATAATCCTGGCGGAAGGCAGAAGACCAGTCGCGGCGGAAAGAACCGTTTATTAAATACTTACCCCTGAAATTGTAGAGCAGCCGTACCAGGCCGGAAACCGTAGCTCTTTCATTTTGCGAGGAAGATGAAACACGGGTGGCATTATCGCCAAATCCGTTATCAAGGTACCAGAAACGCTGGTCATTGGGAATTGGGTCGCCTGTCAATGATTGCTTGATGGAGCCGAACAACCCGCGGTATTCATTATAATAAGTAGTAAAACCACTCATTACCGTCAGGCCATGCTCATTGAAGTTTTTCTTGAAAGTAAGAATATGGTCCTGCTGAAATTTATTATATCGTTCATTGGACTGGCTTACTGAAGTGCGGTTGTAGCTGGGATGAACAAATACGCTATTGCTGATGGGATCGTACAGGCTGTCAATAGGCCGGTAAGATCTTCCGTCCACATTCGACATATCGGCATAAAAGGTGGTGCGGAAGTTGAAATATTTCAAAAATGAAATATCAGCATAAATACTACCCACCATCCTGTTTTCATTTACCAGTTCTTTATCCCAGTTATCGTTGAGTTCCCATACAGGGTTGGCTATTTGCCCGGCCTGGAAAGCAAGGTTGTAATAAGCTTTGTAGTTGTTATTAAACACCGGGGTTACCGGCCAGATACGGCGGGCATTAAACAATAGCCCGTTGGCAGCGCGGTAAGGATTTTTTTGTCTGACGCCACTCAGGGTAAATCCCAACTTGATACCTTTTCCCACCCTCACCTCATCATTCAGGTTGAGGGTCAGGCGGCGCAGTTGCTCGTGCCGGATGATACCTTCCTCATATGTATATCCTATACCGAAATAAAATCTATTCTTGTCCGTGGCCGACGATAAACTAAGGTTATTGGTAGTCACCTTGCCTGTTCTTATCATTTCATCAATCCAGTCGGTATTGCCGGTCCAGGGACTAAAGTCAAAGCGGTTGGCGCCGGTAATGCCCAGGTTATCCTGTTCTTCTTCAAACAGCATCTTGAACTCTTCCGCATTCACCACTTCTATTTTATCAACCAGTTTTTTGGCGCTGAAAGTGGAATTGAAATTGATATTCACCTGGCCTGATTTTGCCTTTTTGGTAGTGATGGCAATAACTCCATTGGCACCGCGAACACCAAATATGGCGAGAGAAGATGGGTCTTTTAATATTTCCAGGGTCTCAATATCGTTGGGGTTAAGAAAATTGATATTGTCATTGAAAATGCCATCTACCAGGTAAAGCGGTTTGGTACCTCCCGGCGATAAGCTGTTTGTTCCCCTGATTCGGATGTCAGGTTCCTGCCCGGGTGTTCCGGAATTTACCACACTTAACCCGGCTACTTTTCCCTGCAGGGAAGCTATAGGATTGATATTGGGCCTGTCGGCAACTTCTTTTCCCGAAATTTTTACGATGGAGCCGGTCAAGTCTCTTTTAACAGCAGTACCATAACCAATCACCACCACCTGGTCCTGAACTTTCACTGAGGGTTTCAATGAAACATTGATGGTAGCCTGCCCGCTTACAGAAACCTGTCTTTCCTCGTACCCAACGAAAGAGAATATCAGCACGGCATCATCGGGTACTGTAATGGAGTATTCGCCATTTGTGTTGGCTGATACTCCCTGGCTGGTACCTTTCACCCGCACACTGGCGCCTGGCAGCGGAACTCCGTTTTCATCAGTAATACGGCCGCTTACTTTAATTTCCGGTGTATTGTTAAGTTTTGAATACAATACCACCAGCTTGTCCGGCATTACTTTATACGAAAGAGTAGTGCTTGCCAGCAGCTTGTCCATCACTTCCGGCAAATCGGCATCACGTACTACCAGGTCAATTTTCCGGTTTACAGGCACCACATCGTTGCTGTAAACAAACCTGTATTCAGAAGCTTTTTCCACAGCTACCAGAGCCTTTGGCCATTCGGCATTTCTTACTACCACTGTAATTCTGTCCTGGCCTTTGGCAAACACGGAAAGGTGAATACAGATGACAAGCAGGGCTAAAGTGGTTACTCTCATAATCTTCAGGATTTTTCCCCTTTCCAGAGGCCTTATTAAAAAGCCTCCCGGAATTTCCTTTTTTAGCATAATTTCGGTTTTTGGGTTAAGCAATAAATAAACTCAGTCAGCAAAGAGTTTTTATGTTAGTCTTGACTCATTATTTTCAACGGGAAATGCTGCAACATTTCCCGTTTTTTTTATTTAATAAATAATCACTGTATCGTTCTCCATTCTGAAATTGAAGGGATTCGACAATTTCAGGTACGCCAGTACTTCTTCCAGCGATTCGTTTTCAAAATTTCCGGTGTATCGTACGGTTTTCAGCGCTTCATTTTGTATCAGCACTTTTTTTCCAAACCATCTTTCCAGCAGCAGGCCGATTTCTTCCAGGCTTTCGGCATCGAAGAAGAGTTTGTTTTGTGTCCAGGCTATTTCGCCGATAATATTATTAAGCGGGTTGGGCTGCAATTCTTTTATCACTATTTGCGGAGCAGGCGAAGTCTTAGGCTTTATTACCGGTGATTTTTCCGGAACAGTTGCCTTCTCTTCGGTAGAAATGCTGATTTTTTCGTTGGGCTTCAAAATAATTTTCTGGTCTTTCCGGTCTTTGAGGGTAACCTCAATCAAACCCCGGATGAGTGAAGCTTCGGCTATTTTTTCGTTGTTGTACGAACGGACATTGAAGGCTGTACCCAGCACTTTGATGTCCATTTTCCTGGTATGAATAATAAAAGGCTTGTCGGTATTTTTTACCACATCAAAGTAAGCTTCGCCATTGAGCGAAACCTCACGCAGCTCTCCGTTAAATACAAGATTGTTGTATTCAAGATTGGAGCCTGCATTCAGCCACACCTGCGAGCCATCGGGTAATACCACTTTGGTGCGGTTTCCGTTTTTGGTTACCACCGAACTGATGGCCTGCGGCGAAACGGTACCGGTATTATTTTTTTCAATAAATAAAAAATAACCCCCTGCCACTATTACCAGCATAGCTGCCAGGGAAAGAGCAAGCCGGGTTTTGTGAGTAATGAGTCTTCGTAAAATTGAAGGTTTTTCTTCAGCCACAGTTATATCAGGATGCACTTCAGGATGTGATTCTTCATGGAAAAAATCATCCTTGTATTTAACCAGGTGGCGGATGTAAGCAGCTTCACTTTCTGCGTAGTTTTTTTTGGATTCTTGCCGCCACATTTCTGTCAGCAGGTCGGCCTGGTGTTGCCAATCAGGATTGTTTAATAAAAGAGCCGATAATTCAGTCAGCTCTTTTTCAGAAGCTTCATTTGCAAGCTTTTTGGTTAAAAGACTCCAGAATTGTTGTTGGGATGGGGTTAGTTGGTTGTCCATTGTTTTATTATGGACAATATTTTCGGGGCAATCCCCCAAGGGCAACAAGATTTTTTTTAAAAGAATTTAATTGACAGCCTGCAGCATTAAAATAAATAAATATAACAGGGGCCGACAGCTTTCACTGTTCACCCCTTCCCGCCGAAGCCAAAGCGCATACAGGATTCTCCTTTTCAGTTGTGTCGCAGGGTGTATTGAATGGCCCGGGCAATTCTTTTGACGGCAATGGCCAGTTGATTGTCTACGGTGCTTTCAGAAATATTCAGCAGTTGTGCCGTCTGCCTGTAGCTGAGGCCATGTTCTTTTACAAGGGTAAAAATGAGTTTGCAGCGGGGCGGCAGTTCGTTGATAGCAGCCTTCAGCTTCATGTTCATCTCACGGGTGACAAGGGCCTGGCCGGGATCGGCAAAAGGGTCTTCGGGTTCAGTTTCCACCGAATCCAGGTCGGCAAATTTTTCACGGTGCAGTTTTTTCAGGTAATTGAAAGTGATGTTGCGGGCCGAAATGTAGAGATAGAGTTTTAGGTTATTGATTTCATCAATGTTGCTTCTGCGACGCCACAAGTTGATAAAAACATCCGACACTATTTCTTCGGCCAGTTCTCTGTTGCGGGTAAAACCCATGACAAACCGGAACAGTTTATTGTAAAATAAAATGAACAGTTGCCGGTAAGCAAGCTGGTCATTGGCAGCAATTCTTTTACCCAGGCAGGCAATATCGTCCTTTCCGTGCATAGCAGGCAGCGCAACTAAGGTAAACTTAATTGCCGGTTTGGCAATGTGATTTTGGTTACCGTGTAAACACACAGCTGCAAACAGGTTTATCATTTTATTTGAACAGCAGGTTAGTAATAGAACTTACCTTTACAGAAATTTTTTTTACATGAACACAACAACAAGAACCAACCACGAAATAGATTACCACATCCGCGGCGAAGAAATGCAATGCGTGGAGATTGAGCTCGACCCCACCGAAACCGCCATTGCCGAGGCCGGCAGCTTTATGATGATGGATGAAGGCATACAGATGCAAACCATTTTTGGCGACGGCACCGGGCAGGACAAAGGTTTTTTCGGAAAACTAATGAGTGCGGGAAAACGTGTACTCACCGGTGAAAGTCTTTTTATGACAGCTTTTACCAACGCCGGGCAGGGAAAGAAGAAAGTGACTTTTGCTTCGCCTTATCCCGGGAAAATAATACCGATAGATCTACAGGTGCTGGGTGGTAAAATGATCTGCCAGAAAGATGCCTTTCTTTGCGCTGCCAAAGGAGTGAGTGTGGGTATTGAGTTTCAGAAACGAATCGGTACGGGTCTGTTTGGCGGCGAGGGATTCATAATGCAAAAACTGGAAGGCGACGGCATGGCCTTTGTGCATGCCGGCGGTTTTGTACTGGAAAAAGATTTGCAACCCGGCGAGCTGCTGAAAGTGGACACGGGTTGCATCGTTGCCTTTACTCCATCGGTTGATTACGATATTCAGTTTGTCGGCGGAATAAAGAATACGTTGTTTGGAGGCGAAGGTTTATTTTTTGCCACGCTGCGCGGGCCAGGCAAAGTGTGGATTCAATCATTGCCTATCAGCCGGCTGGCCGGAAGAATTCTTGCTTACGGAACTTATAAACGAAAAGAGGAAGGCAGCCTGCTTGGCGGACTGGGCAACCTGCTGGATGGTGATGGGAGATAATAAGTCAAAATGCAAAATAAAAAAGTAAAAAAGACCCGCTACGGCTGGTCTTTTTTATGACTTCTCATCAACACTTGTGATTTATTTTATTAAATCATACCTCCGAAGATTGTAAAACTAAATCCAAAACCTGAAACTGTCTTAACTTCGCAGACCATTTTTGAAGTCCAAATTTTTCTTTCAATGACCCGCAAACAAGAAGTCCTTTCGGATGTAGTGATAAAATTTGCCGGCGATAGTGGCGATGGCATGCAACTTACCGGCACCCAGTTTTCAAACAACACCGCCTTGCTTGGAATTGACCTTGCCACCTTTCCTGATTTTCCGGCCGAGATCAGGGCACCGCAGGGCTCCTTACCCGGTGTGAGCGGTTTTCAGCTTCGCTTTTCCAGCAACCCGGTTTTCACCCCCGGCGACCTGTGCGATGTGCTGGTAGCCATGAATGCCGCAGCGCTGAAAACAAACCTGAAGCAACTGAAGAAAGGCGGGAAAATAATAGCCAACACTGATGGTTTCGATGCAAAAAATCTTCGCCTGGCCAACTACCCCGAAGGCGTGAACCCCCTGGATGACGGCAGTCTCGATAACTATGAGTTGATAAAAATTGACGTGACCAAGATGACCCGTGAAGCGCTGAAAGAATTCAGCATGGGTATGAAGGAAAAGGACCGGGCAAAAAATATGTTTGTGCTCGGTTTTTTGTACTGGATGTACAACCGCGGAATGGACAGCACCATCAGTTTCCTGCGTGATAAGTTTGGAAAGAAAGATGAAATTCTCAACAGCAATATCAAAGCCCTGCAGGCCGGGTATAATTATGGCGACACCACCGAAACTTTCACTACCACATATAAAGTGGAAAAAGCTAAGATGGAACCGGGTGAGTACCGATCTATCATGGGCAACCAGGCGCTGGCTTACGGGCTGATTGCCGCTTCGCAAAAAAGCGGGCTGCAGCTTTTCCTCGGTTCTTATCCCATCACACCAGCTTCGGATATTCTGCACGAGCTGGCAAGGCATAAAAATTTCGGCGTGAAAACTTTCCAGGCCGAAGATGAAATTGCCGCCATCACATCGGCCATTGGAGCCAGCTACGGGGGCGCCCTGGGTATTACCACATCCAGCGGGCCGGGCGTTGCACTGAAAGGCGAAGCCATGGGCCTTGCCGTCATGCTCGAAATTCCGTTACTTATTATTAATATCCAGCGGGGCGGGCCATCCACGGGCTTACCTACAAAAACAGAACAATCAGATTTAATGCAGGCTTATTACGGCAGAAACGGTGAATGCCCCATGCCGGTGATTGCCGCATCCACCCCGGCTGATTGTTTTGATGCCGTGTATGAAGCAGTGCGGATAGCAGTACAGCACATGACACCCGTGATGCTGCTGAGCGACGGATATATTGCCAATGGCGCAGAGCCCTGGCGATTTCCAAAAAGCGCCAACCTGCAGCCGATTGTTGTAGAGACGCAAAATATTGCGACTCTACAACAACATGATGAACCATTTATGCCTTACAGGCGGGATGAAAAACTGGTTCGCCCCTGGGCTATACCCGGCACAGCAGGTCTTGAGCACCGCATCGGTGGCCTGGAAAAAGAAGATGTGACAGGCAATGTGAGCTACGATCCCGACAATCACCAGCACATGGTGAAAACAAGACAGGACAAAGTGGACAGGATCGCAGATTATATTCCGCTGCAAAAAATTGATAACGGTCCATTGAAGGGAAAAGTGCTGGTATTGGGCTGGGGCTCCACTTATGGCGCCATAAAAACCGCCGTGGCCGAATTGCTGGCCGAAGGAAAATCAGTGGCTCATACACACCTGCGCTACCTGCGTCCCTTCCCGAAAAACCTGGGCGATATTCTGAAAAATTATGAAATGGTGCTGATACCCGAAATCAACAACGGGCAATTAATCAGAATTATCCGTGACGTTTATTTTGTAGATGCTAAAGGATATAACAAGATTATGGGCATACCCATTACCAAGACAGAACTGGTGGAAGAAATAAGGAAGTATTTGTAGGCAACGGTTTACCCGTTTTGAAAAATCCATCAACATCCACTGGTGGATTTTTTATTTTATGTAAAAACAAATGGGCTACATTCATTGAAATATTTTTTTATGAAAAATTCCATCTTCACCCTTTTATCCCTTTTCGGTTCAATTTATCTACCGGCGCAGGACAACAGCATTAAAAAAGAAAAATGGCACTGGGACAGCCCGCTGAAGCAGGACACTTCGGCCGGCTATGTGCAGGTAGTGAAGGTGGATAATGTACTCTACATTTCCGGAGCGGTGGCACGGGAGGTAACGCCCGATGGTATCACCCGGGTGTACCAGGCGCTGGAGCGGTCGCTGAAAAGTTTTGGCGCCACTTTTCAGAATGTAGTAAAAGAAAATCTTTACACCACCGATATGGAAGCCATGAAAAAATACAACGATGCCCGCAAGGCATTTTACAAAAATGATTTTCCCGCCGCCACATGGGTGCAGATAGCACGTTTATTCATGCATGAAGCAAGGCTGGAGGTGGAGTTGGTTGCTCATTT
>Ga0114944_1000008_pt1 | contig 51976 bp, 45 predicted proteins | sample OV2TP2_FD_89582 | JGI IMG/M metagenome (GOLD analysis project Ga0114944, IMG submission 89582) | Hot spring microbial communities from Beatty, Nevada to study Microbial Dark Matter (Phase II) - OV2 TP2 | ecosystem: Environmental > Aquatic > Thermal springs > Hot (42-90C) | place: USA: Beatty... | reverse complement strand
TGCCGCCATAACGGATATACAAAACGCTTCGTATCGGATTGTTGTGGTATTGGAGGCGGCGGGTAACAATAACAAGGTTACGGAGGAGCAGCAAATGTTATTTCCGCGTTTGATAGAGCGCTCGGCATCCGTGCTGGCGGGGCTATTGGGAAAAAGCGCGGTACTGGTTTCTTCAATGCCGGTAGTGATTCCCGGTTTTGAAACATGGCGCGCCGAATTGCGCGCAAGGGGCGCATATGCGCTTACGGAAAACGCGATACCCGATTATTCCGCCTTGTTTGATATTTCTCTTGGCGCCCATGAAGAATCTTACTCGTTTGGATTTGAAGTTCGGCATGTTGCAGATACGTTTTATACGCGTTTAGTAGAGCTTTCCCTTGATTTTTATGCGCCGCTTAAACAATTGGGGCCGATCGGCTCGCTGGATGTTACGGAGATTTTAAAACGGTGGTATTCAATCAAAGATGAAAAGATAGAAGAAATTTTACGCGTCGTCCCCGGTTTTGAAGACGGCCTTCAGATGTATGCGGAGCGCCGGAGAAAAATACGGGAGTTGCAAAGCGAATATTTGCCGAAGATGTACACTGCAGCATTGGAGAATCGCAATGATACCATTCTTACCGGAGAGCGTGCATATCAGTTTACTTTGACCCCGCACCCGGACGTACTGCGGGAGTATGTGCGGGAATACATGCGCATGGCGCAAGATCGCAATTTTACGCGGCGGGAAGAAAAAGAGTACGGCGCGTTTATTGACGCGTTGAGCAAGAGCGCTATCCACGTCTGGATTGACGGCAGTGCGCAAGTGCGGAGATTAAGAATGGACATTCCCGCGCTGGATATATCGGGATACCAAATACGGATGGTATTGGAATCGGATCTGGATGATATCAATACAGCTTCCGTTCAGGCGCCGTCCGGTTCAACGCCGCTGGACGAGGTTTTAACGTCTCTATTGCCTGCCGTATCTGCCAGCCCGTCGTTATCGTTGGATGTTGTATGGAAAAGATCGCTGGCTCATGTACGGACACGTGCGGAGATATATCATGATTTGGAAGGGAGTTATCAGGGCATGTGTGAAGACGCGCTTATTGTGAAGCTCATAGAGGAAGCGGAGAAGGTATTGTCTGATCGTCCGAGCGCTGTCTGCCGCGTGAATGCGAGCGGCACAGCGTATCATGTGTTTGTTTCGCTGTCCGATGCTGAAACGTACTGTGTAGACAGTAAAGGGTTCGCGGGGAACGTTTTGTTTGTGAATTTTGATAATGGTTCCGGGGGACCTCCACCGGGATTTTACTGTGACAATACTCCGTTTAAGTAGAGCTTATCCATAAAAACCATTAATTCATAGTGCAATAAAAAAGCCGGAGCGAGTTGAATGTCGCTGCCGGCTCTGATTCTATCGGATCGCGGCTAGAGGGCCAGGTGTGAGTATCGGTGTATCAAGATCTCCCCGTATGGGAGCGTATGCCTGTACAAGCCAGCTTCGCCCCGCCATGTTTGTGGGATTAATCCTGCTCCATCCCTCCAGCTTAATGGTGGTAATACTCTCTTCCTGCAGCGTCGTATCTTTCCAGGCAGATACCACGCGCAGGGGCCGCCGCCGGCCATCAAGGTATGTGCGAAAATCGGAAAACTCTATTATCCAATATCCTTCTTCCTTCTCTATGACCAAGCGTTCGAGAAGGAACGAGTCATTGTAAAATAGCGTAATGCCGAGTTTCCGGAACTGCCACTGCGAGGATTGCGCAAGAAAGAGAACGCCGGGGCTATTTTGCCGTACTGTCCAGATCTGTGCCTTGAGGTTATCGCACAGGTTAAGGAACAGCGCGGGGAAGTCCGTGTCCGGCATGTTTGCATCCATGCGCAAGTTTGCCTCGCGGATTCTTCGCATGGAAGACATATACAAGTATTGCTGTACGGATTGCGCATTGACAATGGACGTGTACTGGCGCGCGAGATCCATATTGTTTGGATCGTAGGAAATCTGGACAGCGTCAGCGCCGCCGTCGTTCATGCGCTTAAAGCGGATGCGGAATTTTGTTCCACTATTTGTCATGGTGCCCTGCGCAAATTCTTCTCTGTTTACATCTACGCATACCGACCGCAAGCGGACTGCGTCAAGAATTTCAACAGGGGAATTTTGTTGCGCAAGCGCGTTACTTGGATAGAGAAACAACGCGATAACCAACAGGTTCAACAGAAGAAACATAGGTTATTTCCTCCTTCCATTCTGGATTTAGGGTTGTGCAAAGTACGAGCAGTCGCGGGGAAAATGCCAATATTGCAAGTCCGCACGCATAGAGCATTCCTGTCATCATCATACCAACTTGCCGTACTGGCGTGAATGACGATATCCACAGGGGCGCGAACGCAATGCTGTTGAGAATACAATCCATAATCAGCAACACGCCTTCCGCGGCTAAAGCGTCGCGCATGGCATCTTTCGGCTCGCGGCCCGCTTTCAAGAACGTCATATAGGCCGCTACTAAAAAGAGACCGAGGTCGCTTGCGGACCCTACGCACAGCTCCGCTATGGGCGCGGACGCCATGCTCAGCGGAATCTCCCACCACCACATCACAATGCCAAGACATCCGGTACTAAAAAGAAATGCCGTGACGATTGCGGCGGCTCCGCCAAGCGGCTGCACGCGGTAGCGTTCTCTCGCGCCGTTCTTTTTCCACAATACTACGGCGTAACAGAGGAGAAGAATCCCGAATGCGGACGGCACGTTTGCGCCTTCGCCGCTTGTCACCAGCCAGTCCACTTGCGGGAATGCCACACCTTTCTCAAACGGCACAACGCGCAGCGTAGGATGGTTTTCTTCAGCATACGCGAGAATACGTGTGATGAGATGGCGAAACTCCGCGCTATCGTTCGTTACGAGCAGCACGAGAAAACGGAAGCCATCCCGCGACCACAGCCACTGTGAGATGCTCCTATCTTCTACGCCACCCTCTACCAGAAAGAGCGTATCGGACAGCTCGGCAGCGTTTGTCGGAAAAGGTATTCCGTACGATATGCGCGCGATCTGCGCCGCGTTATCCAACACGGACGCAACTTGTATGATCGGAATATCATTTCCGAACCGTTCTCTCTGCCACTGCCCGAACGTGCCGTCCCGCAAGTCATTGAGAAGGCGCCAGGCATCCGCGGCAGCCGCATGCGGACCCACATGAAGGGGCAGGATATTATTGCCATACCCCAGCGATTCCAGCTTGCGGGAAGATCGTTCAAACAGCGTGCCTTGTATGTAATCTACCGGGCGTGTGCTGAATGCGATCTCCCCCGTGCTATAGAGGTACGCGGTCGCGCCCGACACGCCGACAACCAACAGGAGCGACAGAGCAGGATGCACATGCATGGGAAGCCATACCAAGAACGCGCGTACGAAGCTTCCAAGAACGCGCACGATTGCCCATTGTTCTTTTACTTCCCATGTCCGCAAATGTTCTGGTTCTGCTTTCCACCACTTCTCAAGCGTCAAGTACGCGGCAGGCGTTACCAGGGGAACCAGCACGAACCCTATTCCGCCTATGCTGATGGAGCAGATGAGGCCGAGTTGTACCATCTGCCAGACGGAAAGCGTCAGCGGCATGCTGATGAAAAACGGCCCTATGGATATGAGCGCGATAAGAAAGATCCATGTATAGATATCGGACGCCGCACCCAAAAACTTTTCTATGGATGAAGCAGCGTCTGTTTTCCGAAAGGCATAAAAGAGCCGCAGCGAAAACCCGAGTCCGAAGACGATTATCATGGCATAATCCAGTGTCGTATAGACGTCCTCGCCCATAGCCGGTATTGGGAATGACAGCCCCCAGACAGCAATGCGCGTGAGCCAGATGCCGCCCATGATTGCCACAAAAACTGCGATGAGCGTCTGACGGATTGATCTTAAAAAGATGAAGAAACCAAAACTGGCGGCCACAACGCCAAGCATCGGCTTGGATATGAGATCCCACCGCAGCGTGTTGCCGCCGACGTGCCAGCGCAACTGCGGATAGCCGACCACATGGATATGTGGATCCTTTGGATATATATCCGTTTTCCACAGCGCGCGCTCCCACCATGTATAGGATTCGCGTTCTTCCAGAATTGCCGCTACCTGATTAACCAGCCATATCTCGTCTTTGTTCTTGTATTCAGATTTTACGCCGAATACAAAGCACGCGAAATTTTTGCAGGTAAGAATGCCCCATGCGGATTGGTTTTGGCGTATGCGTTCCTGCCATGCCTTTCGGTCAAAATCAAACGCCAAATCCCGCGCCGTAAGATAGGGGACGCCATCTACGCGGCAGAAGGAAACAGGCTTTTCATCAAAACACTCCTCTACATATTCCTGCGGTGTGGTGAGACCGATGACCGTGATACCCGGAATAGTGTTGATGCGCTCTTCTAAGAATATAATTTTCCAGAGCGCTTTTTTGAACGCTTCGTTATCTTGTAACTCGTGCTTGTCCAGCACGTAGCCGACAAGCACGAGCTCGCCGGTGCGGAAACCAGGGATTTGTTCCACCGTTTCCTGCCACGCGCGCCAGGGATCGCCTTGGGGCAGCGCGTTGTCTATCGGCCCCCGCTGCAATTTGGTTGATACCTTATAATTCGGATATGCGCCCAGGACCATCACCGCAACAAAGATCAAGGTGACGGCCGTATGGTGCGCAAGACACAATTGCACAACCTGCAACAACCGTTGCGTCATGATAAGACCCTCCGTTCAGTTTTTTTGGTAGGTATGTAATTTTCAAGGGAATCCAGCTGCTTGCAGCCGTACCATGAATTTTATAATTTGTCTAACTTGCCAATATATGTATAGTGTGGTATAGATAAATCCAATGTAACTTTTACAAATAGGAGTGAATTGTGAAAACAGTACTGGTGACGGGCGTGACGGGGATAATTGGCCGGCCTTTTGTGGCAGAACTTTTACGCCGCGGGTATGCGGTAATTGCGCTTTGTCGCAGCATTGCGCCTTCCAAAAAATTTCCCAATGGCGTCAGTGTCAAGGAACGTTTATGCCACCGGGGGTTTAAGAATGATATTCGTTCCGGGAAGCTAGTTTGCGTGGATGGCGATTTTACGCGCGAATTTTGCGGTATGGAGGAAGATAAATTCGTAGAAATAAGAAAACGCGCGCCTATGGCGTGTTTCCACCTGGGAGGAAATACAAACTTTTCTGAATTGCCGACAAATCGCGAAGTCTGGACAGCTAACGTGGTGGGAATGGAAAACATCCTGAAGCTCTGTAATTCCGTCGGGATTTCAATGTTGCATGTGGGAAGCAGCTTCGTGGTGTGCGGCGATGGAAACCTTCAGGAAAAATTTTATGAGAACGATTTGTGGGTTGAACAAACCCACAGAAATATCTACGAGAGATCCACCTATCACAAAGAGCGTCTAGCCGGTTATTTTTACGGGCGGGGCGGCGTGTGGATTCATCGTCTGCCTATTACGGTCGGCCTCACGGAAGAAGAGGCGAATGGGGACGGGGTGCCGCCTGGATTTATAGACGATTTCTCCGGTTATTACGGGTATTTTTATATGTTCAGCAAGACATATGAAAAGATACGCCGTATTTTCACGGAGGAAACAAGTAGTAATTTGGATAAGAGGACTGATCTTGAGTGCGCGGGCGTGTACTACGACAGCGGTACTGATCGCGTTTATCTGCCAATCGTCGTACCGGCGCGTCGAACGCCGTTGATAATGGCCTCAGTCGGATGGGTTGTGCGTACCATGGCAGATCTCTTTGATCTGTCGATAGACTCACCGCCTTATGCAAGCAGGGGGGTCTTCCATGTTGTGAATCCACCTGAGAATGCCCCGCATGTTGTTGATGTAATTACGCATTCATTGGACGCTCTCCGAATAGATGGCGTAAAGATTATGAGCGATGAGCGCGTTTACGCGCCGTTGCCGCCCTCGCTTACGGGACTGGCGGGCGTGTACGAGAGCGAAATAGGAAAGGCATTGGAAATGTTCCGGCCTTATACTATTGAATATATGCCGCGCATCGTAAGCGACGAGACAATGCGTGTGCTTGCGCAAGGAGGGCGAGCCTGCGCTATGCCTCCGCCTCATGATGCTAAAAGGTTTCACGAACTCATGGATTTTGCGCAAATCCATAAGTTCAGGCCGCTCTACCCATGAAAAATGAGCAAGCGGAATCTGTGCATAAACATGTGTCGGATTCCGTTTTTTATTTGGTATAGTGGAATAGTGAACTTGTTTGCCTTATCAGGGCTCTTGATCGGCGTATCCAGTACCACCATGGCGCTGTTGATGTTTGTCATTGCCAAGCAGCGTCTGCATTATATCTGGAGCGCGTTTTGCGTATCCGTGGCATTCTGGGGATTCGGCGCATACATGATAGCTACCACTGCTGATGCGGCTCGCGCGGATTTTTGGTGGCGCGTTACGCACGTGGGCGTTATTTTTATTCCGGTTATCTTTACGCATTTCGTCTATGAGTTTCTGGGGAGAAAAAATTGGACCGTTGTGTGGATATCGTACGCGCTTGGCGCTTTGTTTCTTATTGCCAACTTCATGGGTGATTTGTTTATTGCAAACATGCGCTGGGTGTTTGATCAGTTTTATTACGATTCACCGCCCGGCATTCTCTACATTCCGTTTACGTTCTTTTTCTTTTACATGGTTATGTATAGCCATATACTATTGTGGCAAGCGATACAGCGCGAGACAGGGTTGCGCCGCGAGCAGATACAATATTTTCTGGGCGGCATGATAGTGAGTTTCGCGGGCGGCAGTTTGAGTTTTCTGCCGGTCTATCAAATTGATTTCTATCCCATCTTCAATATTGCGGTATTTCTCTACACGCCCATCCTCACGTACGCCATTGTAAAAACGCGCCTTTTCGATATCCGCATTATTCTAGCCCATATCGTGGCGGGCGCCATCGGGTTTTTGCTTTTGGTGAATGTTGCGACAGCCCGCGACTCGTTTGAGTATCTTTGGAAAGGATCGCTGTTCGTTGTGTTCCTGCCGGCGGGCTACGTCCTTATCCGCAGCGTTACGAAAGAAATTGAAGCGCGCGAGAGCATCGAAGTTCTAGCCCGCAAGCTTCAGCGCGCGAATAAGGAATTGGCGCGCATAAGCCGCGCGAAGTCCGATTTCCTTTCCATTGCATCTCATCAATTAAAAACGCCTCTTTCCATTATTAAAGGATATCTGTCAATGACGCTGGAAGGCAGCTTCGGCGCGCTTGCCCAAGAAATTCGCCCGCAGCTTCAAAAGGTATATATTTCAAACGAGCGGCTTATCAGCCTGGTGGATGATCTTTTGAATTTCTCGCGGCTGGAGGAAGGGCGCATGGAATATAATTTTGAGGACGCGGATATTCGCCCGTTGATAACATCCGTGTTAGAAGAGCTCAAACCTCAAGCGGCGCGCAAATCCATCGCACTGCATTGGGATGAGAACGGCCCGCCGCTGGCAGTGCATGCGGACATGGCGAAAATCCGCAACGTGTTTTTCAACCTCATAGACAACGCGATTAAATACACCGACAAGGGATCGGTGCATATACGCTTGGGGCGCATGGACGGCCACGCGCTTATTGAAGTGCAGGACACGGGGCGGGGACTGCGCCTTGCCGATCTCTCAAAACTGTTTCAAAAGTTTCGGCGGGGTACCAGGCCGGAAGATGAATGGTCGCGTAAGGTGTCGGTTGCAGGTTTTGGCATCGGTTTATATGTCGCGCGCCTCATACTCAAAGCGCACAACGGCTCTATTCAAGCGGCTTCCCCCGGCGAACGGAAGGGAAGCACGTTTACGGTTACGCTCCCGCTTGTGGAGGTTGAAAAAAGCAAGGAAAGTGGTATAAGTAAATGAATCAAGAAGCATGAATTATGAATTATGGAAAAAAGCGTGTGTTGTAATTCCCATGATTCATAATTCTAGCCCCATAATTCATTCATAAATCATGCAACAAACTCGTACCTATACTCAAGACATCAGTAAGCACGAAAACCAACAAGTAACCCTGATGGGCTGGATAGACGTCCGCCGCGACCACGGCAAGCTTTTATTTGTTGACGTGCGCGACCGTACCGGTATTGCACAGATTGTTTTTTTTGCGGGAGAAAAAGAGCTTTATCAAACAGCCGATGCTTTGCGTCCGGAATGGGTGGTGGCAATTACCGGTACCGTGCAAAAACGTCCGGAAGCCATGAGAAATCCGAACCTTGCAACGGGGGAGTGGGAAGTGAGCGCTTCAAAACTCGTTATCTTGGGCAAAGCGGAAACTTCTCCCATTCCGTTGGATACCGACGGGCGGGATATAGAAGAAGAGGTGCGCTTGAAGTATAGATACCTGGACTTACGACGGAGCCGCATGCAAAAAAACATGCGCTTGCGCCATGCGGCAGCAGCTTTCGCAAGAGAGTTTTTGAATAGCCGGGGCTTTGTGGAGATAGAAACGCCGCTGCTTACGAAAACATCCCCGGAGGGCGCGCGGGATTTCCTGGTTCCATCGCGAACATACCCCGGCAAATTTTTTGCGCTGCCGCAGTCTCCCCAGCAATACAAACAACTTCTTATGATCGCGGGGTTTGAACGGTACTATCAGATTGCCCGCGCGCTGCGCGATGAGGATCTCCGCGGCGACCGGCAATACGAGCACACGCAGATTGACATGGAAATGTCATTTACCACCGAAGAAGAAGTGCGCGCGATTACGGAGGATATGATGATTTATATAACGGAAAAATGCGGCAAGAATGTATGTAAAAAGCCGTTTCCCGTATTTACGCATGCAGAGGCGATGAAAAAATTCGGCGCGGATAAATTTGACATGCGTCAAGAGAAAGATCCGGACATCCTGGCCTTTGCGTGGGTTGTTGATTTCCCGCTTTTTTCCGCCGAAGGCGGATCCGCCTCCGGCGGAGAGATGAAGTGGACGTTTGCCCATAACCCGTTTTCCGCGCCGAAAGAGAATCATGTAGAAAAGCTTTTGCGCGGCGAGGATCTGAAATCGCTGCAGGCGCAGCAATATGATCTCGTCTGCAATGGCTATGAGCTTGCTTCCGGCGGGGTGCGCATCTCCAACCCTGATGTCCAGCGAAAGGTGTTTGAGATTTTGGGTTTGACGCCGGAACAGACGCAGGAACGGTTCGGCCATCTTATAGAAGCATATGCGTATGGCGCCCCGCCGCACGCGGGCATTGCCTCCGGCCTAGATCGCCTCGCGATGATTCTTGCCGGAGAGACAAGTATTGCGGAAGTGATAGCATTTCCGAAAACGGGAACCGCGCGCGACCCCCTGATGAATGCGCCGTCGGAAGTGGAGAGGAAGCAGTTGGAAGAGCTCGGAATATACCTTAAAAATTGACCTAATTGCTCTAATTATTCTAATTGACCTAAGGAATGCCCAAATCCCAATGCCCAATCTTCAACATATAGTTTCTTTTGGGATTTTCTTAGAATAATTAGGTCAATTAGGGCAATTAGAATAATTTTGAAATGCTATATCACATAAAAACCGAAGCCTTCGAGGGTCCTCTGGAACTTCTCCTTGATCTTATCGAGCGCAAAAAGCTCTCTATTAGCCAGGTATCGCTGGCCGGCATTGCGGATTCGTACGTTGCGGAGGTAAAGTCGCGCGCCGCTGTCGCGCCCGATGAAGTTGCGCAATTTCTGGTTATTGCCTCTACACTTATGCTGATTAAATCGCGCTCGCTTTTGCCGAACCTTCCCGTCTCCGGGGAAGAAGAAGCGAATATGCGGGATCTGGAAGAGCGCCTGGCGAACCTGCGGCAATTTCGAGCATTGTCGCGGCATATTGCCGCGCGTGCGGCAGCAAAAGAAACTATGTACGCGCGCGCGGCGCTTCCTGATCTGCCCGTGCTTTTTTATCCGCCGGCAGGCATTACGGTTTTGTCGCTTCACGAGCGCATGCGTTTGTGTTTGCGCGCTTTGCCGCAGTATATACGCGCGGCGCTTCCGGAAAAATCTATCGCGCGCATTGTATCGCTGGAAGAGAAAATCGCGGAGTTGATGGCGCGGGTGGAGCAGGCGCTAGCGCAGTCTTTCCGTTCGTTTGTGGCAACCGCGAAAGAAAAGGCGGAGATTATCGTGAGTTTTTTGGCGCTCCTTGAGTTGGTAAAGCAGGGGCAGGTGGTGGTGGAGCAGAAGGATAGGCATGGGGATATTGAGATAGTGCAAAGTGCAAAGTGCAAAGTGCAAAATTAAGGTGTCGCTTCGCGACATTTATATAATCATCCCGGCGTAGCCGGGATACCAAAATTTTGAACTTTGAACTTTGAACTTTTAATTTTGAATTTAGGATGTAGAGTTTTTATACATTTTTTATGAGTCAATCTTCAGGACTTTCCACTATTATAGAAGCCCTCCTTTTCGTCGCGGGAGAGCCGTTGGCGGTTGTAAAACTTGCCGATCTTTCCGGCCATTCAGTAGCTGACGTAACAGCGGCATTGGTGTCTCTTGAGCAGTCATGCGCTGAGCGGGGTATCCGCCTCTTAAAGCAACTGGACACGGCAACATTGGTTACCGCCCCTCATCTTTCCGGGTACGTGGAGAAGCTCATAAAAGAGGAGCTATTGGGCGATATTTCAAAGGCCGCGCTTGATACGCTTACCATTATCGCGTACCGGCACCCAATTGCGCGGGTGGAAATTGACTATATCCGCGGCGTTAATTCCTCATTTACCCTGCGCAATCTTATGGCGCGCGGTTTGGCGGAGCGTATTGCCGCGCCTGAAGGCCGGGGCTATTTGTACCGGCCGACCATTGAGTTTATGAAATATTTAGGCCTTACATCCTTTCATGAACTGCCGGAATATGATATTGTGCAAAAGGAGTTGTCAAAAGGTCTTGAAGAGAAGCCGGAGGAAGGGCATCATTAAAACACAAGAACATTAAAACATTAAAACATGAAAGCAACATTGGTATTTCAGCATGATATTTTTTTTAATGTTTTCATGTTTTCATGTTTTAATGTTTTCATGCTTATACGTGATGAATATGATTCCAAATACCAAACTATTTGCATCTGCTTTTCTCCTGTTTGTATTCGGGTTGGCGCTTGTCATCCCCGTCGTTCCTTCTGCTTCTTCCCGGAATACCACATCACTGTTGCATGCGGCTCTTGAAGATTCTTCTTCTGCTCCCACGCGGTCGGCGGTACCCGTTCTTTTGGCGCAGGGGGCAATGGTGTTTGATCCTTTACACAACGCGGTTCTTTTCCAGAAAAACGCCGATACGCCCCATGGTATCGCAAGCATTACCAAAATAATGACCGCATTCGCGGCGCTTGACCGGCTGGGTGAAGGGGAGATTATTACCATAAGCGCGGATGCCGTGGGTACCGAGGGCGCGGAAGGCGGCCTGTTGGTCGGAGAGCGGTTTACGCTCAAAAATCTCGCCGCCATTATGCTTACGGCATCTAGCAACGATGCGGCGGCTGCCATTGCGGAGCATGTCGGCCGGCTCTACGGCGCAACATATTTTCCGGAAAGCCAGCAGGTGTTTGTACGCATGATGAATGAGCAGGCGCGCGCTATGGGACTCACGCGCACCATATTCCGAAATCCGACCGGATTGGATCTTGATGAAAAGGCGGGCATTCTCAGCAATACGTCAACCGCGTGGGATATGGCTATACTCATCACGCGCACGCTGCGGGATACGGCGCTCTGGGATTTGCATAGGGCAGCGACAACTATTGTTTCCGAGAACGGCGTGCCGCATCACCTTGTCTCCACGCATGAGCTGTTCGGATCCTTGCCAGGCATCTGGAACGGCAAGACGGGGTTTACCGATACGGCGGGCGGCGCGCTTGCAACCATTGTGGAAGCGCCCGTAGGGAAGCTTTCCATTATCGTAGTGCTGGGATCCACACGGGACGGGAGGTTTGAAGATACGAAGGCGCTACTGGATTGGCTCCGGAATTAAAAGTAAATTACTATGGAATTATTCTAAGGAAATCCCAATGACCGAATGACTTAAATCCCAAAAGAAATTATATTGATAATTGGGTATTGGGATTTGGGCATTCCTTAGGTCAATTAGAATAATTAGAGAAATTAGAATAATTTTGCAATGGTTTCTCCCGATCTCACAACCAGCGTCATAAAAGTCTTGGGCGCCGCCGGCGCTGCGTTTGTCGTTGCGATGGCAATGACTCCTTTGCTTGCCCGGTATATGTTTAAGTTCCAGCTTTGGAAAGAACGCAGCGGCAAGACTGCCCTTGCCGGCGGGGATGCCACAACGTTCAATTCGCTTCACGACGAGACAAAAACACCCCGCGTAGGCGGCGTTCTGGTGTGGGGAAGCGTGTTGGCGGTAACGTTCCTTTTTTGGGGGCTGGATCGCGCCGGTGATAATGATTTGTTTCAAAAGCTCAATTTTTTAAGCCGGTCACAAACATGGCTTTTAGTGTTCACGCTGGGCACCGCGTCGCTTCTTGGTCTGGCAGACGACATGCTGCAAATAATTACGTCGCGCACGCAGTCGCTCAAAGGCGGCATTGATATCGCCACCCGGCTTGTCGCCGTTTCCTTGATAGCGCTGGTTGGTGCGCTTTGGTTTTACTACAAGCTTGATTGGCGCACGGTGTATGTTCCCGGCGTCGGCATTTTATTTATTGGCGCGTGGTATATTCCCTTCTTCGTGCTTACCATGATCGCGACGTTCAGCGGCAGCGTAATAGACGGCATTGACGGCCTTGCGGGCGGCGTCCTGGCGTCGGCGTTTGCCGCATACGGGGCAATAGCATTTTTCCAGAACCAGATTGACGTTGCGGCGTTTTCAGCGGCAACCAGCGGCGCGCTTTTGGCATTCCTGTGGTTTAACATCCCGCCGGCGCGCTTTTGGATGGGGGAAACTGGCATTATCGGGCTTACAGCAACATTGACGGTTATCGCATTTTTTACGGATTCCGTCCTTATTCTTCCAGTTATAGCGTTCCCGCTGGCGCTTGCCTCCGCATCGGATATTATACAAATCACGGCGCGTCGGTTTTGGGGGAGAAAAGTGTTCCGCGTAGCGCCCATTCAGCATCATTTTGAAGCAATCGGCTGGCCGCCGTATAAGGTTACCATGCGTTTCTGGATAATAAGCGCGGCATGCGCTATTATTGGAGTAGCTTTGGCTTTAGTGGGAAGATAGAAATAAATGCAAAATTCAAAATTTAAAGTTCAAAATTAAGGTGTCGCTTCGCGACCATTTATAATCACGCGAAGCGCGATACCAACACTTTGCACTTTGCACTTTGGACTTTGAACTCATCATGTATGACATCATAATAAAAAACGGCACCATAATAGACGGTACAGGCGGGGCGCCGAAGTCGGGATCAGTTGCGGTTAAAAACGGCAACATAACCGCATTGGGCCCTAATGCGAGCGGAGCCGCGAAAACGGTTATTGATGCCTCCGGTTATTTTATATGTCCGGGCTTTGTTGATTGTACCAACCATTCCGACACGCACTGGACGCTGTTTAATTATCCTTCGCAAGCAAGTATGCTTCGCCAAGGTGTTACCACTATACTGGGAGGTTCATGCGGCACGTCGCTGGCTCCGGTGCTTCATGGTACGGTGAGCGCTGAGTCGGTGCAAAAATGGGTTGACGCGTCGGAGATTAACGTAAACTGGTTGAGTATGAAAGAATACATGGAAGAGCTGGAACGCCATAAACTCGGCGTTAATTTCGGTACGTTGGTAGGCCATGGCACGCTGCGCCGCAATATTATGGAAGATTCCGTACGGCCGGCGAGCGCTGAAGAGTTGGGGCGGATGGCGTATCTTTTGGATAAGGCGCTGGCGGAACATGCGTTCGGCCTTTCATTAGGGCTTACGTTCAGCCATGGCCGCCCCGCTACGGATGAAGAGCTTACCGAGCTTGCAAAAGTTGTTGCCGCAAAGGACAGATTGCTTACAGTGCATTTGCGCGATGAGGGCAAAGATTTGCTGCCCGCCATAACGGAAGTGCTCCGTATAGCGCGAAATGCTCAAGTCCGAACGCATATTGTGCATGTAAAAGCGCTGGGCCGCGATGCGTGGGAATACTTTTCCCGCGCGCTGCAGCTTCTGCGCGGCGGCAGGGAAGAAGGCCTTGATATTACCATAAGCACTTTTCCCTATACGCGCACGGGTTCGCTGCTCTATGCAATGCTTCCGCCCTCAACCAGAGACGGCGGGAAGGATGCTATCTTGGATCGCATTGCCGACCCGAAACAGCGCCGCCTTGCAGTAGAAAATATTCGCGGATTTACGCTGCATTATGACAAAATTATTATTGCATCCGCAAAAAATACGCCGGACATTGCCGGGAGTTCTATTCAAAAACTTGCCCAAAGCGCCGGCATGCCGCCGGAAGAAACTTTTCTTGAAATTCTTGCCGCAAACGACCTTTCTGTTACAGTATTCAGCGAGACTATAAACGAAAAAAATATTGTCGCGGCATATATGGAGCCCTATGCGTATTTTGCAACGGACGGCATAGGTTACGAGCCGCCCGATGAAACTGGCGGCAAGGGGCATAATCTGGTGCATCCGCGTTCTATTGGCGCCGCGCCCCGGTTTCTTGCCGAGTTCGTCCGTAAGCAATCTATAATGCCGGTTGAGCATGCTATTGCCAAGATGACGAAAGCGCCTGCCGAGCTTCTGCGTCTGGACAATCGCGGCGTCTTGAAAAAGGGTGCCTATGCCGATATTGCGATTATAGATATGGAGCATATTGCCGACAACGCCACCTATGAAAATCCGTTCACGTATCCGGACGGAATACCATGGGTTATTGTGAACGGCAAGGTAGCGGTGGAAAATGGAGAGCTTACGGAGGCACGGGCTGGAAGGATACTAAAAGCATAAAATTCAAAATTCAAAGTTAAAAGTGAAAAGTTGTAGTTTAAAGTTCAAAGTTTTTTAATTTTTAACTGTAATTTTGAATTTTGCACTTTGAACTTTGAATTTCTTATAATGTCTTCCCGCATCCATAAACCTGATTATATTCTTCTCGCCATTACGGGCATACTCCTGATAATTGGCATGTTTATGATTGCATCCGCCTCGCCTGTCATGAGCTCTAGTAGGTTTGGCGACGCCTATTTTTTGCTCAAAAACCAATTTGTGGGGCTTGTGGTAGGATTCGCCGCTTTGCTTGCCGGATGGCGCATCCGGTATTCATTTTGGAAAAAAATGGCGCCTGTGCTCTTGATTGCGAGCTTGTTCCTGATGGCGCTGGTATTCGTGCCCGGCATCGGCCTTGAACTCAAGGGCGCTGCGCGTTGGATAGCGGTAGGTTCCCTGTCGTTCCAGCCTGCGGAAGTTGCAAAACTTGCATTCATTATTTATTTAGCCGCGTGGCTGGAAGCTAAACAGAACGAAATACGGGGCTTTGCTACGGGCTTTCTGCCGTTTTTGGTAATGCTCGGCATTATTTCGGTGCTTTTTATTCTCCAGCCTGATATTGGCACGTTGGGAGTTCTCGCGCTTACAGCAACGCTGCTCTATTTCTCCGGCGGTGGAAAAATAACCCAAATCGGCATACTGTTGCTTATGGGGTCAGCGGCGCTTGCGGTGCTGGTAATTCTTCAGCCGTATCGCATGGAGCGTATCGCGGTATTTCTGGAGCCGAATGCAGACGTGCAGGACAGCGGGTATCAATTGCGCCAAAGTCTCATAGCGCTCGGTTCCGGTGGCATGTGGGGCAAGGGGTTCGGTATGTCGCGCCAGAAATTCAACTATCTGCCGGAAGCTACGGGGGACTCCATTTTTGCCATATACGGCGAAGAGTTCGGGTTTATCGGATCATTACTGCTGGTGAGCGTGTTCTTTGCGTTCGCATGGCGGGGTATTCGCATAGCGCGGCACGCTCCGGATGTATTCGGGCGACATCTTGCCACCGGCATCACGCTGCTTATCATTATACAGGCATTTATCAATATGGCGGCAATAAGCGGATTGGTGCCGCTTACGGGGCTTCCGCTATCGTTCATAAGCTTTGGATCTTCCGCGCTGGTGGTTAACTTGGCGGAAGTCGGCATCCTCATGAATATTTCCAAGTATATACGCATATGAAAATAGTTCTTACCGGCGGCGGGAGTGGTGGGCATTTTACGCCCATTATTGCGGTGGCGCGGGAATTGCGGCGCATTGCGGATGATGAGAAGATAGTTTCATTGCAGCTTATATATATGGCTGATCAGCCGTTTGATTTGGAACAGCTGCGGCTTGATGATGTTGAGTTTATAAAAGTGCCAGCCGGCAAATTCAGGTGGTACTTCTCGCTCTTGAATGTAACCGATCCATTCAAAACGCTTTGGGGGCTTCTGCGCGCGTTCTGGATTACATACAAAATCTTTCCGGATGTGGTATTCGGCAAAGGAGGGTTTGCGAGCTTCCCCGTGCTGGCAGCCGCGCGGTTTTTCGGCATACCCGTCATTATCCATGAGTCCGACAGCACGCCCGGCAAGGTAAACCGCTGGGCGGCCAAGTTTGCCCAGCGTATAGCCGTCTCTTTTCCCGAAACGCTGGAATATTTCCCCAAAGATATTACCGCCTATACCGGCAACCCCATCCGCGCGCGGATTTTGGGCGGCAATGAAGAAGAAGCATTGGCGTTGTTTTCTTTAGAACCTCACATTCCCGTTATAGTAGTACTTGGCGGATCGCAGGGCGCGAAACCCATCAATGACATATTCGTTCAGCTTGCCGGGCGTCTCACGGAGGAGTATCAGATAATCCACCAGACCGGCAAAGACCATTACGATGATGTGCTCAAAGAAGCATCTGTTATTCTGGAGCATTCGCCCCATCGCGGCCGATACCGGATTTTTCCGTTTTTACGTGAAGATGAACTGCGCAATGCCGCCCGCCTCGCGAAACTTGTAATATCGCGCGCGGGGGCAAACACGCTTTTTGAGATAGCGGCGTGGGGCATTCCGAGCATAATTATCCCGCTGCCGCATGCCGCGGAAGACCACCAACGGCACAATGCCTATATTTATGCGCGCGCCGGGGCGTGTGAAGTTATGGAACAGCCGAATCTTACGCCGACGGTGTTCTTGAATCAGATTACAAAATTGCTCACGGACGAGAAGCGCCGAAGCCAGATGATAGCGGCTGCCCAGCGGTTCAGCCGCGTGGATGCCGCTGAAAAAATAGCCCGCGAAATAATCCGGGTTGGGTTGCATGAATAAAAACTTACTTTGAATTACGAAACGTGCTCTTGTCATTGCGAGCGAAGCGAAGCAATCCCGAAAAATACAGCAAACCATGGGATTGCCACGGGCTTTCAGCCCTCGCAATGACAGCGTTTTTTTGAGTTTCGTAACTCACAGAAACTTACTATTCGTCTTCAAGTTGCAATTTTCCCGTTGCCGGTATATAGTGGAATTATGTCTATCCGCATGCGGCATACCAAGGGTCATCGCAATAACCGGCGCCAGCATTTGAAACTGACGCATGTTGGCGTTACCGCATGCATAAAGTGCAGGGCAGTCGTTATGCCTCATACGGTGTGCGCAAACTGCGGCACGTACCGCGGGCGGCAGATGATTGATGTGCTGGCGAAATTAACAAAAAAGGAGCGTAAACAGAAAGAAAAAGAGCTTGAAGCTCAAGAGTCCAGCGATCAGCCGACAGGACAGCTCTCCCCGGAAGAACTTTCCCGAAAGTAATGAATGGAGTATATTTAGAGAGTAAGCAAGAAAGTAATTCATAGTCAATTTGAAATTTGCAATTTGAAATTATTATATGGCTTCTCGACATCTTGCACGTTCCATCGCAATGCAAACCCTCTACGAGTGGGATTTTAAAATCTCTCTTGGGTTTGCGGTTTCCGATGAGATGATTGAAGCAATGCTGGAGCGCAATATCGAGGAATTTGGTCCCGGCTTGGAAGATACGCAATTTGCACGCATATTGGTGAAGGGCGTTTTGGAGCACAAAGAGGATTTGAACGCCGTTATTGAGAAAGCCGCACCCGAATGGCCTATCCGTCAAGTTGCCGTTATAGACCGCAACGTGTTGCGCATTGGCTTATACGAACTCTTATTTGGCATACATAAGGAAGTGCCGCCCAAAGTGGCGATAAACGAAGCAATTGAGCTTGCCAAGACATTTGGCGGTATGAATTCCGGCAAGTTTGTAAACGGCGTGTTGGGAACAGTGTATCGTGAACTCGGCGAGCCCGGGAAGGAAGACAAGGCAAAAAAGGACTTGACGCCTGATGAACTTGCGTCTCTTCCGGTGGAAGACAAGGTGGGAGCGGTAGTATTTCGGAAAGGGAGCGATCGGATGTCTTTTGCGTTGGTGCACGACGTATTCGGGTATTGGACGCTCGCGAAAGGAAGCCCGGCGGAAGGTGAGAAGTTGGAGGACGCCATACTGCGCAAAGTCGCTGAAGAGACAGGCCTTACAAATACGAGCGTTGAAGATCGGCTCGGCGAGAATGAATATGTCGCGCATGATCCCGACAAAGGCAACATCCGGCGCCGCGTCGTGTATTTTTTGGTAAAAACGACGGATACGGATTTGCGGCTTGGCGCCAAGGGCGGACTGGACGATGTGCAGTGGTTTCAGGAGCGAGAATTGGACGAGTTAAAAATGTATGATGACGTGAAAGGGTTTTTTAAGAAGGCGATACAGATTATAAAGTAAAACGCAAAAGTCAAAACGCAAAACGCAAAACTACAACTCAAAACTTCAAACTTTTTAGTTTTGATTTTTACGTTGTAATTTTGAGTTTTGATTTTTGAGTTTTGAATTGATTTATGACAAAACAGCTTTCCGAGTTGGAAACAAAGCTGAGTGTTATTTTTGAGAACAAGGAACTTTTACAAACTGCCCTTACGCACCGTTCGTATCTGAACGAAAATCCTTCATGGCATCTGCCGCATAACGAGCGTCTCGAGTTTCTCGGAGACGCTGTTTTAGAGTTGGTGGTAACGCACTATTTGTACCTCACCTATGAAAACCCGGAGGGGGAGCTTACAAGTTATCGGGCGGCATTGGTAAACTCAAATATGTTGGCGGAGGTTGCGTCTGATCTCAATTTCAACGATTATCTTATGCTCTCGCGCGGGGAGGCAAAAGACGTCGGAAAGGCAAGAATGTACATTATGGCAAATACGTTTGAGGCAATTGTGGGCGCTTTGTATCTGGACCAAGGGTATGACGCGGCTTCAGAGTTTATAGGGCGCGTGTTGCTTTCGCGCTTGCATGAAGTATTGGATCAAAAACTCTACCGTGACGCCAAGAGTTATTTTCAGGAAAAAGCGCAGGAAATTACCGGCGTCACGCCGACATATCAGGTACATAAGGAGTGGGGGCCGGATCATGCAAAGAGCTTCGTGGTAGGCGTATATATAGGCGCAGAGCTGGTTGCCGAGGGCGAGGGCTCCTCAAAACAAGCGGCACAGCAGGATGCCGCTGAAAAAGGGCTTGTGGCCAAGAAATGGGAGTTATAAATTTTTGCTCCAGCAATGCTTGCTTATATACCACGGTTGCAAGCCATGGCGCCGGAACAGTTCCTGCGCCATGGCCTCGTTTCCTTCCTCGGTATATATATTATACCCGAGCGCGCGGGCCGTGTTGCCCCATATGGTAAGATTAATTTGGTATTTACCAATGTCATTGCGGTTTTTGATGCCAGTGATTACCGCCCCATTGGCATGGAATTGCTTTCCGCCGGATTCGCAAAGCGCTATTGCTTTGAAAATAGGCGGCAGCGCGGGGTAGGAGTTCGCCGTCAAGTCGTATGCCTGAATTTCCGGCACGCGCAAGGGCGCGTTGCTGTCAACAGCATGCGCAATCGCTGAGACGAGAGCTATATGCCGCATGGTCTGGGTGCGTTTTGCGGCGCGTTGGCTTTCTAGTATACCGCTTATAATGGGTATAAGGACAAGAAGGCACAGGAACGATGCAAATGCCAAATATATGCCCGCCCGCGATTGGTTTTCCGGCTGTGCGGCAGAATGATAATATGTAACATACAGGTTCATGATGGATGACCATAATCAAGAACATATAAATCCCGTTAGAAATTCAGGCAAGGATCGAGATAGCTCATATGGATTGCCCGAAGCAATAACCCATGCTGCAGAGCAGCGTGGTATTATTTCTAACGGGATAAAAGCATACGCGGCGTGGACACTCTCAGAGGACAACGCGCTCAAGGAATCATACGCTAAATTCTTGGAGGCACGCAAGCAATCACGCATGACGCTGATCTATTTTCTGCGCGTTTGGGAAGAGCGGCTTAGCCGCAAACAGAGCGCCATCCGTTCGCGGTTACGGCATTTGGGACTCCTTCCCGCCGCCGCGCAATTTCCGAAAGCTGCTGCGTGTGGTTTTGAGCGCAGGAGATCCGGTCCGCAAACGGATACGGAACCTCTGGAAATGAACCGGCAGTTTACGGATGCGTTAGCGTTTCTGGAAGACGGCGAGGAACACGTGTTTCTGACTGGCAACGCCGGCACCGGCAAGTCCACCCTGCTGAAATATTTTCTAAGAACAACCAAGAAAAATGTTGCCGTATTAGCGCCCACGGGCGTGGCCGCACTTCTCATAGGCGGGCAGACCATCCATTCGTTTTTTCGGTTTCCGGTCGGCATCACGCCCGAGAGCGTGCGGTATGTGGCCCGCGCCAGGCGGCCGACATACGAGGCGTTGGATGCCATTGTGATTGACGAAGTGTCCATGGTGCGGGCGGATTTGCTGGATGCCGTTGATGCGTTTCTGCGCAAAAACGGGCGCACGTCGCATAAACCGTTCGGCGGGGTGAAGATGATATTTGTGGGCGATTTATTCCAACTGCCGCCTATTGTGCCGAGCGGGGAAGAAGACTTATTCCGGCATCAGTATGAAGGCCCGTATTTTTTCAACGCGCATGCGTTTGCGAAGACGCCTGTGCGGTGCATAGAGCTTACCACGGTCTACCGCCAGCGGGATGATTCATTCATAAAATTATTGAATGCCATCCGTACGTCTTCGGCGACAGAGCGGGAACTTGCCGCTATAAACGCGCGGCAACATGCGTATCAAAAGGCCGACGGGCAGCGCCTTGCCATTTACCTCACCACGCGCACATTTATGGCAGATGAGATTAATCATCAACAACTTACCGCATTACCCGGCAGGGTAACTTCTTTCGAGGGTACGGTGGAAGGATCATTGGCGGAAAATGATTTTCCTACCGCAAAAACGTTGGCGTTGAAGCCGGGCGCGCAGGTCATGTTTTTAGTGAATGATCCAGCAAAGCGATGGGTGAACGGCGATATTGGCACGGTTTCCGATTTTATAAAAGAAGAAGGGAGTCCTCGTATCCGCGTTGCATTTGCGGACGGAAAGCGCGTGACAGTGGCGCCCTATCAATGGGAGAAGAACCGCTTTTTTTACAGCGCGGAGACGAAGCGTTTAGAATCGGAACCGGTGGGATTGTTCACGCAGTATCCGTTGCGCTTGGCGTGGGCGGTTACGATCCACAAAGCGCAAGGGAAAACGTTTGATAACGTAGTGGTTGATTTCGGCGAAGGCACCTTCGCGCCGGGCCAGGCATACGTGGCATTGAGCCGCTGTACGTCGCTGGAAGGGTTGACCTTGAAAACACCGCTGGAAAAACGGCATCTCTTCGTGGACGATCGCGTGGTTGAATTTATGAAGAGGATAAACTTGGGTGTCGGGTTCCCCAAGTGATTGACTTGGGAACCGGACACCCAAGTCTCCCGAGCGGTATTTGATATTTCAGCGTGTCCATGCTATAAAACTCCGCGTGGAATACGTAACCAAGCCTGAATTTTTTTCGGTACGCCGATCATTTGCCGGCCTGGGGTTGTTTGCGAAAATCTCTTTTAGACGAGGGGATTTTATTATTGAGTACGTGGGCGATCTTATTTCAAGCGCAAAACCGCACGGCTGCCGATGTTCCGCTTGCCGTGGCAAATAACTTATCTGTCAAACACTTAGTGTTTGACAGCTTCCTGTTGAAAGCAGGTCTTATGATATACTGGCAGGATGGCGCAAACATCATTTTCATACACACTGCGGCGCAGCAGGCGCGCGAGACGCATACGCCTTGCGGTGCACTATGATGGGCGCGTTATGGTTACTCTGCCTCTTCGTGCCAGCAAGCGGGAAGCCGAAGTGTTTTTACGGAGCAAGTCGGCATGGGTGCGTTCAAAACTGCAATCGTTTGCAACCGCGCGCCGACAAAATATATACGCATTGCCGAGCGGTATTGGCGCATATCGCAAACATAAAGAGGCGGCGCGGGCGTTTATTCGGGAACGTCTGCCGCATTTGAATGCCGCTTACGCATTTTCATACGGAGCGGTTTTTATCCGCAATCAAAGAACATTGTGGGGAAGTTGCTCCAAGAGAGGAAACTTGAATTTCAATTACCGGATTATGTTTTTACCGCCTGCCGTGCGCGATTATATCATTGTGCATGAGCTGTGCCATCTGAAAGAATTAAACCACGCACCCGCGTTTTGGGACCTTGTTTCCCGCATGGTTCCCAACCACAAAACAATCCGGCGGGAATTAAAGAAAATAAGCAAAATTCTTTGATAGTAGGACTTCCGAAGTCCTATTGAGCTTTCATAAACAGCTTAACATGGTTGTCTTCTCAAAAATGCTTTAGAATAGGCATTTTACTGGACATACGTTTGTTAAGTGGATAGTGAAAGGTCAATAGATATGTTTTATCATTTAAAAAGTATTACTATGATATACGATCGTGATTTATAGTAATACTTTAAAAAATCAATAACCGCACTGCAAGCAGTGCGGTATGCCGTTATTGATCCCGCCGTTGGCGGGATTTATTTTTTTGCACCCATTCATCCATGTGGCAACCCGCAGGGTATTCTGGGCAAAAAATAAAAAAAACGCCGGTGCGTGCACGCGGCGCTGAAGGCACTATGCTAACTTTTCTTTCTGCGCCGCAAGCGGTTGCGCAGACGCTTGTTTTCTTCCCGCAGGCGTTCTAGTTCCAGATGGAGAGGTATGAACTTTTCTTCAAAGATCGCGCGCATGGAATTCAGCAACACTTCGATATCTTTAGCTTCTTCTTGCATACTTTCTTCACGTTCATGCAATAAAAAGATTTCATGATCCAGCAGCTGTGTTTCCTGCTTTACAACTTCCCAATCGAGTTCAATATGTGTCGTGATATCGTCCTGTAAAAGGCACCATATCCCGAAGTTGTCGGATGACGCCGAGGGTTGCCGTCCCCGCATATCTTCCACTATCTCTTGTTTTCGCTCCGAGTTGGCGGAAAGGTATTCCCACGCTTTATATATTGTACGAATATCTATCCTATATGTAGATAATTTTATATTGATTCCGAGTAGCTGGTTTGTTCCTATGGCTGCTTCTCCCGCTTTTCCGCGCGGGAGCGTATAGGTATCCGGGAGATACCGGCAGACGAAATGCTGACGTAGTTGTATCTCTATGGGCATATTTTCCCGATACATTTTGGAAGCAAGTAGAAAATTTCCTGCCATATTCTCATCCTCCCTTTACAAAGATTTTGGGGTATGTGTATCATAGAATATATAGAAAGTCAATAATAATTATGAAATTTTTACTGGATTGGATAATCAGCGCTTTCATTATTTTTATACTGGCCTATGTTCTGCCAGGCGTTTCGGTTGCAGGATATTTTGCGGCTTTGGGCGCGGCCATAGTGATTGGGCTTGCCAACGCGACAGTGAAGCCGCTTTTGATTGTGTTGACTTTGCCGATAACTATACTCACGCTTGGGTTGTTTTTGCTTGTAATAAACGCACTGGTGATATTGCTTGCGGCGTGGATTGTGCCGGGCTTTGATGTGTCAGGCTTTTGGTGGGCATTGCTGTTTAGCGTAATACTCTCGCTGGCAAATATGTTCCGCGGGCAGTATGAGAGAACGTATCGCGCGGAATAAATTTCATTTCAAATAAAATAAAAATGCCCGAGGGTCCGGGCATTTGCGCTTTTTAGATGGTTTTATTTCGCAAGCGCAAATAACACGCCTTCGAGAAATTCTGTGAATTCCCCATATTTGTGCATAAAACCATTTTCGTATATCCACCATTCGTTTGAAAGGTGGAGCACCAATAGCATCCTTTCTTCCAATTTCTTAAACTGCTTCGCAAGGCGCTGTAGTCGTACAAGTATAGCTGGCTGTTCTGGCAATGTTGCCAACGATGCTGGCGCGACAATTAACACGCGCTCGCGATCGAAAGAAACAGGCTCAAGAAGATCCAATGGTGAGAGCTGTTGGCGCTTATGGCGAATATTAAAATGTTCGAGAGATGAAGATATTAAAACCGCATATTCGTGATCCTTTTTAGCCGTAGAGTGCAAGATTAAAGTATTATAGAAGCGCTTGTTAGCGTATTTCTGTTCCAAATGGGGAAACAGTGATTCGGTACCATGAAGCTTATGCATACATCCACCTCCTTTCATTTTGAATGCTATCAAAAAAATCAAGTACTATCAAGAGCACTGCGGCTGAATTTATATTCTGGTTGTGCTACCATACGAATAGTATGTATCTTTCTAAAACGCGATTATGTATATTGCTTGGTCTTGGTATCCTTTTATTGGTAGGAGGGTTTTTGTTGCGCGGTGAGCTATGGACAGAACCCAAGGGGGCAGATGTTTTAAATTTTGCAGACTGCGAAGCTGCCGGATATCCGGTAATGCCTGCCCGCCAAGTAGGCGGGGAATCCCACCCCCGGCAGTGCCGTACGCCGGATGGGCGGACATTTGTTGAAAAGCTGGATGAAGATACCACGGAAACTAAGATGGAGGATGGGAAACAAGACAGCGGTGTAAAAAAAGATACCGGCGAAGGGGAAATTATAGAAGAAACCGGGCGCGAGCGGGGCGGCTGCATGGTTACGGGATGCAGCGGGCAGGTATGCGCGGATGGCGATGTTGTCACAACATGCGAGTATCGCGCGGAGTATGCATGCTATGAACAGGCAGTATGCGAGCGGCAGGCAGACGGCCAGTGCGGCTGGACGCTGACGGCAGCCATAGGACGGTGCTTGCAAGAGATGGGGGATGGGGATCAGAAATTTCAAACCTCTGGCATTGAAGGCCGCGTGATACTTGGCCCGACCTGTCCCGTAGTGAAGGAACCTCCTGATGAAGAATGCGCGGATAAGCCATACAAAACTCAAATTGCCATTTATAAAGCAAATGGTACTGAATATATAAAAACTGTTTCTACGGATGAAGATGGATTTTATCGCGTTGAACTCCCAGGTACTGCCTATGTTTTGCGTACAATGGGCAGGTCGCCGTTTCCGGCGTGTGAGGAAGTTGAGATCGTTGTTCATGAAAACTGGATAACGGCAGACATATCCTGCGACACGGGGATTCGGTAAATTTGGATATGCGTAATCAAGAGTTGCCACAACATGCGGTAGAACATATACCCTCTGCCGATATGGATTCTCTTCCTTTAAGAAAGGAGCGCATTTTGCGTTTTGCGGAGGACGCCCGCATTGAACACAAAAAAGCGCCGTGGGCTAAAAGATGGCATGCGTTTAATAAAAAAGTGAATCATGCGGCCTTGGCAACCCTTATGCTTATAGGCGCGGAAACCGGCGTTATGAAGAAGGCAGATGTTGAACATCCAAGCGGTATTACACACGAACAGCTGTATGATTATCCGCTTGATGAAGTCACCCGCACGCAGCATACGGAAAAATTGCTTGAGAAAATAGATGTTGCAGCGCCTGTTGGAAAAGAACGATTTCCGGAACGTGATATGCAGGACAAAGATTATGCAAACATATTTTTAAAACTCGGCCCGGGTTTGCGGCATATGATAGTGTCGCGGCTGATTGATTCCATAGAAGTGCGGCCCGGTACCCCCGAGGAGCTTACAGGAAACATTGCGAACTTTGAGAATGAGGAATGGGCTCAGACAAGTACCGTTGCCGCGCGTGTTACAGGATTTGGCACGGAACAACAAATTATACAATTATACACGCAGGCAAAGGCGGAACATACACCTTGGAAGGAAGAGGAAACTTTTTTACATGAACTCGGTCATATTGTACATGGGGAAGATGTAGATGGCATTTCGTCGCGATGGCTCGGCGCAATGCGGCAGGAAAAAAAAGATGTATCGCCCTATCCGGCAGCAATTGGGGAAAAATATATACACGATAAAATTATTGAAGATTTTGCTGTATCGTTCGCTGATACGATACACACCCCCCTCTTGTTTTCTCAAGAGCATCCTGCTCGCTTTCAGGCAATGGTGCGCCTTCTGCGTGAGATGGGAAATGACGAGACGTGGGATCCGCGTGTGGAATCTGAGATACATATATATGGTGAAGAAAACAAAAATGTACTCGAAATTCCACCGGCGGACAGACTGTCAATAACGCCGGAAGATGATGAATATTGATATGAATTGTATTTTTGTGTTTCAAAAACAGTCAGGCGCCTATGCCGCGAAAATAAAACGTAATCAAGGCAACTTTTTTCTTGCTGAAAAAAATACTGACAAGCATAGGTATGCCGCGATTGAGAAAATTTTGCTTTCCATTCAGCCGACATATATACGCGGTGTAACGCGTGAAAAAGAAGGAATACAAGAAATTATAGATACGCAATCCTCTCTGCCGGATTCCTCCCCATTGTTTTGGGTGCAAGCATCCGAAATGCTCTCAAAAGCGATGCCAGATTATTATTTTATTCCTCAGCAAGAACCGATTACATGGGAACGTATTGAACGCGAAATTGGCGGCTATCTTGGCAGTGGAATGTTGGACGAACATGAATATCACGCCATCACCGCGCGGCTTTCTTCCGCCTCTGAAAAGGAGTTTATTTTGATGCATGCGTTGTTGCAGCGCATGCATGCGATATTTCAAGGTTTTGAATTCAAGGAAGAACAAAATCATTGATTACGAATATGTCCCAATACTACCATGCAAACCGGACGAGGAATGTGTATGCGCCGGGCGGCAGCGAGCCGTTTAAGCTTTCGCGTTCCAAAATTGAGCTTTACATCGAGTGTCCACGGTGTTTTTATCTGGACCGGCGGCTGGGTATCGGACGCCCACCCGGGTTTCCATTTAATCTGAACTCCGCGGTGGACAAACTTTTAAAAAAAGAATTTGACATTCATCGCGCGGCAAATACCAAGCACCCTTTGATGGAACATTATGGCGTGGACGCGGTGCCATTTCAGCACGAAATGATGGACGAATGGCGGGAGAATTTTAAGGGCGTGCAGTTTTTGCACAAGCCGACAAACTTTTTGGTTACGGGCGCCGTAGATGACATCTGGGTAAACCCAAAAAAAGAACTGATCGTGGTTGATTATAAAAGTACCGCCAAAGATGCGGAGGTGAATATAGATGCCGATTGGCAGATGGGCTACAAGCGGCAGATGGAAATATACCAATGGCTCCTGCGGCATGGTAATGTCAAACACTTAGTGTCTGACACGGGGTATTTTGTGTACTGCAACGGGCGCACAGACCGCGCCGCTTTTGACGGCAAGCTGGAGTTTGATGTAAAACTTATTCCTTATACCGGAGATGACGGATGGGTTGAAGGAATGCTTGGAGACATCAAGCTATGTCTAGATTCGGATGATATGCCTGTTCAAAGAAAGGGATGCGACTATTGCCAATATCGGGAGGCAACTGCTTCTGTAGAGATATATAGAACGCACAGTATGAAATAGCGCTCATTGTGCTTTGACGACCCGAACGCCAATTAGCGTTCGGGTCGTCAGAGTGCTATTTCATAATGTAATGTCTATAGTGTACCGTAATTTTATCCACAGGAATATAAATTTAAATTGCAGGCGTGTGGTATTATAAAAACGTCGAATTTTATTACTATAATGTAATGACCATGCATGTCGCCTCAAAGTTGGTAGCGGTTTCTTTTTAATATGAAGATAAAGCATGTTTTTTTATCAAGCAGTTTTTTTATTGCATTAGCATTCTCGCCAATTGCCGCGTTTGCGGATCATAACGATTTCCATACCATCCAACAATTACAATCACAGCTTGCGTCTTTACAGCAGGCTTTTTTGTCGTTGTTTGCGGCTGCTACTCCTGCTCAACCAGCGAGAGGAACCAGTACTCCCGCAACTCCTGCGACACCGGATAAAAAAATAACTCCTATTGTTCCTTCTTTTCCGGTAAGCACGCCGCCTACTTCCACACAACCAGCGCAACAGGCAACTCCGGCACAGCCTTATGTGGGAACAGATCAGTCTGCAACACCGGCGGAAGAAGCAACACCTACTCAACTTGGGTCTTCGCCAAAAGCGGAAGTTTGTTATACATGTCCGCAGTCTCCTGTTATTCAACCGGAAGTTGTCCAACAGCAATCATCGCAAGAGACAAAAGAAGTAATACAAAACTTGCGAACGCAAATCGGGGAAGTTCAAGAACAGCTTACTAAAGAATTACAAAACCGGATCCAATTATTACAAACACAAGTTGCGGAATTACAATCTCAACAGCAAGTTGTTTCAAGAATTCAAAGATCAGCATCTCCTATGTCAGAACTCGCGCTTACGAGAACATTACAACGCGGATCTACCGGAGATGATGTAAAACAATTACAGGAATTTTTGGCGCAAGATAAAAATGTTTATCCCCAAGGCCTTGCAACGGGGTTTTATGGGCCCGCGACGGAAGCGGCCGTAAAGCGCTTTCAAGAAAAGAATGGCATTGAGGCGGTTGGCATTGTGGGGCCTAAAACCAGAGCAATGCTTTCTGGTCTTACCGGCAGTAATTGCGCAAGTTCCACTACGCGGCCTTGTTTTGACCGTGTTACTCCAGGGAGAGTGGTCGGACTCGCGGCAAAAACGGGAGAGAATGTTTTTCAGGCATGCATAAATAGTAAATCTCGCAGTCTGCGAGGATTTGGACAAACGAAAACAGCGCTTGCAGAGTCAGAACAATATCAATATTGTTTTGAAGGAAACAGCGCCGTTCACGTTCGCTGGTTTTCAGGTTCTGCCTCCACTATAACCGGATCGGTTCTGCCGCCTTCTACGGATATCACTCCTCCCGTGCGTTTCAATGAAGCGCCTTCCGGCACGTTTCCCGCAGGCACGACATCCGTCACTATATCATTGAATACTGATGAAAATGCTACTTGTAAATATTCTGCGGATGCGTCAGGGGTAAGTTATGAGCAAATGGCAAATACATTTTCCAATACGAATTCCACATCTCATTCCTCGGTTGTATCGGTGATGTCGATAAGTCCGTCGTACCCAACAGGATTTGGATATAATGTCCGATGTCAGGATAGCGCGGGCAACGTCAACACGGATGATTATCCTATTTTGTTTTCAGTAGCAAACAATCCTGTTCCCGAAATTGTCTTTGCACAGTTGCCAGGCGGAACAGTTGGCACACCATATAGCGCAAAAATCTCTGTGCAAAGCGGAACGCCGCCGTTTACATGGAGTGTTGCGGCCGGCGCGCTTCCGGCTGGCCTTGCGCTTGCCACCGTTGATGGCCAAGGAAGCATTTCAGGCAATCCTATCACCGCTGGCACTTTCAATTTCACCGCCAAAGTTTCTGATAGGGATGGTTTGAGTGACACCGAGAACTTTAGTATCACAATTGCGCCAGCATCGTCCACGGCAATCCTTACGTGTCCAGCTACCCCCGACTTTCAATGGGTAGGAAGTTTTGAAACGGGATGGGATCCGGCAACATGGAATTTTTCTACAAGCGATTCAACAAAAAATAATCTGGAAAATATCGTCATGGCAGACATGATCAAAACTAAAAACGGCGCGTTAATCGCGGGCGGAGTGAAATCAGTAAAAGACAGCGCGGGAACAATAACCGCGAAAGTTCCAGTTATCGGCAAATCATCTGATAACGGGAAAACGTGGACATTGGTGAATATCCCCTATGTTGTATCTGACCCGAATCGCACCTATGATTCTATACGCTCCCTCGCAGAGGATAAAAATGGTGTGTTATTTGCCGGCGGCTCGCGACTTTGGAAAAGTAATGACGGTGGCGCCACATGGATATTCGTGCAAAAGCCGCCGTCTGCGCTTTCGCCGTCCGATTCCGTAGTAGTGAATAATCTTCTTGTGCAGCGAGACAACGTGCTTGTCGCCACCGTTGGTCTCTCACTCTATGGCACTGCCGAGGTATATCGCAGCGCCGATAGCGGGGCAACGTGGCAGAAATTATTCACGCATTCCAGATGGTTAGAATCCATCGTGGAGGCGGACGATGGCGCACTGGTATTTATGGATTCAGAAGATATACAAGTAAGCGATTCAAAGCAGTACCGCGGCATCTATCGCTGGATCAATGGAACCTTGACAAAAACGTTCAGCGCGTATCTTTACTGGGGCGGCAATCCCCACCAGTACAGAATTGCTAAAAATAAAGATGGACAACTGTTCTTTATCGGGAAAATTCCAGAAGATCCCTACACTGGCGGAACAGTAGAACGGGGATCAACACATCTTGTTGCATATACTTCAATGGATCACGGCTCTACATGGATTCGGGGAGGAACGCTGCCAGTTTCATTCCAAAACGGTCGAGTTTTGGGTAGCGCTGAAAGCGAAGCGATGTACGCGATTACCTATACCACATGCCAAGGCGATGGGTTGTATAAATCATCCGACTCCGGCGCCAACTGGGCACTGATTACTGACGGCCCGGGGAGTTACGCATGGGGAGGTTTTGTTAATCAACTGATTCCCCATGTAGAAATAGGAGGTGCTGTTCTTTCTGTTGCACGCGGCGCGGTATTTTCCAACGGACCGGTTCCTGCGCCAGTTTCTACGCAAACAACAACTGCCCCGCAGCCGGTTCCTGAAATTGTCTTTGCACAGTTACCAGGCGGAACAGTTGGAACACTGTATAGCGCAAAAATTTCTGTGCAAAGCGGAACGCCGCCGTTTGCCTGGAGCATTGCGGCCGGCGCGCTTCCGGCTGGCCTTGCGCTTACCACCGTTAATGACCAGGGAAGCATTTCGGGCAATCCTACTACATCTGGCACTTTCAATTTTACTGCCAAAGTTTCTGATAGGGATGGTTTGAGTGACACCGAGAACTTTAGTATCACAGTTGCGCCAACCGTATCAAGCGCCGCAATTTATATCACACCGCCTGCCACGACCCGCGTAAGTGTATCAAGTAATGGCACGCAGGGAAACAATATAAGTAGCGGCGGCCCCGCTATAAGTAGTAATGGACGGTATGTGGTATTTAGCTCAATAGCCACTAACTTGGTATCAGATGACACCAATGGCGTGTCAGATATCTTCATTCATGATCGAGAAACCAAAACAACAACCCGTGTGAATGTAGCAAATGACGGCACACAGGCAAATGGTCCATCACCAGCAACAGATGATGTACCAGTAATAAGCGCTGACGGGCGATATATAGTTTTTAGCTCAACAGCAACCAACCTTGTGTCAGATGACACCAATGGCATGTCGGATATCTTTATTCACGATAGAGAGACCAGAACAACAACCCGCGTGAGCATAGCCGACGGTGGTAGTCAGTCAAATGGCGTGAGTCAGACGCCGAGTTTGAGCGCCGACGGGCGATATATTGTTTTTGCTTCTGATGCATCAAATTTGGTTACGGGTGATACCAACTTACAGCAGGATATCTTTATTCACGATAGAGAGACCAGAACAACAACCCGCGTGAGCGTTTCTTCAAGCGGTGGTCAGGGATTTGGAGCATCAAGTTTTTATCCGGCCATCAGCGCCAATGGCAAGTTTGTGGCATTCCTTTCTTTTTCTACGGGGCTTGTTTCCGGTGATACAAATGGTCTTGGCGATGTGTTTGTGCATAATCGAGATACAAAAGAGACTACGCGTGTGAGTATCACGAATAGTGGCCTCCAGAGTACCGGTATCGCAGGGCCAAGCTCTCTTTATGCGCCATCAATAAGTTCTGACGGCCGCTATGTCACGTTTGTTTCTAGCGCATCTGATCTTATCTCTGGTGATGCTAATGGCGTGGGGGATGTGTTTGTCCACGATCGTGTTGCTAAGACCACGACTCGGGTGAGTGTTTCCTCGATGGGAGGAGAAGGGAATGGTCATAGCGTAAATACTACAATCAGTGCTGATGGCCGCTATATGGTTTTTGAATCTTACGCCTCAAACCTCATAGTCGGAGATACCAATTCCCAACCCGATATTTTTGTGTATGACCGGGAGACAAAACGGACAAGCCGCGTAAGTATTTCTGATAGCGGCCAACAGGGTTCGGCTGCGCATATCTTCGGGGATCCAGCAATCAGCGCGGATGGTCGATTTGTGGCCTTTGCTTCAGCATTTTCAAATCTCGTTCCTGGCGATTCTAATCTCAAGGGTGATATCTTTTTCCACGAACGATTGCCCGCAGGTGTTGTCGGGAAAGAATACCGTGCAGCACTTACGGCGGTAAATGGTGTTGCGCCGCTCCGTTGGAGTGTGAAAGTCGGTTCATTGCCTTCAGGTCTTGCTCTTGATTCTTCAAGCGGCGTTATCTCCGGTATGCCTTCCATCGCGGGGGTAGCCGAGTTCACAGTGGAGGCCACTGATGGAAGAAGTGTCATCGGATCTCGGGTGTTAGCCATTGAGATTGCGGGGGCTCCGATCGTTGCATCTCTTTCGTCGGCTCCTGCATCCAGCATAATGGTACTCTATCCAAACAGCGGAGAACTTTTGATGGTTGATGAAATGGTTACTATTTCATGGACCTCAAGCGGTTTAGTGTCCAAAACTGTTGCCATTAAAATACTTAAGGATGGAAATCTCTTCACGACATTGGGAACCAAAATTCCCCAGAACGCGGAAAGCGGTACATTCAGCTATACTTGGAGTGTTCCGGCTAACATGCAGAACCTTACTGGATTTACGATTGAGATTTCTGACTCGGCTGATCCAGCTATAAAGGATGCAAGTGACGGTCCTTTCAGAGTCGGTTACGCACCCGCTTCTGCCACATGGCACAATGGATGGCTGCCGGATACATTTATTGATCGGGTCAATTTCACTTTCGCCACCTCGTCGTATCCAACTGTACAATCGCTACGCATTTATGAAAAGCGGCCGGGAGACAGTGCGTTTAACTCTGTGGCAACCTTTTCGCTACTCGTGTCATGGAGGTGTAACAGTAATGTTGTTAGCGTCACCGGTTGGGCATTGGATTTTGGCTGTGGACGCTCTGATCCACTTGGCTCATTGGATCAATGGACCGCCCGGCGCACCAGCCAATTTCATTCATCAACCTACCTGGTTGGTACCTACGAGTATTACGTTGCAGCTGTTGATTCTTCAGGTAATGAAACAATCCTTCCTCCATCCGGATTTGCGCGTGCCTCATCAAAAATAATCAAGAAGTATGCAACGCCGAAGGTAAAAATTGTAAGCCCATCTGGCGCTCAAACAATCGGTTCTCCTATAACATTTCAATGGACACTTACGAGTGGTTGGCCTGTAGGTACAGCGCCTAGTTATCGCATTGCTCTTTATGATAGCGATACGCGGCAGGTGTATTGGCAGAAATTTATGTATAATTATGCGCCCGCCGGATCCATAACCGGATCCTTTGTCTATGATGGTCCAGCGCTTGATCCCGCAAAGAAGTATATTGTGCTCATTGATGCCGGCCGTATTATCATGAATCAAGACTCATTGGCTTGGGATACTTATAACGCAATGCCCGAGGTCGTAACCACTATTTGGATAGATTCTACGGCTTTGACCACATCAACGCTTTCTATTACAACTACTAATTTACCAGCTGGCGCGTGGGGTATATCTTATTTTGGAGTTAATCAAGATGGATCCCTGCGTAGTGTAGCGCTTTCGGCAACCGGAGGCGTTGCGCCCTATCAATGGCAGATTGTGGGAGGCAATTTCCCCAATGGGCTTAAACTTGCTGCAACCGGCCAGATTTCACAATGGCCATTGGTGGTACCCGGGACCTATACATTTACCGCGGGTGTTACCGACAGCGCGGGAGCGAGTGCTACAAAAGTATTGAGTATAGAAGTCAAATCAGATCAAGGCGGATATTGGGGAGGGAGTCAGTACGATTCACATCGCTTTGTGCGGTCTGTTCGCTTCGGGTTTGATAGAACAAAATTTACTGATGTGCGCGCTATTCGGCTCTATGAGAAAAAACCGGGAGAAACTCAATTTGCGTTGAGTGGATCATTTCCACTTGCCAGTACCGCGTGCGGAACGAGCGTTACCACTGATCTAAATTGGTCGCTCGGGTTTTCCTGCAGGACAGATTATGAAGCATGGACCGCAACATCGCGCATATTTGACTATGGCAATACTGTTCCCATCGGGGAATATAGTTATTATGTGGCGGTAGTTGATTCCACAGGCATTGAAACCATTATTTCCGATATGCTGCATCAGCATGCATTATCTTCTACGCGTATTATAAGTCCAACCTCCGCGTTCTCGCCGGTCCTGCAGCCGTTTACCATTCAGTGGACCGTGCCGCAAAGCGGATGGCCCGCTCACTGGGCAAGCACCATTACAGCCGGTTACTCGATTCATGTTCATGAAGAAGTAAGCAGAACCCAGGTATATCGAAGCACTGTTTCGGTTCCTATCAGCAGTCAGACTGGTTCAAAAGCGTATGATGGTCCTATTCTTGATCCTGCCAAACTCTATCGCGTCGGGGCATATTATAGTTATCTGGGGATTGATTATGCTAATCGCGCGCGTGTTAATTATCTTACCATGACAGAGAACCCCACCACGTTTTTGGTAAATCCATAACTATCTTTAAAAATTATATGAACGAACAATCATTACATACAAAAAACATCATTATCACTGTTCTCGGTGTTTTGCTTGTAATAAGCACGGGGCTCGGCGTGTATATGACGTAAAAAGGGCCCATCATGGTGAGCAAAGAGGGAGGCAAAGAGCTTTGCGAGATGCTGCCTCTTCTTTCCGATCCTCTTGATCAAAATGGAGGGTTTGGCGCAACTCCCTATATCGCGCGCGATATATGCCATTTTGTCTTCGCGATTGAAAAAGATGATCCTGCGATTTGCGATAATCTCAAAACAGGCGAATTCAAGGCGCAATGTTACGCAACATCCGCTTCCAAGAAAAATGATCCTTCTCTCTGCGACAAAGCGCCTATTGACGTCCGTGATAAGTGTTATTCTTCATTAGCCCAGCAGATGGGCGGCGGACTTGCTGTATGTGAAAAAATTCAACGAGCTGATGATCGTGACAACTGTTTTTCAAACCAGGCATCTCGCATGGGAGATGTAGAGCTTTGTAAAAAGATAGGAAATATCAATATACGCGACGGTTGTTACATGAATCAAGCGCATCGGGATCCTGCCCACTGCGGCAAGATTACTGATGTCCGCATGCGCGAGGACTGCCAGCGAAACTTGATGCGCTAATATCATGATTATGAAAACGATAAACGAAAATACCAGTACGAGCTCATAAACTCAAGTAAACGCAAGGATTGTGACTAACCGAGCTTTATTCCGGTTACACCGGAAGACAGCACACTCCCCCACCAAAACTTTTGGTGGGGGAGCGCATCCGGAATAGTAATATAGCGTGATTATTCAAGTTTGTTAAATACCCCACAGTAATCCACATGAATAGGAAAATTTTGTTGCGGAAGTGTGATATGATGAAAGAATGGATGGAAAACAAATAACGCTTGATGTTCTTGCTTCCCCCGGATGCGTTAATTGCGCGCTGTTTGAGGAATACTGGCATACAATAGAAAAAGACTGGCCGAATGTAACCTTCCGGCATGTTGATGTTACCACGCCGGAAGGGCAAGAGATGGCGGGGAAGTTTATGATATTTGCTTCTCCCGGTATTATTATAAACGGGGAGCTTTTTAGTACGGGAGGATTTGATAGGGAGAAGTTTTTGGGGAAGTTGAAGGAATTATCAAAATAAATTATTCTAATTACCCTAATTATTCTAATTGACCTAAGGAATGTCCAAATCCTAATACCCAATCATCAATATATATAGTTTCTTTTGGGATTTAAATCATTTGGTCATTGGGATTTTCTTAGAATAATTAGGTCAATTAGGGTAATTAGAATAATTATGAGCATGAATATAAAATCTAATTATAGATACGTTGAATGGTCCCTTCGCCTCGGTCTTGCTGCCATGTTCGGCTACTCGGGGATTGATCTTATCTGGCATCCGACCGGGTGGCATTGGGCTGTCCGCGGGTTACCTATGGTATTTCAGAATATCATAAACGCGATTGGTATCAACACCTATCTACAATTGCAAGGGGTTGTTGAATTGTTTTTTGCGCTTGTGTTTCTATTTTGGATTTGGCCGAAGCTCACGCGGTTTGTAGCGCTGCTCGCCGCTTTTGAAATGGCGTTTATTCTCCTGTTTGTAGGTGTTGATCTCACCACGTTCCGCGATTTCGCGCCGCTGGGCGCTGCGGCAGCGTTATACTTTTTGTTGCAGGACAAGCCGTAATACTATATCCGCTAACGCTTACATTGCGAGTTCAAAATGCAAAGTCCAAAGTTGCAGTCCAAAGTTTAAAATTATAGAAGTTAACTTAAAGGAAACAAGATTGCATGAAAACTTTACACTTTGCACTGTAACTTTGCATTTTGAACTTTGAATTTTGCATTTGTACATGCCCCCAGAACAAACCAAACTTAAAACATTCCTAGCCATATCCGCTGTCGGGATATTTGCGCTCATTACGTTCGGCGCGCTGTGGGGACTCTTTTGGGGTCCTTCCGTTCCCGTTGGTGCGGGTTGGTATCTGTTTAGTTTTGCGGCCGGTATCACCATGATCGTACTGCCATGCACGTTTCCTTTGGCATTTGTAATCGTGCCGCTATCCATGGGGAAGGGCGTGGCAAAAGGGCTGGGCATAGCATTGGCGTTTGGCGCCGGCGTGGCGTTGATGCTAAGCGCGTACGGCATTATCGCCGCCGCTATCGGTGAAGTTGCCGTCGGTACGCTGGGCGCGCCGCTGGAGACGGTAAAAAACTGGCTTTATTTCATAGCCGGTATTTTTGCCTATATTTTCGCATTGGGAGAGCTGGGATTGGTGCGTTTTCGCATGCCAACATACTCTGGCGCGGCTCCCGCATTTATCCAACGGCAAGGAGATTATGCCAAAGCGCTGATGCTGGGGCTTTTTTTGGGCAACATCGGCGTGGGGTGTCCGCATCCGGCGACGCCGGTAATCTTGACGCGCATCGCGGTATCGGGCGATATATTTTACGGCTGGCTGCTTTTCTTCGTGCATGCGATAGGGCGCGTGCTTCCGTTGCTGCTGCTTGCCATACTTGGTATTTTGGGCGTCAACGGCTTGCGTTGGCTCATAGCGCGCAAAGACAAAGTGGAGCGCGCGACAGGGTGGGGCATGGTGTTTGTTGCCGGCTTCATTTTAGTGCTGGGGCTTTTTACGCACGATTGGTGGGTGGCGTCCGGACAGCATGTGCTTTTTGAAGAGTTGACGCAAGAACACGCCATCACAAGCATATTTGCGAAACGCATCGGTCAGGGACAGGCGCATACGCATGGTACCGAGGAGCTTGTCGGCAAGACCGGTTTATTTGGTTTGCCGCTGTGGTTAGGAAACTGGGCATTAGTGTTGTTGTGGATTGTACCCATGTGGTGGTACTATATAAATAAACGTAAAATGCAAAGTGTAAAATGAAAAATTAATGTGTCGCTTCGCGACGATCAATATAAAAAAGAGAATCAAGATTCACGAAGGATAATTCTTGAATCTTGAATCGTAAATCTATTACATATGGAAGAAGAACAAAAAGTAGAAAATAGAAATTTGATAAATCCTGAAGCCGACAAACTTCGTTTTTGGCTTTTGGGCACCCTTACGCTGTTATTTTTAATAACGTTTGTATATTATCTGCCTCTGCGGTTTCGTGAACAGGTCGCCGTCAGCGATGACCATCTGCATGATGAAAGCGGCATGATGGACATGATGCATATGCATGATGATGGCAGTATGCACGACCACAGCGAAGATGCGCACGCGGGCCATACGTTGCCAGGCGCATCGGAGATTGAGCGCCTGCCGCTCAAGACGCCGGCAGACCGTGTAGATCGTCTTTTGTTTGAAGAAATTCAACAATACCGGATATGGAAAGGGAAAACTGATATAGTAAAAGAATTTCGCCTGGAAGCAAGCGAGTTCCGCTGGGAATACGCGCCAGGCCAATGGGTGCACGCCTGGGGGTACAATGGCCAGGTTCCGGGGCCGGAAATCCGCGTTACGGAAGGAGACCGCGTGCGCATCATCGTAAAAAACAATTTACCGGACGCCACTACCGTGCATTGGCACGGGCTGGATGTACCGTGGCAGATGGACGGCGTTGCCGGCGTAACACAGCAAGCGATAGGGCCGGGTGAAGAGTTTACCTACGAATTTGATGCTCTGCCGGCTGGCACGCGCTTTTATCATACGCATGGCAAATCTCATATTACATCGGCTCAGCAGATGGATATGGGCCTCTCAGGCGCCTTTATTGTGGAGCCGCAGGAAGGGGATCTGGTAGTGGATCGTGACTATACGCTCATTCTTGATGAATGGGACATTTTGGCAGGTGGCGTTAACGCGGCGGTGGCGCACGTGCATGGCGCGGGAGAGGAAGGCGCGGTGCCGGAGTTTAATACATTTACCATAAACGGGCGCGTGTTTCCATATACGGAGACTCTCCATATCAGGGAAGGAGAATTTGTCCGTGTTCGCTTCATCAATGCGGGAACGGCGGCATTTCATCCTATGCATCTGCACGGGCATAGTTTTGAGGTAATAGCGAAGGACGGGTTTTTGATCCCGCGCGGGCAGCGCGAAGTGCGCAATACCATAACCATAAATCCCGGCGAGACGGTTGATATTCTTGTCCGCGGAAACAATCCAGGTCCGTGGCTTTTGCATTGTCATCACGTGCATCACGCGGCAGCCGGTATGATAACGCTCTTACAGTATGAGGGGCATGGGCCGGTCGGCGGAGCAGGTGAGCTATCATCCGGCGGTATGCCTATGATGCCGGAGATGCATGCGCATACGGATGAAGGCGATGAGCATGAGCATCTTGACGATAGTTTTGCGGCAGAGGATGATCATACGCATGCGCCGGGTACCGCGCCGCACACGCATGGAGATACGGTGCAAAGCAGCGGCAGTGCATGGTGGGGACTCTTGTTTGTTTCACTAGTACTTATGACAATTTTAGGTTTAGGTGTAAATAAATATCTTCGCGGTACTTCAAATAATTAAAAATTAAAAGTTCAAAGTGCAAAGTTGCAATGCAAAGTTAAAAATTATAAATTTTGAACTGCAACTTTGCACTTTGCACTTTGCACTTTTCATGAACAAATACTTCATCATCATAATAGCGATGGCAGTTGTAATCGGAGGCGGTATATTCTACCGCAACTTTGTGCTTTCCGAGGATGCAAAACCGGTTACGACCGGCGTGGTACGCAATGTCCGCGTGGTGGCCGGTAAAGACGAATGGCGGTTTGAGCCGGAAATAATAGAAGCGGACCGCGGGGATCGCATCATCATGGAAGTGGTGAACGAAGATTTGTATGACCATGGCATAGCTATTGACGCGTTTGGTATATCCCAGCGCATGCCGGCGAACAGCACTGTTACGATAAATTTCGTGGTAACACAAGTGGGAGATTTTCCGTATTACTGTTCTGTGCCATGCGGTGAGGGCTATGTGAACGGAGAGTTCCGCGATCATTTTGATATGATCGGGAAAATACATGTAAGAAGCATAGTTTCAGAAACAAATTAATTTCAGATTTATGATTTCAGATATCAAATGTAAGGACACAAAAACCGCCTTGGGCGGCGGTTTCCGTGGTGTGGACCCGACGGGATTTGCACCCGCTTCTCCGAGTGGCAACAACGGCATGTTACTTTATACACCACAGGCCCGGGTCCACGGGAATATCATAAAACAGAAAAAGCCCTTTTACAAGGACTCTTTCTATGCCACTCGGATTTTGCCCGTAATGTAACGAACACCCGTTGTTGTATAGAAAGTATAGCAAGTCATAATAATTTGTCAAGATCGTTATCCACAGTACAGAGCATATGACAAAACTAGTTCTCAAAGTAAAAGGTATGCATTGCGCTTCCTGTTCAACGCTCATAGACAAGCTCGTGGGACAGCAGGACGGCGTCAAATCAATTACCACCAATTATGGCGCGGAAAAAACCGCGATTGAGTTTGACGAATCCAAGATATCATTGGAAAAAATTGATGAGCTGGTGGCTAAGCTCGGGTACGACATAATCCGCCCGGATGAATCCTCTGCTTCGCCGGAAGAGGAAGAACGCAAAGAAGCGCAGAAAATTGAGGAAGCGCGGCGGCGCGTGGTTGCCGCGTTCGTGCTCGCATTTCCGATTATTATGTATTACATGCTCATTCACATGTTCAATGTAACGCATGTGCATGAGTTGTTTGACTTTTTGAATGCAAGCCAGCCGACATTGGGGCAAAGCCCGGGTTTTCTGGCATACGGAGCGTATTATACCAACTACTTTTTTTGGATTGTCGCCCAGCCGTTGAATTGGTTTGTCTCTCTTTTTGTGAATGTGTCAAATCCGCCGTTTCATATAGACCTTAACTATATATACTGGATTCTCTCCACGCCCATCCAGTTTGTAATCGCGTGGCCGTTTTACCGTAATTCTTTTACCGCGATCCGCGTGGGGTCCGCCAATATGGATGTGCTGGTGGCGCTTGGTACTTCCGCCGCTTATTTCTACAGCGCCATCGGATTTCTCTTCTTTAACATTGACCATCCTTTCTGGGAGTCATCCGCGGCGCTCTTGTTCTTTATTTTGCTGGGGCGATATTTTGAAGCGAAAGCGAAGGGGCGTGCCTCTGTTGCCATTAAGGAACTCTTAAAACTGGAGGCAAAAGAAGCGCATATAGTGCGCGACGGTCAGGAAACCACCGTACCGATAGATGATATCAAGGAAGGAGAGACGGTGGTAGTGCGCCCAGGCGAGAAGTTTCCGGTGGATGGCGTTATTTTGGAGGGGAAAAGCCATATAGACGAAAAAGTGGTTACGGGTGAATCCATGCCGGTTTCTAAAACGGTTGGCGATGAAGTGATTGGCGCTACTATCAACCAAGAAGGTCTTGTAAAATTCAAAGCGACGAAGGTTGGAAAAGATACACTGCTGCATCAGATTATAAACATGGTGGAAGAAGCGCAGGCCTCGCGGGCGCCCATTCAAAACTTGGTAGATAAAATAAGCGAATATTTTGTGCCGTTCGCTATTATACTCTCCGTACTGGTTTTTGTCGGCTGGCATTTTGGAGCCGCTCTGCCATTTCGCGCGGGATTACTGCGTATGATTGCGGTTCTCGTTATTTCTTGCCCGTGTGCTATGGGCTTAGCTACGCCGACAGCTCTTATTGTAGGCATTGGGCGTGCTACAAAATTCGGTATTATCTTAAAAGGCGGCGAAGCGTTGGAGAAAGCATACCGTGTTACTGCGGTGGCGTTGGACAAGACTGGTACGCTTACCATAGGCAAGCCGGTGGTAACGGATGTTGTTATGTTGCGGCAGGATATCACGGAGAAAGATGCCTTGCTCTTTGCGGGGGCGGTGGAAATTGGGTCCGAGCATCCTCTGGCGCGCGCGATTGTGGAAAAGGGCAAAGAACACGGCTCGCTTCAGGAAGTTAAAGACTTTGAAGCGGTGGCAGGCAAGGGGGTACATGGCACAATTGGCATCCGCGAGGTTCACGTGGGGCAGCAGAAGTATATGGCGGATCTTGGGCTGGATACGTCTCCACACAAAAAGGAGTTGGAACGCCTGCAGAATGAAGCAAAGACGGTAGTGTTTCTTGCAGTGGACAAGCAGCCAACGGCACTTCTTGCCATGGCGGATACCCTAAAGCCGCATGCAAAGGAAGCAATTGATGCGCTCAAAGACATGGGTAAGGAGATTATTATGATAACGGGGGACAATCCAAAGACGGCAAAAGCCATCGCAAAGCAAGTCGGCATTGACCGCGTGCTTGCGGAAGTACTGCCGCAGGACAAAGCCGAGACCATAAAAAAACTGCAGAAAGAAGGCAAAAGCGTTGCTATGGTGGGAGACGGCATTAACGATTCCCCCGCGCTGGCACAGGCAAACATAGGCATTGCCGTTGGCTCCGGCACGGACGTTGCGGTACAGACAGGGCAGGTGATACTGGTGAAAGATGACTTGCGAGATGTAGTAACTGCCATTCAATTATCCGGCAAGACTATTAAAAAAGTGTGGCAGAATCTATTCTGGGCGTTTATTTATAACGTGCTTGCCATTCCTATCGCGGGCGGGATTCACTTGCTGATAACGCAAAGCTCATTGGGCGTGCCGGCAGATTGGGTGGTGGCAATTGCCGAAAACTACGGCCGCGCGGGGCAGATATTCTTTAGTTTCTCGCAGGCGACATTGCGTCCCGAGATTGCCGGTTTCGCCATGGCATTCAGCTCGGTATCGGTAGTGACGAATTCACTTCTGCTGCGAAGATATACGCCGCCGATTGAGCGCGGGCATGAAGATGAAGACGAAAAAGCGCTTGCCGCAGGCGAGAAGCCGGCGCATGTGGGCGCATAAAAAATTATAATTAAAGGTAATGGTATGGAAAAATTAGAACTCCATATTGAAGGCATGCACTGCGGCTCATGCGCCGTGGGCATACAGATGCTTACCAGCCAGATGGACGGTGTATCCAATGTGGAGGTAAGCTACGAAGGCAAAACGGGTGTTTTTGAAATTGACGCAAGCAAAGTGAAAAAGGAAGATTTGATTAAAGCGATTGCCGAATTGGGGTATACGGCAAGTTAGCTCCGAAACCTGAAACCTGAAACGCAGTACTATTCTTTACTATGAAATATGAGATGCGGCAAGGAATGTGACTAGCCGAGCTCTACACACGCCGCAGGCGGTGTGGATAGCTCGGCTCGGCACATTCCAGACAATCTATATGAAAGATCCTCCATTCTCCATAAAAGAATCGCTTATCGTCGGATGGGAAGCGTTTAAGGTGCACTATCGGTTGTTTGCGCCGATTGTATTCATCAGTATTGCCATATCGCTTGCCGCCGAATATATCGGCAATCGCGATACATTGGGTCTGGGGCTTATAGTAATGGCGGTTGGATTTATTGCGCAGATTATTGTTGGCATGGGGCTTATAAAGATCGCGCTCAGTATAACTGCAGGCGGGACCCCGGTATTTGACGATATATTTTCTCCCACGCATCTATTCTTTTCTTACATCGGGGCGGCGGTGTTATATGCGCTTATCGTGCTCGGCGGTTTCTTGTTGCTGATTGTGCCGGGTTTGATCTGGCTTGTTTCCTATTGGCTGTTTCAATATGCGCTTATTGACCAGGAACGAGGCGCGTTCGCCGCGCTTGCGGAAGCAAAGCGCATATCCAGGGGAGTGCGGTGGCATCTTTTTTTGTTAATACTGACAACCGGCATGCTGAATTTCGCGGGCGTACTGGTGTTTTTTGTTGGGCTGTTTATCACGATCCCCGTCACCACGGTAGCAACCGCGCATATATATCGCCAGCTTCAAAAACGGCTTGAGCCAGAACAGGCGGAGTCGAAGTCCAGAGAAGCTCTTGAAGCAACGCCTGTTTCTCTGTCCCCGGAAATACAGAGTCATACTTTTTGATGAACATTCAATTTACATTATGAAGACGTGTTTAACAATTCCTCGCGATCGCGAGGAATTGTTGCTTTTGTTTTTTGCCTGTTTGATTCGCGAGGAGAATAAGATAGAGTTATTGTATGAAGATTCGGCAAGATATAAAGCAAAAAATAGAAGAGGCGCTTCAAGGTGTGGGAGAGGCGACTGATATATCGTTTTCCGTGGAGACGCCTGACAACCAGGATCATGGCGACTATGCGACAAACATTGCGCTTTTGGTCGCGAAGGCTATTGGCAAGAATCCGCTTGAGATAGCCGATGAAATTGCAAGAAATTTGCAAGATGAACGGTGGGAGGTATCCGTGGCGCCACCGGGGTTTTTAAATTTTCGTATTGCGGACGCGCATTTACAAAAAAGTATTGAGTACGTTTTGGAGCAGGATGACGCGTGGGGGACCAGTGCTGCAGGAGCAGGAAAAACGGTTATGGTTGAATATTTTCAGCTTAATATCGCAAAACGCCCGCATATCGGGCATCTTCGTTCAGCGGCAATCGGGGATGCGTTGAAGCGTATGTTTTTATCGCAAGGATATCACGCGGTTTCCGATACGCACGTGGGGGATTGGGGCACGCAGTTTGGGATATTGTTGCATGCATACAAAGATCAGGGAGACGCCGCGCTGCAGGAAAAAATTGCGGGAGACCCGTTTGAGTTTTTGGAGGATTTATATAAGCGTGAAAACAAGCGTATTGAGGAGAATCCGGAACGCAGAGAAAGGGCAAAGCAAGAATTTGCAAAGCTGGAACGCGGAGACGTGGAAAACAGAAAAATCTGGCAATGGATGGTAGAGGTTTCCATGCAAAAACTCACCGAAAGCGCGGAGCAGCTTGGCCTTCTGCCGTTTGACGAGCATAAGGGCGAGTCGTCCTATGAGGAGGTTATGCTTCCTATCGTGGAAGAAGCGCTCAAAAGAGGAGTCGCGGAGAAAAAAAGCGATAGCGCCGTTGTGGTTGACTTGACCGCCGAGAAGCTGGATGAGGCCGTTTTGATAAAATCCGATGGAGCGACCACGTATCTTCTTCGCGACCTGGCGGCAATAAACTATCGGAACGAACGCTGGAATTTTTGGAAGAATCTCTACGTGGTTGATGTGCGCCAGGCGCATCATTTTCACCAGTTGTTTCGCGTAGCGGAGCTGCTTGGATTCGATGGCGCTCAGGGATCACAGCAGGTGGAATTCGGGTTCATGACATTGCCGGAAGGTGCTATGAGTACGCGTAAAGGAACAGCTGTCGCGCTTTATCAATTGCTCCAAGATGCGGAACGAAAAGCGCGCGAGATTATCCGGGAAAAGAATCCCGCGCTTGCCGATGCCGACGCGGCGGCAAGGAAAGTCGGAGTGGGAGCCATAAAATATTTTGATCTATCGCATAATAGAAAGTCGGATATCGTATTTGATTGGGATAAGGCATTGTCATTTGAAGGAAATACGGGACCTTACGTGCAGTATACATACGCGCGCTTGAAGAGTATTTTACGAAAAAACTGCCTGTCCGGCTTACCCCTTGCAGGAATTTCAGCGTATGGGGGGATACGCTTTGAAGATAGCGAGCGCCGGCTTGCGGCAACCATTCTCCGCTACCCGGAGATAATCGCGGAAGCGTTATCGCTCCTTTCTCCCCATGTCGTTGCCGCATATCTCTATCAGCTTGCAAGTACGGCAAACGAGTTTTATCATGCGTTTTCCGTGTTGCAAGAGCCGGATGAGGCAAAACGGGCGTTGCGCTTAGTACTCGTTTCCACAACGGCGCTAACTCTCAAAAACGGCATGTATCTCTTGGGGCTTGAAGCTCTGGAAAAGATGTAAGAAGACGATGAGCGGATCCATTTGACAAAGGTCTAGCCATGTGCATAATACATGCAGATGCTTTGTTGATAATGGGAGGTGATTATGGCGCGGGATCCGCCTTTATGTGCATGAGTTGGTTGGAATGGAAGGCATGCTAAACAATCTCAACAATGGAGGTGTGCAATGAGATGGATTTGTTCGGCTTTGTTTATTTCTCTTATAGTTACTATCCCCGGCTTGTCTTTCGGCGAGCGCGTGCGCCGGCAAAACGACTTGCCCAACGTAGGGAGAAATGAACGGGGGCAGCGTAACGGGGATGCCTGGAAATTTTATTGTCCCCCGGGCGGAACATTTCGGGTTTTGGGCGACACGTTGAGTAATGACTTAGGGATGTCATTCGTTGATCCCCAAATCTTTGTGGTGGATGAGGAGCTGATTTTGGGAAGAGGGGATGATGAGCGTGTTTGCTTGTGGCAACCTGTGTGTGGATACGCTTGTCCGCTAGTGACCGGCGCGTGTGGTGAGGGCAATCATTTTGTGTTGATTGCCGATTATGGCGGCGCTACCACAACCGGGGAGACTTGTGGTTTTGGTGGCGGCTATAAGTTTGACTTATATGTGAAGGACTCAACTGGCAGAGAGCTTTTTGCATGGGAAGTTGGCATCAGACTTTTCGTTTCTGATGCCGGCATTGATTGGCTGCTGCCGGAAGAGACTATTCCACCACCACCTCCGCCATCATCTCCTCCTTCCACGAGTGTTATGTCTAAAGGCCTCTAATTCTCATCTGAACACCCCATGCCGGACAGCGGCATGGGGCTTTACTTTTACAGGCGATTTGTTACTATGTATAGCATGTTTGCGGTCATCAAAACTGGAGGAAAGCAATACATCGCGGAACCGGGGAAAAAGCTCAAAATAGAAAAACTGCCCGTGGAAGAGGGTAAGGATTTTTCATTTGAGGAGGTGCTATTGGTAGAAGACGGAACGGAGGCGAAAATCGGGACGCCCCTGGTTGCGGGAGTCCACGTTGCCGCAAAGGTACTTCGCCATGGACGCGCCAAAAAAATAACAAATCTGCGCTACCACTCAAAAACCCGCCACCGCCGCAAAAAAGGGCATCGCCAGCATTTTACGGAGGTTGAGATTACTGCTGTCAAACACTAAGTGTCTGACAAGCTTGTCAGACACTTAGTGTTTGACAGCAGACTAGTTCCTGTTCTTCAACGCTGCCTCTAGCGTAAGGGGATCCGCATATTCGATCTCCGCGCCCGTAGATAACCCGCGGCCTAAGCGGGTTATTTTTATCTGCAGGGGAGCCAAGATGCGCTCAATATAGTTTGCGGTCTGGTTGCCTTCCAATGTGTTGGATGTGGCAATGATGACTTCCAAAGATGCGCGCTGCGGGTCCGCTTTGATGCGATTGAACAATTCCTGCAAATGCAGACGCTCGCCCGGGTTTTTCTCAAGCGGGGAGAGCGTGCCGCCCGTAACATGATAGAGGCCGTCAAAGGCATTCGCGCGTTCGAACATTTCCAAGTCTGATTCTTTTTCTACCACCAGCAGTTTGTCTTTTGCGCGGCTCGGGGAGGAGCATATATTGCACAGCGCCGCCACGCGTTTTTCCATTATGCGGAAACAAAGCGCGCACGCGCCAAGTTCGCTGCTCATCGTTTCGATGAGAGCCAAGAATTCCTGGCGCCAGGCGTCATTCTTTTCAGTGAGCGCAAACGCAAGCCGCATGGCTTGCCGCGGGCCCAAGCCGGGGAGTTCTGTCAAGAGTTCGGAGAGCCGTTGGATGTGTTTTGGATAGGACATAAAAAAATTAAAAATTAAAAGTGCAAGATGATTATATTATTTGAATTGATTACACTTCCTCAACCCGCCTGTCGATATCGGAGAACGAGATAGTATTCGGATTAAAATATAAGCTTACTTTGCCCAAGGGGCCATTGCGGTGTTTTGCAATCTGGACTTCCGTTACGTTTTTTTGCGCGGAGTCGTCTTTGTATCTATCCTCCCGATAAAGGAACATGACGACATCCGCATCTTGTTCAATACTGTTATGGACAACAATATCATTTGCGATAAAATTATGGGTTTCGGGCACCGTCGCATCAAAAACTTCTTCTTCTCCAAGAGAGATAATAGATTCTATTTTATCCCAATAAATATCCGACTGTGCTATTTTACATAATGGTTCGCTACTAAAAGCCTCTGCTACGCGTAGCATTCTATTACGAGACAACCCGTTTTTAAAGAGAGCGCTTCCGCAGTACGCCATGTCAATTTTTTTTGCGAAATCCCGCCAACTTATCTGTAAAGATTCTTTTATCGGTTCAATAAGGATACGCCATGCTTCGCGTGGTATGATATCCGTATTCGTATTTGGATTGATTAATTTCAGTTTTTTGAGAAGTTCGGGAACGATACTGCCTCGCTTTCCATATGATCCTATGAGTTCACAGAAACGGATTTGCATGACACTGCCTTCTATGTATACATGATACATAGGCCGGTATTTTTTATGCGGGATTGTCCGCAGAGTGCTAAAAATACCAAGACGCAAGAGAAGATGTTGTACTTGTTCTGCGAGAACAGTGCTTGAAGTAGCATAATATATTGACCCTGCAGTTTTCCTGGCAGGAATATTTTTATAAGATATATTTCCGTCTGTTGCCCAAAGATGATGGAGGAAGAGTTGAATTTTCTTATTACCGCATTGGAATAGAGAATCCGGGAGAGTTTTTTCATATGATCTTGATAAAGGAAGCCCCATCTTTTTATACCAATTTGATATTGGATGTCTTTTATTGCGTGTCAGACGATAGGGCGATGGCAGATATATATGATACCAATTTTTTTGGCGGATCGTGCGCGGCTGTATGCCAAAAAGTTTGTTTGCTGATGCGCTTACAACGGCAATATTATATTCATCTGCGCTGGTGTAATGGAAGGGTTGGCGAGGAAGAATACATCCGTCTCCGATAAGATGAGCAAGCAGGGTAAGTTCCGAATCAGACATTACAGAAACGGAATGCATTGGTGCTATGTGGCGCGGGACGGCAACATGCATGCCTGCAGTCAATGTTTTAAGAGCGCGCCAACCGTGTATGGTAAAAAATGGATGATTCTCTGACGCTTTTATGGTGCGCCCGCTTCTCGTTGTGATTTGATATATTTTTTTATTCCCGTTTGGAAATACGTTGGAAATAAGGCGTCGTTCTATTTTATGGTCCGCGGTAAATGAAAATATCGGAATATTTGTTTTACCGACCAGTTCTTTGATCGGGGTGCGTTTCCCCGTATCGGCATTGGTCAGGAGAGTATCTCCCGTAAGACATCCGGATTCCCGCAAATCCGACAATTTCGGTATCGGCGGATGGCGCTGCTCTACGGCGCGCGAAAGCTGGGAGATGGCGAGCACAGGCACTTCGAGTTCGCGCGCGAGGCCTTTCAATGCGCGGGAGATTTCCGTAACTTCGCGTACCAAGCTGTCGGAGGTTCCTTTGTGGTAGGTAATAAGTTGCAGATAGTCCACGATAATAAGCCCCAGCCCGTGTTCGGTTTGCAGCCGCCGGGCCATCGCGCGCATTTGAAGAATGTTATTGGATGGCTCGTCGTCTATGAAAATTGGCGCTTTGGAAAGGCGGTCCAGCGCTTCGCGGATGCGTAGAAAATCATCGGAATCATGGGAAAGCCGGCCCGTGCGGAGCCGCCATGAATCCACATTGGCTTCTGCCGCAAGAAGGCGGTCAATAACCTGTTCGGTGGACATCTCCAGGCTAAATATGCCGACTGGCGTGTTTTCCTTGACGGCCGCTTTACGCGCTATATCAAGTGCGAGACTCGTTTTACCGAAAGAAGGCCGCGCGGCAAGGACAATCATATCCGATTTTTGGAGTCCGGAGAGAAGATTGTCCAGCTGAGTAAAGCCTGTGGGGACGCCACGCAGATGCTCGCCTTTTTGAAGATTGTCTATGCGATCCCATGCGGCTTCCAGCGCTTCGGAAACGGGGGCGAACCGCTGGCGGAGCGAGCCGTGCGAGATGCTAAAAATTTTTCGCTCTGCCTCGTCCAGCAATATATCTACGTCGTCGGATTCCTGATAGCCCAATTGGCTTATGTCCTGCGATATGGAGATAATGCTTCGCAGCACGTATTTGCGGTTTACGATATCGGCATAATGCGCAACATTGCTCGCAGTTGGCACCATATTCACGAGCTGCGTTAAGTAACTGACCCCGCCGGTTTCTTCCAATTTCTTTTTTTCACGGAGCCGGTTGGATGTGGAAAGCACGTCAATCGGCACGCGCTTTTCAAATAATTCCTGCATTGCCTCATAAATAACCCGATGCTGGTCACGATAAAAACAAGCCGGTTTTAAGATATCGGCGGTTTTATTGAATGCGTCTTTGTCTAGCATGAGCGATCCTAAAACGGACATTTCGGCTTCCACGTTTTGCGGCGGCATGCGTACCCCTGCAAATGAGGCGGGGTGCAGAGAAACGGACCCGGACGATTGTTGCGGTGGAGGATTTGCCATAGGGATAGTATAGTGGGGGATTGGGTTATGCACAACTCGGACACTGTTCGTAATATGGGAATAAGGTGTGAAAAGTCTTATAGTTTATGTATGACAAAGATATATGACGTTGGTATCGGGTGGGCGAGTCCGATAGACGCAGTTTTTGTATCACTCCTGAAAAAAGAGTTGCGAAGCGCCAAGCTTTCTGTTGACGAGATCACCTATCAGAATATCAGCGAACGGTTTGAAGAAATTAGAAATGGCAGCGTTGCGTATCGCTGGTACTTGGATCGCTCCTCCATAGATTATCCGCCCTATGCGCAGATCGCGTGGATGTTGGCCGAGCGCGGCGTGCGCGTGGTAAACAATCCAACGCAAGCCGCGCGGTGGGGAAGCAAGATAGCGCTTCACAAGGCTTTCGCGTCCGCGGGCATTCCGGTACCCAAAACGCGCATAGTCTATTCGCTTAGTGAGGCAAAACGGGAGGCTCCTCGCGCGCTCAAGGAATTTACTGTTCCGTTCGTCATAAAACCCGCATACGGAGGCATGGAGAATGATGTTTTGATGACAGCATCGCGCAAGGAAGATGTTACAAAGTTCATGGAGGGGAATGGCAACGATGCCGCGCTGATGCAGGAGTTCTTAACGCCTGCCGTAATTGCCGGACGCGCGGGATGGTTCCGGCCCCTGTATGTGTGCGGCGCCATTATTCCATTGCGGTGGAATCCGGTTAATCATTTTTATGAAGAATTGAGACATGTGCCGGAAGAGAATGCAGCGGCGACGGTGTTGGAAAAAACACTCCTGGCAATATATAGCATAACGGGATTTGACGTATTCAGCGCAGAGATAGTGTTTACGAACAGAGAGGACTATTTCGTGGTTGATTATGCGAACCACCCGATTGATCTGGGCGCGCAGGATATTTCAGCCGACGCGCTGCCGCGCAGAGTGTTATCAACAGTGGCGGACCATTTGGTACGTGATATAGTAAAAATATGAGTGAAGTTTTGCAGTCCAATGTATTCTTTTTTATAACGGCAATTGCCGCCGTATGTGTTGCGGGCGCCGTTATCTTGGCGCTGTACCATTTCGTGCGTTTGTTGCGGATACTTCGCAGTATTTCAGAAGTGGTGGAACAGGAATTGTACACGCTGCGCGGCGATATCGCGGATGCGCGTTCCTTTGTAAAAGAAGAAAGCATAAAATTTAAACATGCGCTGGGATTTTTAAGCGTTTTATTCACTCTGGGGGAAAAGGTGAGAGGTCGAACGCGAAAACCGGTGGCACGAAAAAAGCATAGCAATATAACTGAAGAAAAAAACAATGGCGAACAATAAAAAAGCAAGCGGTATCGGATTGGGTTTAGCCGCAATCGCGGCGGCCGCGGCGGGCGCGTATTTTTTGTATGGGAAAGCCGCGCCTAAGCAGAAGAAAAAAATAAAGGGCTGGATGCTTCGCATGAAAGGCGAAGTGATGGACGGATTGGAAGGCCTGCGCGACATGAGCGGGGATGCATACGAAAAGATGGTGGACAAAGTTTCCCAAAAGTATCAAAGTGCAAAGAACATAGACAAAGATGAAGTGGCCGCGCTCGCAAAAGAGCTGAAAGGATACTGGAAGAATATCTCCAAGCACGTAACGCAAGCGGCGAAGTCGCCCCCAAAAAAGAAGTAGGGAATCTAAAGCGTCAGGATTGTGGCTAACCGAGCTTCGCACATTCCGCTAAAAGCGGGATTGTGAGTAGCCCGGCTCGGCACACTCCCTCACCAAAACTTTTGGTGAGGGAGCACACCCGGAGATAATAGGAGGGGATCATCTTGCAATTCAAAATAAAAAAAGTCCGACACCTTGTCGGCTTTTTTGCAAAAAAAGAACCCCCGCAACACTCGGATACCGTATCGGAATATAACGGTATGGTACCG
>Ga0114944_1000007_pt1 | contig 52690 bp, 50 predicted proteins | sample OV2TP2_FD_89582 | JGI IMG/M metagenome (GOLD analysis project Ga0114944, IMG submission 89582) | Hot spring microbial communities from Beatty, Nevada to study Microbial Dark Matter (Phase II) - OV2 TP2 | ecosystem: Environmental > Aquatic > Thermal springs > Hot (42-90C) | place: USA: Beatty... | reverse complement strand
TCCTTTGTGCCCGAGATCCCGACTGTGAACGTCAGGACTCACCCTTTCGGGCGCCACCACCTCAAATCCCGACTGTAAACGTCGGGACAATTTCGCCACCCGGGCATTTAAACTGTTTTAAGAACTTGTTTTGCGGGATGCAAATTTATCAGATTCGGCCTAATCAGTGAAACTTTTTATGGTACCATCAGGCTGCAGCCACGCAGATCGCTGCCATCCATCCGGCCCAGCACTTCAAAGCTGCCGTCGGCATACAATTTACCCACATCATCGGTGGCAATAAAAGAACAACTGTGCACATTGGCGAGGTCAATAATGTTTATAGCGCCGGTTTGAAAGTAGAGCCGTGAGTCGTGAGTGATGAGTGGTGACCCGATAGCTATCGGGTGATGAGTGGTGAGTTGAAACTCACTCTCCCTATTGACTAATGACTCATGTCTAACGACTGCCAGGGGATCATCTTCTTCCCTCAACAGCACCCGCATCCATGGTGGGCAATGAAAAATGCCGTCCCGCATTGAATAAGCTTGTGAAAGAAGCTCCGTCATTCCGTATTCCGAATGAATTTCCTTTTTGCCGAAAGCCCTTTTTAAAATATCGTGCACTTCCATCCTCGTCATTTCTTTCCTGCGGCCTTTCATGCCGCCGGTTTCCATGATGATGGTATGATGCAGCGGTATGGGATATTTATCTGCAAAATCGAGCAGGGCAAATGTGACGCCCAGCAAAATTGTTTGCTGTTTTTTTTCTTCAAGTAGTTTTATTGTATCAGCCAGCTTTTGAAAATCGTTTAAATAAAAACCACTTTGCGGATGACCGCTCTGCTTTATCAGTTCATTTACCATAAATACCAGCGAGGAAGAATTTCTTTCGAGGTACGATGGCAGCAGGCCGATAATGCACCAGCTATTTGCTTTTCCATAATTTTTTTCAAACGACCGTGTGAAACTATCAACATAGAGCTTTTTATCTTTTATATAATGCCGGCTGTTGATTGATTGCGTGGTGCCGCTGCTTTCAAAAACAAGTGCGGCATCAAACCCGCCGGTCTTTATTTCATGTGTTTTAAAAAAATTTACCGGCAGGAAAGGAATTTTTTCGACCGAGCTGACTACTTCGGCATTTATTCCAAGCACATTTACATACGCCCTGTAAACCCGGTTGTTGCTGTACTGGTAGCGGAAAATATCCAGCGCCAGCGGTTCGAAACCGGCGTCATCCGTTGAAAAAATTTTATCATGCCATTCACAGGTCATTATAGTAGGGTATCGGGTTAAAGCTTAAATTTGTTTACAGTTAAATTCATGATATGAAAACAAGAAATGCTTTTGCGCTGCTGCTCCTGTTTGCATTTATTGCCTGCGGCAAAGATAAGTTTGAAACCGTGCCTCAATTAAAGATAAAATCAAAGAGCACCGATGTGGTGCCCTTCAACGGCAACCTGACTGTGACGCTTCAATATACCGACAAAGAAGGCGATGTGGACGATTCGCTGATTGTGGTGCGGCAACGATTAAATGTGCGCAACCCGGTGACACCCCCTCCCTCTCCCTATAAAATCCCCAGCTTTCCTGATTTCAAAAAAGGCGAGTTTGAAGTAAACTTCCGTTTCAATTTTGACCTGGTTGTCGGCTTGTCGCCTATCCGCATCCCCGGCAGCAATCCGGCCCAGTTTGAGCCCGATACTTTAACCCTGAAATTTGTTGCCCGTGATAAAGCCGGCAATAAAAGCGATACCGTGAGCACCCGTGTGGTCGTGAACAGGCAGTAATTGATTCTATATTCTTTCTCCTTGAGTTACCCGCTGACCAGGAAAGTTTTTGATTTTTTTCTGTTCACCAGCTTTTTTATTGCCTATTGTGCCGTGATGATGGTTTACCAGAGTTATACTCTCATCGTTGGTAAACCAGTCAACTTTTCATTCGCAGCCTTTGTTTTCTTTTCCACTGTTTGCAGTTACAATTTTCACTGGTTTCTTACCCCGCACAGCTTTGCTCCTTCGCACCGGCTGCAGTGGGATATGCAGCATAAAATTTATCACCTGCTGCTGTCGGCCATAGGTCTCACCGGCGCATTCATTTTGTTTTTCTTTTTAAAGCAACACTGGGTTTACCTTGGCGTGGCTGCGCTGATTACTTTTTTATACTCGGCCCCGAAAATCTCGTTCCCGCCGTTTCAGTGGCTGAAAAAAGTGGCTATCGGTAAAACCATTTTCCTTGCCATGGTGTGGACTTATGTGACCGCCGTACTGCCGGTAGTGATTGAGGGAAATGACTGGACACAGCGGGCTATACTTTTTTGCTGCGGACAGTTCTTTTTTATTTATGCCATCTGCATCCTGTTTGACTACCGCGACCGGGAAGATGACAAAGCCGGCGGTATCCGCAGCATGATAACTTATTTTAACGAGCGGGGCATTGATATTCTTTTCGATACTTCGCTTTGCCTGTTTGTTGTTATTACGTTCTTTCTGAAGCGTACCGGGCTTGCCTGGCTCAATATTGCATTGCTTATTTTACCCGCCATTATTCTTGCTGTCCTGTACAGGCATGCAAAGAAAAATTTTTCTGACTACCTCTATTATTTTGTGCTTGATGGGCTGACTATGCTCTCCGCTTTGCTTTTATGGGTGGTGAACAGGTTTTAACTATTTTTGAACCTTATAAACAATTACCATGGCAAAAAGGAAGAGTGTTAAAAAAACAAAATCCATCCTCACCGATACTTCACTTGCATTTTTTAAAAATTATATTAACAATGCTTCGCCGGTTGGTTTTGAAACCAGCGGGCAAAAAATATGGCTCGAATACCTGAAGCCCTGGGTAGACACACATTTTACTGACCCATATGGGTCTGCAGCGGGTGTTGTGAATCCGGATGCAAAATTCAAAGTGGTGATAGAAGCGCATGCCGATGAAATCAGCTGGTTTGTAAACTACATCAATCCCGAAGGACTGCTTTACCTGAAGCGCAATGGCGGTGTGGATGCACAGATTGCCCCGGCGCAGCGGGTCATCATTCACGGGAAAAAAGGGCCGGTAAAAGCCGTATTTGGCTGGCCGGCCATTCATACCCGGCTGAACAACCCTGACCAAAAAGAACCGCAGCCAAAAGTGGATAATGTCTTTCTTGATTGTGGTGCCAGGAACAAAAAGGAAGTGGAGGCGCTGGGTGTGCACATCGGCGCCGTTGTCACTTACCAGGAAGGTTTTGATGAACTGGCCAACGGAAATTACGTGGGCCGTGCTTTTGACAACCGTGTGGGCGGATTCATGATTGCGGAAGTGGCAAGACTTTTAAAACAAAACAACAAAAAACTGCCTTACAGCCTGTACGTGGTGAATGCGGTGCAGGAAGAAATCGGGCTGCGTGGCGCCGAAATGATTGCACGAAGAATAAAACCCGATGTGGCCATCATCACCGATGTGACACACGATACCAGCACACCCATGATAAGCAAAATAATTGAAGGTGAAATTGCCTGCGGCAAAGGACCATCGCTGGCTTATGCGCCGGCCATTCACAACAAACTACTGGGCCTGGTGGAAGAAGTGGCAATGAAAAAAAGAATACCTGTGCAATGGCGAACGCTCAGCCGTACTACCGGCACCGACACGGATTCTTTTGCGTACTCAAACGACGGTTGCCCTTCGGTGCTGATATCTATTCCGCTGCGCTACATGCACACCACGGTGGAAATGCTGCACCGCGACGATATCGAAAATACCATCAGGCTGATGTATGAAACCCTGCTGACCCTGACGCCCAAAACCAACCTGAAATATCTCTGACATGCTGCAGCACCTGCTCTATATTGATCCCGGCAGCGGCAGTTACCTGGTGCAGGCAATCATTGCAGGTATTCTGGGTGTTATTTTTTACTTTAAAAATATCCGCCTGCGCATCAAATCATTTTTCAACCGCAACAGGAAAGAAAACAGCAACAACCGCCAATGACCCGACATCCTGCATCGTACAGAGATCCTTCAGGCTTTGTTTACCACTCAGCCGGCAGGCTGTACCGGCAGGTGAATAAAGTGTATGCCGGGGATTACAACCGGCTAATGCAATCCGGTTTATACCATATGCTTTGCGAACAGAATCTGCTGCTGCGGCATAAAGAAATCAATGAAAACATACGGAATGATTCCGACTGGCACATCACGCTGTTGCCGGAACAAATTCCCTTCACCAGTTATCCTTCGGAATGGTGTTTCGAACAGCTGAAAGATGCAGCACTGCTCACACTGCGGGTGGCTAAAATTGCTATTGCCAAGGGCATGATGCTGAAAGACGCCACAGCTTTTAATATTCAATTTATACATGGCAGGCCTGTATTTATTGATACATTATCCTTTGAAAAATACAACCCTTCCATGCCCTGGGTGGCCTACCGGCAGTTTTGCGAAACCTTTCTTTTTCCTTTAATGATTGCGCATTATGATAAAATGGGAATTGTCCCGTTGATGCAGGGTTTTGCCGAAGGAATACCCGTGCACACAGCGGCCAAACTGTTGCCATATAAAAGCAGGTTCAATGCCGCAGCCTGGCTGCATGTTTACCTTCAAAACAAATTCAGCAATAAACATCCGGCTGCTGCATCACCCGTTTCATTTTCTGAAAAAAAAATGATGAACCTGCTGAATCATCTTGAAAGCACGGTTGAAAGACTGAGCAACTTTTCGAAATCACCGTGGCGGGATTATTATGCAGAATCAGTGCCGGGAACTGATTACCTGCAGGCGAAAGAAAAAATTGTTACCGCATATCTGCAAAAAATCAATGGGAAACACCTGCTTGACCTTGGCGCCAACGACGGGCATTTTTCCATTTTAGCCACTAAATCGGGTTTTGATGTAATTGCCATTGACAACGACGAGCAGTGCATCAATAGTTTTTATAAAAAAACAAAAGCAGAAAACATTACCGGCGTACTGCCGCTCTGTATAAATATAATCAGCCCGACGCCGGCCACGGGTTTTGCCAACAAGGAAAGAAGTTCGTTTGAAGAAAGAATAAAACCGGATGCCCTGATGGCGCTGGCGCTGCTGCATCATCTTTGCATCGGGAAAAATATTCCGCTGGAAATGCTGGCAGGCTATTTTGCCCGGCTGGCCCCGCAACTCATCATTGAGTTTGTGGCGAAGGAAGATGAAAAAACACAACTGCTGCTGCAAAACAAAAAAGATATTTTTCCCAGCTACAGCATTGCCCGCTTTGAGGAAATTTTCAGTGAAAAGTTTGTGATTGAGAATAAAGAAATGGCTGGCGACACACGGCGGTCAATTTACTTTATGAAGCGTAGATAAAAACACAAAGTCGTTTTTATGAAAAAAACCATGGAGCGGTTCCCGATTTTCCTGCTGCTGCTGCCCGCCTTTGTGGTTATTCATTTTGAAAAAGAGTTTCACCGTTTTGTTCGTTACGAATTCATTTACGACCGCATTATAATTTTATTTATCCTGCCGTTGCTTTTCTTCCTGTTGTTTTATTTTTCTTACCGGTCGGCACGCAAGGCATCTCTTATGGCAGTTGCCTTATTGATGATTTTCTGTTTTACCGGCGATATAAAAAATAAGCTGGCCGGCAGTTTTCCCGGCCAGGTCGGGTCGCGGTATGTTTTTCTGCTGCCGGTTTTGCTTATGCTGCTGGCTGCAATATTTTTTTTTATCAAAAAAAGCAAATCACATTTTTCAAGCGCATTTTTGTTTATCAACCTGGCATTGCTGCTTTTTATTGCCGCCGATGTAGCCGGCATTATCTTTAAACCCCGTTTGCCGAAATACAGCCCCGTCAGGGAAAAGGAAATTGCCGTCACCGGTTGTGATACCTGCCACCGGCCCGACATTTATTATATAGTTGTGGATGCATATACCTCATCCGCCGTGCTGAAAGAAGATTTTAATCATGCAAATACATTGATGGAAGAAGACCTGCGCAGCAAGGGATTTATCATCATGCCGCAAAGCAGGAGCAATTATAATTATACGGCTTTTTCCACCGGCAGCACTCTGAACCTGGAATACCTGGACGGGGTGGATACGCTGCACAAAACAACCGACCGCACTTACCTGCAGGCGCTGGGTCTTGTTTACAAAAATCATCTTGTTGAATTTTTGCAAAAAGAAAATTATCTCATCCGCAATCATTCCATTTTTGATTTTAAAAATGCGCCCACTACTGTCACCGGCATTGATTTCTGGAATATCCGGGGTTTGTTTGACCAGTACAATCTTGCTTTTAAACTTGTCCGTGATGCCGGGCATCAGTTGCCGGAAAAGCTGCGGGCAATTTTCAGGGAAGCTGATTTCGACATCAACAAACCGCCGGCGAGAAAGCGGATGGCATCAGAAGTGACAGCGCATTTAATGAAATCAGTTAAGATGAAAGCCGACCAGCCTAAATTTGTTTATGCGCATTTTATAGAACCGCATCCGCCTTTTTACCTAGACTCTCTTGGTAATATTTTCAAATCAGCAGTATCGCTGCAGCAAGGTTATGTTCACAGCATTGCTTTTATAAACAAACTGATTAAACAGGCAACAGACAGTATACTTTTTTATACAAGCAGGCCCTGCGTCATCATCATCCAGGGCGATCATGGAGCGGCTTATGAAAATGAACCGGAGAGTGACAGGTACTTCAGCAACCTTCATGCAGTTTATTTTTCCAACAGGGAGTATGGCTTTTTTACAGACAGTACGCACAATGTAAACAGCTTCCGCATTGCGCTGAATGTTTTTTTCAAAAAAAATTACCCGCTGCTGGAATACAAATCCTTTTACCTGAAATGAATCCCGGGGATTGAAAAATTACCGGTCAGGTACTGCTACCGGCATCCGGGCACAGTCGAAAACAATATTATAGGCCTGGTCCCTGAGGTATAGAATTTTTTCATCTATGCCGAAATAGCTCACCCTTTCCTGGATAAGTTTGATAAACCATTGTTCAATTTCACCCGGGCAGGCAGTGAACGCAGTATCGAGAATAGTGAACTTAATGGTGGGACCCTTGATGATGTATTTCCCGGAAAGCTTATTGCAGCCAACAAAAGCGGTGAAGAGGGTGTCTTCGTTAAACTCGATATAGCTTTGCTGCAGCGAATCGGGAACGGCTTTTGCCTGCCGGCGCATCACCCTGATGTTCCATTTGCCCTTGAATTTATCGCTGAAGTCGGTCATTATAAAACCGATCTCCGTTTCATAATAAACTACGGAATCGCTCCGCAGGCTGTCGCCATACACTTCCAGTATTTTCGGTTCGGATTTCAGCTGTTTATTCTTTTTGTTTTTTCCCTTCTGGCCGTAAGCATCTGCCTGAAAAATAAAAAGTGGAATCGCCAGTATCACAAGCAGCAGTTTCATAATTACTATTCAGAAGAAAAGCCGGTGCGCTGCACGGCAAAAGGTAAAATTATTCATTTCGTAAACATCACCAGCCGATTCTTTCGCCGAATTTTCCCAGGCCGAAATATTCATTCAGCTTCAGGTTCAGGCCAAGCTGATTGTAAGCCGTGTTGTTCTGGTAATAGGTTCTTGCATACCGCACCTGAATTTTTTTTACCAGCAGCCCCGCTCCCACTGAAAATCCATTCAGGCCATTGGTGGTATTGCTGATGTTCAGTTCCTGCCGGCGCAGGTGATTGTAGGCAAGTGTTACTTCAATCTGCGGTGCGGGAAATACCTGTGCTGCAAAAACAAAGTGCCGGAAAATTTTGTCGAAAGTAAAGTCACCTGATTTGTTTTGGTTAAAACCATTTTCGTTATTAAACACAGTATCGTTGTAGCGGATATCAAACTGGTGAAGATGCTGTGCCGTGAAAGAAAATGTGATAGGCGCCTCTTTCAGTTTTTTGGTAATGCCGGCTTGCAGGTCGAAAGGCAGTTCCTCCGCTTCAGTGCCGGCGTACTGCTTCAGCTGAAATCCCATGTTTTTTGCAACCACTGAGGCGGTGAAAAGATTTGATGAATCGGTATAAAGAACCCCGGCATCCAAAGCCAGGCCATTGGAGCGGTAAATACCGTAGCTGGAAGAAATGAATTTTATTGAAGCGCCGTAATTCCATCTTTGTAAATAACTGCGTGATGCAGACAGTTGCATTACCCAGTCAGTGGGCCTCAATAAACCAAGAACATTACCTGAAGGATCAGTTTCTGAAATTTTTCCATAGTCAAAATAAGTAAGTCCCCAACCGAAATTTGTTTTCAGTTTCGGGTGCCGGTAAGCAAACGACAAATGATAAGCATTGATGCCAGCATAAAAGTTGTTGAATACTGTATGCAACTGTGTATGCATTTCTTTTTTCAGCAGCGCCGGGTTGTTCATGGCAAGACCAATGTCGCTTGAGGCCGCAGATACATTCACACCACCCAGCGCTGTAAGCTGCGGAGTAGGCGGTAGTTTCAGAAAATTAAATACAGAACTGCCGCCAATGGTTTGTGCATAACCAGTTGAGATAACAAGCAGGATTGGTATGATGAAAAGTTTTTGCAGGAAAGCTAAATTGAGAAATCTTCTTCAGAGTCGGAAACCCTTTAAAATGAATTTCCCCCGATTCTTTCGGGGGAAACTCTTTTTAACCCCACCTGCCTCTCATGGCAGGTTTTCAACAACCAACTTGGAGAAATTTATACTCTCAATAAATAATTGCGGAAATGCGCCGCCGGGTTGCCTCAGCCAATTAAATTATTTTATCAGGCCAGCGCCAGGTCAAGCACCTGGTTCATTTTTTTCACGTAGCGAAACTTCAGGCCTTTGATAAACTGGGGATCAATTTCTTCCACATCTTTTTCATTCTGCCAGCAAAGAATCAGCTCATTTATGCCCGCTCTTTTTGCCGCCAGCACTTTTTCTTTAATACCGCCTACAGGTAGCACCTCGCCGCGGAGCGTAATTTCACCGGTCATGGCAAGATAGGGTTTTACTTTTTTGGCGGTAAATGCCGATGCCAGCGATGTCATCATGGTAATGCCGGCGCTGGGGCCATCTTTTGGCACTGCACCTTCTGGAACGTGGATGTGAATATTTGTTTTCTCGAAATCTTTAGTATTGATGCCATATTTTTTGGCATTGGCCTGCAGGTAGCTCAGCGCCGTGCTGGCGCTTTCCTTCATCACATTGCCCAGGTTGCCGGTAATCTTCAGCTCACCTTTGCCATCGCTCAGGCTGGTTTCAATGAAAAGAATATCGCCGCCCACATAGGTCCACGCAAGCCCGATGGCGACACCCGGCATATTTACGGCTTTATAAATATCATTGCTGTACCTGGGTTTGCCCAGAATTCTTTCCACATCCTGCCCGGTAATATTGGGCCTTACTTTTTCATTCAGTGCAAGCTCCTTCGCCTGGTTGCGCATAATGGATGCAAGATGACGGTCCAGCTCCCGCACACCGCTTTCCCTTGTATATTCCTGGATTATTTTTTCAATCACTTTATCGTTGATGGTAAAATCAGAATTCTTCAACCCGTGCGCTTCCTTTTGTTTCGGAATCAGGTGGCGCCTGGCAATCTCCAGTTTTTCTTCCACCGCATAACCGCCCAGCTCTATTATCTCGAGCCTGTCACGTAATGCCGGCTGAATACTCTGAACCGTATTGGCAGTAGCGATAAAAAGAACTTTGCTCAAGTCGTACTCCAGCTCAAGATAGTTATCGTAAAACGTGTTGTTCTGTTCGGGGTCCAGCACTTCAAGCAGGGCCGAAGAGGGGTCGCCGCGGAAATCGCTGCCCACTTTATCAATTTCATCCAGTATCATCACCGGGTTGCTGGAATGTACTTTGCGTATGGACTGAAGAATGCGGCCCGGCATGGCGCCGATATACGTTTTTCGGTGGCCGCGGATTTCACTTTCATCATGCAGCCCGCCAAGGCTTTGCCGTACATATTTGCGGCCGATGGCATTGGCAATACTCTTGCCCAAAGAAGTTTTACCGATGCCCGGCGGACCTACAAAGCAAAGAATCGGGCTTTTCATATCGCCTTTCAGTTTCAGCACAGCGAGATATTCAAGAATCCGCTCTTTTATTTTATCCATGCCGTAGTGATCCTGGTCGAGAATCTTTTTTGCTTTTTTCAAATCATATTTATCTTCGGTGTATTCCTCCCAAGGCAGGTCGAGCATCAGGTCCAGGTGATTGTACACAACGGAATAGTCAGGCGTGGTGGGATGCATCCGCTCCAGCTTTTCAATACCTTTCTGAAAAAGTTCTTTGGCGGCCTGGGTCCATTTTTTGGCATCGGCTTTTTTCTGCATCTCTTTCAGCTCTCTTTCGTTGGTATCGCCGCCCAGTTCTTCTTTTATGCTTTTAAGTTGCTGCTGCAGAAAATAATCCCGTTGCTGTTTTTCCAGTTCGGTTTTTGTTTTGGTGGTTACTTTATTTTTCAGTTCGGCAAACTGAAGTTCTCTTTGCAGCAGCTTCATCAGTTTATCGGCTCTTTCGCGGATGTTGCTCGTTTCAAGCAACTGCTGCTTTTCTTTCAGGTCGGCGCTCAGGTTGCTGGAAATAAAATGTATAAGAAAAGAAGGGTTTTCAATATTGCGCAAAATGATGGATGCTTCAGCCGGGATGGAAGGAGAAAGCTGGATGATTTCTGATGCGATGTCTTTAATATTAGACACATAAGCGGCAAAATTTTCGTCTTTTGGCGCTTCTTCATCTTTAATGATTTCAATATTGGCTTTAAAATACGGATGGTCTGAAACTATCCGGTTTATCTTAAACCTGTTTCTGCCCTGTATGATTACGGTGGTGCCTCCATCGGGCATTTTTATCAGCTTCACAATGCGGGCCACCGTGCCGGTGACCTCAATATCAAGAATGCCGGGGTCTTCTACCGAGCTGTCTTTTTGTGCCACCACACCTATCAATTTGTCAGCCTTATAGGCATCATTCACTGCCTTGATGCTTTTGTCGCGGCCTACAGTTATCGGCAGCACAACGCCCGGAAAAAGGACTGTATTACGCAATGGAATAATCCGCAGTTCGGCCGGAATATCAGAACCATCGCCGGTTTCGCTTTCACTTTCATTCAGGGGAATTATGGGAAGAAAATCCATCTCATCTTCCGCCCGCAAATAATTTTTCAAATCTTTCATTGGTAAATTCTCCGTTTGACAACCTGACACAACCTGGGCCAAGGGGATAAAAATACATTAGGATTGTATAGCTGTCAAGTTTCATGCCCGACGTTTCAGTAAATATTTATAAGGAAGTAAAAAGCAAGCGGTAAGACAAAAAAAATCCCCCGGATCAGCCAGGGGGATGTTTCAATAGAAATTTGAATTCAGAGCGACAATCCTACAGAAAGCTGTATGGCCTGGCTTTTCCATTTATCCTTATCATCAATATCGTTGATGTTGTTAAGACCGACTACGTACCGTCCGGTAAAATATATTTTTGCCACCCTTACCTGGGCGCCGCCTATCATGGCAAAATCACCTTTTTTAAATGCATCTGCCCCGTTTTGCAAAAAGTTTTTGTCCTGGTCCATCAGGATGCTGAATGCAGGGCCCGCCTGCAGGTACACCGGGCCGATGAGTTTATAATTAAGCAGGATGGGTATGGAAAGATAATTCAGCTTCACTTTGCTTTGTGAAGAATTGATGATGTTCTGGTAAATGGATTTGTAGCTGCTGTCGAGTGTTGTCGCATACTGGTTAAATAAAACTTCAGGCTGCAGGGAAAGTTTTTTGTCGGGAGTGAGAACAATTTCGGCAAACCCACCAAGGTGGTAGCCATACCTGAACTGATCTTTGAAAGAAACGCCGTCAACCTTTACCACGTTGGAGCCGGCTTTGGCGCCGATCCTGAATTGGGCTGATGCGCCCTGCATCAGCAGCAGGCACAGCAGCATGATAGCAAGTTTTGTTTTCATGTGCAATTTTTTTTTGTTTAAAATAATTGAATTGACCCTGTTGGTCTGTGGCCATCATAAAAGATGGTCATAGGGTCAATCAGGTATGAAGACTATTACGCCGGTAAATTTCAACTATAATGCCATGGACAGCCGGCAGCTGTTAAATTGTATTAACTACCCATGATTAACTGATCGGGTAAAAAATTAGTACCGCCGCTATGATAACAAATTGCAAAAATATCAGAATATAAAACCAAGGTTGAAGGAAAAAAGAGTGCTGAAATTGTTTTTTTCTGTAGGGAAATAATAATCGAGAACCAACTGGGGTTGAATGAAAAACTTGCCGATGGAATATTCGCCTCTCAGGAACATAGTGAGGGAAAGCGGCTGGAAATAAAGCTGGTCATCGAGATAAATATTTTCAGAATTATACAGCACATTGGCGCCCGTACGGATTACGGTTGCATACGTATTGGCCGATTGGTTGAACCCAAACTTTTGTGTGCCACTGATAAATGATAGCTGCGGTGTCAGGCGGAAATGATCTCTGTAGGAAAAGGCACCCAGCCAGTAGAAATCGTGCCGCAACGAAGTGATGACTGAAAAGTCGCTGATGGATTCAGTTGAATTTATTCTGACCACTCCATCCCTTCTTAATCGCAAATCGAGAAGCTGCGCTTCTCTTTCCATATAGTCAGTACGGCTGCCCCAGCCATAGCTTACTGCCAGTGTAGGTCGCACCCACCACTTGCGGTAAGTAAAATAAGCATACAGTTCATTTTGTAAGGGAGTAGTATAAAAGGATAGTGAGTCCTTGGTAAAAAATCTTGTATAGGTAAGGCCGGTAGCCAGGTCTTTATTTTCAAGATAATCGTAGCCGGGTGTTATGGAAAACTGGTAAAAGTTCAGCTTGTCTTCTTCATTTACAATATTGCCGGTGGCCGCCATACTCAGTCCGCCTTTGTGAAAATAACCAACCATGGGTGTGTAGGTAAAACGTTCAGTAGTTTCAAGAAACACACTTGTCTTGCTGGTAAAATTGAAATAGCCCTTACCGAGAGCCATACTGCCCATAAAATAACTGTGCGGGGAAGAAATGGAATCAAGAAAAGTTTCCATATCCTGCAGCAGTAAATCATAATCAATAGTAGAATCAAGGGCTACTTCATTCTTAATTTCCTTGCGTGTGGTATCAATAACGGAAGATTGAGAATACAAGAGCATTCCCGAAAAAAGTAAGTGAAGTATGGTGACTACTTTTTTCAACATCCGGCAGTTGTGTCCCGGCTTCGGGGGTATAGGGCCAAAAAAATTCAAATTCTGTGACTTATAAATACTTAGATGGTTTAAACTTTCATTAAGAACTGACCTAAAAACGCCATAAAAGGCTGCTTTATTTAACCGGGCACTGAATTTTTGTCTTAAACAAGCTCAATTACTGAAATTTCAGGCAATATACCCACCCTGCCGGGATAGCCAATAAATCCAAAACCCCTGTTTACATACAATTGCTGGACACCATCTTTATAATGCCCTGCCCATTGTTTGTACACATATTGCACCGGGCTCCATTTGAAACCCGGAATTTCCACCCCGAACTGCATGCCATGGGTATGCCCGGAAAGCACCAGGTCAATGTCAGTATAAAATTTTCTCACTTCGGCGTCCCAATGTGAGGGATCGTGGCTCATCAGTATTTTGAAATGCGTTGGGTCCACTCCCTTATATGCCCGGGTCAAATCTCCATAACTTTTAAACCTTGCCTTGCCACTAATATTTTGAACACCGATTAATGCTATAACCTCCCCATTTTTTTTCAGTACTGTATTTTCATCCAGCAAAAGACGCCAGCCCATCTCCGTATGAATTTGTTTCAATCTTTCCAGGTTGGCCTTTTTTTCTTCTTCTGAGTTCCAGCTGGTATAGTCACCGTAGTCGTGGTTGCCAAGAATGGAAAATACTCCCATCGGCGCTTTTATTTTACTAAAAACATCCATGTAGTCATCCATTTCGTCGGCCCTGTTATTTACCAGGTCGCCGGTAAACAGCACCAGGTCAGGGTTTTCGTTCATCACTATTTCCACACCACGGCGTACCGCGTCTTTATCAGTAAAACTACCAGAATGAATATCGGAGATATGAACAATTTTTACACCTTTAAATGAAGCCGGAAGTTTCTCAAATGCCAACCGGATATGCCGGAGCTGGTACCTGTATTTATTACCAAAACCATACAGCAGCGAGCCGAACAAACCGCCGCCCATCAGCATGCCCGTCCAGCTCAGGAAAAGCGAACGGGAAATTTTTTCACCCGCCTGCAGCGCTTCACCTTCGGTATTTGAGAAAAATATTTTGCCTGCCACCCACTGTATGCCCCGGCGCACATCATCCACCAGGAAAATGGTAGAAGCTATCAGTTTTGCAAAAAACAAACCCGCTATGCATGCAAATAGTGTGTTGCGAAAAAGCTTGTTCTGCTGTTCAAAATGCAAATAAGGCAAAATAAGCAGCACGACAATAGCAGATACAGAAACAGTCCAGTAACTGATAAAAATAAAAAGACGGGCTTTGCCATTTATATTTTGAGTAATGGTCTTCAGGGCCTGGAAAAAGTACAGGTCGAGCAAAACCATGAACCCGATAAACACCCACCAGAAAACAGTATTCCGCATTGGGCAAAATTAATGCAATTCATCCTGAAGCCTGTAAATCGTAAATTCTTCATTGATGATGAAAACTTATTTTTGTGGCAAAGAGCAGCAGCAGATACCGTCATAATGATTTTTTTTTCTCAGGAGCAGGCGCCTTGCAATAATTTATTAATTATAGTTGTAGAGCAACCAACAACAAAACTCAACAAGCAATATGAAATTTACTTATTATGGCCACTCCTGCTTCCGGGTAGAAACAGCCGGCCAGAAACTTTTATTTGACCCCTTTATCACTTACAACGAGCTGGCCCGCCATATTGATTTTGATAAAATCACCACCGACTTTATTCTCGTGTCGCATGGCCACAGCGATCATATTGCCGATTGTATAGCCATGGCCCAGACAACCGGAGCCAAAGTAATATGCAGCTGGGAAATACATGAATGGCTCAACCGGAATGGTATTAAAAACACACACCCGATGAATACCGGCGGCAAATGGAACTTCGGGGCTTTTACGGCAAAATGCACGGCGGCCCAGCACTCCAGCGGCCTGCCTGATGGCAGCTATGGCGGCAACCCGATGGGGTTTATTGTGATGAGCCGTGAAGGCAATTTTTATTACAGCGGCGATACCGCACTTACTGCCGACATGGCGCTTATCCCGAAATGGGCAAAACTTAATTTTGCCGTTTTACCGATCGGCGACAATTTTACCATGGACGCTTCCGATGCAGCCGAATGTGCGGCCATGATTGATTGTAAAACCATTATTGGTGTTCATTACGATACTTTTGGTTTTATAAAAATTGATCATGAAAAAGCAAAGACGGCGTTTGCAGACAAAGGGTTTGAATTATTACTTATTAAAATCGGAGATACTATAACTCTTTAACTCTATAAAAACTTACTTCTGTACATGCAGAAGGATTGGAGGGGCAATATGGGTAGAATCATTGGAGTAGCCAATCAAAAAGGAGGCGTGGGAAAAACCACCACCGCCATTAACCTGGCAGCCAGCCTGGCCGTTCTTGAATTTAAAACCCTGCTGGTTGATGCCGACCCGCAGGCAAACAGTACCACCGGTGTGGGTTTCGACCTGCATAACATCACCCACAGCCTGTACGACTGTATGGTGAATGAATCCGGCGCAAAGGATGTGCTGCTGAAAACAGAAATTCCCAACCTCGACCTTATTCCTTCACATATTGACCTGGTAGGCGCCGAAATTGAAATGATAAATTACCCCAACCGGGAACTGGTACTTAAAAATATTCTTGACCCCATCAAAAATGATTACGATTTCATCATCATTGACTGTTCACCATCACTGGGGCTCATTACAGTAAATGCCCTTACGGCATCCGATGCAGTCATTGTGCCTGTGCAGTGTGAATTTTTTGCGCTGGAGGGATTGGGCAAACTGCTTAACACGATAAAGATTGTTCAAACCCGCCTGAACATTAACCTGGAAATAGAAGGAATACTGATGACCATGTACGATGGACGCCTGCGGCTTTGTAACCAGGTGGTAAGTGAAGTAAGAAGACATTTTGATTCAATGGTGTTCAATACCATTATTCACCGCAATTCAAAACTTAGCGAGGCGCCCAGCGTGGGCAAGCCGGTGGTGCTTTATGATGCCCACAGCAAAGGCTCTATGAATTACCTGAACCTGGCAAAAGAAATTTTACAGAAAAACGACTTAACAAAGATTAAACAGGAAGAAAGAATCCTGGAATTATAGTATTGTTGATTAATGATTTTAGATTGCAGATTTTTAATGTACAATCTGAAATCCAATCCCGATTGCTATCGGGGCTAAAATCTAAAATCAAATGAACACCCCAAAACAATCTCAAAATAAAGAGGCGCTGGGAAAAGGAATCCGCTCCCTGCTGCAGAGCATTGATGCCGATCTGAAAACCGGCACCGGCACACTGAAGCCTTCCGTGGTGGAGTCGGCCACCAGTATTATGCGAATACCGCTCGATACTATTGATGTCAATCCCAAACAGCCACGCCGCTATTTTGATGAGGAAGCGCTGAATGAACTTGCCAATTCCATCAAAACGCATGACATTGTTCAGCCTATCACTGTTTCCCGAATGCCTTCAGGCCGCTATCGTTTGGTTACCGGCGAGCGGCGTCTTCGTGCAGCAAAAATTGCAGGGCTCAAAGATATTCCCGCCTATGTTCGCCATACCGATGACCAGCAGCTGCTTGAACTGGCCCTGCTCGAAAACCTGCAGCGTGAAGACCTCAACGCCATGGAAGTTGCCCTTGGCTACAAACGTATGATGGAAGAGCTCAGTTTTACACAAGAGCAGGTGGCCGAACGCATGGGCAAAGACCGGAGCACCATAGCCAATTTTATCAGGCTGCTCAGGCTGCCGCCTGATATACAGGTGGCTGTGCGCATCGGCGAAATCAGCATGGGCCATGCCCGGGCACTCATTAATGTGGATTCAATTGACAAGCAGCTCTTCATTTTTGAAGAAATAAAAGAAAAGGGACTTTCAGTTCGGCAAACTGAGGCGCTTGTTCGAAAACTTTACCGCGAAGCAGGCGGCGTTAAAAAACACACAAAAACTTCCCTGCCACCCGGTTTTCAGCGAATTGAAGATAAATTAGCATCGCATTTCAGCACCCGTGTAAAACTGAAACACAGCAGCAAGAGCAACAGCGGCAACATTACTTTCGAATATTATTCTCTTGAGGAGCTCAATAAATTAATCGGTCAGCTGAATGTGTCGATAGATTAGAAACCAAACCCCTTTCCCAGAAAGAGAAAAACAGGTTGAAGCAAACTTCATTGAAAAAATCAGTCATTAAAATTGAAGGCATTGATTATGTACCAGGCTGCAGTGCTGCTATTAAGCACCGGTTGTGTCACACACTTGTACGGCATCAAGCCTGTTCAGCAAAAATGAATCCTTGAATGAAATGTGTTTGCATTATCATATTGTCACTTTTTCTCCTTACCGGCAATTTGTTTTCTCAAGACCAGCCTGCCGAAAAAATTGCACTGGTCAAAGACACGGTTTCAAAAAAGCAAGGCCCTGATACGGCTGCAAAAAAGAAACCCCATAATCCCAAAACTGCCGCCATCCGCTCAGCTATACTGCCTGGCTGGGGACAGATTTACAATAAAAAATACTGGAAACTGCCTATTGTGTATGGAGCATTGGGCACCACGGCAGGTGTTTTCTTTTACAATCTCAAAAATTATAAAGACCTCAGGCAGGCATATACCGGCAAATACAATCTCAGGGTTTTTGGCGACTCCACTGAATACAAAAAAATAAAACCCGAACTGCTTCCTCTTTCTGAAGAGTCGCTGCGCTTCAACCGCGACCAGTTCCGGCGTGATGTAGATTACACTGTGCTCTTCTTCCTGCTGTTCTGGGGGCTGAATGTAATTGATGCCTCGGTGGATGCCCATCTGAAAAGCTTTGACGTAAGCCCCGACCTTTCACTGAAAATAAAACCCGGCCGCAGTGAAATGGCCGGCACCAATGGAATCAGTCTTGTACTTCAAATCGGAAAGTAAATTTCCCGGCGTCACATCTTATCATTTACCTTTGATTCTTTCTTATTATGCAATCAATAAGCTGTAATTAATACTCAACCCGGAAACTTTCTGCGCTATGAACATTGCACTTATCGGCTACGGTAAAATGGGCAAAGCCATTGAAGAAATTGCCCGGCAGCGGGGTCACAGCATTGTTTTAAAAATAGATATTGACAACCAGCAGCAGCTTACAAAAGAAAATCTTGCAACCGCCGATGTAGCTATTGAATTCACCGGGCCGCACAGCGCTTTTGAAAATGCAAAAAAGCTGATGCAGCTTGGCACTGCCACTGTTTGCGGCTCCACCGGCTGGGTGGAAAACCTGCCGGCTGTTCATGAGCTTTGCATCAAAAACAACGGCGCTTTTTTATATGCCAGCAATTTCAGTGTGGGAGTAAATATTTTTTTTGAAGTAAATAAAAAACTGGCTGCACTGATGAACCCGCATGGTGATTATGAAATACAGCTCACCGAAATTCATCACACACAAAAAAAAGATGCGCCCAGCGGTACAGCAATCACCCTGGCCGAACAGGTACTTCACCATGTCAGCCGCAAGAAAAAATGGGTGAACCACATCAGCGATAACCCGGAAGAACTGGAAATCCTCAGCGATCGCATTGACCCTGCCCCGGGCACACATAAAGTAAAGTACTCCTCCGCCATTGATGATATTGAAATCATTCACACAGCCCATACCCGCAAGGGTTTTGCACTTGGCGCAGTGATGGCCGCCGAATTTCTGGCCGGCAAAAAGGGTATATTTTCGATGAAGGATGTGCTTGGGCTTTAATTCAGAATGCTTTTACTGAAGTAATTAAAAGATAATTTTTGGTGTATTTGTTAATCTGTTCCGCTAATCATCAGGAATTTCTAATTTCAATACCCGTAACCTGAATCAATTTACTATTTTAACCAGCCATTACCGCTTGCGGGCATTGTTTACCATACCGGTTTTTTTATTCTTTTCGCTACCCGGCACTGCGCAGGACATCACCGGCGTGTGGACAGGCTACCTGAAAACACCCGAAAGTAAACTGGAATACGAACTGGCCATCAGTAATACAAAGGGTAAACTCACCGGTTATGCCCTTACTATTTATACGGTTGACGGGTTTGAAAACAGCGGTGTTAAAATCACCCGGTTTTCACAAAAGAAATTTGAGCTGGAATTTGAAGACGGCCAGCTGATTTATGAAAACTACCGCAGCACTCCACGCCGTGTAAAACTGATGGCCTCTGTCATCCTGCAAGGAAAGGATTCGCTGATGACGCTCAGCGGTGTTTTTAAAACCCGTTCACTCGATTTCCGCGACACCCGCATTTTTGAAGGCGAAGTATTTCTGCAAAAAAACAACAAGCCCCTTACCACAAAAATCATCGCCAAACTGAAGTTGCTGAACCTGCTGCACACTCTTTCCTTTCTCAATCCCCCGGAACAAAAGAAAGTTATTGCCACAGCAAAACAAAAAGACACTGCCGCCATGGTTTCCGTTACAAAACCGGTTATTGTGCTGCCATCCCCGGAAATAAAAAAAACCGAAACAAGAAAAACCGACATTATCAACACCCTATTCTTTTCTTCCGACAGTCTTTTGCTCAGCATTGTTGACAACGGCTCTATTGATGGCGACACGGTGAGCATTGTTGCAAATGGCAAAACCATCGTAGATAAAGCAGCGCTTTCTGCAGATGCTTACCGGTTTGTATTACTGGTTGCAGGCATTCCCGGCGATTCACTTTTGCTAATCATGTATGCTGAAAATCTGGGCGCCATTCCACCCAACACGGGCTTACTCATTATAAAAGACGGCGACCAGCGACACGAAATCCGCTTTGAAGGCGACCTTCAGAAAAGCTCAGCGGTGATGCTGAAAAGAAAAAGATAAAAACCAGGTAACCGTAAAGGATTACCAGCAAAAAAGGATTTTACTCCCAGATGCTTTTCAGTTCTGTGTACTCCAGTTTTTTTATTACGCCATTATCATTTGACTGAATGCCCAACCTGCTGTAGGGTTTATCGGGAAAAAATATTTCTGTCATCACCGTCAGCCCATTGTCGGCAAACAGTTCAACTGAGCTTACATCAATCAGCAGTGTAAGATTCATTTTAGCCTCAGTAGAAAAGCGTGGTGCTGTATGCCTGGCTGAGAATTCAGGGTGAAAATCCGTTTTACCTGATTTTGACCTGTCAATAAAATAGCGGTTCGCCGTTTTATCATATCCAATCAGCAGTTGCCCGCCACTTTCATTTTCTAATGTTATGGAAAAATCTTTTATGATATCCATCGAAAGGTTAAGCAGGCAGGGAAACATTACCTTACCCGTTTTTTCTTCAAGCCGGAAATCTGTTGCAAGAGAAATATCGCTTAACGAAACAGAAACCAATTTGATTGTTTCAATTTCCTTTACCGGCATTGAGGCTATATACATTTCGCTGCCGGCTTTTGCGAGTTTCAATTCCCGGGGTAATGTCATTGCATTTCGCCATGTTTCGGTGGGAACCACGTTTGCGTAGAGCCAGTTGCTCATCCAGCCGATGAATACTTTCCGCTGCCCTGTGTTTTCCCAGGTAATGCCCGCATATTCATCCGGCCCGTAATCAAGCCACTTGATTCCGCTGTTGTACGGTTTAAAATTCTTTCCGTCAAAATCGCCAAGGAAATATTGTGTGGCCGAACCCCTGTTGGGCCCGCCCGGATTCAGATTTACAATCAGCACCCACACTGTTTTGCCCTCATACTCCAATGGAAACAAATCCGGACATTCCCACACACCGCCATGCGCCCCGGCCGATGCACCGAACTCACTTTCTTTGGTCCAGTTCTTTAAATTAGGTGAAGAATAAAAATAAATTCTGTCGGCCACCGCCAGCGACATTATCCATCGTTTCATCGGCTCGTACCACATCACTTTCGGGTCGCGGAAATCTTTTGTGCCCGGGTTTTTCAATACCGGGTTGGCGGCATATTTCGTCCATGTCTTTCCATTGTCTACACTGTAAGCAATACTTTGATTTTGGAAATCGCTTTTCCCCGCTCTTTCTCCATCAGCATTGTGTTGGGTAAAGATGACTACCAGTGTATTTTTCCCAAAGCCGGCAGTATTGTTTACATCCACCACAGCACTGCCGGAAAAAATCGTACCGATGCTGTCGGGGTATAAAGCAACCGGCTGATGACTCCAATGAATCAAATCGCTACTGGTGGCGTGCCCCCAATGCATGGGCCCCCACACTGAACTGTAGGGGTGATACTGGTAAAACAGGTGATAGGTGCCCTTGTGATAAACCAGCCCATTAGGGTCATTCATCCATTTTTCTTTGGGAGTAAAGTGGATTTGGGGGCGGTAAACAGCATCACTCAATTGAGTATGTATCTGTGAGGATACTTCAGCCCTATACAACAGGGTGATTAAAACAAAAGCAAATAATTTTGTACGCTTCATTTTAGAAAAAACTTTTGAATCAACTTATCATATAGCAACATTTCAAAACTCCCCCGCTCCCGGCTGCCTTAACTTCCAACCCGTCTTCGCTTTTTCCTCATCCACTAACTTCTTTACATCGGCCAGCAGTTTTTTGGCATCGTAAACAATGCCGTCTTTGATGGTGTATTTCACGCCACCTACACGTACCGCCTTGTTCTGTTCATTTAGTTTAATGGCGCCGGTGCCATACAGCACCTGCAGATTCTCCAGCGGGTTTACTTCTACAATCACCATATCAGCCAGCTTGCCTACTTCAATAGTGCCCAAATCTTTTTCGGCACCTAATGCCTGCGCTCCATACAAAGTAGCTGAACGTATTACTTCCAGCGGATGAAAACCGGCCTCACGAAGCAATTCAAGTTCTCTTATATATCCAAAGCCATAGGTTTGGTAAATAAACCCGTTATCGCTGCCGGTAGTCACCCGTCCACCGCGGTTTTTATATTCGTTTACGAAAATCATCCACAGCCGGTAATTTTCTTTCCAGGCAATTTCCTGCTCCGTGCCCCAGTTGAACCAGTATGAGCCGTGCGAATTACGGTTGGGTTCATAAAATTTCCAGAGCGAAGGCAGTGTGTAATCTTCATGCCACTCCAGTCTTCTTGCACGGTGCAGGTCGCGGCTGGCTTCGTAAATATTAAAAGTGGGATCAAGTGTAAAGTCGAGGCTCAGCAGTTCATTCATCACGGCATTCCATTTTTCAGAAAAAGGCGGCGATGCCTGCTTCCACAGCCTGCCGGCTTCTTCAAAGCGGTGCTGCTCATCGCTGTAATTATAATTAAGCGGGTAGTTCTGCACGGTTTGGTTTTCAAACAAAGCTTCAGGCAGACCGTACCAGTGCTCCATGCTGGTGAGGCCAGCCTGCGCCGAATGCAGCACATTCCACCTGGCCACACTCATTTGTGCATGATGGCAGCAACTGCGCAACCCGAGTTTTTTATTTTCCTTAATTGCTGCATCCATTATTAGCGGAGCTGCGCCAAAAAACTTTATTCCGTCGGCGCCTTTCCTTGCATTTTCTCTCACCCACTCTATGGCCTGCTCAGGAGTGCTGATAGTTTGTTTGGCGCCCTGGCCAAATGATGTGTAGGCAAAAATCCTTGGCGCCGTTATTTTTCCTTCGTTGCTTTTTTGTTTTTGATCCAGCACCCAATCGAGCCCGTTGCCGCAGCTTGGGTCGCGGATGCTGGTGATGCCATGTGCCAGCCATAGCTTGAAAACATATTCGGCAGGTGTACCCTGCGCCGTGCCGCCAATATGGCCGTGCATATCAATAAAACCCGGCAACAGGTACATGCCTTCACAATTCATTTCCCTGCCGCCTTCTTTCAGCTTTGGGCGACGGGCCGTATCTATCGGCAAACCGGGATTGCCCACATTGACTATTTGCACAATCCGGTTTTTCTCCACTACAATATCCACCGGGCCGGTGGGCGGCGCCCCGTTGCCATTAATGAGGGTAACGCCGCGGATGATGAGCTGCGGCCACGGACCGTCGCCTTCTTTTACTTCAGGGGCCTTTTTTACCTGGGCTTTGGCAGCAAGGCATACTAAAGCAAACAACAGAACTGTATATTTTCTCATAGCATTGTTTTAAAAAAAGAAAATTACTGAGGATTCGGCAGATGAAGGATGAAAAATTTTTGCTCCAGATTTTCCCGCCATACTTTTTGTTCTTTCCTGATACTCTTTTGGGGAAAAACTTAACCAGCCATCTTACTGGTTATCCTCTTCCTTATACCGGTTCGGGAAAAACTTTTTCATCATCGTTTTATAAGCAGGGTATTTCCTGATGCTTTCCAGGTCGGGTTCAATGATGATATAATCATAGCTGTCGTAACCCCTCTCCAGCGCCAGCTCCAGGTACTGCAGGGCTTCATCCGGTTTGTTGTTCATAGCCAGGCTTAATGCCAGGTAATAATAACCAAGATTGTTTTTGGGATTGATTTGTATTGCCTTTTTAAAATACACAATGGCCGAATCGTACTGTTTCATGCCGTGATAAACCAGCCCGAGGCGAAGTCCGGCATTGTAATAGCCAGGATCCAGTTCCAATGCTTTTTTATACATCACCACAGCCGAATCGTAATGCTGCAGGTTGGCAAACACAGCGCCGAGATTATTATAACTAACTGCATTGCGTGGCTCATTTTGTATGGCTACATTATACCAGAGCGCAGCCGAGTCAAATTTCTCTGATTCAAAGTACAGGCGGCCCAGTGTATTGAAAATATAGGAGCCCGATACGCCCTGGTCAATGGACTTTGTGTAATAATAAATGGCCGAATCAAACTGGTTGGTTTGTTTGAAAACATATTCCAGGTTGCCCAGCGCCTGTGTGTTTTCAGGATGTGCTTCCACCACCAGGCGGAAATAATATTTTGCCGCGTCGTAATCCTTCTTTTCGGTAAGCGCCAGCCCCAGGTTATTTAATGCCGATTCCAGGTCAGCCTTCAGCTCCAGTGCATTTTTATAATAGATCATGGCCGAATCCGGCTTTTTCATTTTAAAATAAACCAGCCCGAGGTTATTGACGGCATAAGGATTTTCAGGACTTACATTAATAACCCGGCGGAAATAACTGGCGGCAGAGTCCAGCCGGTCAATACCATAATAAGCCAGCCCGATATTATTCATCACTATGCTGTTGCCGGGATTCAGCTCCAATCCCTTGCGGTAATAATAAAATGCCGAATCAAAATTTTTCATTTCATAAAACATGGAGCCGAGCAGGTTGTAGCCGCGGAAATTGCGGCGGTTGAGATCAATAGCCTTGTTGTAATAATATTTTGCCGAATCATAATTTTTCGTTTGCGTGTACAACCTGCCGAGGTTGATAAAAGGCGCATCGTAGCTGGGGTCGTACACGGCAGCCTGTATAAAATAGGCCCGCGCCGAATCCACCATGTTCATTTGCTGGTAAAATTGACCGAGGTAATTAGCTGTAATCAGTTTATCGGGATAATAGCGCATTGCTTTCTGGTAATAAATGCGGGCCGAATCAAATTTTTTCATGTCGGTAAATACCCGGCTGATGCCGTTGTAGGCGTTGAAAAATGTGGAATCGCTGCCCAGGCATCTTTTGAAATAAACTAAGGCCTGGTCAAAATGGCGATACTCCCGCTGCAACCAGCCCATATTGTTCAGTACCGGAGCATTGCCTGGCTCCAGCTGCAGGGCTTTTTCGTAATAAGTTTTAGCAGAATCGAGTTTGCGCTGCTGGAAGTAATAATAGCCAATGTCAACATAGGCATCAGCTCTTTTGTTATCCACTGCCAGGGCCATTTTAAAATATGCCAGGGCTGAATCAGTTTGATTTTTTTTTCTGAAAGCATTGGCAATATTTACATAAGGATACCGCCACTGAGGCGCCGCGGCTGCGGCCAGCTTGCCAAAATAAATTGCGCTGTCAGGTTTTTCATTATTCAACTGCAGGGAAGAAAGTGTATTGAGAATATAAGCGGCTGCAGGGTCTGCTTTATAAGCTTCCATGGCATCCTGTATAGCCTGCTTCAGCCCGGCAGTGGTTCCGCCTTTTTCCAGGTAGCCATGTGCTTTAAAAAAAAATCTTTTAGCCATCAGGCTGAGCCGGAATCTTTCATCATCCACATCGGCATAGCCGATGGCTCTTTCCAGCATATTGCCTACCTCTGAAAAATCCTGCCGGGCTACTTTTTCCATCCGGTCGAGGCTGTTGGTAATTTCATCCGACTTATCGTCAGCATCCAGTTGTGAGCGGATACGCTGGATGGTGGTCACATCCCTTCCTTCGAGGTAGAGGTTTATTTTGCTTTGCGCAAAATTGATGTATTCGGTTGCCAGGTTCAGCCTGGCATCTATGGTGTAGTTGTTGTTGGGATCCAGTTTGACCATCTGCTGGAAAAGCGCTTCAGCAGAGTTGCCATTGCCGGTGAGATTGAATTCTTTCAGTGCTGTATTAAAAGAGTTGTAAAGCTCCAGGATGCTGGTGTCGGCAATTTCGTAAACGCTGCCACGGGTTTTTAAATTTCTAGCAATAAAATCAATTTCATTTCCCCGCAATTGTCCTCTCAGTTGTTTTGAAAGCATCCATTTGCGTAAAAAAGCAGTATCCACTTTTGAAATCACCTTTAATTTACTTTCGTCGCAGCAGAGAAAGGGATTTTGTTTGCGCTTGTACTTCCCTTCGGCTATGGAAGGCACCGTCAGGTTGATGTATTGCTGCAGTTCTTCCAGTGTCACCAGGTTATCCTGGTGCACCATGGTATCGGCCATACCTGCCAACCCCTCTACCAGGAAATAGGTAAATAAACCATGCCCTGTACCGATGCTGGCATCTTCCAGCGACTCCTGCCCTGCGCCGGTGGCAAGCATGATGATTTCACCCGCCTGTTTTTCAGAAATAGCCGCCTGCAATTGCTGCTGTCCTTCGCCACCGCCGGGCAGTTCGTTGGTGCGGCAGGCATCCATAATAAAAATTACTTCCACTCCCTTGCGGCTGGCCTCGGCAATCCGCACTTTCAGATTGTACAATTGAATAGTGCCTGTGATGAGGTAATTGTTTTTATCGCCGGCAGGATTGCAATCGTAAGTAAGGTAAAAATATTCATCCTGGTTGATGGCATCGCCATGGCCGGCAAGGTAAATGTAGAGGCGATCGCCGGCCTTCAGGTTTTTATTGCGCAGCCAGCTCATTCCCTTTACCAGGAAGTTGGCTGCCTTGGCTTGTTCATTTTTTAAAAAATAAATATTCGAGTCAGGCAGTTTGCCGCCCCCCGCCGATTTCAGGAAATCGCGGAAGAGCTCGGCATCGCTGTCGGCAAAAGAAAGCGGCCGGATGTATTTATAGGTAGATATGCCCATGATCATTGCAAATGTGCGGTTACCGGCGCTGTCTTTTGGTAGCGCTGCTGCCTGGCCGGACAGCTCTGCACCGGTAATACACACATAGAATACGACCGCAATGAAAGCGGAAACAAGTTTTGGCATATAATTGCTAATTTACAGGTTTTAAGCAAGATAAATGACCGTAAATCCCCTTTAAGAACCAGGCAGTGCTTGAAAATTTTCTAATAAACGGGATTATGACGACGTTGATGAAAAACCGGTGGCATCCGGTTTTATTTTAACCCCCAAAAAAATTTCTGCTATATGCTGCACAAACATATTGCCCGCCACACCAAGCGCTATGTGGGGCATGTAACCAAATACCTGTATGAACGGGACACCATTTTTGCTACCATTTCTGTATTTGTATTCCTGGTGCTGCTGGGCATGATTCCGATAAATTTTTATGTGCTGAACCCGATGAAGCTGGCGTTAAAGGATTTTGACTTTAATGATATGAGCTACTCCAAAGGACAAAAAGGAAAATATACCGAACCTGATAAAAGAATTGTAGTAATTAATACAGGGCAGCTCGATCGGGCCGAACTTGGTTTCCTGGTAGAAAAAGTTAGTGTTTATCAACCTAAGGTTATCGGCCTTGATATTTATTTCCTTGATGCCAAAGAGCCGGAAAAAGACTCAATACTCAGGGAAACTTTTAAAAAGGTAAAAAATCTGGTCTCTGTTAGTGTGCTTGAAACGGAAGAAAAAAATTTCAATGTGATGAAAAACTATTTTGACGACGTAAATACTAAACGCGGATATGCCAATGTAATTGGCGAGGATATAGGCACAATTCGTTTTTATTCGCCCTTTGAAAAAGTAAATGGCAATAAATACCCCCATATCACCTCTGCAATAGTAAAAGAATATGATAAAGAAGCCTATGAAAAACTGGAAAAAAGACACAAGGCTGTTGAAACTATCAATTATAAAAGAAGAGTGGACAGGTACCAGGTTATTGAAGCGGATGACCTTATGACGGACAATGTGGACTCAGCATTATTAAAAGATAAAATTGTTTTACTGGGATATATCAACCTTGATCCGAACAATATCGAGGATAAAAAATTTACTCCCATGAACGATAAGTTTGCTGGTAAAACACATCCCGATATGAATGGAGTAATTGTACATGCCAACATAATTTCCATGGTGCTCGATGGCAACTACATTCACAAAATGCCCAAGTGGGTGGCCTGGCTGGTGGCTATTGTTATTGGCTGGGTACACATGTCGCTTTTTATCCGCTACTATCTTGAAAGCCATATCTGGTTTCACCTGGTAGCCAAACTGGCCCAGGTATTCTCCGCCATTTTTTTTGCCTACCTTGGCATCCTGATTTTTGATAAATTTGACATCAAACTGGACATGAAATATACGCTGTATGTGATTGTGCTGGCGGTGGACATTATTTATTTTTACGAAGCGTTTGTAGTATGGCTGCACCGGAAGTTTAAGTACCGGACCGTTTTCACACATCATCATCACCCGGGCGAGGGCCAGCCGCATCACACGCAACAGCATCATCCGCATCAAAATCATCATTAAACTATTCTGAAAATGAGAAAACCAACCTGCTTCTTTTTGCTTATTTTAATTTTCACGGCAGCTTCGGCCCAGGATAATATGTTTGTAGTTTATAGCCTCAAAGGAAATGTGTCGGTACTGGAAAATAAAGTAGAAACAAAAGCCAAAATCGGAACGATTATCAACGGCAATGCCACTATAAAAGTAGGCGCTTCTTCATTTGCTACTTTACTGTGCAACGAAACCCGCATGTTTTCCTTAAACAAAGCCGGCAGTTATACTACTACCGGCCTCAAAGATTCCTGCATTTTAAATAAAAGTTCGCTCAGCGCCAATTATATGAAATATATCTGGGCTGAGCTGACCAAGTCAAAAGGCACACCGGAAAAAAACCGCAAGCATTTTATGTCGAATGTGGGCGCCGTCAGCCGCGGCATCAACAATGTGTGGATTGACCCCCGGCTGGATACCATCAACTATGTGAGCGGCACCATTCCGCTGTCGTGGAAATCGTATACCGACGCCGAAGAGTTTGAGTTCAAACTGTACGATGAAACCGGCAGCACACTGATTTCAAAAACCGTAAAGAAAAAACACGTGGATATTTCTGATTTGCTGAAAACCATCCAGCCCGGCAAATCGTACCACTGGACCGCCATGGTGAAAGGAGAACCTGATAACGAGGATAAGAAAGTGTTGAATTATATGACCAGGGAGCAATTCGGTAATGTTTACAACCAGCTAAAAAATACAGATGCGGCAGAAACCGAAGCCGAGTTCAACTTCAGGATGGGTTTCCTGATGGAAGAAGCACATTACCTGGTGGAAGCTTATAACCACTACATGAAAGCTACACAGTTGGCGCCAACCAATACTACTTACCGCTTTGTGTTTATGTCGTTCAAAAAAGATTTTGAGATTAAGTAAAGACCTGATGGTTGAATTGTTACATTGCTAAATTGACTATTGATGGTTGCATTTTTCAGGGTGCATAATGTATAGGAAAGGCGTTTTGCCGGTAATGATTTTTTATCCCTGAATTTTTTCCTCAATATATTTGAAACACAAAATTTCCCTCTTAGGGGGTCGGGGGTGTGATTTGAAAATCCATTTCTGGAGCATAGGAAAAAATAATGAAGCTTATATAAAAGCCGGCGTGGAAGATTTTACCCGCCGGATAGCAAAGTATTACCCGGTGGAATGGACACTCATTCCTTTACCAAAAAATGCCGGCATGATGAGTGAAATGGATTTGAAAAAGAAGGAAGGGGAAATAGTGCTGGAGTGGCTGCAAAAAGACGACTGGCTGATAGCGCTGGACGAAAAAGGCAAACAAATGACATCGGAACAGCTGGCCGTTTTTTTAGGCAACCGGGGAAATAAAAGTGTAAAAAATCTTGTGTTTCTCATTGGTGGCGTTTTCGGGCTGGACGAGGCGGTATTGAAAAGAGCCAATTTCAAATGGAGTCTTTCACAGCTTACTTTTCCGCACCAGCTGGTGCGGCTGATGCTGGCCGAGCAGGTGTACCGGGCCTGCACCATTTTGAAGAATGAAAAGTATCATCATAAATAATTTCAGATTTCAGATTTCAGTCCCGATCTTTATCAGGATTAGATTTACCGGATGGAACTGACAATTACATTAATCATAATCGTTATCACTTCACTGGTTTCAATTGGTGGTTTTTCCAGCCAGAAAATCATTAATGATCTTATTTTTTATCCGCCGGCCGTTTCTCAGCATAATCAATGGTACCGCTTTATCACCTGCGGGCTGATTCATGCCGATTTTATTCACCTGCTGCTGAATATGTATGGTCTTTATATTTTCGGCAAGTATGTAGAAGCAGCTTTTTTTTCCATCTTCGGATCCAACGGCGGACTCATGTACCTGCTCATGTATGTAACATCTCTCATTGTATGCCTGCTCCCCACTTATAAAAAAAATAAAGAGAACTATTATTACCGGAGCCTGGGCGCCTCAGGTGCTGTTTCCGCAGTCATCTTTTCATTTATCCTGCTTTTCCCGCTGGAAAAGCTCGGAATCATTTTTCTTCCGGTAATGCTCCCTGGTTTTATTTTCGGTCTCATTTATCTTGGCCTGTCTTACTGGGCTGAACAGCGTTCGGCTGATAATATCAATCACTCCGCTCATATCTGGGGAGCTCTGTATGGAATTGCTTTTCTTATTATAGCCGCACAGTTGTTTTCCGACTATCCTGTCCTGGAAAGTTTTCTTACCAAAGTGAGAGAATATTTAGGAATGATGTAACGTGATTTTCAAAAATGAATTTGATTTTTCCGTCACTTTAAACCGCTCGTCAATGCGATAACCGATTACCCACAGGATGCGCCGGTCGCTTTCGAGTACCCACACTTTTTCCTTATCGCTTTTCGAAAGTTTCTGATCAATGAATAAGCGGGCCAGCTTTTTCTTTTTTTTCATGCCCAGCGGATAAAAGTAATCGCCGGTTTTCCATTTGCGCAGGATGAGTGGGAAGCGGATGTTTTTTGCATCGAGGCAGGCTGAGTCGTTTGATGTTTGCGGTTTGAAGTTTGTGGTTTGAAGTTGTTCAAGCTTCAGCCAGCCGTTTTCAAACAAAACAGATTTGTCTTTTTCCTCAATAATGGTTGCTGCCCCGGCTGAACTCACCGGGCTGATGATAAGCCAGTGGCGGTGCCTGATAATACGCCAGGCTAAAGCGGGTGAATCAATATATTTTCCTGATTCGCTGCCGGCCAGTTTTATTACTTCATCAATTTGCTTTTCAGTAAAACCAAAATCAGCAATGATTTCATAAATCAAAGCCCGGTTGTGGTAGCCCATCAGTTGTTTCACCGGGATATGCCACTCGGCTCCTTTTTGTTTTACAAGTTTCTTTTTCACATCGGCCACGGCAATCCTGTACAGTTTTTCAATTTCACTGAAGCGGCTGATATTGTCAACAATGTTTTGCTTTACCTGCGGGAACACTTTACCGATGGCGGGAATGATTTCATTGCGAAAGAGGTTGCGGGTGTATTTGGAAGAAAGATTGGAAGTATCCTCTACAAAATCCAGTTTGTTTTCTTTTGCAAACTGAATCAGTTCTTCTTTTGTAAGCCACAATAAAGGCCGCCGGATATGTCCATAAGAAACCGGGATACCGGTGAGCCCGTGCAGGCCCGTGCCGCGGCAAAAATTCATCAGCACGGTTTCGGCATTGTCGTCGGCGTGATGGGCAGTGAGCAGGTGAATGGTGACCCGATAGCTATCGGGTGGTGAATGGTGAATGTTTTTTTGAGTCCCCTCATTTACCATTGACCATTCAGCATTGACGAGATCTTCAAACCACTCATACCGCAGCACCCTTGCTGCTTCCTGGATGGACATTTTGTTTTCGGAAGCAAACTTTTCTGTGTCATATTCCTTCAAATGAAACGCAACTTTGTATTTTTTTGCCAGGTTTTTTACAAACTCTTTATCTCTTTCACTCTCTTTTCCTCTTAGTTTAAAATTGCAATGGGCAATGGCAAAATCATAACCGGCCTGGTGACATAATTCACACAGCACGACAGAATCCACACCGCCGCTGACAGCAAGAATCAGTTTGTCTTTCAGGGAAAAAAGATTTTGTTGCCTGATATTATCCTGAAATTTTTGAAGTAAGCTCATGAAGTTTATCCTGAAAAATATTTATATAACATCCAAAACCCGCCTGCAATAAAAAGGAAACCGGCAACCAGGAATACATAACTCAAATTTGTAACGTCAAAAGTGGTTTTATAAACAAATTCCTTTGGATTATCTGCATTATAAATGACCCTTACTTTTTGACCCTCCTTTAACAGAAACCGGGGTAGTGCAATATCAGCCAATTCTGTTATCCAAACCCCTTCTTTTGTCACAAACCTGATAACAGGATACACAGATGATGAGTCAGAAATCTCTGGTGATTCAAAACTAAATATTACTCCATTTGTTTCAATTCCGTTTGCAATTATTCGCTTCTTTTTTTCAGTTAATTTTAATGAAAGAAGAATCGACACAGAGCCAACAAAAATTGGAATAATGATATTTATTATTTCCTGCATCAGTTTTAAAATGTCATTTCATCGTAGGCGCTTTTCAATTCACTGAAGCTATGGTTATCCCCCGCCCTTTTCGCCTCCTCCATTCCCTTTTCATACACTTTCGCCGCTTCTTCAGTGTTGCCAATGCGCTCAAGCAATTTGGCCAGGTGATAATAACTGCCCACATAGCCGGGCTCCCGCTGTAAAATTTTTTCAAACAAACTTCTTGCCTCGCCATCATCACCCAGCTTGATATACTCCAGCGCCAGCGCATGTTGCAGAAAACTGTCTTCCGGGTTTTCCATCAACAACTCTTTAATCCTGCTGATTCTGTCCATCTGAACAATTATTAATTAATAATCATTAATTATTACTTTCCTCCCCCTATCTTTGCTTTGGTTGTTTATGCAACTTTTATTTTTTTATTTATACCTATTCAAAAAATCTCCGCTTTCCGGCGGGTTTAGTGTATGAAGATTTTAGTTTGTATCAGTAAAACACCGGACACCACGGCAAAAATAGCCTTCACCGATAACAACACGAAATTCGACGGTAACGGTGTGCAGTGGATTATTAATCCTTACGACGAGTGGTATTCGCTGGTTCGGGCCCTTGAACTCAAAGAGGCGGATGCCAGCCTCATCATTCACCTCGTTTCGGTCGGCGGGCCAGATTATGATCCCGTCATCCGCAAAGCGCTGGCCCTTGGTGGCGATGAAGCTATTCGTGTGAACGCCGAAAGCGAGGACAGCTATTTTGTAGCTGCACAAATTGCTGCTGTGGCAAAACAAGGAGAATACGATTTAATTTTTACCGGCAAAGAAACGATAGACTACAACGGGTCGTCCATCGGCGGCATGGTGGCCGAAATGCTCGATATGCCTTTTGTAGCACTGGCAACCAAATTTGAGCTGAACGGGAACACAGCAACTGTTTCCCGGGAAATAGAAGGTGGCGTGGAAATTTGTGAAGTGCAGTTGCCGCTTGTGGTCAGTTGCCAGAAAGGCGTGGCCGAGCAGCGCATTCCCAACATGCGGGGCATAATGGCTGCCAGAACCAAACCGCTGAAAATGGTGGAGCCTGTGCCGGATGACACACTAACTAAAGTAAAAAGTTTTGAGTTGCCTTCACCAAAAGCAGGAGTAAAACTTGTGTCGCCGGATAATGTGGAAGAACTGGTAAGGTTACTGAAGGAAGAAGCGAAAGTGATATGATATCTGATGTCTGATGCTTGCCCTCCGAAGTCCCGATTATTCGGGACGAAGGAGGGTCTGATATCTGACCTACGACTTCTAACTACAAATCAAAAATCTAAAACCCAAAATCTAAAATTCTCTCATGTCAGTTTTGATATTTATAGACACAAATGATGGTCATGTAAAAAAAGCTTCGCTGGAAGCCATGACGTATGGCGCTAAAGTGGCAGCGTTGCTTGGCACAGCAGCCGAAGCTGTGGTGCTGGGCTCCGCTAAAGATGATTTAGCTGCTTTGGGCAAATACGGAGTAAAAAAAATTCATCATGTAAATATCCCGGCGCTTGACCACTTTGATGCGCAGGTTTATACCAAAGTAATAGCACAGGTGGCAGAAAAAACCGGTGCAAAGGTGATTGTATTTTCAAACAATGTGGATGGGAAAGCTGTCGCACCGCGTTTATCTGCACGATTGAAAGCCGGTCTTGTTTCCGGCGCTGTGGCGCTGCCAGATGTTAACAGTGGTTTTGTTGTGAAGAAAAATGTTTTTTCCGGGAAAGCCTTTGCTAACATTTCACTGAACACAGAGGTAAAAATTATTGCACTTAATCCCAATGCCTACCAGGTAATAGCAGGCGAAGGAACAGCAGCAGTGGAAACCCTTGCGCTTGCCACCGATGAACCGAAAATAAAAGTGACGGCAGTAAATAAACTGAGCGGTGAGGTGCCGCTGACCGAAGCGGAGATAGTGGTAAGCGCCGGCCGCGGGATGAAAGGACCCGAAAACTGGGGCATGGTGGAAGAACTTGCCAAAACATTGCATGCAGCATTAGCTTGCAGCCGTCCCGTGGCTGATGCACACTGGCGTCCGCACAATGAACATGTGGGACAAACAGGAACAGCCATTGCACCTTCGCTTTATATTGCCATTGGAATATCCGGTGCCATTCAGCACCTTGCCGGTGTAAACCGAAGCAAAGTAATTGTTGTTATCAATAAAGACCCCGAAGCTCCCTTCTTCAAAGCCGCCGATTACGGAATCGTTGGTGATGCATTTGAAGTAGTACCGAAACTAATTGAGGCGGTGAAGAAGATCAGAGGATAAATAAAACTACAAATACCCGGAGGGGTTTTATTAAAATTATTATATCAAAATTCTTTCTGGTTTCGGTAAGCTTAATTATTTATTTTTGTCACAATCTAATTCTCCCTGAAGGGAGTTAGGGTGTTAATGAAGAAAATAGAGCTGGAAATAGTAGCCTTGTCGCACAGCATCACACAAACTCACTCCTACGCCGTAGTGCTGGGCGAAGTGAATGGTATGCGCCGGCTTCCTATCGTTATCGGGGGTTTTGAAGCGCAGGCAATAGCCGTGGCGTTGGAAAAAATGCAGCCGAGCCGGCCCCTCACCCACGACCTGATGAAAAATTTCATGACTGCATTCAACATCGAACTGCACGAAATTATCATTTGTGATTTACAGGAAGGAATTTTTTATGCCAAGCTGGTTTGTTCGACAGAAAAAGACACTATTGAAATTGATTCACGAACGTCCGACGCACTGGCGTTGGCCGTACGCTTTGGCTGCCCTATTTACACCTATGAAAATATTCTCGACAGCGCCGGCATACTGATGGAAGAAACCACCGGCAAAAAGAAAAAAGGCAAAGAACAAAAAGAAGTGCCCGTGGAAGAAGGCGGCAGCAGCGGCAACGAAGACCTGAAAACCATGACCATCGAAGAACTGAACGACCTGCTGAACGATGTGCTGGAAAAAGAAGATTATATCCGGGCCATCGCCATCAGGGATGAGATTAATAACAGGAAGAAGAAATAACCACGATTTTCATGCTTAAAAAGATTAAGAGTAAATAAAAAATTTTATCCCCTTTTTTTGTTGTTTTTTTTGCCGCATCATTTCCTGTATTTTCAATCATCTTAATAATCGTTTTATCTGGGTTCATTATGATTGTTTTCCCCAATTGCAAAATCAACATCGGGCTTAATATTACCGGCAAAAGAAATGACGGGTATCATGACCTGGAAACAGTGTTTTACCCGATTGGTATCAGGGATGCAATAGAAGTAATTGAAAAATATGTTCACCCCCCGATTAACAATATTCAATGTTCAATAAGCGGATTCCCGGTTGCAGGCGATATTGAAACCAATTTGTGCGCCAGAGCTTATCATTTGCTGAAAAAAGATTTTCCCTCCTTGCCGGCGGTACAGCTGCATTTGCATAAAGCCGTACCCGCAGGCGCGGGATTGGGTGGCGGCAGCGCCGATGGAGCATTTACCCTGAAACTGTTGAATAAAAAATTCAGCCTTGGTCTTTCAGAAAATCAACTTCTGGAGTATGCATTTCAGCTGGGCAGCGATGCCCCTTTTTTTATTTTAAACAAATCCTGTTTGGCCACCGGCCGCGGCGAAATACTGGAGCCTGTAAACATTGATTTATCTGCTTACAAAATTTTAATTGTTCACCCCGGCATTCATATAAGTACAGCCTGGGCTTTTATGAACATTGTTCCGGCTGTTCGTAAAAAACCAATAAAAGAAATCATCGCTGAACCGGTGGCAGCCTGGAAAGTTGAACTGAAAAACGATTTTGAAGAACCGGTTTTTGCAAAATATCCGGAAATAAAATCAATTAAAGGAAAACTGTACGAAGCCGGAGCGGTATATGCTTCCATGACCGGCAGCGGTTCGGCTGTGTATGGCATTTTTAAAAAAGATTTTCAAATCAACCTCACGTTCCCGGAAAATTATTTTGTAAAAGAAGTGATGACCTGATACAAGGTTAGGTGTGCTGTGGGCCTTTCCCTTCGGTGAACGTTGGTATGGCATTGTCCGCCAGCCTCAACAACTCTCCCAAATCGAGAGCTTCCGTCATCATCAGCAGGTTCCCTTTATCATCCCTCGGCCATAGCTCCTTTGGTTTATCCCAGTACAATTCTATTCCGTTTCGATCAGGATCATTCAGGTAAACAGCTTCCGAAACACCATGATCAGAGGCCCCGGTAAGAGGATAGTTTGCATCCAGCAATCTTTTTACTGCAATAGCAAGATCTTTTCTTGTAGGATATAAAATGGCAATATGATAAAGCCCGGCTGCATTCACGGGTGCAGGCCCGGCATTTTTGCTGTGCCATGTATTCAGCCCGATATGATGATGATACCCGCCGGCTGAAATAAACACTGCGCTGCTGCCATAGTATTGCTGCACTTCAAAACCCAGCAGGTCGCGGTAAAACTGCAAGGCCCTTTCCAGGTCGCTGACTTTTAAATGTACATGCCCGATGCGGGTACCGGCCGGTATTGTATAACTCATAAAAAGCGGATGAGTTTTATCATGTAAAGGTAAAAAGCAGCCCATTACATTTGCCGCCAAAATTCCGCCGCATGGAAATTTACCGGGAGTTTACCTTCGATGCTGCTCATTTTTTGCCGCACCTGCCCGAAGGTCACAAATGCCGTGATATGCATGGCCATACTTACCGCATCAGGGTATATTTAAAAGGGAAACCCGACACCGCAGCTGGCTGGATTATTGATTTTAAAGAAATGAAAAATAAAATCAGCGTTGTGATCAATGAAGTAGACCACAAAACGCTGAACCATGTGCCCGGACTTGAAAACCCTACAGCTGAAAACATTACACTTTGGTTTTGGCAAAAACTTAAAGGCCTTTTTCCCAACCTGAGCCGTATTGAGCTGAAAGAGACGGCCTCCACCGGGGTAATGTATGCCGGCGAAGATGACCCGTTTTAGCATTTGACTGATTGGTTGTATCTTGCAGCCCTCAATGATTTCAAAAGTTTTCATACTGTCTTTTCTCTCCCTCAACCTCGACCTGCTTAATCACCGAGGATAAGCCCCCCTACCCCCCAGGGGGTATTATTCCATTGGATTTATTCAAATAACCTGATACAATTAAGTTTTTTTATTATGCAATCAACAATTCATCTTTCTGAAAAGACTAAATATTACCTGGAACTTGAAGAGAAATTCGGTGCACACAATTACCATCCCATTCCCGTGGTGCTGGAGCGGGGTCAGGGAGTGTATGTGTGGGATGTGGATGGCAATCGCTATTATGATTTTCTCAGCGGGTATTCGTCTGTCAACCAGGGCCATTGCCATCAGCGGATTGTTCAGTCGTTTACCGAACAATCGCAAAAGCTTACACTTACCAGCCGTGCATTTTACAATTGCCTGCTGGGTGAGTTTGAAAAATTCATCACCGGTTTGTTTGGTTACGATAAAGTGCTAACCATGAATACCGGTGTAGAAGCGGTGGAAACCGCCATCAAGCTGTGCCGCAAATGGGCGTATGAAATAAAGGGCATTGAAGAGGGCCTGGCAAAAATCATTGTGTGTGAAGGAAATTTTCATGGCCGCACTTCCACGGTTATTTCTTTCAGCAGCGATCCGCTGGCAAGAAAAAACTTCGGGCCCTACATGCCCGGCTTTGAAATCATTCCTTACAATGATATAGCCGCACTGGAAGCAGCGTTGGCAGATAAAAATGTAGCAGGATTCCTGGTGGAGCCGATACAGGGTGAAGCCGGGGTGCTGGTGCCGGATGATGGTTACCTGTCAAAGGCAAAAGCGTTGTGTAAAAAATTCAATACCCTGTTTATGGCCGATGAAATTCAGACCGGTCTTGGCAGAACGGGTAAAATGCTGGCCTGCGATTTTGAAAATGTGAGGCCTGATATCTTGATTCTTGGCAAAGCTCTAAGCGGCGGCATGATGCCCGTAAGCGCTGTGCTGGCCGATGATGAAATTATGCTCACCATCAAACCCGGTGAACACGGCAGCACTTACGGCGGCAACCCCCTGGCATGTAAAGTGGCCATTACAGCCCTGCAGGTTTTGCTGGATGAAAAGATGACTGAGAATGCTGTTGTCATGGGCAAATTGCTGAGAGAAGAACTTAGTAAAATCCATTCTCCGCATATTGCAATTGTAAGAGGCAAAGGATTGCTGAATGCAATTGTCATCAAACACAAGGACAAAGAAGCTGCGTGGGAATTATGTCTTGAACTGAAAGAAAACGGGCTGCTGGCAAAGCCCACTCACGGCGACAAAATCCGGTTTGCTCCGCCGCTTATTATTACAAAAGAGCAAATACTGGAATGTGCGGGGATAATAAAAAATTCGTTGCGGATATTGGATTAATTTTCTTCTTTTCTGTCGGGTAAACTAATATCGGGAAACAAAGCAGCCAGCAGCATGATGACCGATGCGGCAAGCGCCAGGTATAACCCCACCTGCTTTTCAGGGCATTCGCCATCACGGCAGGCTGCAATAATAAAATAGTTGCGTACAGCCCAGGCGATGTTGAGCGTCACCACCAGCAGGTTCCAGCGCTTCGCCCATATTTTAGGCAGCAGGTGAAAGAGGATAAAGAAAAAACTGAAAAGAAAATGAAAATAGCCTGGCCTGCCAAAATTGGTTTCTGATGCATCCACACCACTCACCACGATATTTTCTGATTTAATAATAACCCAGGGAGTGAAGCAGGCGTAGATAAGGAGAATAACGGCCAGCAGGCCAATCCAGCGCATGTAGTGCATAGAGCGAAATTTGTTTCTCAAAAGTAAGTGGAAAAAACAGTTTGCCTGAAACAGCTTTAATAACAATAACCGGGAAAGTGATTTTGCCGCCGCCTGATATGAACGTTTTTAGCACATTTCCCCTTCATAATTACGCTGTGTTAAATTATTACAAGCCACTTGAAAGTATTTTCTGACCACAGAATTCACAGAGTAAGCAAACAGATTGCACGGCTTTAATATTAAAATCTGAGAAATCAGTGAAATAAAATCCGTGTAATCCGTAGTGATTTGGTTAAAATGATTTTTGAGATGGCGTCCGGTTATTATTATTTCAACGCCGCCTGGTTCTGTTGTGATAAAGAAATATCCGAACTTCATGTGTCTTCAAAAAAAAATTATGCGGCTTTCATTTTTTTTATTTCTGCTATTTGCCTTTACAAATCAATACCTTCTTGCCGAGGAGCATCCCACCCTGCCCATCGGCTCCAAAGCACCAACTTTTTCATTGAAAGGTATAGATGGAAAAACATATACGCTGGCCTCGTTCGGCAAATCAAAAATCCTGGTCATCATCTTCACCTGCAACCACTGCCCTACTGCACAGGCCTATGAAGACCGCATAATTCAGCTCACCAGAGATTATGCTCCCAGAGGAGTAGCAGTTGTTGCCGTTTCGCCTAATGATCCCGAATCCATCCGGCTGGATGAACTGGGCTATACCGACCTGGGCGATTCATTTGCAGAAATGAAGCAGCGTGCAAAACAAAAGAAATTCAATTTTCCTTATCTCTACGACGGCGATAAACAAACCATGTCTAAAGCCTATGGACCTGTAGCCACACCGCATGTTTTTATTTTTGATAAAGAAAGAAAACTCCGCTACCAGGGCCGCATTGACGATGTGGAAAAACCATCCCGGACACCTAATGTACATGATACCCGTAATGCAATTGAAGAACTGCTGCAGGTAAAAGAAGTGACGGTGAAAACCACCAAAGTATTTGGTTGCTCCATCAAGTGGGCAGAAAAAAGCAATTGGATTGAAAAAGCAAAAAAGGATTGGGCTGCCGAACCCGTCACCCTTGAACTGATTGATGAAGCTGGGATTAATGAGCTGCTGAAAAATAATACGGATAAACTCCGCCTTATCAACATATGGGCCACCTGGTGCGGCCCCTGTGTAGTGGAGTTCCCTGCGTTTGTTGAAATGAACCGTATGTACCGCGGCCGCGACTTTGAGTTTGTCAGCATCTGCCTTGACGATACCTCGAAATTTAAAAAAGCATTGAATTTTCTTCAGTCAAAGCAGGCCTCCAATAAAAATTATTTGTTTAATATGGATGACAAATACAAACTGATTGAAACGGTGGATCCCAAATGGCAGGGAGCATTGCCATACACATTGATTGTTGAACCCGGCGGAAAAATTGCTTACGGAAAGCAAAATATCATTGACCCGGTGAAAATAAAGCAACTCATAGTGGAGCACCCGTTAATAGGCAGGTATTATTAAAAAAGAGAAACCCCGGTTAATTAGCCGGGGCTTTAATTTTTTTAAAAGTTGATTTGGTTCAGCCCGAATAACCGCCCGGGGGCGGACTATACCTGCCGTATCGGATAGGTGGGTATTTCCCGGCAGGATTAACGGGTTTAACAGGATCGGATTATAGGTTCGCAATACTAATATAGTTAAATGGTCCGGCACCGGCAATACTCCTTTTGTACTATTTCTCACTTTTTTTCCGGTAGTACAGGTAAATGGGAATTCCGGCTACGGTTAGTAAAAGTCCGTATACTGAATTGATAAACTCTGTCTTGCCTGACAAATAATTATGTATGTCGTTGTACAGGGTAACGAAAAAATAGAATGCCGCAAAAAAAATAAATATAGCAGGTACTACCGGGTAGCCCCAAACCCGGTAAGCTCTTTCCGCATCCGGCATTTTCCGCCTCAGTATAAAAATTCCGTAAGCCGCAAAGCCGTAAAAAATCCAGGTGATAAAAACAAACATATCGGTAAGCATATCGAAAGAGCCGGAAAAAACAAATACGCATGACCAGGCGCCATGAAGCCACAGGGCATTGCCGGGGGTTTTAAAAACCGGGTGTACCCGGCCAGTCCATGGAGCAAAACTTTTTTGTTCGCCCATAGCAAAAGTTACCCTTGCACAGGGCATAGCATTACCATTCACTGCGCCGAGAGTTGATATCATCACCATCAGGGCAATAAGCCCACCCCCGGCCAGGCCTGAAACTACCCCCAGCGCATCGGAAGCCACCAGCGGTGAATTTTTCATCTGGTCAACAGGCAGCACATAGAGGTAAGCCTGGTTGGTAAGCACATACATCAGGGTGCATACCGCCAATCCAATAAACAAACCACGGGGAATATTTTTTTTGGGGTTTTTTATTTCACCGGCCACAAAGCCGAGGTTGTTCCAGCCATCGTAAGCTGCCAGTGCCCCGGACATGGCAGCGATAAACCCTGTAATAGTAGCCGCAAATGATGTATCACGGCCCGGTGATGAGGAAATAAAATTTTGCCATGATCCCTTGCCGGAAAAGAAAATGAAGAAAACCAAAATAAGAAGTGCAGTTACCTTCAATAACGTTGATAAAACCTGCACCGCTCCCCCGGCCTTCAGGCTGCGGTAATTTATCCATGTAATGATAAGAATCAGCAAAACGGCAAGGCTTTTCACGCCAAAATTTTCTAATGGAAACAGCTTGCCGATGCCGGGCAGATAAAAGTGAAATGATTTTTCCGTTTCCGCTGAAAATCGCGGCAGCTCCACAAAATATTCGGAGTATTGGGCAAATACAAAAGCAATGGCCGCTACCGCAGCGGTATTAATCACTACGAAGGCAGCCCAGCCATACAGGAAGGCAAAAAAATCGCCGTACATGTGGCGGAAATAAACATACTGACCGCCGGTGTTGGGCAGAATGGTTCCAATTTCCGCATTTATCATACCGCCGAAAAGTGAAATAATACCTGCAATCACCCAAACCAGCAGCAAGGCGACCGGAGAGCCAACCTGGGCCGCCATGGTAGCGGGCTTCATAAAAATGCTGCTGCCGATAACGGCACCCACCACAATGGAAACACAAGTGTACAGACCCAGCTTTCTTTCTAGTGTGGCTATTTGCATTGGGAAACGTTCAACACTCAAGTTTCAAAGCTCTCTGTTCAATAATGCGAACTCCCATTCCAACCTGAAAATTGAACATTGAGCATTGAGCATTGAATATTTTTTTATTAAGACTCCAGAAACTCTGAAAGCAACCGATGAAAATGATGTGTGCCTCTTTCTCTCGTCACCGAATACCGGCCCTGTTTGTAAAACCGTGAATGAATTCCCTTCTGCACCTGCTGCACGATTTCCTCATCTTCCCGCTCCACTTTATCCAGGTCGCCGCCGGCGCCGGCAGCCCGCAGTTCTTCTTTCCATATATAAGTGAGAAAAGAAACTTTTGTTTTATCCACTGCCAGCGGCTGCACAATATTGATGGATAAACCCCAGGGATAAAAATTGAACATCATGTTGGGAAACACCCAGAAATAATAAGCCGCTACTCTCTTCCCGAATTCCGGCGACGATTCAGGAAGCTGAAAATAATTATCCCAGGTTTTGCTGATACCAATCTGCACGCTGGAAAAAGGGAAGAACAGCTCGGTAGTATAATCGCTGAAGTCAATGGCGGCATTCAGCCCGGCATGGACAAAAGGAATATGAAAACCCTCCAGATAATTTTCCACGTACAGCGCCCAGTTGGCATTAATGAAATAATCTTTGGAAAGATCGGGGCGAAAATTGAATTCTTCAAGTGGCAGAAATTCCACCCGCTTCATCATGTCTTTGAAAAAAACTTCAGGCTTGTATTTTTTCTCCAGCGTGGTGAATAAAAGTTTGTTCCATTGAAACAAAGGCAGGCGGTGCAGGTTGTCATCCTCTGTAGGAAAATTTTTCACTTCTTTAAACTCCGGCATGGATTTAAACCGGCCATCGAGATGAAACATGCGGCCATGATAGCGACAGCGAAGGTTAGCCGACTTACAGGGCTCATACACCAGCAGGTTGCCCCGGTGGGTACACACATTGGAAAGGCAATGAATTTCCCCCTGCTCATCTTTTGTCAGCAGCAACGGTTCATCCAGGTAGCCATCCAGCAAAGTGAAAGGATGACAACTTCCTTTTTCTATTACCCGGTCGGTATCGCCGGCAAACTGCCAGGAAGCGGCAAATAGCTTTTCACGGAAAAGTTCATACGCCTCCGGTGATGTGTACACTTCGCTGGAAATAGTCCGTGCTTTGGCGATATTTTTTTTAACGGAGAATTTTGCCATGCAGGAAAGATAATAAAGAGTTGTGAAGAATTCGGAAAACAAAAAACCCCTTCCAAATTGAAGGGGAAAAAAATTTCTCTATCCATCCTATGCCTGCAGTTCATTCATTGACGGTGCATTTTATTAAAAGCTTTTGGCCAGGATAATTGATAATATTCTTTTCTAACCCGGAGTTTATACAGTTCTGAAATTTATCTTATTAAAAAAACCCCACCGTCACTTTCAGGACGATGGGGCTTTTTTTATGATCCGATAATACAGAGTGCAGCGTTTATTGTCATTAAGCTCATGGCTCCTGATTACCGGCACCTTCATCAGTTTCTCCCCTTCAGGGACCGGGGTTTAGTAATCCATTCCGCCCATGCCCGGTGCACCGCCACCATGCATATGCGGCTCTTCTTTCTTCGGCTTATCGGCCACCACACATTCAGTGGTAAGCACCATGCCTGCAATGGATGCTGCATTTTCAAGCGCTACACGGGTCACTTTGGTAGGATCAATTACACCGGCTGCAATCAACTTTTCGTATTCTTCGGTTCTTGCATTGAAACCAAAATCGCCTTTTCCTTCTTTTACCTTCTGCACGGCTATTGAGCCTTCCACGCCGGCATTCTCAGCAATCTGGCGAAGCGGCTCTTCCAGTGCTCTTTTCACAATGGCAATACCTGTGGCTTCATCATCATTGCTGCCTTTCATTTTATCAATTGCCTCGATGGCGCGGATAAATGCTACGCCGCCACCGGGCACAATGCCTTCCTCAATAGCTGCACGGGTGGCATGCAGGGCATCATCCACACGGTCTTTCTTTTCTTTCATCTCTACTTCAGTGGCAGCGCCTACCTGCAATACGGCCACACCCCCGCTTAGCTTGGCCAGGCGTTCCTGCAGTTTTTCTTTATCATAATCCGAAGTAGTTACATCAATCTGCGCTTTTATCTGGTTGATGCGGGCCGTGATGTCGGTCTTCTTTCCTTTACCGCCCACAATGGTGGTATTGTCTTTATCAATAACTATTCTTTCAGCCTTACCCAGGTAAGTTAGATCAGCATTCTCCAGTTTGTAACCCTGCTCCTCGCTGATTACTATGCCAGCGCTCAGGATGGCAATATCCTGGAGCATTTCTTTTCTGCGGTCGCCAAAGCCGGGAGCTTTAACGGCAGCAACCTTCAGGGTACCGCGGAGCTTATTTACCACCAACGTAGCCAGTGCCTCACCTTCCAGGTCTTCTGAAATTATCAGCAGCGGTGCGCCTTGCTGAGCCACTTTCTCCAGTATGTGCAGGATATCCTTCATGCTGCTGATTTTTTTGTCATAAATCAGGATATAAGGATTCTCCAGTTCAGCTTCCATCTTCTCGCTGTTTGTAACAAAATAAGGAGAGATATAACCACGGTCAAACTGCATACCTTCCACTACTTCGATGCCAGTCTCAATACCACGGGCTTCTTCCACGGTTATCACGCCGTCTTTAGTTACTTTGCCCATGGCTTCGGCTATCAGCTTGCCTATTTCATTGTCATTGTTTGCAGAAATAGCAGCCACCTGTTCAATTTTCTTGCTGTCGCTTCCCACTTTCTGTGATTGGGATGCCAGGTTTTCAACAATGGCTTTTACGGCTTTCTCGATGCCACGTTTCAGATCCATCGGGTTGGCACCGGCAGCCACGTTTTTCAAACCCTCCGTGATAATTGATTGAGCAAGTACGGTAGCAGTGGTGGTGCCATCGCCGGCCACATCGCTGGTTTTGCTGGCCACTTCTTTCAGCATCTGGGCGCCCATGTTTTCAATTGGATCTTCCAGTTCAATTTCTTTTGCTACGGTCACGCCGTCTTTGGTTACTCCGGGTGCACCGAATTTCTTTTCAAGAACCACATTACGTCCTTTGGGCCCCAGGGTCACTTTCACGGCATTAGCCAGTATGTCAACCCCTTTTTTCATTTTATTGCGGGCCTCGGTATTGAAGAAAAGTTGTTTTGCCATATGTCTTTAGTTTATTAGTTTACAAAAATTAAAATGAAGTATGAAATCGGAGGTCTGAAGTCTGAAGATAAAATCTGACATCGTACTTCTGACTTCTGACATCAGATCACACTATCGCCAGTATATCGCTTTCTCTCATAATCAGCAGGTCATCACCGTCAATCTGGATTTCAGTACCGGCATATTTTCCGTACAGAACCGTATCGCCGGATTTTACTGACATCGGTTCGTCTTTTTTGCCAGGACCCGCAGCCACTACTACACCACGCTGGGGCTTTTCTTTGGCTGTATCGGGAATGATGATGCCGCCGGCGGTTTTTTCTTCAGCGGGAGCCGGTTTCACAATTACCCTGTCATGCAGAGGGGTAACATTAAGCTTCTTAGCCATAGTTGTATTGATTTTTAGTTTTTAGATATGATTGTCCAAAAGAATTTTTTTGGATGGCAAAGGTATAGGAAATACTGTGCCGTATGGCAGGCACCGGAAAAAATTTCAGTTTCACAATGAATGCAAGGGGGGTGCCCGGTTGCCGCGGGTTATGATTATGTAAAAAAATTCATATCGCAGTGACAATTTTTCACGTAACCTGCCCAAAATTTTGTGTCCGGAAAATTTGGTAATTGTTGTTCCGCTTTACCTGCCAGCCCTTAACTCAAAAAGCCTATCTTCGCCGCTCAAACAGTTCTTAAAAGATGATCAGCAGAAGAAATATCCGTGTAAAAGTGATGCAGACGCTGTACAACATCGTTACCCTTGAATCGGATAGCCCCAATACATTCAGTGCAGTTGAAGCCCGGAAAATTTTACAAAATCATTTTGACCAGACACGTAATTTATTTATTTACCTATCATATTTTCTCACCGAAGTGTGCCGCTATGCAGAAACCTATGCGCACCAGCGTGCAGGCAAACACCTTCCCAGCTATGAAGACCTGCATGTGAACACAAAAATTGCCGGCAACAAAGTACTTTGGCGCATTCTCGATGATACTTCTTTTAAAGAGGCGGTAAAGAAAGCAAAACCCGGACAGATGCTGGATAATGAGCTGTTAAGAAAAATTTACCTGCACCTGTATGATGCACCGGTGTATAAAAACTATATGGCCCGCAATGAACGGGAAAATAAAGAGGAAAAGGAAATGCTGGAGTTTATACTGGACAAAATGATGCTGGCTGATGAAAACTTTTTATCGCACCTGGAAGAAAATTTTTCAAACTGGGATGATGATGGCGAAATGCTGATACAACTGCTGGTAAACCTGATTCAAAAACCCGGCAGTACCAGCTTTACAGAAATGATCAGCCCTGAAAAAAAAGAATTTGCAGCAAACCTGCTGACCACCGTCCGGGAAAAAAATGAATACCTCCAGTCACTCATCATTCCCAAGCTGAAAAACTGGGACCCTGAACGCATTGCCCTGCTCGATATGATACTGATGAAAATGGGGGTTTCGGAATTCCTGTATTTTGAAACCATCCCGCCGAAGGTAACCATCAATGAATATATTGACCTTGCCAAAGAATACAGCACCCCGCAAAGCGGGCAGTTTGTAAACGGTATTCTTGATAACATTCATAAAGAGCTGGTTCAGCAGGGTAAAATGCAAAAGGTGGATTACCGCAAAGTTTGATAATTGGGTAGTGCGGGTTTTAGCCAGGTATAAATAACCCGATGCATATAGCTCACAGCTTTTCTCTACATTTGCACACTTCAAACATAATAAACCATGAAGAAAGCTTTTTTAATAATCATTGCCGGCCTCAGCATAGTGGCTTGCAAAGAGGCGGATAAAAATGCGAGTACTTCCACCCCGGGCAGCAACCCGGCAGATACCGCAAATAATGCAGCCCAGGTAGCTGCCAATGTAACCACCACTCCTGAACCCGCAGTAGATTCTGCCAACCTGACTACTGTAAAGTGGATAGATTCACAGGATAAAGATTTCGGAAAAATTAAAGAAGGCCAGGTGCTGGAAGTAAATTTTAAATTTAAAAATACGGGCACTAAGCCTCTTGTCATTTCCAATGTAAGGGCTCAATGCGGATGTACTATACCCGAAACTCCTAAAGAACCCATTGCACCCGGTGCCACTGGCGTCATCAAGGCCGCCTTCAACAGCTCCGGCAGGCTGGGGTTAAATACCAAAGAAGTGTACATGGATGCCAATACCGACCCCGGAACAAGCGTACTGAAATTTCATGTGGAAGTAATTAAAAGCGGGAAATAATACACAGCTATTTATCTAAAACAACCAATTCATGAACATGTATCTGTTACAGCAACAACCCTCCGGGCCTTTTGGCGGCATGACGTCCATTATTTTCATGGGCATGATTATCCTCGTGTTCTGGCTTTTTTTCATAAGGCCACAGGCAAAAAAACAGAAACAGCAGAGGAAATTTATCGAAGAACTGCAAAAGGGCGACAGGATAGTGACCATTGCCGGCATTCATGGCACCGTGAATAAAGTAAACGAAGACGGCACCCTTAACCTGGAAATAAACCCGGGCAGCTATATCAAAATAGAAAAATCGGCCGTGAGTATGGAGTGGACCAACAACCTGCGCAAGACAGGAACCGCAGAGAAAAAATAGAACCAGGATTTTCAAGATTAATAAAAAGATTGGGAGGAAACCGCAACAGGTTTCCTTTTTTCGTGCCTATTTAAAAAACTACTTCCTAACTTTCCACAGAATCCCTTTAATCCATAAATCATGGTTCTTAAAGTTGGACTAACGGGCGGCATTGGCAGCGGCAAAAGCACCGTGGCCCGCATATTTGAAGTGCTGGGCATACCGGTTTATTATGCCGATGCCGAAGCAAAAAGGCTGATGAATGAAGATGCCGGGCTCAAACAAAATATCATAAAACATTTTGGAAGCGAAACGTACAGTAGTGGTTTGCTGAACCGCTCTTACATTTCTTCCATCGTATTTAACGACCCCGCTAAACTTGAACTCCTCAATTCGCTTGTTCACCCAGCCACTAAACATGATGCAGAAGCCTGGATGCTGAAGCAAACATCACCGTATGCCATTCACGAAGCGGCCCTGATTTTTGAAGCCGGGGTAAATGAAAGACTGGATTATGTTATCGGTGTATCGGCGCCGCAGCCCTTGCGCATTCTAAGAGCGGTGGAAAGAGACGGCATGACCGCTGAAGAAATTCTGAAACGAATGAAGCAACAAATGGATGAGGATGAAAAAATGAAGCGTTGCGATTTTATAGTAATCAACGACGAGCAGCAGCTTTTGATACCCCTGGTGCTGGCGCTGCACCAAAAGCTATTGGCCTTATCAAAACAACCGGCATGAATAATTTTCCCCACTGGGCCGATCATGTGATTGTCATAATTTTCCTGATTATCCTGCCGGCGTACAGCATCTGGCAGCATAAGGGTAATTATACTGCCGGGCTCCTCAGTTCATCTGAAAAAAAACAAGTTTACATTTTTGGAAGCGTTTACCTGTTTGCCATGGGCGCCGTCGTGCTGCTGCTCTGGTACTTTTTCAGGCGGCCATTTTCAGCTATTGGTTTTACCCGGCCCATTCATTTCGCTTCGTGGTGGTGGATGGTGGCGGCTCTTATAATACTTTACCTGGCGGATACCTTTCTTTCTGTTTCCTCAAAGAAAAAGCTTAACGAATCAATTGAAACCTGGAAAAAGAGAACTCCGTTTGTCCCGACACAGAAAAAGGAGCTGCCTTTTTATTTCCTGCTTTGTGTAAGCGCTGCTGTGTGGGAAGAAATAATTTACCGGGGCTACCTGGTTTCGTACGGCCTGTATGCATTCAGTGCATGGCCGGGTAAAGATTTTCTTGCAGTAATGCTTCCTGCAGTTTCTTTCAGCATTGCACATATTTACCAGGGCACAAAAGCCGTATTGAAAATTCTGCTGCTGGCGGTTTTCTTCGGATTGATTTTCCGGTTATCCGGCTCCTTGCTTGTGGTAATGCTGCTGCATTTCATGGTTGATGCCGCCGGCGGAATCTTTACTGTTGCCTTTTTTAAAGAAAACCCGTTGCCGGTTAATGATGAAATCCAAAGCGGGCAGGCAAAGGAACCCGAATCCTGATTTTTATTCCGGTAACCATGCAATGATGCGCAAGGGCCCGCCGCTGCCGTTTTTAATTTTCATGGGCAACGCGATGATGTAAGCGCCTTTCACCGGCAGCTTGTCAAGGTTGGCTACATTTTCAAAGCCGGAAATGTTTTGTGCATACAATACCTGGTGAGTTTTGAAATCGCTGCTTTGACCGTAATCCACGCTGGCTATATCCACTCCCACAGCTTTTACTTTGCGGTTTTTTACCAGCCACTCCGCCGCTTCGGGATGAATGGAGGGGAAATGAAGCTTAGCCACAGCATCCGCTCCCCTTTCATCAGTGCCTAAATATTTTTTTGCATCAGGATAAAAAGCGCCATAGCCTGTGCGGAAAAATAAAATCGCCCCTCCTGGTATTTCTCCATTCCTTTTTTCCCATTCTTCTATATCGGCCGGGGTAATTTGATAGTCGGCATCCCTGAGAGCTTTTTCTGAAACATCAATCACAACGGCATTGCCGGTAAGGTTTGCAAGCGGCACCTGGTCGGTGCTCCATTTGCCTTTGGCAAAATGCACCGGCGCATCAAGGTGAGTGCCGCCATGCTCGGCTGCGCAAAAGTTATATGCCGAATAATAAAATCCGGCAGGAGCCACTCCCTCAAAAGCTGTGTCGAAACGAAAGGATTCGGCAGTGGGCCAGTAAATTGTATTATCGGAAAACTCATAAGTTAGATCAACCCATTGGCCGGAGGCAAGCAAGTCCGCCAATGATTTGTGCGCCCCTTTTTGTTCACAGGAGATAAACAGCGCCACCAGGAAAAAAAATAACCATTTCATGATGATATTTTTTTAGAAACCTAATTTAAGAAATAATAATTATGCTGAACGGCAGCCGGATTGGCTGTTTTACACAGTAACTTTAATGGGTACAAACCGGCGCTCATGAAGCTGCTCCTGTTTTATAGTCTTTTTTTATTTATTGGTTTGAAAACCTGCAGCATTAAAAAACCAATAGCTTCTGCTGAATTGAAAACAGAAAAGAAACCCGCTGCCCCTATGAGCGATAGCATCAGCTTTACTGCACAGGTGCAGCCCATACTGGAAAAAAGATGTTCACCCTGCCACTTTACCGGTGGTAAAATGTATGAGCGGCTGCCTTTTGACAAGGACACAACCATCATCAACCACGAAGCGGGAATCCTGAAACGGATAAAAGACAGTGAGGAGAACCAGGTTATCAAATCGTTCATCCTGCAAAATAAAAGCCACTCCGCTGTGAAAGTGACTCACTGAGGCGTTGTTTGATGATTTATGTACCTATAAAGCAATTTAACCATCAAACAATCTAAAATGCTATTTCAATCTTTCTAAAGCTTCCTTAATTCTCCTCATCGCCTCTTCAATTTTCTGCATGCTGTTGGCAAAGGAAATGCGGATGCACTCCGGCGAACCAAAGGCTCTGCCGGTGACGGTAGAAACGTGAGCTTTATTGAGCAGGTACATACACAGGTCATCCGCATCATTTATCACTGCATCTCCATCCGTTTTACCAAATAATTCTTTCACCACGGGGAAAATGTAAAAGGCTCCATCGGGCACGGCGCCGTGTGTGCCGGGAATCTCTTTCAGCAGTTCAAGAATGCGTTGGCGGCGGCGGGCAAATTCTTCTTTCATTTCCCAGGTGGGACGCAAATCCGTAGTAAGTGCCGTGATGGCAGCCCGCTGTGTAATGGAGTTGGCACCGCTGGTAAATTGGCCCTGTATTTTTTCACAAGCCTTTGCCAAAGGCGCCGATGCTGCAATATATCCCAGCCGGTATCCCGTCATGGCAAAGCCTTTGCTCAGTCCGTTGACAATAATCACCCTGTCTTTAATGCTGTCAAACTGTGCAATGCTTTCGTGAGCGCCAACGAAATTAATGTACTCATAAATTTCATCGGAGATGATAAATATGTCCGGGTGTTTCTCAAACACCTTAGCCAGCGCAGCCAGTTCATCTTTTGAATACACCGATCCGCTCGGGTTGCAGGGCGATGAAAACAGGAACAGTTTTGTATGATCAGTAATGTTTTCTTCCAGTTGCTGCGCAGTTATCTTAAATTTCTTCTCCATTGCCGTTGGTACTATTACAGGTACAGCGCCGGCAATTTTTACCAGCTCCGAGTAAGTAACCCAGAACGGTGCAGGTATTATCACCTCATCTCCCGTTTCCACCAAAGCAAGTATTGCATTTGCCAGGCTTTGCTTGGCACCGGTGGAAACAACAATGTTTTCCGGTTTGTAATCAAGATTATTATCTCTTTTAAATTTCTGGCAGATGGCTTCACGCAAATCAGCATAACCGGCCACCGGAGGGTAATGACTCCAGTTGTCGTCAATGGCTTTTTTTGCTGCTTCTTTTATGTGCTGCGGTGTGTCAAAGTCGGGTTCGCCAAGGCTGAGGTCAATTACATCCACACCTTTGGCTCTCAACTCACGGCCCAGCTTGGCCATTTTCAGTGTTTCGGGCTCGGCAAAACGATCCAGTAAAGAAGAAAGCTGTACAGGTTCTACGATTGCTTGCATGTGAGTAAGATTTTTAAAACACCAAAAATACTTATTAATCCGGCTAACGGGTGTTTTGAAAAAATTATTGATTATTTGGCTGCATTCAATAACTCAAATGGCTGTCATTAATCAATAATCAGTAATCAAATCTGAATTGACTTAAATCGGGTTTATGTTTCCTTACCCTGTTTATTTCATGTTGATAAATTGCCTGCCCGAGATTTTTCAGAAAAGGGAACCCCACCTCATCATAGTCGTATTTATCGTCGTTGAAAATACCGTCGCTGTTGCAATGAATGACAGCGCTGAGCATAAACTCCACCCCGTTTTTAAAATCGTTAATATAGGCGGCATCTATTAAAAAGCCATACGCATCACCCACTTTGTTGAAAACCCGGATACCGTCTTTTGCCATATTCTTTTCTGAACCGTAAAACAGGAATTTTACATAAGTGTCCCAATAATTTTCCCTGTCGTAATAAGGATAGTCAGATTCCTGCGGCATCATGGACATGTAGCGGCGCAGAAAATCATAGTCATCTTTTGACAGGTTGAATTTTTGTTTTACCGGAACCGATTCGGGAAACAAGATGCTGCGGACAATACTGTGCAGGCTTCGCAGCGACAGGCGGTTTTTTTTGGAAAAATCAAAAGGCTCATTTACCAGTACGCCGCCGCGGTAATAGCCTTTGCCCATTTTCGTATTCCGGTTTGCATAAGCCAGCCCGCTTTTTTCAAGGGGTTTTTCAAAAATCACTTTCCCGCTGCTGTCGAAAAACCGCACGGGATTGCTGTGCCGGTTTTCATCTTCGGTAAGGCTGATATCGAGCCGGTGAATAACCTGCGCTTCTTTATAACCCATATTGTGCAGCGTGCTGTTAATGTATTCCTGCCCAAGGAATTCATACAACCGGTTAAAAGCATCGTTATCGCTTACCAGCAAAATTTTTTTGATGTAGTGGGCAATGGTGGGGCGGCCATCAGGGGT
>Ga0114944_1000005_pt1 | contig 56793 bp, 54 predicted proteins | sample OV2TP2_FD_89582 | JGI IMG/M metagenome (GOLD analysis project Ga0114944, IMG submission 89582) | Hot spring microbial communities from Beatty, Nevada to study Microbial Dark Matter (Phase II) - OV2 TP2 | ecosystem: Environmental > Aquatic > Thermal springs > Hot (42-90C) | place: USA: Beatty... | reverse complement strand
ATTCAAAATATTTTCTTAAAAGAAATGCTGCTGCCATGTCGCCGGTTATCACATTCAACAGCATGTGCGGAATCATGCATCGGAGTATTTCAGTAGCTTTATCTGTATGTACATAAACGTTAACGAGGACCGGCTGATAAAAGAAAGAACTTTCCTGATGATGGTACCGCTCTTTGCACTGGCAGGCCTGCTTTGGGCGGCTTTATACTATTATTTTGGCGCCAAAACTGCTGCACTAATACCTGGCGGGTATTCAGTCATATCGCTGTTATCGCTGGCTATTTACCGCTGGCAAAAAAATTTCAGGCTTTTCCGCAGCACCCAGCTGGTACTGATATTATTGCTGCCCTGCCTGTTGCATTTAAGCCTCGGCAATTTTGTTTCTTCCAGTGCGGTCATACTCTGGAGTACCCTTTGCCCGCTGGGCGCCGTTGTTTTTTACAATACAAAAGCCGCATCGTATTGTTTCGTGCTGTTTATGGCAGCGGTAATCATAGTGTTCTTCCTTGAAAACAAAATATTCCCGGTTCAAACAGCACTTCCTGAAAAACTGGTCAATGTACTGTTTGTAATGAACATTACAACAGTAACATTCCTGGTGTTTTTTGTGTTGCGGTATTTTGTCAACCAGAATGAACTGGTAAAAAAGAAACTGAAAGAGGAACAGGAACTGCTGGCTGCCGAGCGGGAAAAGTCGGAGAATCTTTTATTGAACATTCTGCCGGCTCCTGTTGCCCGGCGCCTGAAAGAAGGAGAAAAGGTTATTGCTGACGAACACCGTGAATCAGCTGTATTGTTTGCCGATATTGTAGGCTTCACTGAAATCTCGCAGCATATTGCCCCGGCCATTCTGGTAGAAAACCTGAATGCCATATTCACTCACTTTGACAAACTGGTGCAGCAGGCGGGACTTGAAAAAATAAAAACTATCGGCGATTCCTACTTGGTAGCTTCGGGCCTGCCTGAGCCGCAGCCTGACCATATTCGCAAAATAGCTGACCTTGCCCTTGTAATGGTAGCCGATGCAACACAGTTCAGCCTCGACGGGAAAAAACCATGTGAAATACGGATTGGCATTGACATAGGACCTGTGATAGCCGGGGTAATCGGCTCAAAAAAATTTATTTACGACATCTGGGGAGATTCGGTAAATACAGCCAGCCGCATGGAATCGTTTGGCGAGCCGGGAAAAATCCAGATTACGGAAAAATTTTTTACATACATAAAGAAAGATTATGAATGTACGTACCGCGGGCAAACAGAAATTAAGGGAAAAGGCCTGATGAATCTTTATTTTCTGCATGGTAAAAAAGAAAAACATTAATATCAACATCCGGTTGTGAAAAGAAATATTGCTTTTTTATTGACAAGCATCTTTTGTGCTATGGTTTTTTTTTCCTGCGCTCCGGGGCGAATGACAGAAACCAGTCTTTATTTTGGCTTGTCGAAACCCGACGGAAGCATGATAAGCGAAAAAGAATGGAATAGTTTTAACGAAGAATATATTTCAAAAATATTTAAGGAGGGAAGCACGGTTATCCGCGTCACCGGCAACTGGAAAGACACCGCTACGGGAAAATTGATTACCGAGCCATCCTGCCTTGTTATTTATTATTACAAACACAGCCCCGTTGTTTCAAAACAAATTGACAGTCTTCGTTACTGGTACAAAACCTTATTTCAGCAACAGTCGGTTTTGCGGGTTGATAAAAAAGTAAAAGCGGGATTTTAACACTATTACTGCTTCGGTTTCCAGGTATCTACTCTCAGCTTTTCCAGTTCATTCAGCACGCAGGACGTAAGTTTCATAATAGTGTCCTGGTCTTCGGGTCGCAGCGTGATTATCTTTTTATTGTTGCCTGTATCAGTAAACTGGATGGTGGCAATTTTTTTCTGCGACAGGTTGGTGAGATTAGCATTCAGGTTTTCCTGGTTGGGAAAAATAAAATGAAAATAACCTTTGCAGTTGGTAGTGCCCCCATTGCGGATATTCAGTCTTTGTTTGCTGTCAAATGTTACCATTACCCTCGACATGTCATCAAAGCAGGCAGTGGATTTGTCCAGGGCAATGAAATAGTCAATTTCCCTTTTGTCGGCACTGATGGATAGTAAAAATTTATCGTTGCCGGCGCCCAGCGATATAAAACCCGTTGTCAGCCTCGGGTCCTGGTTATATCGGTCTTTTTCATCTTTCAGGTTACAATCCTGGGCCGAGGCAAAGAAGGATAAAAAGAATAATGACGAAAGAAGGATTTTCATGTGTAATGATTCAGCTCAAAATTAATCATTACAACTACAGTTGCACAACAGGTGATGTTAAAAAAGCAGCGTCAGCCCGGAAATTCATTTAAAATTTTATGCCATGGCTGTCGGCGCTGCCGGCAATATGCAAAGCAAAAGCGCCAATGGCAGTATCTTTTAATATATTAATTAGGGCCGCCTGTCTTGTTTCTTCCATGCCGCCCTGGAAATAAGCAGGAAAGTGAATGAAAAAAACAAAAATGAACAGGAGCAATGCAAGCAGGTAAGCCGCCAGTTTTACCTGTTTATTAAAAATAAATGCAATGGCAGCCAGTATAAATGCTGCGCCCACTATTTTCACCCATAAAATGCCGCCGGGGAGCCCGGAAGGTACAAACTCCATCATGTTTTTGGGATACATAAAATGATACACTCCAAAAACAATCATAACGAGCGACAGCAGGTAAATGGCTGTGTGGGAGATAATATGCCGTTTCATATAAGTTGGTTTTCGTACCTATAAGTTAGGCTATTTTAAGGCTTCGGAAAAGAAATCGGGGAAATATTTTTTTATCTTCTTAAAAATTTTCCCTTCAGCAGTTTTTCCATTACATCATCTTTCAGGCTGCGGCTGATGGGTATATGATGGGCCCCGATACGGATGTTATTGCCTTCGATGCTGTCAATTTTTGAAGCAGCAACAATGTACGATTTATGCACCCGGATAAAGCGGGAAGAAGGCAGGTATTCCTCTACCGACTTAAAGGTGAGATACGTGATGTATTTCTTTTCACGGGTATGAATGACAACATAGTTTTGCAGGGCTTCTGCAAAAAGTATTTCGTCAAAGGCAACCTTGACGAGTTTATTATCCGCTTTTATAAAGACATATTCCCCCGGGGCCGTCGCGTCCGATTCATTTTTCTGTCTTACTTCATAATATTCTTTGGCACGCAACGCTGCTTTCAAAAAGCGTTCAAAAGAAATGGGCTTGACAAGATAATCCAGTGCATTCAGCTCAAAACCATCGAGGGCATACTGCGGGTAAGCCGTAGTAAAAATTACCGGCGGCGCCTGCTTCAGGGTTTTGAAAAACTCAAGCCCTGTAATCCTGGGCATTTGTATGTCAAGAAAAATCAGTTGCACTTCTCCCCTGCCCAGCAGGTCAGTTGCCCTGAGCGGATTGTCAAACTCACCTGACAAGTGCAGAAAGTCCACATCGGCTATATATTCTTTCAACCCTTTTCTTGCCAGTGGTTCGTCGTCAATAATGATACAATTAATCATTTTACAACAAAATTAAAAGTCCGACTGCCAGTAGTAAAGATGAAATAACCAAGAGTACAATTAAAGATTTAAACTTTTTCCGTTTGCGAAGCATCATCCCCAATAGCATAACCTTAAATTTTAATTTTCAAATTTATTACAAACCGGTTCGATTCGTCTTTTATTTCCAGTTCATGGCTTCCGGGGTAAAGCAATTGCAGCCTTCGTTTTACATTATTCAGCCCGATGCCGCCATGCTCTGCAGCATTCAATCCCGGTTCTTTTGAATTTTCCACGCAGAATTCAAACACGCCATTACGGCGACTGAGATCCAGGTTTACATAATTGTTGCCCCCCTGCTCATGCGAGATGTGTTTAAAAGCATTTTCAACAAAAGGCATCAGCAGCAGCGGTTCAATGTAAAATCCTTGTACTTCGGGCTGGCAGTTGAACTGCACCGTATAGTTTTCATCCTTTCTTAATTTTTGCAAATCCACGTAGTCTTCAAGATAGCTGATTTCTTTTTCTATCGGAATTTTTTCACCATTGGCTTCGTACAGCTGGTACCGCAGCATATCGGAAAATTTATGCAGGGCCTGTCGTGCTTCCGGGTTCGCTTTATCAATCAGGAAATAAACCGAGTTCAGGGAATTGAAAAGAAAATGAGGATTAATCTGTGATTTCAGAAAATTCAGTTCAGCTTCGGCCTTTTCTTTTGCCATCTCCGCCATTTTTTTCTGCAGTTTGATCTGGTCAAACATCAGCTTGATAGCAGCACCTGCAATGACAAGGAAAAAATGCGGGATGATATTATCGTAAATCCTGTCTTTCAGGTTTTCACCCAGGTTCAGCAACAAGGGGTTGTTCGTAACGCGGCCAAGGATGTTCATTTTTAAAACACTGCTCGTCACTATCATGACAATAAACAGTATGCCGAAGAGCCAGTATTTCTTTTTATAAAGCAATTTTGGAATCAACAGGTAATTGGTGATATAGACCATCAGGGCAAGATCCACCACCTTAATCAGCGTAACGGTAAATGCTTTCGCAGGAGTGGCGTAATCATCGTAACGCAGCATGAACCAGAGGCCCAGCAGCAGCATCCAGAAAAACAGGTGATGCAGTTTATATTTCAGCAAAACGGGTGTGGGTTGCATACGGCAAAATAAAATTACAATTTCCCGGCGGCAAAAGCACTTACACCTGCTGCAGTTATTTGCTGATGAAATGCAAACTCCCTGTTCATCAAGGATTGTTTTCCTGTGGTGTAAAGAATTTTGAACGGCGGAACAGATGGTTAAATTTTGTATTGAAAATCTGCGGTTATGAAACCTGTTTTGCTTTTAAGTTTAGCCTGTATGCTTGGCAGCTTTCCCGGCTGCAGCCAGTCAGCCAATGAAAATAAAAACGTGAAAGAAATTGTGGTGGGCGGCCCCTGCGAAGGTTGCGAAGCTATTTATGAATGTCATGTACCCTTTGATTCCCTCAGCCACCAGTGCTGGTTGCCCGACTGGAATGAAAAGGGCACCCGGCTTGCGGTTAGTGGCGTTGTGTACAATGCCGACGGAACACCTGCTCCCGGTATCCTCCTTTATTTTTATCACACCGACCAAACCGGTGTGTATCCAAAGCAAGGCAATGAAAGCGGCTGGGCAAAAAGGCATGGTTATCTCCGCGGCTGGATGAAGACAAATGAAAAAGGAGAATACAGTTTTTTTACACTACGCCCAGCCGCATATCCCGAAAGAAGCGACCCGGCACATATTCATATTACTATAAAGGAACCCGGCAAAAAGGAATACTGGATTGATGAATATGTGTTTGATGACGACCCGCTGCTTACTGAAGAACTTCGCCAAAGAATGCAGAACCGGGGCGGCAGTGGCATATTGAAATTGGAATACGCAGACAATTTAATGAAAGCAGAAAGAAATATTTACCTGGGAAAAAACATACCTGGTTATCCCGGGCAATAAAGTATAGCCATGAAAAAGTTAGTGGTAATTGGTTGCTGGTTGCTGGTCAGTTCAGCGCTTAATGCCCATCCTGGAATTGGAATAGTAAAGGACAGCAAAGGAAATATTTATTATACCGACCTGAAACAGGTTTGGAAAATTACTCCCGGTGGTAAAAAAACTGTTGCAGTTGGCGGTGTGCATACACATGAACTGTACATAGACCCACAGGATAACCTGTATGGCGAGCATCTCTGGTACAATGGCGAAAAACTGGCCACATGGGGCCATTATGCGTGGTGCCTGAAAAATACCGGTGACCTGGTAAAAGAGATTGAGCCGACGGAAGGTTTTCTTACCAATTACAGCTTTGTAAGAGACAGCAGCGGTAATATGTTTTGGGTGGAACGCTTTACCAGCACCCGGTTTATGAAAAAAGATAAAGCCGGAAATATCAGTAAGATTGCTGAAGGAAAATTTGGTTTTGTGGGATGGCTGCATGTTACCGTTAATGGCACTTTATATTTTACAGCCGGTGGAAAATTATACCGGCTTTCTCCGCAGGGTGAATTTAAAATACTGACTGATGACATCGGCAGTAAAACAACAAAGTTTACAATGATGGGGCGCAACTATGACAGCTACGGCATATGGACTGATGGAAATGAAAATATTTACATTGCCATGATTGATTCAAAAAAAGTAATCCGTGTAAATACTGATGGAACGATTGATACTGTTTTAAAATCCGGAGCATTATGGACTGTTTGCAGCGGGCTATTTGACAAGGAAAACAACTTGTGGGTATTGGAAAATTCGGCCACCAACCAGGTGCGGGCAAGAAAAATAACCACGACAGATATGGCAGGCAAAACAGATTCAAAACAATACAGCAATCTTCATTTATTCGTTACCATCACAACCGGGCTGTTGGCCATCGGTGTTTTATTGTTGCTGAAAAACCAGATAATGAAAATTAAAAAGAAGCTTGCATCCGCCTTGTAAATTCAGCTATGATAGTATTCCTGTCTTTTCTGCTCGCCTGGCTCTGCGGGTATTTTATCATCCTCGCAACATCTTTTGTCATATATGAACAATTCAACATAATTGATATCACCAGCTTTGCGGTTTTCACTTTCACCGGCAGCCTGGTTGTTGTGCTGCTATTTTACAGGCTTGTTATTAAATTTCTATTGAAAATTTATCCGGGGAAAAATCAATATGTTTTTTTCCCGCTTGCTTTAATATTAGCAGGCAATCTCCCGGTTTATTTTTTTACCTGGATAAAATATCCTGAACTATACGGCCGCAGCGAAGCTTTGCTTTTTACTCTTTTTTTTATCACTGCGGCTTTTGTTTCGGGATTGTGTGAAGCATGGAAAAATAATGTTCTGAAAAAAGGATAAGAAAATCAATTTACACCCTTTCGCCAAAAATTAAACTGCCGATGCGCACCATATTACATCCTTCTTCCATGGCGATTTTATAATCACTGCTCATGCCCATGGATAAAATTGAAAATTGAAATTTGTCCCGGTTACTGCCGGGAGCGAATTGAATATTTAATTTTTCATAAAGAGATTTCAAATACCGGAATTCAGTTCGCACTTTTTCCATATCATTTGTAAGGCTCGCCATGCCCATCAGCCCGCATATTCTTACATTTCTCAAAGGCTGATGCAATAATTGAGTCATCAGTTCATCCAGTTCCTTCTCATCCAGCCCAAACTTGGTTTCTTCACTGGCGATATGCACCTGCAGCAGGCAGTCAATCACCCGGTTGTTTTTTTCCCCCTGCTTATTGATTTCTTTCAGCAATTTCAAGCTATCCACTCCGTGGATGAGGTGAATAAAAGGAGCTATATTTTTTACTTTATTGCTTTGCAAATGCCCGATAAAATGCCACCGGATATCTTTGGGCAACTGTTCTGCTTTGGCAGTCAGTTCCTGCACATAGTTTTCGCCAAAATCGCGGTGACCGAGATGATACAAATTAAGTATGTCATCTATAGTTTTAGTTTTGGATACGGCCACCAGTGCAATATTCTTTTCGGAAATTTCTTTTATTAATTCGCCGTATACTTCTTTATGTATTGCCATAATTAAAGTGCAATAAATACTGAAATGATAGTAATGAAAAACCGTCAGCTATACAACTGACGGCAAACTTTTTTTAGTTTAGATCTATTTAAGTATGCTCCTGCTGATAACAATCCGCTGCACCTCGCTGGTGCCTTCATATATCTGGGTGATTTTGGCGTCTCGCATCAGCCGCTCCACGTGATATTCCTTTACATAGCCATAGCCGCCGTGGATCTGCACGGCTTCCACAGTTGTCCACATAGCGGTTTCTGATGCATACACTTTTGCCATCGAGCTGCTGAGTGAGTAATCAAGCCCGTTGTCTTTATCCCATGCCGCTTTCAGACACAACATGCGGGCAGCTTCTATTCTCGTGGCCATATCGGCCAGTTTGAAAGCTATGGCCTGGTGATTCATGATTTCAGTGCCAAATGCCTTTCTTGTTTTTGAATACTCCTTTGATAATTCAAATGCGCCGCTGGCAATACCCAATGCCTGCGATGCAATGCCGATTCTGCCCCCTTCCAGGGTTTTCATGGCAAACTTAAATCCGAATCCATCTGCACCCACCTTGTTGGTCTTTGGCACTTTCACATCATTGAACAAAACGGAATGTGTATCACTGCCGCGGATGCCAAGTTTGTTTTCTTTTGCAGCTACCACCACACCCGGCCACTCTTTTTCTACTATCAATGTATTGATGCCCCGGGAACCTTTTGAAGAATCGGTTTGCGCCATCACCAGGTAAACCGAAGCAGTGCCGCCATTGGTAATCCAGTTTTTTGTTCCATTCAATAAATAATAATCGCCTTTATCTTCAGCAGTTGTTCGTTGCGAAGTAGCATCGCTGCCCGCTTCGGGTTCACTCAGCATAAAAGCACCGATATAGAGTTCGCCGTTCTTTTTACCCTGCGCCAGCGGCACCAGGTATTTTTGCTTCTGCTCTTCGGTGCCAAAAGCCTGCAGTCCGTAACAAACCAGGCTGTTGTTTACACTCATCACCACACTCACACTGGCATCCCATTTACTTATTTCTTCCATAGCCAGCACATAGCTGATGGTATCCATGCCGGCGCCTCCGTATCGGGGGTCTACCATCATGCCCAAAAAACCAAGATCGGCCAGCTTTATCACCTGCTCACGGGGAAAAATTTGCTTTTCATCCCGTTCAATCACACCGGGCTTGCATTCATTTTCGGCAAAATCACGGGCGGCTTTCTGAATCATCAATTGCTCTTCGGTAAGTTGGAAATGCATAAACTAAAATTAGAGGCAAAGATAAGGGGAACTAACCGTCGTAAGCAGGAAACAGATCCACCTGAATGCAGGAAATTATATGGTGAAGAAAGGTCAGCGGCCCATTTGCCGCAAAAAATTAATATGCGAATAAACAGCATACCGCACCCGGGGATACTCGATATACACGATACCATATTCCCGGCAAACTTTTTTAATGATGGCGCTGATGGCCGGGTAATGTATGTGTGATACCTTGGGAAACAGGTGATGTTCTATCTGGAAATTTAACCCCCCTACAAACCAGGTGACCAGTTTGTTTCGTGTGGCAAAATTGGCAGTAGTCTTTAACTGGTGAATAGCCCATTCGTCTTCGATTTTACCAGTGTGGGCATCGGGTACAGCAAAAGAAGTATGCTCCACGGTATGCGCCAGCTGGAAAACGATGCTGATGACAAAACCGGTGACTGCTGCAAAAACTATAAACCCGAACAGCCACTGTGTAAACCCAAGCAGGAATACAGGAATGCCGATGAACAAAGCCAGGTTCATAACCTTAAAGCTCCAGAAAACCAGGTGGTCGTTTAAATTCATTTTTTTAATGGGTATATTACCGATCTTTCTTTTGAAATATTTCTGGTAGTCCATCAGGAATATCCAGCTCAAATAAAGCAGGCTGTAAAAAAACCAGAAATATAAATGCTGGTATTTATGCAGGGGGTATTTCTTCTGGTGCTGGCTCATCCGCATCCACGGCTGTATGTCAATATCATCATCCACCCCATCCACATTAGTAAAAGCATGATGGATGACATTGTGCTTCATATTCCACATAAAACTGTTGCCTCCCAAAATATTCAGCGATGAGGCTGCCAGTGTATTTAACCATTTACGGTTGCTGAAACTGCCGTGGGCGCCATCATGCATCACATTGAAGCCGATAGCGGCTACTATACCTCCCAGCAAAACACATTCCGCTGCCGCCCAAACTGCCGAAGGAGTGAAAAAAACAAGATGAATGTAAATACCGGCAAATGCAGTAAACAGTACGATGGCCTTCAGCCAGAGTTTAAAATTTCCCGTAGGTGATTTTCTGAACTCAGTAAAATACGCATTCACCCGGTTCTTAAGTTCAGTATAAATGGAGGGTGAGGCTTGTTGAAATTTAGGAACAGTCATTAATAAAAAATTAAAAAAATAACTGCAAAGCTATGCTTATTCAGCCAGATAGCAGCAATGACTTCAGTAATGTTAACAAACAAAATGCTTAATCCAAATCAGGTTTCAATGCTAACGAGTGAATCAAAGCTCTTTATGCCGATTCGTTTTTGGGTATTGAACCCCTCAGCATACTTAACACCTATTTTTTTGCCAATAACCCGTGCCCGGGCCACAACGCTTTCAATAAATTCAGGAGTGGAAATATACGTTTGCGGGCCATCGTCTTCATTGTCCGGGTTATAAAATTGCGTTGTGTAAGCTTTTATTGCCTCCATTCGTTGTTCAAACACATCGGTAATGTCAATGATAAAATCGGGCTCATGGTACCTGTCCTGGATATAGTGGAAAACGTATTTGGGCCGCCATGGCTCCTGCAGATTTCCCTGTTCATCTTTTGTCTCAATTTTCCGCAACCCGGACAAGTAGCAACTATCGGCAGTAAGTTTTGCAGCCCGTCCATGATCAGGGTGGCGGTCGTCGAGCGAATTGGTAAGCACAATTTCGGGCTGGTATTTTCTGATGGAGGCTATCAGTTTTACCTGGTGTTCTTCGTCATTGCGGAAAAAGCCATCCCTCATTTTCAGATTTTCTCTTACATGCACACCCATGGCCATGGCAGCTTTAGCAGCTTCTTCATAGCGGGTTTCAATCGTTCCCCGTGAGCCGAGCTCACCCTGTGTCAAATCGAGCACAGCAACTTTTTTCCCCATTTTTATTTCCCTGATAATAGTGCCCGAACACCCCAGTTCCACATCGTCGGGATGAACGCCGATGGCAAGTATATCCAGTTTCATTTTTAATTGATTTCTTTTATGGTTATCGTTTTGTATGCACTAAAATAAAGTAATAATGATAAAGCACCATTCAATCTGTAATCAACGAAAAACGATAAACGATAAACCATAAACAAGCAGCTTATCTTGTCGCCGGCCGGTAGGGATTGTTGTACCAGCTGCCGTCTATTTCTTTCACAATGTTTTCAATCTGGCGGTCCACCTTGTCGGTCAGGTCCCACTCCTGTTTCAGGCTGCTGCCAAAGAAAAAGGCGACTGTCTGGTAAAATCTAGCCGTGACTCCACCGCGGTATTCTTTTACTATTTCGTAACAGTTGTTGCCGGTTTGCCGGTTGATAAGCTTCATCAGAATTTTTCCCTGGTAAACAGAAAGCTGCGAAAGCGGGTCGGCAAACTGGTCTTTCAGCTCCTTTTCACGGGATTTTATGTATTTCTTTTTTTCCTTCTTGTTCATTTGTGCAATGCGGGCATTGATGTCGTTCATCAGGTAGCCGGCTGTGCGGGCATAGGGATATGTAACGTAAACTGCATTTCGCAGCCTTGTCCACTCTTCAATATATTTGGCAAGTTTTTTTTCATTCATGTTCGATACCCAGGCCATTTCAAGCTCCTTGTAAGGCATCCATTCGCCCATGTAGTAGATAGCGCCGGTGATGATGCTGTCGTTGGGCCCCCATTTATTTTCCATCATTGGCAGGCGGGGTGGCGGCCCTGTGATGGTGTCGTTTTGTGAAAAGGCAACTGCAGCAGCAAGGTTGGTTGCCATGATGAATACTGCTTTCGGGAAAAACCGCCATTTCATAACACTAAAGTACAATATAAAGACAAGGATTCTAAGACCAACGCTGTATCCAAAAGTTAAAAGATTGTCAGCCTGAGATTTTGCGTAATTCAAGGCGCCTGGCCATGCTGAGAATAAAGCCGGCAGCCATTACCAGGGTACCGAGCCAGAGAATATTAATAAAGGGAAATTTGTAAACTTTCAATGTGAGAAAATCGGGTACCGAATTCATTTTTTTCACACCCAGCTCCACTTTATTGCCTTCTACATTGTTCAACTGCAAAATGAGGTCTTCAGCAATTATTGTATCCGGCACACTTATCATGGCGCCTTTGGCAATGGCAAGCTTTGGCACAGATGTGTAAATAGAATTGGTTTTGGCAAAAACTTTTATTTGTGCTTCGTACAGGCTTCCGTCTTTGCCAAAAAGCTCTACCGGCAGGCTGTCTCTTGAGGCAATTCCTTCCAGTTTTATCATCCCATTGATATAAGCAATGGAATCGCCGGGCTGAATGGTAAAATTTGTAAAGGTCGCGGTATCTGCTTTCCGGTTCGGGTCGGCAAGCGCAGTGATGTAGGCAAACACATCATGATCCCAGTAATGCTTTGCATCCGGGTTGGCCATCAGGCCTTCGTTTCCTTTATAATTGATAAAGGCATTGGGCTTCAGGTTAAATTTTTCTTTACCGTCTTTCGATTCAAAGTCAATCAGGAAATATTTCTGTGATTTTTTCGGGTGTGTGTAATCATCGTGATACGTCACCCAGTATTTTCCCATGTCGGTTTTCATCCCTTTTACCAGCGTCAGGTTTTCGCCGGTTTTTTCTTTGCTTTCAGGGCCAAAATCTACCGGGATGCCACTTGTGTTAAGAGAAAGTGTTTCTTTATTAGAAGCAGAAATCAAAATTCCGAGCAGCATCAATCCAAAACCCGTGTGTGCCACTGAAGGCCCGGAGAGTTTCAGACTTCCTTTAACTCCCAGCCAGATGTAAGACAAGTTGGCTATTACTGTAAAAACACTGCTTGCCACTGCCATCCAGATGGCGGCCAGGAAACCGGTGCCGTATTTATCGTATTGAATGTTTCCAAAATAAAGAATCAGCCCGGCTGCTGCTGCGCTGATGATAAAAGGGAAAGTGATTTTTTTAAAAAAATAGTTACCACCTGTGTCTTTCCATTTCAGGTATTGGCCAATGGCGGTAAGCAGGCCGATAATGATAGCGATAAAAATCTGGATACGGTTGTAGGAAAACTCGATATCCTGCGGGGGAGCATATTTTTTATCAAAAATCTTATTGAACACGGGTAGCGATGTTTGCCCGATGATGATAAAGGATGAAAACAGCAACAGCAGTGAACCGATGAACATCCAGAACTCACGGGATGAAGCGCTTTCTTCTTTTTGCGCAGCGGGAATGGCTTTGTTCAGATTGGCCATTAATAAAACCAGTGCAGCCAAAGGAGAAATAAAAGCAAATATTGAATGTACTTTACCAGCCAGCCACAACGATGCAAGCGAAATAAGAAGAGCAATCAATTTATTTTTTATTCCCGGGGAAGATAAAATTGCCGGCAGCCAGCAAAAGGCGTAAAGAAAGGCATAAAGTTGCGCATTCATGCCCAGGTCTGCAAAAGAGTGAACGGACGTGTCGCCCAGTATGCCGCTGCGGGTAAGAAAGGTGGAGTAAACAATAAGTATGGAAGTGAGTACTATTAATAAAAATGTTGATTTAAGTGAGCGGCCGGTGTGCCGGTAAATAAGCATGGTGTGAATACCCGCCACCAGTGTAAGCCATGGCACCAGCGATGCATTCTCCACAGGGTCCCATGCCCAGTAACCGCCAAAACTAAGCGACTCATAAGCCCAAGCTGCCCCCATCATGACGCCAACACCGAGAACACAGGCTGAGAATAAACCCCAGGGTAATGCTGGTTTTACCCAATCGCCATAGTTTTTTGTCATCAATCCGCCCATGGCAAATGCAAAAGGAATGACCGTGCTGGCAAATCCAAGAAACAAAACCGGCGGGTGAATTACCATCCAGTAATTCTGCAGAAGCATGTTCAGCCCGTTGCCGTCTTTTATTCTTGTTGCATAATCGGCAAACTGGAAAACGGGCAGATCGGGCATCTGTTCACGGAAAAGTGCAAAGGGGTCGGCTCCAATCTTTATTCCGAAAATATAGATACCGAGCATCATAGTGGAAATACAGACCTGTGCAAAAGAAAGCACCGTCATCACAGGGCCTTCCCATTTTTTTGCAGTAAACATGAGCACCACGCCAAGTATGGCGTGCCACAAAGTCCAGAGTACAAAGCTTCCTTCTGAAGCGCTCCAGATAGCGCTGAAAATATATTTCGGCTCCAGGTCGTTGCCGGAGTTTTTGTACACATACTGGTACTCGTAGCGATGATTGCTGATGAGATAATACAGAATGAAAAAAACACCAATTACCGATACGGCATCGGCCAAAAAAGCAAACCGGCCCAGGCGCCTCCAGCTCTGCCTGTCAGTTTCATCAGCTGCCTTGAACGACTGGAAGTAAGCAAATGCCGCCACCAGCGATGCAACAAACGAAACGATGATAAGCAGGTGACCGATTTTACCCGGCATCAACTGTTCGCCAATATAATCCATTGAAATCAGTTGGTGTTTTTGTCAATACTTTGCTGAATGCGGTTGGGATCATCCGTATATTTGGAAGGACATTTCATAAGTATCTCGTTACATTCAAAAACATCGCCCCGCATTTTTCCTTTCATCACCAGTTTTTCACTATGCTCCAGGTTGTCGGGCTTGGCGTTATTGTAAACCACTTTCACTTTTTCACCCAGGGAGTCAACGGCCGTAAAGCTGAGGTAATTGGGATTTTTTACGGCGTCATATTCTACCTGCCGGGTTTTGTCGAGTTTGGCTACTATATGAACAAACTTGCCATCCTTGGCTTTGGCTGTTGCAATTGTTTCGTAACTGCTTAGCATATCGGCGCCGCCGGCAGGCATCAGGCTGATGAGCACAGCAATGGCAGCCACAATCAAAACAAGTAAAATAAGATGCGTCTTTTTCATTTCCCGGAAATCGAAATTTATTCCGCAAAGGTAGGTTAAAGAAGGATTGATTGTTTGTGGAGGCAAGATTAGATGGTTTGCAATCAAAAAAAACCGGAAAAGCAATAAGGTTAACTGATTAAAACCTACAGCCGCTGAATTTTCTTATGATGATTGAACCACGATACGTTACCCTTTTGTTGCCAAACAACTACCTTACCTGATATTTTCCGGGAAATAAAGCCCGACTCAAAACTTCTCCTTACCTTGCACCGCTTTTTTAGAATACCCTGACATGACCGATCTTTCAAGCTTTGATCCTAACATTACCAGCAATCCCAACAATAATATTTTCGGGTTGCCCTTTACAGAAGATGAAGCAAGACTGGTGATTCTTCCAGTCCCGTGGGAGGTAACGGTAAGCTATGGCGCAGGCACGGCCCGTGCACCGGAGCATATTTTTCCTGCCAGCTTGCAAATTGACCTGTACGATGCCGATATACCCGAAGGCTGGAAACAAGGATTTTTTTTAAAAGATATTGACCGCAAGGTGTTGTTGAAAAGTGACTACCTGCGCAAAGAAGCTGAGCTCTATATTGATTATATTGCCAAAGGTGAGGCAGTGGAAGAAAACCTCTTCATGACAAAAACCCTGAAAGAAGTAAATGAAGGCGGAGTTTTTCTGAACAAATGGGTGTATGAACAAACCCAAGGCCTGATTGAACGCAACAAACTTGTAGGGCTGCTTGGCGGCGATCACAGCACACCGCTTGGTTTTTTTAAAGCCATTGCCGAAAAATATGGCAGTTTTGGCATCCTGCAGATTGATGCGCATTGTGATTTGCGCAAGGCCTACCAGGGTTTTGTGTACAGCCATGCCAGCATTATGTACAATACGCTGCAGGAAATACCGCAGGTGGAAAGACTGGTGCAGCTGGGCGTAAGGGATTACAGTGAGGAAGAATGGGCCTATATCTTCAACAGCAATTACCGGGTGATTACCTATTTCGACCGTGAACTCAAAGAGAGGGTTTTTGATGGGCAGACATGGCGCCATATCAGCGAAGAAATTATCAGCAAACTGCCCGACAAGGTTTTTATCAGCTTTGATGTGGACGGCCTCGATCCCAAACTTTGCCCCAACACCGGTACTCCCGTGCATGGCGGACTGGAAACCGAGCAGGTATTTTATATTTTCGACAAGCTGGTGAAAAGCGGCAAAAAAATCATCGGCTTCGACCTGAGTGAAAGCGGCGTTGGCGAAACTGACTGGGACAGTAATGTAAGTGCCAGACTGCTGTTTAAGCTTTGTAACCTGATGGTGGCCTCAAATCCGTAGATGGCTTGATGGCTAAATTGCTGCATTGCTGCATTGTAAAATGGTTAAGCGATTTCGAACCATCCATCCATCCTTTAAACCATTTAGCCACTAAAACCATCACCTTACTCACCATGCAGAAAGAATGATGTGTGATTTACAATAAAATTATCCATGAAAAAATTTGAACTGGCTTTAAAAAATGAGAAGGTTAAATTTTACAGAACGATTAGCTGGATTATTATCAGCAGTAATATTATTTGCCTCATTTTGCTGAGTGCCTCAGGCAGATTTGAAAAATGGGGATACCTTTTTGCAGCCGTGCTTACTTTTTTTTCGATATGGGTTTCCAGGTATTTTAAAATAGCCGGGCAGCAATCATCATTTTATGCCCCTTTTTTCATTTTAATACTTACGTGGCTCAACACGGCTTCCTGGTGGGTGTCTGTTGTCAATTTATTTTTCCTGGCACTCGATACCATAGCCCGGCGTGAACTTGTGGTTAAAATTTTTTGTGATAAAATCATCTACCCCTCCTGGCCTGAAAAAACAATTAAATGGGAAGAACTCAACAACCTTGTGCTCAAAGACGGCCTGCTTACTATTGATTTCAAAAACAACAAACTGCTGCAGCAGGAAATTATCAATGATGAAAATGACTACGGCATTAATGAAAAAGAATTCAATGCCTTTTGCCGTGAGATGATAAATATTAAAGTGTACAAACCAACCAATTGATTCAGTTTACCGATTTTTGCAGACTGTGAAGTCAAAAGTCGGAGGTATGAGAACAAATGAACATTGAGTATTGATAATTGAACATTGAGCATTTAAAATTGAACATTTAGACCATATTCGACTTATAGACCTATATGATCTATTTACCTTAACATGACTCTTCATCATTCACCATATCTTCTTTACTCCGACGGCAAGGGAAATATTTTTGAAGATCGTTCGCTGTATGCCACCGGCCGCAGCGGCTGGGATGCTGTGCCCGTGCCCGATGATGAATGGATTGAACTGCCTGATGGCGGCTCGCTGTACGAACTGCCCGGCCGCAGGGGTATAGGCATAGATGTAAAGTCAGGCGAAATGCGCCTGTGTGAAAAAGGCTGGGCTGTGGCGGCATTCATTCCGCCTGCGCATACCGGATTTTATCTCGCCGCTTACGAATCAGAAAAAAATGCGCCGGTGCTGCCGCTGTTTTGCTACACAGCAGCGGGTTGGTACAATAATAAATTTTTCGTGCCGGCAATACGAATTGAAAAAGACATTCGCCAGGAATGTTCAGGGTATGATGCGGAAAAAATAAAAACCGGCGCAATACATCTGCTGAAAGCATATCCGCACAACCGGCTGGTAAATCATTTAATGAACAACTGCTGCATGACTTATCACTGCCCTGCAGCAAGAAATTTTGCTTTAGGCCGCTGGGAATGTCCCGTACCCGTATCGCCGGCATGCAACGCAAATTGTATAGGTTGTATTTCGTTGCAGCCCGATGAAGAACCAATTGTTTCCACACAAGACCGTCTTTCCTTTAAACCCACTGCCGAAGAAATTGTGGAGTTCACTGTGCCGCATCTCGAAACGGCGCCCTACCCCATCATCAGCTTTGGGCAGGGCTGCGAAGGTGAGCCGCTGCTGATGTGGGAAACCATCCGCGATGCCATCATTGAAATCAGGAAGCATACGCAGAAAGGAAGCATTAACATCAACACCAATGGCTCTGACCCGCGGGCTGTAAAAGCGCTTTGTGAAGCCGGGCTCAATTCTATTCGTGTAAGCACCAATTCGGCCCGAAGAGAAATTTATATGCCCTACTACCGGCCCAACAATTATGAGTTCGAAGACATCATTGAAAGCCTGAAAATTGTGAACCACTACGGTGGCTGGACATCCATCAATTATTTTGTTTTTCCCGGCATGACCGACAGTATGGCCGAGTATGAAGCGGTGCGAAAACTAATTAAAAAAACCGGTTTAAAAATGATCCAGTGGCGCAATTTCAATATTGACCCCGACTGGTACCTCGGCAAAATAGGCATTGCTGACACCGGCGCATGCATGGGCATAAAACAAATGATGCAGCTGATACGGGAAGAATTCCCCGAATTGAAATTTGGCTACTTCAATCCTTCGATGGAACGTATTAAGGGAAACTTCGAGTCAGACTTTGCACACTACTAAATTATTTTATAGCTGAATTACTAAATTGTTGCCTGAATTGACAATCCGCTCAACAATTTAACCCAATATCAATTCAACTATCGTGTCATCCGCTGATAAAAATATTTATAAAGGAGTGGCGCTGGCGTCCCTTGCCACCTTCATCTGGTCGGGCAATTTTATCATTGCCCGGGGAGTGATAAAAGATATTCCGCCCGTTACCCTTGCCTTTTTCCGCTGGTTGCTGGCAACGGTTATCATTCTTCCATTCGCATGGAAATATTTTTTTTCCGAACTCAGTATTGTAAAACAAAAACCATGGTACTTTCTGCTGGCGGCCCTCACAGGCGTCAGCATATTCAACACATTTGTTTACATTGCCGGGCACTACTCCGGCGCCATCAATATGGCGATACTTGGCACCTGCTCTTCTCCCATCATGTCGGTCGTTCTTGCCAGGATTTTCCTTCATGAAAATATCACCTGGATGCGTATTGGCGGCATGATTATTTCCATTGCCGGCATCCTGCTGCTGCTCAGTAAAGGAAGCCTTGAAACGCTTCTCACTTTTTCATTTACCCGCGGCGACTGGTGGGTTCTTGCAGCCGCATTGACCTTTGCTGTTTACAATATTCTTGTAAAAAAGAAACCGGTGGCCATGAATGCTACCAGTTTTCTATTCACCATTTTTCTGCTTGGCACCAGCATGCTGCTGCCGTTTTATCTGTATGAACTGAATACCAGCGGCGGCATCGCCATCAATGTTTCCAATATTTCAGCCATTCTTTATCTCGGGCTGGGTGCATCCGTCATTTGTTTCTTAATCTGGAATAAGGCCATAGCCGCACTCGGCGCCGGCAGAACCGCCCTGTTTGGCAACCTGATCCCGGTATTCAGCAGTGTGGAAGCTGTGATTCTGCTGCACGAAAAAATCACCGGCATTCACATCATTAGCTTTATTTTAGTAGTGGCAGGACTTATTATTGCCAATTTAAAAAAATAAACCTACGGCTTGTCTGCACCGGTTAACAAAAATATTCTTCCATTCATTGTGCTTTCGCAGTTTGCCGGCACTTCACTTTGGTTTGCCGGCAATGCCATTTTACCGGAATTGAAGCAGGCACTTCACCTTAGCCAGTACGCCATCAGCCTTGTCACTTCAGCCGTGATGCTTGGTTTTATTGCCGGCACGCTGGTGTTTGCGTTTTTCTCCCTGGCCGACCGCTTTTCGCCGGTGAAATTATTTTTCATCTCTTCCATTCTTGGTGCACTAACCAACTCTGCTGTAGTGTGGCTGGCCAAAGACGGCAATTCACTTTATGCATTGCGTTTTCTTACCGGCTTTTTCATTGCCGGCATATACCCGGTGGGTATGAAAATAGCTGCCGACTGGTATGAAAAGGGTTTGGGTAAAGCGATGGGTTATTTATTAGGCGCCCTTGTATTGGGTACTGCTTTTCCTCACCTGCTTAAAAACCGGGATTTCGAACTTCCCTGGAAACCGGTTTTATATATTACCTCGCTTGTCGCTTCCGGCGGTGGATTGATGATGTTGTTTGCAGGCGATGGGCCGTACAGAAAAAAAACCGGCGGCATTCAATGGAACGCCATCGGAATAATTTTCAGTTCCAGAAAATGGAGGCAGGCTGCTTTCGGCTATTTTGGCCACATGTGGGAGCTGTACACTTTCTGGGGTTTTGTTCCACTGATGCTGGAACTGTATCAAAAGAAAAATGCACTGCAGTTGAATATCCCTTTACTCAGTTTTATCATCATTGGTATTGGCGCTTTCAGTTGCATTGCCGGCGGTTATTTATCAGTACAAATGGGCAGCGCCAGGGTGGCAATGCTGGCACTGCTTGTTTCAGGCATTTGCTGTTTTGCATCACCATTTTCATTTTCATGGCCGCTGATTTTATTTCTCACCCTGCTTTTTATCTGGGGTTTCACTGTCATTCCCGACTCACCGCAGTTTTCTACGCTGGTGGCGCAGTATGCGCCGGAGCATTTGCGGGGTACAGCTCTTACTATTTACAATTCCATCGGGTTTGCCATTACTACGCTTAGTCTTGTTGTAACTGACCGGCTGTTTTATTCCGAAAGCTTTTTAAAAGGAGAAAACACATTTCTTGTTCTGGGGCTTGGCGCTGCAGCCGGTTTGCCAAGTATGTTCAGGCTGATGAGGAATAGGGGTTAATTTATACCCATAGTTTTATAACACCGGAAGTTTATTAGTCATTCCACCTTGCATGCCGGCGCATAAATGGGATTGATATCAATAAGTTGTTTGCAATCCTTATCTAAATAAAATTGTTCAAGAGCCACCACCAGTTTCATTTGCAGACAGACAGAATTGCCGGCGGTACAATCGTAAACTGTAAAAAACCTTGTTTTCTTATAAAATTCAATTTCTATTTCCTGGTTCCCAAATGTTTCCTTATAAACATCCCGCTTGCAATCGCCAGTGCTGCCTTCAATCAATAATTTACATTCTGCATTCTCAAATACACTTACAGTAGTACCGGTTCTGTTATGAGAAAATTCTCCGATACGGGTCGGGCCCTTCACTTTCGGTGTATCCCTGGGTTGATCCTGTAAAAGTGGATAATTGAAAGTAGCTGTTTTCAATATTTCATCCATTTGTTTATTGACTGAACCGGATACTGCCAGCATTTGCTGCAGCTCTGAAGAGGCGACAGTGACCGTATAACTGACAGGCTGCCGGTCGGGCGTCAGCGAATGAATAAGATAGCGGTTGCCGCCCTGTGCAACAGCGCCGAGCAAGCCCAATACCTTTTGTTCCTTCCCCGGTTTCACCAACAGCATTTTTTTGAACGGATCAAGAAATCCAATCATGCTTTTAGTATTATTTTCAGTCTTTCGTATTTCATTTTTTGCAGCCTGATTTTCTGCATCAATAAACTGCATTACTCCCGCATGCACTGTGATGTCGTATGTGCCATCGCTGTTGCTGTTCATCGAAACCGGTTTAATATTTTTTAAGGAAAGAAAAAATATCTGGCCTTCTGTATCATTGGTAAAATCAAAATAACCGCCCTTGCCGGGAACTTTCAACACCTGGTCTTCAAAACGGTTAAACTCTTCAAACCACTTTTTATACTGGCCGACGTCTCCTTCAGGGATCGTAAAAGTGATATTGGGATATTCTGGTTTGCCAGGTTCAATTTTTTGTTCCCGCACTGACCCGATTTTATCCCCAGATACTTTTTGAGTGATTTTAAAACTCTCCACCGTGGTAATATTTTTGCAGGGCAGGCCGTCAATCTCAAACCGGAAATTGCCGGGCATAAACTGCTTATTCTTTTTTACATTGGTTTTATTTTCCGGACTACTGCCGGTGGAATATTTAATTTCCTCCGGATTTATTTTAAATGAAATCACCAGCATGCTTTTATTGGCTGCATCCATCCACGGAAATTCAATTTCGGTAATAAGTGCATCCTTAAATTCATACTTAGCTACTGGCTCGAAATTATAACCGGTGGCTACGATGGCACCGCTTTTTCTCATCTGGCTTCCATTGATAAATTCATTTAACCAGTCAGTTATATTTTGCGACATGTTCATACCCATTTCTATTTTCATTGCACCGGGCTGCAAACCGGCGACTTTGGCATCCAGCATGATGAGGGGCTTTGAAACGGGGCTGACTGATGAACGGATATTTTGTATGACAGACAGGGAAGCGTCATTTAAAATTTTTTGAATATTGGTTAGCATCTGATACTGTTCCGAATCCCTGTTGACAGCCTGCTGCAAACGCCAGAGCTCGTCTTTCAGGTAGTTTTTACTTTCTTCCGCCAGTTGATTGTTGCGTGTAATTGAGGCCTGATGGTTGACATATTTCAGGGCCGATTGCAGCGATTCAAAATTTACCGGCAGGCTGGTTTTAGTAATTGCATTTTCTACAGCTGCCTTTCCCGCTTCCAGTGTACTGCTGAAATATTTTTCTACAATCATGCAAGGAATGTTTAGACTCCTGGAAAAATTCCAGGCAACTGCCTTTGCTTCCTCCAGTTCTGAAAATTTTAGCGGAGTTTTTAATGAATTTTCCACCGCCTGGATTTTAATTGCGCCGAATTGCTCTCTTAAACCTGCCACCCATATCCCGTCATTCAGCCGGTTTTCATTTGCTTCCCTCATCAACTGGCTGAATGCTTCATTGATATCATTTATCATCCGCTGTTCATCAGTAATGGCCGGAAAATCTGAAGGATTATAGTTACGTACAGCCTGCTGAATCCGTTTCAGATCACGGATCAATGCACTTTGCCATTCATTAAAGTGCTCAACTGTTTTCAACGCATCTATTTGCTGGCGGAACGGATCGTTGTAAACCTGCGAAGGATAAGACAAATTGATGCGGATGGTAAAATTGCCATTTTGCATGGCGGTGATGCCCCGCTGCACTGAGATTTCGTTTTTCATGACCCGCTCCCAGTCATTTTTGAACTTTGGTTTTGATTCTTTTTCCTTAATCGCTTTATAGTCGTAAGTAATTTTTGTAAAATTCATGCTCACGGTTTCAAACACCAGGTCTTCGTGGTTGGCATTGCCCATTTGTACCGAATTGCTGTTTTCATTGTTCAGGCTGATGCGCAGGAAAGGGGCCGGGCAATCAGCGATGCCTTTCACATTCACCGTCATCAGGGTCGATTCACCCTTCATCAGATTTGTTTTTGTGCAGTATGCCTCCAGCTGCAGTACATGAATTTTCTGTGAAGCAATCACATTTTTGTTTTCATCTTCCATCACGATTTCGGCCGGGCCAATCACCTGCCGTGGTATCCGAATTACGGTTTTACGGGGAGTACTTACCACCGGCTTCAATTCTATCCGCAGGTAAATTTGCTCCTCACCGGTTTTCGAATGGTTTAAAAAAATAAACGTGGCCGAACCGATTTGTTCGTTTGATGCCAGGGGCCTGATATCAAGCACTACATTTTCGCCGCTTAAATAGATTGTTTTATCCGTATTCAATTCCATTGGCACAGGCTTATAGATATGCGGTGCACTACGGGACGAATTGGAAATAACTCCCCGGCCGGGCAACGTAAATATATCTTCCAACGGCAGAAGAAATGCTTTATCAAGCACCGGCAGCCTGGATTCGCCGACGATTTTATTTGCAGGGTCTCGGAGTGTGAAGCGTAAAGAATTACCGGAATTGGTTTCCGGCACGGTGAATGAAACTGTCCAATAAGTTTCGCCATTTTCAGTTTCCATCCAATCTGTCTTGTCCGGTTTGTTTCTCAGTGGAGTTCCGTCATCAAGAAAAAGTGTATACTTAAGCAACTGCTCAAGATTATGCTTTTTCTTTTTTTCATTGCTGCCTTCGGGCCGGCAAAATACGGTACCGGTTATCACATCGCCGGCTGCCATATCATCGGGCAAAATGCTGGTGATAGTGCCATGCGGCGTTTCAAAACTGCTTTTAACTGTATTCTTTTCAAATACATTTCCGGAAACGGTGACGGACTGTGAATAGGCAGCTGATGACACATACAGTAGCAATGCAATCAGCAGCCTGGTAACAAGCAGGGGCTTCTTCATAATTTTTAAGTTTATCTTTTCTACATCAGGTAAATGCTGAAAATGTTACCAGGCAGCAGGAATTAAGTTTTTAAAATTCTTCCTGAAACTTGAACAGCTTAATTTTCCGGTATGAATACGTCTGCGAAACGCATCATCATCATCGGCGCCACTTCGGGCATTGGCAGAAAACTGGCGGAGCTGTATGCAGAAGCCGGCAACAGGGTGGGCATCACCGGGCGGCGAAAAGAATTGCTGGATGAAATTCAAAAGCAGTTTCCCTTTCTCGTCGAAACGGAATGTTTTGATGTGACTCACCAGTTTAACAGGCCACATCTTGAATCGCTGACGGAAAAACTCGGCGGGCTTGATATCCTCATCATCAGCGCCGGCGGCGGCGATATAAGTAAAGAACTGGACTGGCAACTGGATAAACTGACAGTGGACACCAACGTGAACGGCTTTGTGGAAATAGCCAACTGGGGTTTTAATTTTTTTGTAAGGCAGAGGTGCGGAAGCATGGCGGTCATTTCATCCATTGCGGCCAACCGCGGCAATAGCTGGGCGCCTGCCTACAGCGCTTCCAAAGCTTTTCAGAGTAACTATTTTGAAGGGCTGGCCATCAAAGCCTTCCGGATGAAAAATCCTTCAACTGGCTCCCGGTATGATATTTCCATCACCTGCATCGAGCCTGGGTTTGTGGACACCCAAATGGCAAAGGGCAACAAACAGTTTTGGGTGGTGCCGGTGGAAAAAGCGGCCCGGCAGATTATGAATGCCATTGAAAAAAAGAAACGCAAAGTATATGTGAGTCGCAGCTGGTGGCTGGTGGCAAAAGTAATGCGGTGGAGCCCGTACTGGTTGTTTAAGAGGTGGGGGTAAAGGTTATTAAAAATTAAAAAGTGCCTGTTATTCGATTGTTCACTGATAAAATAAACTAACATCATCCCTCCCTATTTTTGCCCCATGCCCCCAATTGATACTTCCCGCATCGTTTTTAATCCCGTCACGGTCACATTTCTTGAATTGCATGAGCCAAAAACAGCACCGGAGCGAATACCGAACACTGAATTTGAATTATTGCAAAAACCGATTTCAGTAAATGTGTACCGGGAACTTTATTATGGAGTAGGAGAAAAATGGCACTGGCTCGACAGGATGGTGATGCCCGTTAAAGTACTATCAGAAAAAATCAATGCCGCCAATGTTGACATATTTGTTTTTAAAGTAAACGGTGAAGCGGCTGGCTACATCGAGTTTGTAAAAGAAGAAAAGTTTGTGGAGATTCTCTATTTCCGGTTTAATGCCTAAATTTATCAGCAAAGGTTTTGGAAAATATTTCCTGCAGTGGGTGGTGGCCAAAGCATGGAGCTACGGCCCCCAATGGGTTCAGCTCAACACCTGCACCCTCGATCATCCAAATGCACTCAGTGTTTACAAAAAAGCCGGCTTCAAAGAAGTGAGAACAGAAGTACAGGAAAGAAGAGTGCTTGAGTGAAATGATGGTTGGATTGTTTGATGGTTAAATTGTTGTATTGCTAAATTACTATCCGGCATACCCTGCCTTTATTAATTGAAATAACCAATCAACTATTCAACTATTCAACCATCAAACCATTTAACCATTTAGCAATTTAACCCACCTTCACATGGAGAGTAATCACCGGGTGTTTGTTCGGCGCATTCACGGCGCTGAGCACAAGAAACTTCAGCGTAAGGGATTGCTTTCTATCCCTTGTTTTTATCTCTAACGTTGTTTTCTCCCCGGCATTAAGCGTCAGCACATCGTTGTTGTTGTGAAAAGTAAAACCCGTCTGGTTCTGGAGAATGATTTCCGAACTGCAGGTGTTTTCAATCACCACCGACAGCACATCCGATTTGCCGATATATTTTGCCGCCGTCACTTTCAGCGAGCTTTCAAGCAGCGGTACCAGGAATTCATCGCGGCCGATAAGCAGGTTTTTATAAAAGGCTACCGTGCGGCGGTTCATCAGCGCTTCCCTGATGCTTTCGGCCGTTTTTTCTTTTGCAAACACCAGCGTGATGGGCCGGTGACCGCCCTGCGGCACTTTAAAGTCCCAGTCAATCAACGAATGAATATCGCTGGTGCCCATGATGGTTAAGTTATTATCCAGCGCAATCTGCAGCGCTTCGTCGGAATAAGTCTGGTCGTTCACTACTTCAATGCCGTCAAGTAATTTTTCTTTAATCAGGTAACGATGCACATCGGTCAGCGTGGCAATGCCGTCTTTGCGCTGGCTTATCCAGTTGGGATGATTCCAGAATACAAAGGCGCCCTGCTTTTTTGCTTCACGAAAAACCACGATGGAGTCATCCACTATCAGTTTGTTGGCATCTGAAAGAAAGATAGCGTTGTTATGACCGGGCGGCATGCGGCGGGTGATTTCAGAACCATTTACCACAACCAGGTTATGGTTCTCCGCTTCCTTCAATGCAATCTGAAATGAACGGTTGCGGTCAGGATGCGGAATATCATCCTTGTGCGGCTGGTATTCGATGTGCTCGGTGAGTGAAATAGCATCCAACCCGTCTTTCAGCGCTTCCTGCACCCGGATGTCGGGCCACACTTTGCCGTCGGAAAAAACGGTGTGCTGGTGAAAATCGCATTTCAGCGTTTTATAACCTGGAATGTCGGGAAACTTCAAACTGCGGCCGAGAGCATGGGAATGATTCTCCTGTGAAAAAACAATGATGGGCAGGAATAAAAAAATCAGCAGAGAATTTCTCATGAGTGATGTTTGCGGCAAGATATAAAATTGTTTGATTGTTTAATGGCTGAATGGTTAAATTGATAAATGGTTGAACGGGTATGTTGATATAAAGGAATGTCACAACGGATTTATTTATTCATCCCATCTCCCGGTATCTCAACCATAAAACCATCAATCTAAAATCTGAAATCTGCAATCTGAAATCAAAACCTTCCTTCATCCACGTCTTTTATAAACTGAATCACGCCATTCATAAAAACCTCCTGGTCGTCCCACATGGCAAGGTGGCTGCCGTTGGGGCAATACAGGTAACGGCCCTTCTGCACCAGTTTGCTTTGTTCTTCCATTGCTTTCGGGTCCATGGTATCATGTTTGGCGCCAATCATCAGCGTGGGAATTTTTATTTCCTTCAGCCGGCCTTTGATATCCCAATTGGCAAGGTTGCCGCCGATACCAAATTCTGACGGCCCCTGCATCTGCACATAAATAGTTGGGTTCAGGTCGGCAAATGCACGGTTCAACGGTTCCGGCCATTCTTTAAGCCTGCAAATATGTTCATTGTAAAAATTCGGAGTCAGCAATTCCATATAGCGGGGATTGCTGAAATCGCTTTTGGCTTCGAGAGCCCGGATTTCTTCCAGCACTTTCGGATCCATTTGCTTTGCCAAAACTTCATCAGCATACTTACCGTATTCAGGACAACTGGCCATCATGTTGGCCACAATCAGTGCTTTCATGTTGTCCTGGTATTTCAGTGCATACTGCATACCCAGGATGCCACCCCACGAATTGCCGAGAATAATAAAATTATTTTTACCGGCGCCGATAGCTTGCCGTACCTGCTCCACTTCTTCCACAAACCGGTCGAGTACCCAAAGCGAAGTGTCGGTGGGTTTGTCGCTATTGCCGCAGCCCAACTGGTCGTAGTGATAAAACTCAAATCCTTCCCGCGGGAAAAAACTTTCAAAGCATTCCATGTACTGGTGCGTGGCTGCAGGACCGCCGTGCAGCAGTAAAACTTTTATCCGCGGATTATTGCCAAAGCGTTTTACCCAAACTTTAAAATCACCGGCCGGCGTTTTAACGGGAATCAATTTAATGCCGGCCATTTGCACGCCTGTATCGCCGTAATTGAAGTATTCATATAGATGGATGTCCGCTCCGCCAGGATTTGCTGTATTACCGGATGGCTGGTTGCAGGAAATAATTATTAACGGCAGGCTGATAAGGAAGAAAATCTTTCTCATACGTTTCGTTTTTTTGAATGGAAAAGGTAATGATTTTATTTCTGTAATTTACTTTTCATAAATCAACCGGTATGAGATTTTTATTATTTCCGCTGGTGGTAATTTCTACTCTTGCTGCCGCACAAACCAAAAGTGACAGTATTAAACTTATTCAGCAGGCTGTCCGCTTATACGATCTTGAATTTACTGAGCCCGAAGCCGATTCCATGTTGGGCAACCTGAATAATTTTCTGCAATTGTACAAAGGCATGCATCAAAACTTACCGGAAAACAGCATTCCCTACCCCTTTGCTTTCAACCCGGTACCTTATGGCATGCAGGTTAGGCGTACAGCACAAACAGTGAAGCTGCCCATCCGCGCCGATGTGCAACTGCCGAAAAACAAAAACGAGCTTGCCTTTTATTCTTTGCCTGAGCTGGCCGGCTTGATTAAATCAAAAAAGATAAGCTCACTTGAGCTGACAAAATTTTTTCTTGAGCGACTGAAAAAATGGGGCGATACACTGGAATCGGTCATCACACTTACCGAAGACACGGCTATCGCCCAGGCCATGCGTGCTGATGAAGAACTAAAAAAGGGAAAGTACCGCGGATTGCTGCACGGCATTCCATACGGACTGAAAGATTTGTTTGCCGTGAAAGGATATAAAACCACTTGGGGCAGCACACCCTATAAAGACCAGGTGATTGATGAAGACGCTTATGTGTACAGAAAGCTGCGTGAGGCCGGCGCAGTACTTTGCGCCAAGCTTTCTTTAGGCGCACTGGCATTTAACAACAAATGGTTTGGCGGCGAAACAAAAAATCCATGGAACCTGAAGCAGGGCTCCAGCGGTTCATCAGCAGGCTCGGCTGCGTCGGTGGTTGCGGGATTATTACCCTTCACTATAGGCACCGAAACACTGGGTTCGATTGTTTCACCATCCACACGATGCGGAGCAACGGGCCTGCGACCGACATTCGGATCTGTAAGCCGCTCCGGAGCCATGGTGCTTTGCTGGAGCCTCGATAAAATCGGGCCCATCTGCCGCAGCGCCGAAGATGCGGCTATTGTTTTCAATTATATAAAAGGCACAGATGGAATGGATGCAGGCGCAGTAGATAAACCGTTTAACTATACCGGCAAGGCTGATTTCAAAAAACTCCGTATTGCATATGCCGAAAATTTTTTTAAGCGGCTGCAGCCCGACGCACAGGAATGGAAAGTGCTGGATGTGTATCGTTCGCTTGGCGCAAACCTGCAGGCAGTGAACTTTCCCGATTCAGTAATGTATCCGGTCAATCTCATCAGCATTATATTAAATGCAGAAAGCGCAGCCGCCTTTGACGAACTGACAAGAACAAACCGTGACGACCTGATTGAACGGCAGGACCGTGGTTTCTGGCCAAACAGTTTTCGTGCATCCCGGTTTATCCCTGCAGTGGAATATATCAATGCCAACCGATACCGCTACCAGCTATGTAAAGCGATGAATGATTTCATGAAGAATTATGATGTGCTGGTTGTGCCCACATTTGCCGGCAGGCAGCTGTCCATCACCAACCTCACCGGCCACCCGGTTGTGTGCATGCCAATGGGATTTAACCAGAGCGGCTCGCCGTTGAGCATTACGCTTATCGGCAACCTGTATGATGAAGCAACCATACTTGCAGCCGCAAAAGCATTCCAGGATCAAACGGAGCATAATAAGAAGCGGCCGGAGAAGTTTGACCCCCAAACCCCCTAAAGGGGAGCTTGCAAACACACGGGGCCCGCTAACTGGAGAGCATAACAAAAATGTGAGTGCTTGATTGATGATGCGTAAGGATTTATTGTTGATGTGGCAGAGGCAAAATCTCAGTAAACTTATTCTTCACCGCACCCTTCCACTTCGGGCTGTCGTTCGGACTATAAAAACAAAAAAACACTTAGAATTTTTAGAAATGTTATTTCCTGGTGCCCGCATGCAATCATTTTTTCATTTCTTGCAAATACTTTCCACAATTGTTAGTAAGTGAGTCAATAACCCGACACAGGCATACGTTAATAAATTATTATGTTTGCCGCCATGCTGAATGAAAAAAGGAAAATCAAAGTAGCCATACTTGACCTGTATGAAGGAGAGTCCAACCAGGGTATGCGCTGTATCCGTGAAATTCTTAGCTGGTACAGTGAGCAGAATAATCTTGTGCTGTCGTGGAATGAATTTGATGTGCGGCAGAAAAGCGAAGTTCCAGGCATGGGTTACGATCTTTTTATTTCGAGCGGCGGCCCGGGCAACCCGCTGGAAAGCCGCTATACCGCGTGGGAAGAAAAATATTTCCGCTGGCTGGATGCAGTGGAGCGGTGGAATGATAACCCGGCAAACGACATTAAGAAACATGTGCTGTTCATCTGCCATTCTTTTCAGCTTGCGTGCCGTCATTACAATGTGGGCCTTGTAACCAAACGCCGCTCTACGGCCTTCGGTGTTTTTCCCGTGCATATGCTCAACGGCGCCGGCGATGAACCACTATTTGCGGGATTAAATGACCCGTTTTATGCTGTGGACAGCCGCGATTACCAGGTGGTGCAACCCAATCACCGGGTACTTGATGATATGGGCGCAAAAATTCTCTGCATCGAAAAGGAACGTCCGCATGTGCCCTACGAGCGGGCCATCATGGGTATCCGTTTCAATGAGTATATGATCGGCACACAGTTTCACCCCGAAGCCGATGCCGTGGGCATGAGCATGTACCTGCAAACCACGGAAAAGAAAAAAACCGTCATCGAAAATCATGGCGAAGAAAAATGGCGCAGCATGCTGGAGCACCTCAACGACCCCGACAAAATCATGTGGACATACACACACATCCTTCCCAATTTTTTAAACCAGGCAATTGAACAGTTCAGCCCGGAGCCGGCATAATGAAACCGGGTGCAGTTGGCGTATTGATTATTTTTTTATGGTAGTCAGCTGAAGTAATTCTGTTCGTCGTCCCTTGCGCCTGCCCGCCGTACAAGACTTTGGCAGGCGGGTCGCACACTTCAGCGTCAACAAGTCTATTGAGCTATTAATGCCACAGAAACACAGAGTGCCCGGAGCCTGTGGAAGATTTCTTTAATTTCCATCCCTATTGCGCCTCCGTGGCCATCAAGCCATCAATTCTTCTTATCTTGACTTATAAAACCGGCAACCATGATTCCGTCTATTCGAAAGGAATACAATAAAAATTTCACCCGGGAAAAATATGAGGCATTTTTGAAAGAACTGAATGCTGCGCATCCCGGTGCCATTGAATTCCGTGTGGCCGAAACACCGGTATTTGTGCCGGAAGATTTTACCCAAAAAATGCTGGATGCCTGCGAAATCATTATTGATGTTATCAACGAACCTACCTTTCATGGCCTCACCAATGCAGCGGTGCATCCTGAACTGGATGTGCCCGGCGAAAACACACACTCCCACTTCATCGCATTCGATTTCGGTATTTGTATAAACGAAAAAGGAGAATATGAGCCGCAGCTGATCGAGATGCAGGGTTTCCCCAGCCTGTTTGCTTACGAAGTGCTGCTCGATGATATTTTCCGGAAACATTTTGCCGTGCCGGAAAATTTCAGTGCCTACCTGGGCGGCTACAACCGGGAAAGCTACCTGAACCTGCTGAAGGATATCATCGTGGATAAAGAAAAACCCGAGCATGTTATTCTGCTGGAAATTTTTCCCAAAAAACAAAAGACAAGAGTTGATTTTTTCTGCACACAGGATTACCTCGGTATTCAGCCCGTTTGCCTTACCGAACTCATCAAAGAAGGTAAAAAGCTATTTTACCTGAAAGAAGGTAAGAAGGTGGAAATAAAACGCATTTACAACCGGCTTATCTTCGACGACCTGATGCACCAGGTGCCGGAAGTGCAGGCAAAGGGAAAAATTTTATTTGAGGGTCTGGATGTGCAATGGGTGCCTCACCCCAACTGGTTTTACCGCATCAGCAAATACACATTACCGCTGATTGAGCATCCGTATGTACCAAAAACTTTTTACCTGAATGAAGTGAAACAGCTGCCGCTTGACCTGGAAAATTATGTTTTGAAGCCACTGTTTTCTTTTGCCGGCCAGGGTGTGGTAATAGACCTTACCAAAGAGGAACTGGAAAAAATAAAAGACCCGGAGAACTGGATACTGCAGCGCAAAGTGAAATACGCCGATGTGATTGAAACACCTGATGTACCCGCCAAGGCTGAGATACGGATTTTTTATTTCTGGAAAGACTGGACGGTGCGTCCGGTGGCTGTCAACAATCTTGCCCGCCTGAGCAAGGGCAAGATGATTGGTGTAAGATACAATCTGGACAAGGAGTGGGTGGGCGGCAGTTTTTGTTTGTTTGCCCCCTAACCCCCTGAAGGGGGAATAATAAATCCCACTTAAAAAATGATTTTCTATTTTATACATAAGACCATAAAGCTCTCCATCTTCATTTTATCAGCTATTGTTATTTTATCCTGTAAAAACAAGCCGCATGAAACTGGCGGCGACTGGATTAAAGGCAACGAAGAAGAACAGGTAAAAACCATCGAAAAACAATTCCGGGGCTTTGATGTGGCGATGATGGAAGTGGATTATCGTTACCGTGAATTATATTGGGCCGGAAAAGATGAAAACTGGGATTATGCAGCATACCAGCTTGATAAAATTAAACTGACTATCGAAAACGGGCTTGAACGAAGACCCAAAAGAGCAAAATCGGCAGCGCATTTTTTGCAAACAGTTTTACCCGAAATGAAAAAATCGGTTGACAGCAGGGATACTGCTTTGTTCAATAAAAATTTCCAGCTGCTTACACTGAACTGCAACAGCTGTCATGTTGCCGAACAACTTCCTTTCTTTACTGTGCAGCCGCCGGCGCTGCGTGTTTCATCTATCAGAAAATAATCTGCCCGTACTATGAATTATTTATTCTGCCTTCTTACAAATAAAAAGCAAGGCTGTTTCCTGAAATAGTCGCAAAAATTTTTCCTGTATTTTCGAAGCTTCATGAAGCCAGCGATTGCAATAAGTTACCTGCTTATTCTGCCTACCTGTCTTTTTGCCCAGGCCGATAATGAAATCCAGGTGTACGCCTCCCCTGTCATCCAGTACAAATGGACAATATTTGAGCTTCATAACAACTATACTTTTAAAGGCAGCCGTTACCTTACCAACCCGGCTTCGGCAAGATGGTTCAACAAGACACTGGAGATTACCCGCGGCTTTGGGAAAAATTTTGAAATCGGCTTTTACACTTTCACCGGCATTGCACCTGGCAGCGGATTTGTTTATCTCGGTAATCAAATAAGGCCGAGAGTGACTGTACCCGACAGATGGAAATGGCCTTTCGGCGCCAGCCTCTCTGCTGAGTTTGGTTTTTACCGGCCCGACGATACAACCGATTTTTACTGGCAGGGAGAAATCCGACCCATCATTGACAAAGCGTTTGGCAACTGGTATTTTGCCCTCAACCCGAATATTGATTTTGCCATCAGCGGCGATGAAAAAGGCGTAGGTATTGCTCCGCAATTCAAAACTGTTTATACTATGCGGCAAAAAGTGGGAATCGGTATCGAGTATTATGGAGGGCTTGGTGAATTTAGAAAAATTCTTCCGCTGAAGATGCAGGAACACCTGCTTGGCCCCATGATTGACCTTTACATTCATCCCCGGTGGGAAATACAGGGCGGTTTTTTATTCGGCCTCACCAAAAATTCAAACCAGCGGATTTTAAAACTGCTGCTGGGAAGAAGAATCGGAAAGTAATTTCAGAAATATGTTGAGATGCCAAACTGAAACCCTGCCAGCTTCGATGGTGGATTACCAAGTATATCTTTTTGCCAGTTGTAGCGGTAATTAAACCGCAAAACGGTTTGCGCCGTGGGGCGCCAACTGATGGCAGGTACAATAGAAAAAATTTCGTCGGCAATATTTCCGCCTGTTGATTTGAATGTTCCCTTGTTCCAGTCAACATATTCAAACCGTATAGCCGCATTCAGCACGGCATTCTCAAAACCTAACATCGGTCTTTTCAAAACCGGCTGAACAAAATCAATAAAGCCTCCCTGCTGTTTTTCACCAAACTGCTCGGTGTAAGTATCCGGCACATCCACTTTTACCCATGCCCATTCGCCATTGATATAAGTATTTGTTTTCGGAATAATAGAATTAAAATCAACTGCAAATACATCAGCTCTTCTTTTTTTATCCAGCACCAGGCCGTCATCTTCAAATTTATTATACACCCCGCCCATATATGACAAACCGAGTTCCCCGATTTTATTATTCCTTACTGCAATCTTGCCTGTGAGCAACGGGCTGCCGTTAAAACTTTCCTCAAAACGGTCAGGGTTTTCTTTTGTTGCGGGTAAAAAAGTTTTGTTTTCTTCGTTGGCAATTACACGTTCATCAAAACCATTGGTTAAATACGCTTCATAAGCGAAGGCCCAGTCCCGGCTGAATTTTTTCCCGTACAAACCAAAACCCACATTGCTGAATGTGGCGGGCAGCATTTGAGTGGCGGCAATGGGCCGGTCAACAAACTCCCACTTCGGCCCATCGTGATTCTGGTTGAAAGCGCCAATCGGATTCATCACCACACCGCCCCGCAGGTTTAGCAATGGGTTAAATTCAAAATCAACCGAAGCAAATTCAATATTGATTTCTTTGGTGCCGTCTTCAAATTCTAATTCGCTCAGGAATTTTAGCCGGTTGGCAATGGCAGAAGAAACAAACAGCGTCAGCCGCCGCATCTGGAACTGGTGGCCTTCGGTGATGCCGTTTTCCTGCAGGTACTGGTAATTGGCTTCCGCATAGCCGCCCACGGCTACCGGCAATTTGCCCACCTGGAGAAACGGTCTGTTGTAAACCGCATCAAGATTCATCGTCGGCGGCAGTGTATCAGGCTGCACCCTTCGTAATAGCGTCGGGTCAATCTGAGCCGCTGCAGTAGCTGACAGGCCGTTTAAAAAAAGAAGTAGTAAATACTTGCTCATACTGCTCTCAGGTCAATAAAAATTTGATTATTTAAAACTGTTACCGGGAAACTTCGAAGGTCTTTATCGGCCGGGCCGTTGGAAACTTTACCACGACTGGTAAACTCGCTACCATGCGCCGGGCATTGCAGCCGGTCGCCGGAAGCCTGCAATTCTGTGCCCTGGTGAGTGCAGCGCATCCACAAAGCACTGTACTCATGTTCGCCAAAACGGTAAACACAGATGGGATACTGAAGCGCCTCATTTCTCACAATCACAAAAGGGCGGTAAACAATCCTGCCTTTTCGTTTAGCAATAAATTCATCTGCATCCAGGGTCAGCCCGTCTTTTCCCAAAGTGCCTTTGATGTATTTAGCTGCGCTGCATGATGAAGCCATACCGCCCAGCATTGCTGCCGATAAACAAGCTGTACATCCCGACCTGATAAATTCTCTTCTGTCCATTCCTAAAGTGATTCTAAAAATTTTAAAAGCTTTGCTTTATCTGCAGCGTTGAGTTGCTGAAAATTGTTTTTGCTCTGCAAGGCTTCGCCGCCATGCAGCAGGATGGCTTCTTCAATACTCTTTGCCCGGCCGTCGTGCAGCAGAAAATATTGGCCGCCCTGTGAATTCTTTGATAAGCCCAGGCCCCAGAGCGGCGGTGTTCTCCATTCCTGCGGCAGGGCCGTTCCTTCTGTGTACCCATCATTCAATCCGCTACCCATATCGTGCAGCAGAAAATCGGAGTACGGATTGATTGTTTTATTGCTTAATGCAGCTATGGGTGAATATCCCGTTTGCAATTGCGGGGTATGGCATTTGGCGCAGCCAATGCTTATAAAAATCTGTTTGCCGCTGATGACATCGGGATTGGTTTGATGGCGCTGCACCGGCGCTTTCAGGGTTTTTAAATAAAACACCACATCCAGCACCGTCTGAATATTTACTTCCGGGTCTACGTCCATCCCGGAATAAGTATCCGTTGGCTCATAAAAAGAGCTGATACCAATATCTTCATTGTATGCAGTAGCGGTTTGCTGCAGCAAATCGTATGTGGATGCCTTTTTCCCAAAGCGACCGATATATTTTCCGTTTTGTGAAATACTGTTCGGCCTGAGGGCAGAATAATTTTCAGGAATAATCCAGTTCGGCCGTCCGGATATTCCATCGCCATCGGCGTCATTCGGGTCGGCAAGGGCATGCAGAGCGGCATCGGGCACGGCATCAATAAAGCCAAGTCCCGTAACGGCCGGAGGAGTGAATGCAGAATACGCTGCCCCGGCAGGTATTTGCTCCGGCACAAAACCGGGAATGGCGCGGTTTTGCAGTTGCGGCCCGCCTGAATGTAAAAACATATTTCCGTTCACCGTATCATTTTGCCCAAACCGTGTAAGCGTGGTGAAGGGATGGCCTTTACCATCGCCTGCATGGCAACTACCGCAGGAAGTAGCAACGAATAATGGCCCAAGTCCTTTTTCCGGCGTAAAGATTTCATCATTGAAGGCTGCGTCGCCGCGGAGAAAGACTGCATGCTGCTCCGGTGTCAATCCTTCCACGGGACCATCCAGCACTTCCTCATCGGGTGGAAGACCGGGCAATAGTTTCTGGCATCCTACACCGGCTACAATAAACAGAACAATGGCTGTAAAGATTATCCCGATATTTATCGTGGTTTTCATTTCAGCGCAAATATAAGTTGGTTTATCAAAATAATTTTATTTGGTTTACCAAATTTTCTTTTTCTGGTTATCCTGTCTATTTTTGCTGAATGGCGCATTTCCCCAACCAGTCTGAAGAAAATTACCTGAAGACCCTGTACAAGCTCAGCCACAGCCAGGTAAAGAAGGTGAACAATATTGCCCTTGCCAAAGAACTGAACCTGAACCCGGCCACTGTGCTTGAAATGATCCGAAAACTCAATGCCAAAAAGCTGGTAAAGGTTTTACCCGATAAATCCATCCAGCTTACTGAAGCAGGAAAGAAAAAAGCATTATTCATCATCCGCAAGCACCGACTATGGGAAGTGTTTCTCATGGTAAAACTGCAATACAACTGGAACGAAGTGCATGAACTGGCCGAGCAACTGGAGCATGTACAAAGCGAGGATATGATTGACCGGCTGGAAGCTTTTTTGGGTTATCCCGCCTTCGATCCTCACGGCGACCCGATACCCGACCGCAACGGGAATATCAAAGCCAAAGCCTCTACCCCTCTCTCTGCAGCTACAAAAGGGAAAAATTATAAAGTGGTGAATCTTGCTGATACCGGTGATTCGTTCCTGGATTATTTAGGCAAACTGAATATCCGGCCGGACATCAAAATAAAACTGGTAGAGCATAATGAATACGACAACTCCTCCACTATCCTGGTGCAGAAAAAAACCGTTCAGCTTAGCGAAAAAGCAGCGAAAAATATCCTGGTACAGCCGGCATGAGAGTAAATTATAAATTTACCATGGCTGTCCTTATTGTTTTTCCCTTATCATCCGTCCATGCAAAATAAATTTTATTGCCCGAACGGGTCATCTGCGGAAAACCGCTTGACCTTTTGTCAGATGAAGAAGCAATCATGATGGATGATTCCTTGGTCCCGTCAGCATGCACTTTTACGGCCATGATGGATGCACCTTCCATCCAGCTAACCATAGCAGTAGCAGAGTCCAGCATCAGCACATCCACCCTGCCGATGGGTTTGCCTTCATCAACGCGGATGGGTTTATTGAACGTGGCGCCGCCATCTTTGGAGAATATAATTTTTACTTCGCCATTTTTACCGGCCATCGAAAACCATGCGATGGCCAGATTATTCCCAATAGCATCAGCACGGGGACCATTCACCGGGCAGGCATTTATTTTCCAGTTGTCGGCATGTATGGGTTGCGGAGCAGTCCAGGTTCCGTTTACGAAGCGGACAATGCTCATATCCCTCACTTCATCATCACTGCGGTCGCGGTAAACGACGATGGGCCCATTGGAAGTTATCGCAGCAGCAGTCTGGCAGCAATCGCAAACTCTTCCATCCAATTCCCATTCATTTATTTTCTTCCCGTTTTTATCCAGCATGGCCGCTCGTATCGTCATCTCACCATGATGGCCCGCATCATGGCTCATGTCGCCATCTATAGCCGTCTTTCTCCCATCGAGCCAGCAGGCAAAAAACCCATCATGGTAAGGAACGATAGAAGCAAAACCATGTTCGGCTTTTTCCCCATCATCATGCAGAATAATTGAATTGCCCCATGTCTTTCCACCATCGGCAGAAGCTGTCAGTTTTATATCATAAGTAAATTTTGCCGTGTCGCTTTTCTCCAGGTAATGCGCAAGCAGGCCATTGTTCCCATCCGAAGCAATCACGGGGTAATCGGCCCAGTTTACGAACCAGTGATTACCCTGTGCAATGGTGACGGGTTCACTCCACCGGTCATTATGTAAAGAAGAAAACTTCAGCGCCGCTTCTTTCCCTTTTTTTTCTATCCACGAGAGGTAAACTGTTCCGTTTTTATCAGTAACCAGGTAAGGTTCGGCGCAGGAATCGGCGGCAGGCGATGAAAACTCCTTTACTTCAGCAGCATTTATTTTCTTTTCACCGTTATTACTGTTGCAGGAAAAAGCAATGGCAGTGATAAGCAAAGCAGTCAGTATTTTTTTCATTTATATTTTACAATTTTCAGGATTAAATCAAGATTGGATGGGTCATCCCACTCCCTTGCACCCATATCAGAAAAAACCAGTTTGCCCTCCGCATCAAAGATAAAAGTTGCCGGCAAGGCCATGATGTTTAACGCTTCCATATTTTCCACCTGCACATAATGAAAGGGATACGGGTTGCGCTTTTTAAATTTTTCAATCTGTTCCGGGTTTTCGTCCGAAGCAAAAAGAAAAACAATATTTTCTTCTTTCAGCTTCTCCATCGCTCTTTGAATGGACGGCATTTCCCGCAGGCAGGGTTTGCACCAGGTGGCCCAGAAGTTGAGGAACACGGTTTTGCCTTTGAACTGTGATAAATCAATAGGCAAACCGTCTGTATGCAGAAGATTCAACTGAGTCAGCTTTATTTCAATGGCTGAGTCTGTACCAGAACGGTTCTTTTCAGAGTCATTACAACTAACAAACAGAATCGGCAATGAAAACACCACATGAAATATTCTGTAAATCATACTTGCTTCTTAAATGGTCAAATCCTGATCAAGGCACCATAAAACTAATGCAAATGCCCCGCCATCGGGTCAGTACCCTTTTTAAAAACATATTCGCTGTTCAGCAGGTAGGCGCCGCTCACCACCACCACATCACCGGGCTTCAGCCCGCTGCGGATTTCCATACGGCCGTTTTCCTCCAGCCCAATCTCAACTATTCTGTTTTTAAAAGTATTCTTCCCTGTTTGCACCCATACGGTTGCTCCTTTGCTGTCCCGTATCACTGCATCGGTTGGTAAAGTAAGAGAATGATGTTGTTTCCCCTTCAGTAAAAGAAAAGCCGGCATGCCGGGCCTGAGCTTATTGCCCGCATTCGGAATGCTGACACGCAACAGCGTAATTCTTGTTTCCGGATTTATTTCCGGGTTGATGAATTCAATTCTCCCCTTTGCAGATTTCCCCGGGAAATCAGGAAATTCAACTTCAGCTATTGATTGTGGCTCCACCTGTGCCAGCTGCGATACATACACCTGCGCCTCTGCCCAGAGTGTTGACAAATCAGCCACACGCAGCACCGTGCCGCCTTCCATCACATATTGTCCTTCCAGCGCATCCAGCGAGGTGATATATCCCGGCACCGGGCTGTAAAACGTCGTATGCACAGAAATCTTTTCCGCCTCTTCCAGCTCTTTTATTTGCGCTTCGCTCATTCCCCACAGCTGCAGTTTTGTTCTGGCACTGCGTACCAGCTGTTCAAAATCCACAATCGAATTATCCAGTGTTCTTTTCTTCTCCAGCGCCAGCCGGTATTCCTGTTTGGCATTGTTCAGCTCCTCGCTGTACAAATCGAAAAGCGCATCGCCACGCTTCACATAGTCGCCCGCATTTTTAAAATAAAGCCGGTCAATGCGGCCCATCACTCTTGCACTCACGGAATTTGTTTTCAACTGGTCGGTGTTCAGTGTGGCTGTCAGTATCATTTTATCACCAATCATGCCGCTGCGGATGGTATCCACCCGGATATTTCCCAACTGCACCTGCTGGTCGCTCAGCTGAAGTTCATCTTTGCCGGCGCCGTTGCTTTTCTTTACCGGCGTCAGCGGCATTTTACATATCGGGCATTTACCGGGCTTCAGCTCCACCACCTGCGGGTCCATGCTGCAGGTGTAATACACATCCGGGTCGGTGTGCTCTTCCTGTTTGTTGCTTTTGCAGGAAAGCAGCAGCACAATAAAAACGGGAATCAAATATTTTTTCATAATAAATTTTATGTTATCAGCTTTTGAAATTCTATTCATCGTCCCTTGCCCCGATTGTTCGGGGCTCCGTTCAACTTCAGAATTTCTATTTAACATATCGAACATTTCTGCATTTTTTCTTTACCACTAATAAATCACTTGTTTCAATATTGAACACCTGCGGGGTTCTTATCCTTTTATCATCACATGACCCCGGGTTAGCACCCGGGGCTACTGATCCCGATAGTTATCGGGACGCCCCTCCGGGGTGCTGCTGAAGCGTCAATTACTCCGTAGAATAAATTGAGTTTCGCTTTTTGATTCTTGCAAAAAAGAATCTTTCAAATTATTAAAGAGCTCTTCGAAAAGCCAGCCTTGTGCATTGCCAAATCCCCCTTCAGGGGGTTTGGGGGTGTTGGGTTTGGGAGCCTGCCTTCACAAAACTCTCGCTGTCTACCAGGAACTGCGCATTCGCTGCCACAGAATCCTTTTCATTCAAACCGCTCCTGACCTGCAGCAGCTTTTTGTGTACATGCCCTGTTTCAATTTTATGCACCCGGAACCCTTCCTCTGTTTTCAGAAATACTACTTTATCCAAGCCAAGTGATAATACTGCTTCTTTTGGCAACCACAATCCTTTGTGCACTCCTGAAAAAACAGTTGCCTTTACCTGGCTGCCAATGGGCAGTTGCAAACTGCTATTGTCAAAATTCATCCTTGCCGCAATCGTCTTGCTTCCTTTTCTGTAAAAGGGCTCTATGTAACTGATGGTGGCACGGAAATCTTTATCCGGGTTCGACTCCGGAACAATCCGCACTTTGTCTCCTGTTTTTACAAAAGCCATATCCTGCGGGTAAATATTCAGCAGTATCCAGAGTTTGTTTGGGTCATACACCGAAAACACGGCCTGGCCTTTCTGCACATACATGCCTTCTTTCAGATTCAGCTCCCGTGTAGTCTGCATTTCTGCTGCCATCTCTGCCGGTTGCGATGATATGGCACTCATTGTTCCCGCTTCATGAATATGCCCGGCATAATTGCTGTACACCGAAACTGTCATCATCGGCTGGCCGGCTTTTATCAACTGGTTCAGTTGCAGCTCAGAAAAACCAAGCAGCAACAGGCGCTGCCTCGCCGCTTCAATCATCGAAGTGTTTTCCGCGTCGCTCTTCAGCAAAAACAAAAGATTTTGCTGCACCGTTACCAGTTCCGGGCTGTAGATGTCCATTATCTTCTGCCCTTTGCTGATTTTCTGGTAACGGTATTTCACATAGAGCTTTTCAATCCTGCCGCCGGTACGGGCCGCAATGGTTCCAACCGATGAAGTGTTGTACGCCGTGTAACCCGGCACATCAATCTCCACCGGCTCTTCGCTGTATTTTGCCGCTATCAGCGGCAACGATGCCACCACATACTGGTTGGCCGGCTTCAATAATGTTTCCAGCGAAATGCCTTCAATCTTTTTTGCATCTGTTTCTTTTTTCACCAAATCCATTCCGCAAATGGGGCAGTTGCCGGGTTTATCTTTTATAATTTCCGGGTGCATGGAGCAGGTGTACTGATCGCCGTTTGCAGGTTTCTGGTTGTCGGTTCCCGCTTGCTGGTGCTGCGAATGATTTTCCTGCTCCACCTTTATCAAATCCATTCCACATTTAGGACATGTGCCGGGTTTATTGCTGAAAACCGAATCCTCCGGCATTGGGCAGGTGTAGAGTTCTTTTGCTTCGGCCTGGTGCCGGGAATGATTCTCCTGCTTTTTGTTATGGCAGGACAAAACAACAACAAGTAAAAGAAAACCTGTAACTAATAATAGCAAGCTTCCTCTTTTTGCCCATTGCCCATTGCCCATTGACGATAATTTATTAACAGAAATTCTTTTCATAAATAGTTATTTAATTTCAAATATCCTCTCCAGCTCCACCTGCATCCTCAGCAAATCCTGAAGCTGGCCGAGGTATTCCACCTGTGTCATGTTTAAAGTTTCCCATGCATCAAAAAGCATAAAAAGTTCTTCGGTGTTTTGCTCGTAAGCCAGTTGGTAAGCCGAATAATTGTTGCGCAGCGCCGGGATTATCTTTTCTTCATACAGCCTGATTTGTTTTTGTTTTGTAATAATTTCATTCCGCATGGCCTGGGCCATTCCTGCCGCTTCGTTGAGTATCATCTGCCGCTGCTGATGCAGGCTTTCATTTTTCCATACCAGGCTTTCCATATTGGCTTTGTACATTCTTGATGCTCCTCGTGTAAAAGGAATGCGGGCCATGCCCATCAGCGTATATTGCATAGGCAGCCCGCCGAAACCAAACATGTGCTCGTAGCGGATACCGAATTCCGGCTTCAGCTTTGCTTTTTCGGAGTTAAACCTGAGCCAGTTCAGCTGGATTTCTTTGTTCACCGCTTTCAAATCGCTTCTTGTCTCCGCCAGTTGTGTGCTGTCAATGATATAGCGGGAATAATCTTTGAGTGTGTAAACCGTGTCCACCGAAAACTCAATCAGCTTCTCCCGGTTCATAAGGGTATTCAGCGCAATCCGTTTTTGCAGCATCTCATTCTGCAGCATCACTTTCATCTTTTCCAGATTGCCAAGAGCAGCTTTTGCCTTGTAATAAGCATTGATTTTTTCCAGGCCGTTCTTATATCTTATCTCAGCGCTTTGCATCATGAAGTTGAGCAGCCGCTCATTCTGCTCCAGCACATTTATTTTTTTCTGGATGATGACCCATTCATAATAATTTCTTTTTGCTTCGGCAATGAGCTGGTTGAGCGAATAATTCTTTTTTTCCCTTTCCACCGACGACATGGCCGACATGTATTCAAATTCGGCATGCTGCTTTTTCCGGTTGGGAAACATCTGCTGCGCCGAAAGCATGAATTGACCCATACCTTCTTCAAAACCGCCCATGCCATTATCCATTTTTTTCCAGCGGTTTACATTGTAGGGCACCATCCACATGCCGGCGCCGAACTCCGGCGGCATCCAGCTGTAAGCGCCTTTGGCCGCTTCATCCATGGAGCGGATGTCGTTGTCGTACATCTTCAGCAGCGGGTTGGCGGCTTTGATGGAATCGAGCAGTGCCGCCAGCGATAATTGCTGCTGGCCTTTCAGCTCCATTGAGAGCAGAAAAGAAATCACTGATATAAAAACAACTTTTTTCATCGTTGAAAGTTTAAATGTTTTTTTTGATGCGTCACCCGATATAAAAATTCGCCTATGCCGAATAGCGAACCGGACGCTGAAGAGTGCGACCCGCCTCCCAAAGTCCTGTACGGCGGGCAGGCGCAACGGAAGCTTAATAGAAATACTTTTGCCGGGTTCATAAAAAATTTCTTCTTAGCTAAAACAGTTTACATTAATAAAATTTAATCCCCCAATTCTGCAATCTGCAGCTTGCCATACCTTCTCAGTTCATACTCTCTAATCATGGCATACATCACCGGCAGCACAATGAGCACAAACAGCGTGGAAGTGATGAGGCCGAAGACGAAGGGATAAGTTATCGGTTTCATCACATCGCTGCCGGGGCCGGTGGCAAGCAGTATGGGCAGCAGGCCGAGAATATTTACAATCACCGTCATCAGCTTGGGCCGCAGCCGCAGCACGGCGCCGTCGTAAATGGCTTCTTCCACCGCTGCTTTGTTTACCGGCTGCTGGCTTGCACGCAGCGCATTTATTTTTTTGAAAAGCGAATTGTTTATGTAAATCATCATCAGCACTCCCGTTTCCACCGCAATGCCGAACAATGCTATAAAGCCCACCGCTACGGCAACGGAAAAATTTACCTCATAGAAATAAAGCGAATAAGCCCCGCCCACCAGCGCAACGGGAATGGCCGTTAACACAATGGCCGCTTCGCGGAACGTGTGAAATGTGAAATAAAGAATGATGACGATAATGAGCAGCACAACCGGGATGATGATTTTTAACCGCTGCTCGGCCCGCACCTGGTTTTCATACTGGCCGCTCCATTCGAGATAATAACCTTTGGGCAAATTCTTCACGGCTTCCGACAATCTTTTTTTCGCATCATCCACCGTGCCGCCAAGGTCACGGTCACGTACATTGAAGAGCAGCGTGCCGCGGAGCATGGCGTTTTCTGAAGTTATCATGGGTGGGCCTTCGGCCAGTCCGATGTCTGCCAGTGCACCCAATGGAATAGGGCCATAGTTCATCGTAATCACCGGAAGCCGTTTCAGTTTTTCAATGGAGTTGCGGTAATCCTGCGCCAGCCGTACATTCACCGAAAACCGCTGCCGACCTTCTACGGTTTGTGTAATGTTCATACCACCCAGCGCCGTTTCGATAAACATATTTACATCGTCCACGGATAGATTGTAGCGGCCGAGTTCATCTTTTTTTATTTTTATATCAATGTACTTTCCGCCTGTTATCGGCTCCACGTAAAGATCTTTCACACCATCCACCCCCTGAAGGGCTCTTCTGAATTCCTGTGCCAGCCGGTTGATGGTATCAATATTCTGCCCGTAAATTTTTACTCCCACATCGGTACGGATACCGGTGGAGAGCATGTTGATGCGGTTGATGATGGGCTGTGTCCAGCCGTTCACCACACCGGGTATCTGCATCTTTGCATTCAGCTCGTTGATGATGTCGTTTTTGGTAATGCCTTCCCGCCACGCAGATTGGGGTTTCAGAAGAATGATGGTTTCAATCATGCTGATGGGCGCATTGTCGGTAGCCGTGTTAGCTCTTCCAGCCTTACCTAAAACATTTTGCACTTCGGGCACGGTGAGCATCAGTTTATCCTGCACCTGCATGATGCGTTTGATTTCGGAGTTGGACACATCGGGAAGCGTGACGGGCATAAACAACAGCGAACCTTCATCGAGCGGCGGCATGAATTCGCGGCCCAGTTTCATCAGCAGCGGAACACTGCCGGCCACGATGGCAAAGCTGATGAAGAGGGTAAGCTTTTTCCATTTCAAACACCAGCGAAGAAGAGGAGAATAAAGAAAAATGAAAAAGCGGGAAACAGGATGTCTGCTTTCGGGCCGCACATTGCCTTTCATCAGCATCACCATCAGCACCGGTACCAGGAAAATAGAGATAAGGCCGGAGCCAATCATAGCAAAGGTTTTAGTCCACACCAGCGGCGAAAACAGTTTATGCTCCTGCCCCGTTAAAAACAAAATGGGACTGAACGAAACCAAAATGATCAGAATGGCGCTCACTACGCCTTTTGCTATCAGCTTGGCCGATGTTTCAATTTTTTGTTCTCTTTCCTGTTTGGTCATCATAGCCTGTTGTTTTAATCGGTTTCACCACTCAATGTTTTCATGGCATTTTCCACCATTACGATGCCCCCGTCTACCAGGTCGCCCACAGCGAGGGCCACACCGGCCAGCGACATGATGTTGGAAGTAATGCCAAACCATTTCATCAAAATAAAAGCAATCATCACCGACAAGGGAATAGTAATAACCACCACCAAGGCGCTGCGGATGTGCAGCAGGAAGATGAAAAGCACCAGCGATACGATGATGATTTCTTCAGTCACCGCTTTTCGCAGCGTGCCAATGGTTGCCTCAATCAGGTCGGAGCGATCGTAGACTGTTTTGAACCGCACTCCCGGCGGCAAACCTTTCTGCACGTCGGCCAGTTTTATTTTCACCCGGTCAATTACATCCTTCGCATTTTCGCCATAACGCATCACCACGATACCGCCCACTTTTTCCCCTTCGCCGTTTTCTTCAATGATGCCGAGGCGCAGCTCGCCGCCCATTTGCACGGTGCCGATGTCTTTGATGCGCACCGGGATGGAGTTGATGGTGGTGACAGGAATTTCTTCAATCTGCCTGATGTCTTTGATGTAGCCCAGTCCGCGGATTATATATCCCATGTCAGACTGTTCAAATTTTCTTCCGCCCACATCGTTATTGTTGGCTTTTATCTTATTCACCACATCCATCAGCGGAATATTGTAGTACTGCAGCCTGACGGGGTCCACCACCACCTGGTATTGTTTCTGAAATCCTCCGAAGGAGGCTACTTCACTCACTCCTTCCACGGTTTGCAGAGCAAAGCGGATATACCAGTCCTGCAAGGCACGCAGCTCTCCCAAATCATAACCCGGTGCATCGAGAGTATACCAGAACACATGACCGAGACCTGTACCATCGGGACCCTGTGTAGGAGTAACGCCCTGCGGCAATAAGCGCTGTGCAGAATTCAATCTTTCCAGCACACGTGTGCGTGCCCAATAGATGTCCACATTATCATCAAAAATCACAAACACAAAACTCATCCCGAACATGCTGTTGGCCCGGATGTTTTTCACCCGTGGAATTCCCTGCAGGTTGCTCACCAGCGGGTAAGTAACCTGGTCTTCGATGATCTGCGGATTGCGGCCCATCCATTCGGTAAAAATGATGACCTGGTTTTCCGACAGGTCGGGAATGGCATCTACGGCCGTCGTTTTTACGGCATAGAAACCATAGCCGGCAACACCGGCAGCCACCAGCAATACGACAAGCCGGTTTCGCAAAGCCGCTTCGATGAGTTTATTAATCATAGTGTGTCATTTGTTGATTATTGATTATTAATTATTCATTATTATGTGCTTTTTGTTTATTCAATAGATCTTTCATAGCAGGAAGCAATAATCAATACTCAATAATTATTAATAATCTTTTTACCTATTGAATCACTTCCTCCACCCTGCCGCACTTAAACATCTCGCTGCCGAAATAAGGGTTTTTGATTTCCCTTACCTCGCTCAGCCACATGGCGCCATTGTTGTCGTTGTACATGGGGCAGTGGTCGTGATAAACCGGCTGGCCTGCTCCAAAAGATTTTACCAGGTAATACATCACTTCACTCATCAGTGAAAAATGTTCCCGTTGATGTTTGATGTTGTCTGCATTTTTGCCGATATGTTCAGCATGTTCTTTCAGTTCTTCTTCGTCCTGGTCGTAAACAGCTTTTTGTTCTGCCGTAAAAAGTGATTTGTCAAGATTCTTTAAAAACTTTTCCATTGCTTTGGCGCCGCTTGCAGCTTCAGAAGCATTATCATTTGCCAGGGCATTTTTTACATGCAGGTAATGGCCGAACAGTGTTTTCAGTGAAGCTGCAAGCTTTGTGTCCACAAGGGTGTATGTAACTGCCACCGACTTTACATCTTTGTTTTCTTCAACAGGCATTTGCTGTTCAGCAGTGTCTTTGGACATATTGTGCCCTTCATGCCCGGTTTTGCTTTTTTCGTTGCCACAGGCAGTAAGTAAAAAAAGTGTGGCTGCATAAAGACTGATGAACGATAATTTCATTGTAAGTGATTTTGTTGGGAATTGAATCTAAAAACAAGAATATAGCGGCAAATAATCCGCTGCCCGGCAAGGTTGCCGGGTAGTGATGGAGCGGGAAATTTAAATCCGGTGAACGCAATTTCGGATGTGCAACGCTACGCCATTACTTCGGGGCGGCGCATGGCTGAAGTGAATCCCTGCAGCAAATGAATTAAAATAAGGAAGTGTCGTTTCAGTTACCTGGCAGGGTAATGCCGGCGAAAAAAGAATTGTAAAGTGAAAAGCTGCTGTAGCCGTTTTCTGGTCAACAGTATTTTTAAAAAACTTCTGCTCATCCTTGCAGCAGCCATTGTTCTTAGTTTCTTCTTTTTCCATTCCGCACTTGCCGCAGGTTTTTGATGTATCCTGGCCCAGGCCCCAGTTGGCCAAACGGCCCATGCAATAATGCACATGTACCGTGGCGCCGGTGACGCTGGTGAAATAAACAAGGGATACTATGATAACAAGGAAGTTTTTCACTTCTCTAATCTACTAAATTTATTTTTTCTTTTTCAGCGCATTTAAAAACAAATGCTCATAACTAATCATGAAACCCCGGCGCATCAGCCGGTAAATATCGCTGCTGAGCTCAAAACGGTAACCGATGTTCAGCTTGCCGGTACTATTGAAAATCAGCTGAACAGAGGGCGCCAGGTCAAGAAAATACTTTTCATATTTCCAGTCGAGATTTCTGCCGCCCAGTAATTCGGTGTACAGGTTAAGATTTGCCTGCTTATAATCCGAATAGTTGCGGGGAAAAAGCAGGTAGCCGGCCGACAGGGAATAGTTCAGGCTTTCAAAAGCATATTGCTGCGGCAACGATTTGTCGTTTCTTTTTTCATCCAGCACTTCCAGCAAACTTGCTGAACCTGAAACTGCCAGTTTATGCCAGAGTTGTGTTGCAATCACGCCTGCCTGCACACCGCTGTGATCGCCGTAAAGACTCAGTTCGTTATGATCAAGATGACTGCGGCTGTATGCAATATTGGCAAAAGCCGCCATGCGGAAATGTTTATGCACGTCGTCCTTTGACAAAAACCTGTATTTGGCATAAAGCCTTGCCGATTCAAAATAAAAATATGGCTCATGCATATCGCCAAAGGTCAGGTTGGCTGTCAGCATCAGCTTTTTACTAATCCCAACTAAAAGTGAAGGGGTATAGCGCTGTAAAATTCTGTCGCCATGCACGCCTTTGCCATACATGGTTCCCAGCTTTGCGCTCACAGATTTGGCCGGTAGATTGGAAGCCGGCTCGGTGAAAGGATATAATTCTTGTGCCGGCAGGCTGCAAACAGTTGCAATGAATATAGCGGTGAAAAGTTTTTTCATTATTACACATTATAAACCCAGCAGTTCTTTAATTTTCTTTTCCAGGTCTTTTTTCTCCGGATTGATTGCCACCACATTCCCCTCCTGATTAATCAGGAATGAAGCCGGAATTGCATCCACTTGCCATTTGATGGCTGATAGTGCATCCCAGCCCCGGTCATCTATAGCCTGCAGCCAGGTGATTTTGTCTTTAGCAATGGCTTTTTTCCAGTCAGCTTTATCTTCATCAAGCGAAACACCCAGGATTTCAAAACCGCTCTGCCTGTATTTGCTATACAGCTTTACAAGCTGCTTGTTTGAAAAGCGGCAGGGCACACACCAGGAAGCCCAGAAATCGAGCAGCAGTACTTTTCCTTTCAGTGAAGAGAGCTTCATGCTGTCGCCCTTCGGGGAAATAACAGTAAAATCAAGCCGTGGGTCAGTAATGTTGGGAATAGTTTGCTGGGCTGATGTTTGCAGCCATGCAAGAGTCAATAAACCTGGTACAAATATTTTCCGGAGGTTTTTCATGTAAATATTTTAAAAAGCTTCTCCCCAAAAAGAGGAGAAGCTGATGGTTAAATGACAACATGGTACACTCTTTCGCCGGCACCCATTCCTTCTTTTTCACAACAACTGCCGGTTTTTCCGGTTTTCACACATTCCAGTTTAGAAACGCTGCTGTGCTTTTTATAGTCTTTGTCTGACAGGAAATCTTTGTCAACCAAAGTCAGGGTTTGCTCACCCCGGAGTGCCTGGCCATTACCGTTGAGAAAATGAAAATTCCTGCCATGCGCTTTTACATGACTGTCTTTCTTCACATGAACTTCTGGAAAACTGCCTGTTACTTTCAGTGATGCGACGGAAAAACCTGCATCTTCAACTGCTTTTTTCAATACATCAAATTCCACATCGGCACTTTCCTTGAAAACCAGATTGTATTCCTGGGTTTTGATATCCACTTTTACTTCTTGTACAAAGGCAACATCTTCCAGCGCTTTTTTCACTGCTTTGGAGCACATGGAGCAGGTAAGACCGGCAGCCTTCAGCGAGGCATTGGTGAACTGTGCCATGGATGAAACCGCCCACATGGAAACGGCCAATAATATGATTACCTTTTTCATACTACTGAATTTTAAAAACGGGGTTACGATTTTTTACAGCAATCTTTTCCGTTGTGACCCTCCCTTGTGCATTTGCCGTCTTTGCAGCAATCTTTACCGTCATGACCTTCCTTTGCACACTTGCCGTTTTTGCAGCAATCTGAAGCCTCGCTGTCATTAGCATCTGATCTTTTGTACTGGCAGCAGCCGTGCAATTTATTATAGACTTCATCCCCGGCTTTGGCGCCGGCATTATCATAACCGGATTCGGCAATGCTTTGCTGTATTTTGGCAAGGCTGGTTGACTTGCTGTTGTATTTTACGGTAATGATTTTTGTATCCACATTCCAGTCGGCAAAGGAGGCGCCGGCAGCCTTGGCGGCCTTTTCAATTTTGGCTTCACACATGCCGCAATTGCCCGACACCTGGAAAGTTTCCGTTTTTGTTTTTTGGGCAAATGCTGCTGCGGAAAGGATGCAGCAGAGTAATAGAATGGAAAATATATTAAGCGTTTTCATTTTTTTTAAGTTTAAGAGTTGAAATGAATTTTTTTTAACCCGGTATTGCAGCCACTCATTGGTGAATAGCAATATAAAAGCACAAGTGTGCGACGCAACAGGTGCTACATAGCAGCACTATTGCCGGGCCCATAATAAACATCTCAAATTCTGAAAACGCAATTATAGAGGTAGGTATATTGCCCGTTTAATGGAGGAGAATGATTATTGGGTATAAAGTTGTAACCGGTTTGTGCCGGAAAGTAAACCACTGTGGCAGGCGGTTCGCCTGGCTGGGCATCGGGTGCATGGAGTTTAAAGGCAGCAGAAGCCAGCTGGTCATCCTGTATTTTAAAAATTTTTACTACTTCGGTGCAGCAGCCTTTGCTATCCGTTACCGGCATGCCGCATCGGTTGCATGTATCGGTTTTTGCAGCGCCGATACCAAATGAATCGAGGCGTTCCATGCAATAGTGGAGGCTGACAACTACGCCGCTGCTGAAAGCAGTATATAAAACAAGCAATATGGCGGCAATGCCTTTTTTCATACAACCGGGGCAAAGATACTATGCGTTTTGTACTATAAACAGGAATTGTAAAAGAAAAGTTTGCCAGCGCTTAATTTTTTGTCTGTCAGTTAACAAAACTCCAGTAAATGCCAAGGCGGAGGTTCAGACCGGGATACGGATAACCGGGGGCCGCAAAGTTGTGATGGCGGAAGCCGAATCCATTGTTGCTGGTGGCTGTATTCAGGTTTTCGACACGGAAAAAGGCTGTAAAATTCCTGATGCGGAAATGAAGATAAAAGGCCACATCGGGCCGGTTGGCAATGCGCAGGCTGTCCTGGAAATAAAAGCGGCCCAGCAGGGGCGAATAACCATCGGCAGTATAGGGTGTGTGATATTTTACTTCAAAGCCGAAAGCGATATTCAGTTTTCTGAAACCAAGTGAGCCTTCGTAGCCAATGCGGTTGCGGGTAAAAATAAGCGGCACACGCACGGGAGCATCGCCAGTTTTTTTCTGAAAATACAGATCAAAATACCATGACCAGGATTTTCCCAGCCGGAATCGCTTTTGCAGCGACAGTTGCAAAAGATTAAACAGGGCTTCCTGCTGCTCAGGCCGGTTGAAACGGCTGAAGTAAGTATAGTTGCTGACCAGAAAATAATTTCCCGAGAGCCGCAGATTCAGCTTCGACAAAAAGATGGATGCAGAAAGCTGCGTAATATTTTCCTTGTTGAAATTTTTTGAAGCCAGCAGGTAAAAACTGCTGCGGCTGTCAAAAACAAACGAAGGCGTACGGTTGCTGTTGCGGAAACCAAGATCAATATAGTCGCCTTGCCTGCCGGTAAAACGCTTTAAACTTACCTGTGCCTGGTAATCGCCGGCATTAAAACCGTTGAGGTAAAGTTTGCCCGCCGCCACCATATCCCATTTCCTGTTGCGGGTTTTATTTCGGTATTCTCCCTGTGCAATAAGATTGTAAAAAGAAACAGAAGAACTATCGGTTTTCACATGCAGGTTTTGCAGCGCAATGCCGGCCTTGATGTACTGCAGCTGGTTTTTTGCATCGGGAAACTGATAAATGGAGAATTCATTGAGCACTTCTTTCCATCTGTCTTCAATTATAAGTGTATCAGACAACAGCGTGTAACTGTAATTATCCTGGTAATACGCCGAATCGGGAAAGTAGCCAATGTTGAAATCGGGCATATCGGTAAACCGGAATTTGTATTTGCTGTACCGCAGCTGGTGTTCGAAACGCAGGCGGGGATAAAATAATGGAATGACCGTGGTGTCGCTTACAAGGGAATCTTTTTTACCCAGGTCATACTGTTGTTTCAAAATAAAATTAAAATCGCTGTAGCGGTTGCCGGTATGCATTTTTGAGCTGAAAAAATTACGGCCGAATTCCGCATCACCGCCAAGTTTTGTGGGAATGTTAAACCGGTCGTTGTAAATGGGATTATTTAAGTAATCTTCCCTGTCGCTGAGCCCGCCGTTTTCTTCTGATTGCAGGGCATTGGCAAGGATGACAAAATAATTATTGTACCGCTTGTTCACCGACTGGTACCAGGAGGTAAACAGGTAGTTGTTGTGATTTGATTTCTGGTTTTTAAAAAACCCTGGTGAGTTGATTAGCCTGTACTGGAATAATCCGTTCCAGTTGGGCCTGATGTTTTGGGTATGGGTTACTTCAATAATCTGTTCGGTACGGCCGCCCAGCAGGTAAGCCAGTTCGGTGTAGGGCCGTGTGGTATTAAAAAAGCGAATCGCTTCGGGCTTCCAGCGATATGCATCATAGGTATGAAAGCCATGATCCCATCCGCTGTTCATATCGGGAGAAAAAAGAATTGAGCGGCTGGCATTGCCATTATTGCCAAGAAATACATGATGCGCCGGGATGGGAAAGCGCAGGGTGAAATCAATAATGGATGAATCCAGCTTATACGATTGAATTGTGGACGGCAACTGGAAGGAAATAGTCACCGAATCTTCATACTTGTCCCTGTGTGCAAGACTGTCGGTACCAGCCCGGCCCCCGCCAAAGGCGCCGGTAATTCTTCCTACTCCGGATGGAAGATTACCGGGAGTGATGCCGCCGGTGCGTCCCGGCAAACGGACAGGCCGCTCCTGTGAATAGCTTACACAGGATACAAGCAGTAATAGTATAATATAAAATTGCCGGGTTGCCAGTCAGAAAAAATTAAAACATGAAAATACTGCCGCAAAGTTACACGGCTGAAGAGTAAACGTTAAAGTACTGCAACCAATTCCTTAAATATGGCAGCCAGTCGCGGCTCTGCGGCACGGGCATAATGCAACACTTCTTCATGGGTTATTTTATTGTGCTCCTCCCGGATACCCATGTCGGTGATGACGCTGACGGCAAATACAGGGATATTCATGTGATTAGCCACAATGCACTCCTGCACGGTGCTCATGCCCACTGCATCGCCGCCCAGGATATGTATCATCCGGTATTCGGCACGGGTTTCATATGTAGGACCCGATACGCCGAAATACACTCCTTCTTTCACTTCAATACCAAGGCCGGCAGCCACCTCCTTTGCTTTTCTTATAATACCCGGGGCATACGGCTCGCTCATATCAGGAAACCGCGGGCCCAGCTGATCGAGATTTCTGCCGATGAGCGGATTGGTCATATCAATGCCTATATGATCATTAATAATCATGATGTCGCCCACTTTAAACGACGGGTTCACTCCGCCGGCTGCATTGGAAAGCAAAAGATATTTAATACCAAGCAAACCCATCACCCGTACAGGAAAGACAACTTCTTCTGCTGAATAACCCTCATAAAAATGAAAGCGGCCGTCCATGCACACAATTTTTTTCCCCGACAGGTTGCCAAATATCAATTTCCCTTTATGTCCCTCTACGGTTGATACGGGAAAATTGGGAATATCGCTGTAGTCAATTTCTTTTTCGATTTCAATTTCCTCAATAAAATTGCCGAGACCGCTGCCCAGCACAATACCCACCCCGGGTGTGTGCCTGCATTTTTTCTTCAGAAATTTTACTGCCTCATTCAGTTGCTTCATTGCTTTTTTCGCCATAGAACCAGATTCAATCGTTGTGTATTATTATTTTTTAAAAAAGAAAAGAGTACGGTGGGAAAGCGGCAAATATAGATTTTTTGAGGTCAAATATTGAATGGTAAAATCTGGCGTGGGGGATAATTGCGGGGAATGGCAGAGAACATGCATTGCATTGTCATTATGAAATCTGACGATGTTCATTTAAGAGAAACAAGATGGGTAAATCGCTGCGCTGAATTTTCAGTAATTTTAAAATTCCAATTGAACTGCTGACTTTGAAAATTTCAAAACAAATACTGCTTTATACATTTTTACTTTTTACTTCAAAGGCCGGCGCACAACTATGCACCGGCAGCCTGGGCGATGTGGCAGCCACCATTGATTTTGGCGCCGGGTTCACTCCGGGTTTACCCATCAGCAATGTTTCCCCGGCATATCAGTATACCAGCCAGGATTGCCCGCCGGAAGGGTTTTATGCCATACGCAATTCCACCTTTTTTTGTTTCGATGATGAATGGCATATCGTACCCTATGATCATTCCCCCAACGATCCCAACGGCTATTTTTTACTTGTAAATGCCTTGACCGGGCCCTCGCTTTTTTATACCGATACAGTCACCGGGCTTTGCCCCGGCATGTCGTTTGAAGCCAGCGCCTGGGTTATCAACCTGATGAAACCTGCCGGATGCAGCGATAATGGCATTGACCCTAACCTGACATTTACCATTACTGATTTGTCAGGAACACAGCTTGCTCAATACAATACAGGCAACATCGGGGAAAGTGATGTAGTGGTTTGGACACAACACAACTTTCTTTTTACAGCGCCGCCAAACGGAAGCATCATCATAAAAATTACCAGTATGGCGGCGGCCGGCTGCGGCAATGATTTCGGCATTGATGATATCAGCTTCCGGCCCTGCGGTCCTTTCATCAGCGCTTCATTCAGCAACACAACGGCGCAGCAGATAACTGTTTGCGAAACCATCCAGCAAAACACGCAGGTGAATGCTTCGTACAATGGCAGCTTTCCCAACCCGGTTTTTCAATGGCAGGTGAGCAATACACAGGGCTTCAGCTGGAGCGATATTGCCGGCGCCAACAGCAGCAGTTATTTAATTACCCCCTCATCAAACGGTGAATACTGGTATCGCTGCACGGTAACCGATGAAAGTCTTGCTTCCAATAGCTCTTGTCGCTTTGCCTCCAATGTGCTGAAGATGCTGGTGATTCCCCAGCCTTTTGCTCAGGCTACAAATTATGTTTACGGTTGCTACGGTTCTACCATTTACCTGTTTGCGGCCGGCGGTTCCAGCTACGAATGGACGGGGCCCAATGGATTTTACTCCGCCGAGCAGGGCCCGGCGATCCCGAATGTAAATTTCGGTCACAGCGGAATGTATATTGTAAAAGTGACCACTACGGCTGGATGTTATGCGTATGACTCCACTACACTTACCATTTATGCAGCGCCTGTGGCAACGCTTACGCCGACTGACATCAGCATTTGCGAAGACGACAGTGTGCAGTTATATGCCGGTGGTTCGCTTCGCTACAAATGGTCGCCGTCAACCGGGCTTTCAAATGATACCATTCCCAACCCGGTAGCCCGGCCAAAAAATGATATCACTTACACTGTAAGGGTGTTTAATGAATACACCTGCTATGATGAGGCGAGTGTAAGGATTATTGTTTGGAAAAAACCAAAAGCATTTGCCGGGCCCGATCAGTATTTCAGAAAAGGAAAGCCGGTGCAGCTGGATGGCAATGCCACAGGCTCCAATGTAACTTATTCCTGGTCGCCGCCAACATACCTGGATAACCCCAATTACCTGAAGCCGGTGGCACGGCCACCGTCAACCATCACGTATACACTCACCGTGATTTCGAATAACGGCTGCGGCATCAGCACCGACGATGTAAAGCTGGAAGCGATTGACAAATTATTTATCCCAACCGGTTTTACACCCAACAGCGACGGGCTTAATGATAAATGGGAGATTGTGACTTTTGAAGATTACCCCGGGGCGGTGGCAGAAGTGTACAACCGCTACGGGCAGCTGGTGTACCGGGGCTATGGTAATAATTATAAACCATGGGATGGAACCTACAAAGGCAAACCGGCATTACCCGGCGTGTATGTGTACCTGGTGAATCTGCGTAACGGCAAACCGGTACTGAAAGGAACACTTACCCTGATACGCTGATTGTATTTTCAATAAGGATAACGATAGAAATCACACCACTCTTCATCACAAAGCAATTTTCGCAGTACGGGGTCTTTCAGCACATCGGTATAATCCATCCATTTTTTCCCCACTTTAATTTTACGCCAGACAAGCCTGATGCCGTGGCTGTAATCCACATACCAGTTTACATGCCCCGTGTACAAGGGCTGTATGGGTTTTCCATCGGGCTTATGCCAGCCGTAAATAGCCACCCGATCCTGTTTTGGGTCTCTTAAAATTTTTCCACTGATGACCACATCTTTTTTAATACCTGTAATCAAACCCTTCCTCCCCTTTCGCTGTCCTTCTATAATCAGGTGATGATGCCACATGGTGGGTGTGCTGTCGCGGAAAGCATACATTGGCACAGGCTCCAATTTTATTTGGGCGGCCTTGTAAATATCGTCTGCCATTTTTCTTGTGGGTAAAAAACATTGCAGGCTGTCTGCAACTTTTTGTGCAGCCATTGCTGTCAGGTTCACTCTTGCCCAATCATCATCGGCGCCGATGCTGAGGTAGTCAGAAGAAACAAAGTATTCAGCGCTGATTTTTTTCCCGGAGGCAGAATCGGTGATGTAAACTTTTATCCGTTTAAATTTTTTCAGAAAGGATGGAGTGTTGCCGGCAAGAATTTCTTTTACTGCCAATGAATCTCTTTCTTTCCACTTCATGGCGGCAGCCTGTTTATAAAATGCTGAACCCGTAAGAAAGGATGTTCTTTGTGGCGCCGGTATTTTTTTTACAGGCTGACAGGAACAAGGAAGTAAAATAACAAGGCAAAGCCACCGCATGGATGAAAGGTAAATGAAATAT